>Ga0206131_10000210_pt1 | contig 83243 bp, 79 predicted proteins | sample Helgoland_Spring_FD_148636 | JGI IMG/M metagenome (GOLD analysis project Ga0206131, IMG submission 148636) | Pelagic subsurface seawater microbial communities from Kabeltonne, Helgoland, North Sea - Helgoland_Spring_Bloom_20160517_1 | ecosystem: Environmental > Aquatic > Marine > Epipelagic ... | reverse complement strand
GCGAACTTAATGAATATCAATTAAATTGGGCTGATGACCATGCTTTAACGATTGTATACGCAGCGAACGGTTACCCTGGAGATTATAAAAAAGGTACAAAAATTATTGGATTAAATGAAATTTCATCCTCAAGTAATGTGCAAGTTTTTCATGCAGGTACAAAAGAAGTGGAAAATAGTATAATTTCAAACGGTGGGAGGGTCCTTAACATTACGGCAAGAGGTTCAAGCCTTATTGAAGCACACAAGATCGCATATGAAACAATTGAAAAAATTCAATGGGAAAACGGATTTTATAGGAATGATATTGGATGGAGAGCGCTTTAAATTTGCTTCTCAGGCATCCTCACAATCAATCCATCAAGATCCTCAGTCACACGCAATTGGCAAGTCAATCTTGATAACTCGCTTGGCTCCCAAGCGAAATCTAACATGTCTTCTTCCATTGCATCTTTAATCGGTAATTTTTCGCTCCAACTTGCATCAACATACACGTGGCATGTAGAACATGCACATGCACCACCACAATCAGCCTCTATGCCAGGAACATTATTATCTCTTGCTGCTTCCATTACTGAAAGGCCAACTGCAACATTAACTTCATGTTGAGCACCATTATGTTCAATAAATGTTATTTTAGGCATGAGAATCTCCATATAAAACTTCGAGCGTGATACCATAGAAAAAAAAGAAAACCAGCATTTTTTTCAAACGAACTATTCTAGAAAACTTTTTTATATAACCGCCTAAAAAACTTGTATTAATTACCATACTTTTAGGCGGTTATAAATTATTCTTTAGAAAGTGATAAACCTACAAATCGAGAGTTATCTCCCCTCTTAACTAATAATAGGATAGATTTACGACCTGAACTTATAGCATTTCCAAAGATATCAGATATGTCATTAACATCAGTAACTTTAGTGCGACCCGCCTCAACTATAACATCACCTGCTCTTATGCCTTTTTCATATGCATCTGAAGTCTCAGCTACATCTAAAACAGCAACTCCATTTAAATCTTCAGGTAAATTTAATTGTGTTCTGGTTTCAGAATTTATAGTTAACAACTTCATTCCGAGCTCTTCTGTCTCTTTAATTTTTTCAGGGACTTTGGCAGTGGGTACTATCTTTTCTTTTTCCGCAGCCTCACGTCTTCCAAGAGTAACTTTTATAGTTTTCGATTTTCCATCTCTAAAGATAATAACGTCTACTACCTTTCCAACATCAGCATTACCGACAATTGTAACTAATCCACGAGTATTTTCTACTTCCATCCCATCAAACGAAAGAATTACATCGCCTGATAAGATACCAGCATCTGCGCCTGGTCCATCAGGTACTCCACTAACTAATGCTCCAGAAACCTTTTCCAAACCTAGAGCTTCGGCCATGTCACTATCTATGTCTTGAATTTGAACTCCTAGCCAACCGCGTCTTGTTTCGCCATACTCTTTTAGTTGATTGACTACTCGACCAACAACACGAGATGACATTGAAAAACCCAAGCCAATTGAGCCACCATTTGGTGATATTATTGCAGTATTTACACCTATAACTTCACCATTCATGTTAAAAAGAGGTCCACCCGAATTACCTCGGTTTATTGCAGCGTCAGTTTGAATAAAATCATCATATGGCCCTGATCTTAATGTTCTATTTCGTGCAGATATTATACCTGCAGACACAGAAAAGCCTTGCCCCAATGGATTACCAATTGCCATTACCCAATCACCCACACGGGCAATGTCACTGTCTCCAAAGCCAACAAACGGAAGAGGTTCAGTAGCTTCAACTTTGAGTACAGCAATATCAGTTTTGGGATCGCGTCCAACCAATTCAGCAACTAATTCTTTTCCATCAAAAAACTCTATTACAATTTCATCTGCTTTATCGATGACATGATTATTGGTAACTATGTAACCATCAGCTGATATTACAAAGCCTGAACCAAGGGCACTACTTCTACGTGGACGTGCTTGCCCACCTTCACCATTGTTAAAAAAATCCTTAAATAAATCTTCGAAAGGACTTCCCTCTGGAATTTGTGGCCTTGCTTGATCTGTTACACCAGCAATAGTTGTTGATGTAGTAATATTAACAACTGATGGTGATAATTCTTCTGCTAAGTCAGCGAAACTCTCTGGAGCTCCTCTAGCATATGCAGACATGTTTAATAACATTAACATAGAAAAAACAAAAAGCGTGTTAACCATTACAGACTGTATTTCTCTTATTGCTGCACTTTTTGTAGTTGTGAAATTTTTCACGACATTTTCCTCCTGGAGATGTATTATTGTTTAGAATATTAGAATAAAAAAAATTCCTGCTTTACAAGTATATTTTAATTAAATTCTGTCAAATTTTAATAAAAAATTTGTTTCTTTATTTAGTTTAGACCGAATAATATTATTCATAATGACTTCATTGTCCATATTATGACAAATCCAAATAGAACAAAAATTAATCCTAAATTACGTCTTGTTTGTATACTCATTGAACCCAATATACGAATTATGTCCTCAAAACGTGATGGGGCCAGTACAAGTACCAGCCCCTCAATGACAGCAACTAATCCAATTGCCGTTAAAAAATCATTCATTAAGTGAATCTGAGTTCAGATAGTCAAAGAACTCACTATTTGGCGTAATGACCATTGTTGCATTATCGCCATTCAAGGATTTTTCGTAAGCTGTTAGTGACCTATAAAATGCAAAGAACTCTGGATCACGTCCAAAAGCTTCAGCAAAAATTGCGTTTCGCTTACCGTCAGCTTCACCACGAATGATATCTGCTTCTTTTTGAGCAATTGATGTAGTTTCAACAACTGTCCTATCAGCAGATGCTCTTACTCTCTGAGCAGCCTCATTACCACGAGCAATTTCATCAGCTGCTTCACGTTCACGTTCTGCACGCATTCTGCCGAAAGTTGCTTCAAGGTTTTGTTCAGGGAGATCAGCCCGTTTTATACGGACATCAACAATTTCAACACCCAACACAGTTGCTTGCTCACGAACCGCATCACGTATTTCTGCCATTAAAGCAGTTCTATCTGTTGATAAAATCTCGTTGGAAGTTACACGGCCAAGTACTGATCTCATTCCATCATTCATGATACCATCAAGCTTTTGTGTTGCAGATCTCTGGCCGCCAGATCCAACAGCTTTTCGAAACTGAACAGGATCTTGAATTCGCCACAATGCAAAACCATCAACAACTAAACGGCGATCATCCAAGGGGGTAAATTCATCAGGTTGAACATCTAATGGCAAAATACGATCTTCATATTTCACCACTTCATGAAGAAATGGAACTTTAAAATTCAAACCAGGCTCAACAATTACCGCAGTAACTTCACCGAACCACAATCTAAGTGCCTTTTCGCGTTCATCAACAACATAGACTGATGACATCACTAAAAATCCAAAAGCAGCTAAAATAGGCAATAATAAATTAGTAAAGCGTTTCATTAGTTGCCTCCAGTATTTTGTTTGGTTAATTCATTCAATGGAAGATAAGGCACTACACCCTGCCCGTTACTATTTTCATCAATCATAACTTTGTTCACACTACTATAAACTTTTTCAATGGTCTCAAGGTAAAGTCGTTTCCGCGTTACTTCAGGTGCTTTTGCATATTCTTCATATACAGAAACAAACCTTGAGGCTTCACCTTCAGCTTCGTTTATTGTTTGCGCACGATAGCCTTCAGCCTGCTCCATCAATTGCGCCGCTTTACCTCTAGCCTCGGCAACTACCCTATTTGAGTAAGCATCTGCCTGTTTTTCAAGTGTATCACGTGTTTGTTCTGCTGCTTGCACCTCGCGAAAGGCATCAATAACTTCACGCGGTGGATTTGCCCCCAACAAGTTTACACGAATGATATTAATCCCAGAGCCAGTAACATTTCCATCACCATCAGTTCCATAAATGTCTAATGTGTCTTGTATTAATTTTTTCAACTCAACAGTAATCGCTCCACGGTCTTTATTCAAAATTGGAGATAAATTACTCCTTGCAATAATTTCTCTCATTGCAGATTCTGAAACCGCTCGAATTGTCTCTTTTGGATCTTGCAGATTGAAGAGGAATTGTTGCGCGTCTGTAATATTCCAGACAACCTGAAAATCTATATCTACAATGTTTTCGTCTCCAGTCAGCATTAATCCTTCATCTGCTCTAGCGCCACGTCCAACGCCAATGTCTTCTGAATTCTCTCTTGTTACAGGTAGGATTTGCTTTGTAACAACTGGCCAAGGTGCAAAATTAAGCCCTTCATTACCAGTTTTGTAATATTCACCGAAGAATAGTTCTACTGATTGTTCTGATGTATCAATCCTGTAGAAACTATTGAAAACCCAAAGTCCAAATATTGCAATAAAGATCAATCCAAATCCACCGAAGCCGAATCCTGCTCCACCTCCACCACCTTTTGGAGGGTTATTTTTATTTTTGGCTCCACCCCTACCGCCCATTAAAACGCGTAGCTGTTCCTGCCCTTTGCGAACTAAATCATCTAAATCCGGGCCTTGCCCACCGTTGGATGGTGGCCGATCGCCTCCACCATTATTACCTGGACCGCGATTGCCGCCGCCATTGCCCCAAGGGCCTCCTGTGCCATTACCAGCCATCTTTTCAAATTCCTCCTAAGAACTTGTATTTGTTTTGATACTATCTGACATTTTTAATCAAAATTTCAAGCCTCTAATTAAATATATCCTTTATAAAAAAGATATTAGCAAACAATTCATCTCGTTGGAGCACTCATTGTAACTAATTCCTCAGCTGCAGTTGGATGAATAGCCATTGTTTTGTCAAAATCTTCTTTTGTTGCACCCATTTTTATTGCAACACCTGCCAACTGTATCATTTCAGCAGCTGCATGACCCACAATATGGCAGCCAAGTACTTTACGATTATCTTTTGCAACTATTAGCTTCATCAGCATTTGTTCGTCTCGGCCAGCCAAAATTACTTTCATTGGTCTAAATTTAGCAGAATAAACTTCAATTGGGCATTGCTTCAAAGCTTCTTCTTCTGTCAATCCAACTGTTCCAATTTCTGGTTGAGTGAAAACAGCCGTAGCAATGAGTTCGTGGTCAGGCATAGTTGGATTTGATTTAAAAACTGTCTCCACAAAAGCTGCCGCTTCAACAATAGCAACGGGTGTTAATTGAACTCTATTTGTAACGTCACCAATTGCATAAATATTATCAATATTTGTTCTTGAGTACTCATCGACTATAATTTCTCCAACCGAACCCGTTTCAATGCCTAAATCCTCAAGTCCAATATTGCTAGTGTTTGGGACACGTCCAGTTGCATATAATATCTGATCAACGATTATTTCTTTATTTGATTTGTCTTTAACTAAATATCCATTTTCTATTTTTTTTATACTTTCGACATCATGCTTCAAGTTTAAATTAATTCCTTTATTTTGCATCTCATTAGAAACTAAACTTTGAACCTCTGCATCAAAACCACGTAAGATTTGGTTTCCCCTGTAGAATTGGGTGGTTGAAACACCTAGGCCATTTAAAATACATGCAAATTCACATGCAATATATCCACCACCAACAATTAAAATACTATTCGGCTTTTCTGAAAGGTCAAAAATTTCATTAGAAGTAATGACATGTTCATTTCCAATTACATTTGGGACAAATGGCCTACCACCAGTGGCTATAAGTATGTATTTTGCAGTAATTACTTCGCCTGATGTAAGAATAATTGTATTATTATTTTTTAAATGTGCTCGGGAATTATAATGCGTAACACTATTATTTGTTAAAATATTTGAATAAATGCTTTCAAGTCGATTAATTTCTTTGTCTTTAGCCTGAATAAACTTTTTCCAATCAAATGAGTGCTTTCCTACTGACCATCCATATCCATTTGCATCATTGAAAATTTCAGAAAACTCAGAAGCATAAACCATCAGTTTTTTTGGCACACACCCACGAATAACGCATGTACCACCATAACGAAACTCTTCTGCTAGAGCTACTTTCTGTCCGCACTGAGATGCTAACCGAGCAGCCCTTACGCCACCTGAACCGGCACCTATTACAAAAAGATCAAAGTCATAAGTCATAGTATTCCCTTCAAATATTTTTAATATTAGCTATAAATTCAGAAAGCTCTTTTATGTCATAATTTGTATCGTCCCATTCAGAGGCACCATTAGACTTTACTCGAGCTAGGCCAGTCGCATCACCCATAATTATGGAGTCAGTCATATTTAAAAAAAGACCTGTTTCAACGACACCAGCAATATTAAGAAGTGATTGAGACAATTTCTCAGGGTTTCCGATTCTATTTAATTTTAAATCTAGAATGTAATGATTTTCATCAGTAATGACTGGTGAAGCGTTTTTTCTTCTTGTAACAATTCTGCAATCTACGTCTTGGTCTATTAAAACATTTTTAATCAAACGCTTTGTAGTTTCCCAGCCAAATTTCACAACTTCAACCGGCAAATCAAATGCTCCAAGATCATTCACCTGTTTAGAAGCATCCGTAATTATTACTAATTTATCTGCAGCAGTTTCAACAATTTTTTCTTGAAGAAGTGCAGCACCACCACCCTTAATTAAATTTAAATTCTGATCAAATTCATCCGCACCATCAATCGCTAAATCTAATTGACCTAACTCATCTAATTGAAAGATTTTTATGTCTAAACTCTCTGCTAATTTTGTTGTTTCTGAGGATGTCGCACAAGCTGATATTACTAAACCATTATTATTTATTTCATAAGCCAAGAGTTTAACTAGCCATGCAGCAGTTGACCCAGTACCTAATCCTAACTTCATTCCAGACTCTATAAAATCTAAGGCTTTGTAAGCAGAAATAAACTTTCCAAGTTCAGGTGGACTTAAATCAAGTGCCATAGATAACTCCTTTTTTCGAGATTCTTTCTCTTTGTATATTTAATAGTTAGTTACTGCACGTTGAAATCAGGTATTATGTCTAAATTATCTCAAATGTGACGTGTTTTTCGGTCTTCAAATATATTTTGTTTATATTCTATCTAAAAATAAGGTTTTTTTATGTTTCTCTCGATCTTTGATATCTTTAAAATTGGTATAGGCCCATCTAGTTCTCATACAATGGGGCCTATGGTTGCTGCCGGAAAATTTTTAGATCAGTTAATAAAACATAATATAAAAGCTGAAAGCTTAAGTGCATCACTACATGGTTCTTTGGCTTTCACTGGCAAAGGTCATCATACAGATTATGCTACAATTATGGGTTTAATAGGATTTAAACCACAAACCTTTGATACAAATATAGCACAAAAAGCATTGGATACTGTATCAAAAACAGGAAAAATTCAGCCAGATGGTCATCCTGAATATTTATTCAACCCAAAGACAGCCATAAGATTTGATTTTGAGAAAAATTTAGATGGGCATGCAAATGGTATGGTTTTTTATGCATATGATTCAATCGGTGCAATTCTTTTTGAAGAAACATATTATTCTGTAGGTGGAGGGTTTGTTCAAACCGCTTCAGAATTGGCCTCGGGTAAGTCTTTATCAAAACTTGAAAACCCAACTCCATATCCATTTAAGAATGCTACTGAAATGCTTGAAATGTGCATGAGTAGTGGTAAATCAATTGCTGAATTAAAGTCAGAAAATGAACAAGCCAACATAAGTAGGTTTGAACTTTCTCAGGGTATCAATAAGATTTGGGATGTAATGAATAATTGCATTGAAGAAGGCTTAAAAAAAGAAGGCATATTGCCAGGTGGGTTATTTGTTAAGCGAAGAGCTAAAGGTATTCATGAATCTCTAAGAAAAGAACAAAGTAGAAATATAGCACCTCCACATATAATCAATGATTGGATGTCCTGTTATGCAATGGCTGTGAACGAACAAAATGCTGCCGGGGCTCAAATTGTTACAGCACCCACAAATGGAGCAGCAGGAGTAATACCTGCAACATTGCGATATTATCTTGATCATGTACCTTCAGCATCAATTTCAAAAATTCCAGAATTCTTACTAACTGCCGCAGCCATAGGAGGCCTAATAAAATATAATGCTTCCATTTCTGGCGCTGAGGTAGGTTGTCAAGGTGAAGTTGGATCAGCTGCAGCGATGGCCGCAGCTGGTTTATGTGCAATTTTAGGAGGCACTCCTCCGCAAGTTGAAAATGCCGCTGAAATAGCACTTGAGCACCATCTGGGCATGACTTGTGACCCTATTAAAGGCTTGGTTCAGGCTCCATGTATTGAACGAAATGGATTAGGTGCAATAAAAGCAGTATCAGCAGCTTCTCTTGCATTGCGTGGAGATGGTATTCATTTGGTTTCATTAGATGCCTGCATAGAAACTATGAGGCAAACTGGCATAGATATGAATTCAAAGTATAAAGAAACATCTCTTGGTGGTTTAGCGGTTAACTTACCTGAATGTTAAAATGGCCATTGGTTTATAATTTTAGGTAAAATTTTCCGTGGAAAAATAGCGAGAGCTAATCCATCATCTATCCATATTTCGATATGCTCTTCCACGTTTTCATTAGATGTAGATATTCTTCCTTTAGGCGACAAAAGAATGCCATCCAAATTCCATTTTAAGCCTTTGGATTTTGCAAGCGTTTCATCCATGGGAAATAATGCAAACCTAGTTCCAATTGGTAAATGTAACTTTAAATGTTTGGGACAAACCACACAAATATCTTCTTCACCAATCAAAAAAGCTATCTTTTTTGATTTTGAAATAACATTAAACGAAGCCAATGAATGGTCCATTCGACCCCCAAGAAACCCATAGCAAATTATATATTTTGCCTTTATGGCATTTAATGACTTTTCAAGGTCATTTGTGTCCTGACTTTGGTCAAAAAGTACAGGATAGGGAGCATCTTTTTGGCTTCCAACACTGTCCAAATCTCCAATTAGCCCTGATACAACTAAATTGTTTTCTAAGGCATAATTTAATCCTGAGTCAGCACAAAATAAATTTTTACCACTCTTTATAATATCATTTATATCTTGTTCGTTAACCGAACCACCACCTATAAGATTAACCCCTTGGGTAAAAGTAAAATGGTTAGTGTTTGTCATAATAATTTTGCTAATTAATCTTCTTTTGACGATTCATCAGGGTCAATTTGGCCAACACCAAGGAATATTTTTTTAAATGGGAAAATCCATATAATTCCTAGGGCAACATAAATTATAAATTCTAAAATTATGTTAGGACGTGGGAGCAAATTAGTCAGTACTACACATAGTATAATATAGACTGGCAGCCCTATTAGTAGAATAATTAAAGACCAACGTCTTTTTGCTTTGTATGATAATGCCATTAGTCTGCAAACGGGTCTGTGACCAGAATCGTATCTTCACGTTCTGGGCTTGTTGAAACTAAGGCGACTGGACAATCAATTAATTCCTCGACCCTGCGAACATACTTTATTGCTGCAGCAGGCAAGTCATTCCATGACCGAGCGCCCTCCGTACTTTCTGACCATCCAGGCATATTTTCATAAATAGGAACACATCTTGATTGATCTTCAGCTGCTGTAGGTAAATAATCTAGTCTTACGCCATCAAGTTCATATGCAACGCATATCTTTAATGTTTCAAACCCATCAAGGACATCTAATTTTGTAAGGCAAATTCCAGTAATGCCAGATGTGGCACAAGTTTGTCTTAGCAAAGCAGCATCAAACCAACCACATCGGCGTTTTCTTCCAGTTGTGGTACCAAACTCATGCCCCCTTTCGCCTAATCTTTGTCCATCATCATCATCTAATTCTGATGGAAACGGGCCTTCTCCAACACGTGTCGTGTAAGCTTTAACAATACCAAGAACATAATCTATAGCAGTTGGGCCAAGACCAACACCGGTTGCAGCTTGGCCAGAAATTACATTTGATGAGGTTACAAAAGGATATGTTCCAAAATCGATATCTAATAGTGCACCTTGGGCACCCTCAAATAAAATTCTTTTTCCTGATTTTCTTTTTTCATTTAAAACTTTCCATACAGGCGCTGCATAAGGAAGAATTTTTGGAGCAATTTCTTTAAGATCTGTTAATAGTTTATCGCGATCTATTTCATCATATCCTAAGCCTTTTCTGAGTGGGTTATGATGCTGTAATGCACGGTCAATACGTGCTTCGAGCGTTGCTATATCGGCTAAGTCAGCAACTCTGATCGCGCGCCTACCAACTTTATCTTCATAAGCAGGTCCAATCCCACGTCCAGTAGTGCCAATTTTAGTCCCCTTGCTTGCGGCTTCTTCACGCAATCTGTCTAGTTCACCATGAAGAGGTAATATTAAAGGTGTATTCTCGGCAATCATAAGGTTTTCAGGATTGATTGAAATTCCTTGCGCCTCAATTGTTTTGATCTCATCTAATAAGTGCCATGGATCCAGAACAACGCCATTACCTATAACAGATAATTTGCCTCCACGAACAACACCAGATGGTAATGCATGAAGTTTATACACTTTAGAATCAATAACTAAAGTATGGCCTGCATTATGGCCCCCTTGGAAGCGTGCAATAATATCTGCTCGTTCAGATAGCCAGTCTACAATTTTACCTTTACCTTCGTCACCCCACTGGGCACCAACGACAACGACATTAGCCATAAGGTTCTCTTTCTTTTATTAGAATCTCATTCTCTCTATACAGAGCCAAATCCCAGCATGAAATACCCAATTTGTCGCTACAATCATAATCTTGATGAGTATCTGTGTGCACATCAATAAAATAACCCATCGACAGCCCCTATCCTTTACCCTAAAAAGCGACAAGTTATTTTGAACATATAGGCTTTAATTATGCAAAACGTTGTACTTGTTATTCATTTAATACTTTCAGTTTCATTGATAGGTATAGTTTTACTTCAACGCTCTGAGGGTGGTGGACTAGGCATTGGTGGTGGAGGAAATAATAGTGGTGGCGGTCGCCCTAAAGCAGCCCCGCTTGCTAAAGTAACATGGATAGTTGCCGTCGCCTTTTTAATTACTTCGATTACTTTGACAATTATAGCAGCCCAAAATTCAGTTGGGAGTTCTGTTACGGATGGGTTTACTGCACCGGAGTCAGAGACTTTAGAATTACCAAAGTCACTGGAAGGTAATTTATTACCACCATCTGCATCTGACGAACCAGCTTTACCACCAAAAGCAGAATAAAAACATAATTATATTAAACGCTTAGATACATTTCAATTTGAGCGTTTGATATTTAGCTTTGTTTAATATTAATCAAATTACGATAATATAATTAAAATTATCATGTTTATCCTTGCCAGAATCACAGAAATCTCGTATTTATCAAATCCCGTGAGTACAGTGTTTTTTAGCCTGTAATTCATTATTAAATAATAATAATCACGGGAGATTTAACACCATGGCACGGTATATATTTATAACAGGTGGTGTAGTTTCCTCATTAGGAAAAGGTTTAGCATCAGCCGCTCTTGGAGCATTATTACAAGCTAGGGGATATTCAGTTCGCCTAAGAAAACTGGACCCATACTTAAATGTTGATCCGGGCACAATGTCTCCATTTGAGCATGGTGAGGTCTTTGTAACGGATGATGGCGCAGAAACCGATCTTGATTTAGGCCATTACGAGCGCTTTACTGGCGTTGCAGCCCGCCAAACTGACTCAATTTCATCAGGACGTGTCTATACAACTGTTCTGGAAAAGGAACGCAGAGGTGATTATCTGGGAAAGACAATCCAAGTTATTCCTCATGTAACCAATGAAATTAAAGATTTTATAGATATTGGTGATGATGAAGTTGATTTTATGTTATGTGAAATTGGTGGAACTGTTGGGGATATTGAAGGCTTGCCTTTTTTCGAGTCAATAAGACAGTTCTCCCAAGATAAACCTCGGGGACAATGCATATTTATGCATCTAACTTTGCTGCCATTTCTTGGGGCATCAGGTGAATTAAAAACAAAACCAACTCAGCATTCAGTCAAAGAATTGCGATCAATCGGTATAACACCAGATATATTAGTCTGTCGATCAGACAAAGAGATTCCTGAAAAAGAAAAAGCAAAATTAGCATTATTTTGTAACGTTCGGCCTGATGCAGTCATACCGGCATATGATTTAAAAACAATCTATGATGCTCCTTTGGCTTACCACAATGCTGGAATGGATAGAGCAGTTTTGGAAGCATTCGGAATATTAGAAACATCTCCAGAGCCTAATCTTTCAATTTGGGAAGATGTATCTGATCGCATGCATAAACCTGATGGTGAAGTAAAAGTAGCAGTTGTAGGAAAATACACACAATTAGAAGATGCTTATAAGTCTATTTCCGAAGCATTAACACATGGTGGGATGTTTAACCGCGTAAAAGTAAACCTTGAATGGATTGATGCAGAAATATTTGAAGAAGCTGACAATGTAACAGATACACTATCAGGCTTCCATGCTGTATTAGTTCCAGGTGGCTTTGGAGAACGGGGAACTGAAGGTAAAATTAAAGCAGCAAGATATGCTCGCGAAAATAAAATACCATATCTAGGTATTTGTTTAGGCATGCAGATGGCAGTTATTGAAGCTGCCCGAAATTTAGCAAACATTGAAACCGCTGGATCAGAAGAGTTTGATCATGAAACAGGAGAAAAACGCTTTGAACCTGTTGTGTATCACTTAAAAGAATGGGTTGAAGGCAATAGAACGATCGAAAGAGCCGTTAACGATGATAAAGGAGGTACAATGCGTTTGGGAGCATATAATGCTACTCTCCTTAAGGAATCTAAAGTTTCAAAAATATATGGCGAAACAGCCATTTCAGAACGACACAGACACCGTTATGAAGTGGACATAAAATATAAAACTAGATTAGAGGAATGTGGCTTAATTTTCTCAGGCATGTCTCCAGATGGAAAACTTCCTGAAATTGTAGAAATAGTTGACCATCCATGGTACATTGGGGTTCAATATCACCCCGAACTTAAATCTAAACCATTTGCACCACATCCATTATTTCGTGATTTTGTTAAAGCTGCACTTGAACAAAGTCGATTGGTATAGTGTAAATTACTAATTAATAAATTTATCGAAAGTATTCTTTATGCTCAAAGATATTCTAAATGCCTTTAAAACACCTGAGCCATCTACTTTAAGAACTGAAGATGCTAGAATCGCAATGGCAGCTCTACTTGTACGTATAGCTCGATCTGATGAAGTTTATGACGAAGATGAAAAAGATTTAATAAATAAGATGCTTCAATCACGTTATAATTTAATTGACAATCAATCTGAAGACATAAGAAAGCAAGCTGAAGAGTTAGAGGCAAAAGCACCTGACACTGTGAGGTTTACTCGACTAATTAAAGATACTGTACCTTTTGAAGATCGCAAGTCTGTGGTTAAAGATTTATGGTCAGTAGTGTTATCAGACGGTAAAAGAGATGCTGAAGAAAATAATTCTATGCGGCTTATTGCTAATTTACTTGGGGTTAATGATAAAGACAGTGCATTAGCACGACAAAGCGTAGAAAGAAATAATATTGCATGAATAGGCATAATTTATGAGTATATTGCGTCAAAAACGCTGGTTTGAGTGGCCAACTCTTGCGCTCTATTTTTTCACGTATTTTATATATGCATTGACCACAATTTATGCGCAATTTCTACCTTCAGCATTTGTTATTGTTTTACTTGCATTGCTTTTAACTCTGCATTCTTCACTTCAACACGAAACAATACATATTCTTGAGCCAAGATGGCCTATTTTGAGCATTTTATTAGCGTTTCCTGCATTAGGTATGGCAGTTCCATATTCTCGATTCAGAGATTTACATTTGGCGCATCACGTAAATGAACAATTAACAGATCCTTTTGACGATCCAGAAACAGGTTATTATGAAATAACCAATTGGAATAAGTTTCCAAATTTTATAAAAATAATTCTCAAATTTAATAATACATTAATTGGGCGGATTATGATTGGGCCGTTGGTTGGAATGATAAATTTTATAAATTCAGATTTGAATTTTATAATCAAAGGCAACAAACAAGTCTTATATGGTTGGTTGCTTTTTGTTCCTGCACTCATGATTGTTTTATTTTGGCTATATTATTTTGGTAGTGTAAAAATTTGGGAATATGCTCTAGCAGCTTATGGTGCTTTAAGTATCCTGAAAATTCGCACTTTTATTGAGCATAGAGCCCACGAACTCACAAGTGCCCGTTCAGTCATTGTAAATGACAGAGGTATATTATCATTGTTATTCTTAAATAATAATTATCATGTAGTACACCATAGCCATCCTTACATCCCGTGGTATAATTTACCTTCAGTATTCGAACTAAACAAAAAAAAGTTTTTAAAAAGTAATGATAATTATTATTATAAAAACTATTTTATTGTCTTTAAAAAATATTTATTAGTTAAAAAAGAAAAGTTAATACACCCATATTGGAATCTTCAAAATCGTGCAAATCCAATTAGACAGGAAGAAAGTAATTAAATGAAAATTGGTATATTACAAACAGGTATTGCGGCAGATGCCTTGATCAAAAAACATGGTGATTATCCTGATAATTTTAAAACTTTTTTACAAGATCGTGGATTTCAGTTTGAAGTATATGAAGTAATAAATAATATTTTTCCCAAAGATATATATGAATGTGATGGTTGGTTGGTCACAGGCTCGAGGCATGGTGCATATGAAGCACATGATTGGATACCACCCCTAGAAAAATTTATATGTGATTTATATGAAGCAGATATACCTCTAATTGGTGTTTGTTTTGGCCATCAGATAATTGCACAGGCGCTAGGGGGCGTTGTTGAAAAGTTTAAAAATGGTTGGACCGTTGGTCGTCAGGTATATGAGAATAAAAATGGTGAAAAAATTAAACTAAACGCATACCATCAAGATCAAGTTATATCCCCACCTGAATGTGCAACTAATGTTTTTGGAAACGAAAACTGCAAAAATGCAATTATTCAATATGGGAAAAAGGCTTTCACGATGCAACCCCACCCAGAGTTTTCAAATACTTATATTCGTGAATTAATTGATGCCAGGGGCATAGGTTTAATAGACGACACAATACTAGAAAATGCTAGAAGTGGCCTTATGGATGATCTCGATGCGATCAAAGTAGCCAATCAATTTGAAGAATTTTATAAAAGAGCGTGAATAAATTACGAATTAAATATTCCTACTGATCAAGTAGCTTAAAGCTTTCTTTTATCCATGGCATTCTAATAGTTAAGGGTTCTACCACTTGTTCTTGAATAATTGGTCTAAGAATTTTAGCTACTTCCTGGGGCATTCTCACCATAGCGTCTTTTCTTGCAGTCAAGGAAATTGTTCGAGACATCTTCTCAAAAGGCAATGGTATTAGTTCTACATTTTCTTGAAAGCGTTGTGCTCTTAAAAATCCCAATGGTGTTGTGATAGTCCATCCTGTTTTGTCCGCAACCATAGACAGGATGGCATGATAGTTATTAAATTCGAATTGATTGGGTAGTCTTATTCGTTGGCGAGTTAAATGACTTTGGATCTGGCGCCCCATTACAGTTCGAGCAGAATAATGAATGAATGGCATTTCAAATAACTGTTTTTGGATATTTTGAGTATGATCTATTGTACCTTTAGCAACAGCAACTACAAATGGTTCTGTAAGTACAGGGTGAACCTCCATCCAATCTGGTGCGCGTTCTAAATCTGCACAAATCACCATGTCTAAAGTTCTAGCATGAAGTTCCTCAGACAAGGCATAACTTTGACCACTTTGTAAAAGAAACTGACAATTTTTCATTCTTTTGGCTAAATTTTTCATCAAACTGGGGGTAACATCCGCGTCAAAATCATCTATAACACCTAGCCTTAAGCGTACCATTTGACTGTGATCAAATTGGGCTAATTCAGATTTTGCTTGCATGACTTCAGACAATATGGCTCTTGCTCTGTGCAAAAATAGTTGACCAGTTGGTTTTAACTTCATTGGCCGAGTTGATCTGTCTAGTAATTCACTACCTAGTGCAGCTTCAAGGTTTGTTAATTGTTGAGAAATTGTGGAATTACTTGAGTTTAATCTTTTTGCAGCAGCGGAGATAGAACCTTCCTCAACTGATGCAACAAAAATTTCTATTGCCCAAAGAGAAAATTTGTTTGCAGTATCGACCAAAATAAACTCCTAATTTGATTTACAATATTATTATTAATTTATTAACGTAAAGATCATCAAACTTGTAAGTTAATAATGTTTTGCTAAGTGGGTTTTATACTAATGATAAAGAATATGAAACAATCAGTTATAGTTATTGGCTCAGGCATTACAGGTGTGAGTTGTGCAGAGGAACTCAGAAGATCTGGGGCCAAAGTAACATTAATTGATCGTGTTGAAGCGGGAGATCCCGCACAAACATCTTTTGGTAATGCTGGTATATTGGCCCGTGAAGGCATTATGCCGATAGCAAACCCATCAATGTTAAAAATGATACCACAAATTTTGTTATCTCCAAGCAGCCCTATTTATTTAAAGTGGTCATATTTAGCTAAATTTTCTCCTTGGGCTGTTAAATTCATAATGAATGGAACAAAGCCTAAAGCACTGCCAATAATATTAGCTTTGAACGAATTACTCTATGATACTGTTGAAAATCATATTCAATTATCAAAAAATACAGACGCAGCTCGGTTTATTGAAAAAGGTGATATGACTTTACTTTATAGAAACCGAAAGCAATTTAGTTCTGATAAATTTGCAAATCAAGCAAGAAGAGATTTGGGTATTGCGTGGGAAGAATTATCACGTGGTAAATTATTAGATCGAGACCCACACATATCAAAACTTTATCAATTTGGCTTAGCTTATAAAAACCATGGTTGGATAACTAATCCTGCGGCGTACGTCTTAAGCTTAGCCAAACATTTTCAAAAAAATGGTGGGAAAATTTTAATTGGTGAAGTTTCAAAAATTAATGGAAATAATGTTGAATTAAAGGATGGCAATATACTTAAGGCAGAAAATATTGTTTTAGCAACTGGTGCCTGGTCAAAGAATCTAGCAACACAATTAGGCCATAAAATTCCACTTCAAGCTGAAAGAGGCTATCATTTATCTTTAAAAAATGCTTCTCACATGCCACCAAATACTTACTTAATAACCGACAAAAAATTTGGATTAACTCCAATGGACGGTTTTTTACGATGCGCTGGACAATCAGAATTTGCACCACTTGAAATGCCACCAAACCCAAAAGCAATAAAAAATTTACGCAAATTTTTATTTAGATTTTATCCAAAGCTTGAATACGAAAGTGAAACAATTTGGCAAGGTACGAGACCCACACTACCTGATAGTGTTCCTATGATTGGGAGAAGTAGTAAAAATACTTCTGTTATATTTGCATTTGGAGGACAACATTTAGGTCTAACTATGGGCCCAAAAGTTGGAAAAATGGTACGCGATATTATTTTTGAAAGACAAACTAATATTAACATGAAACCATACTCATCTGATAGGTTCGATTAGTTTAAATATCACACAATTTAACTCTTATTAAATTCAAGGGTTTTCTCAATCGAAAACCCCTTATATAAGCAACATATCAACACAAGAGGAAAAGTGTGATGCGTACAGCAAATATTAGCCGCAATACGGCTGAAACAAAGATTTTGGTTGAAATCAACCTTGATGGAACAGGCCAATATGATAACAAAACTGGCATTGGTTTTTTTGACCACATGTTAGACCAATTATCACGTCACTCTTTGATTGATATTAAAGTACATGCAAATGGTGATTTGCACATTGATGACCACCACACAGTTGAAGACGTAGGCATTGCTTTAGGTAAAGCACTTAGTAAAGCATCTGGTGAAAAACGTGGCATTAACCGTTATGGATCAAGCTTGTTAGCAATGGATGATGCATTAGTTAGATGCGCTTTAGATATGTCTGGACGGCCCTTCTTGGTTTGGAATGTTGAAATTCCAAATCCCAAAATAGGAACTTTTGATACAGAACTTGTTAGAGAGTTTTTCACTGCATTCTCAACGCAGGCTGGTTTAACACTTAATATTAATTCGCTTGATGGCTTTAATAGCCATCATATTGTTGAAGCAATATTTAAATCAGTTGCGCAAGCATTAAGAAATGCTGTCGAAACAGATCCAAGAAAAGCAACCGAGATACCTTCTACAAAGGGCACACTTTCTGAATGACAACAGTTATAATTGATTATAATTCTGGAAACTTAAGATCAGCCGAGAAAAGTTTCCAGCTTATGTCTGAAGAACTTAAGTTGGGACAAGTCAAAGTTTCCAACAAACCTGAGGATGTCGTTAATGCTGATAGGATTGTATTGCCAGGCGTAGGTGCATTTGCTGATTGTAAACACGAATTAAATTCAATTATGGGCTTATTTGAAGCAATAGACGCTCACATTAAAACGGGTAAACCATTTATGGGCATCTGTGTAGGCATGCAGATGATGGCTACTTGTGGACATGAACATGGATATCATGAAGGTTTTAATTGGATACAAGGTGACGTTAAGATAATGGAACCTAATGACAAAAATTTAAAAATACCTCACATGGGGTGGAACAATTTAAATATTATAAATAGCCACCCAGTATTTGATAATATAAATGAAAATGATCATGTATACTTTGTTCATTCATATCATTTTGAGGTTGAAAACAATAATAATTTATTAGCATCTGTAGATTATGGTGGCAAAATAACTGCTGCTATCGCGCATGAAAATATGATAGGAACTCAATTCCATCCAGAAAAAAGCCAATCAGTAGGCTTGCAGATAATTAAAAACTTTTTGCAGTGGAACCCTTAAAATATAATTTTTTACTTTTCGCATGGCTTTGCAATTTTTGCTCTATAAGAGTATGGCCTAAATATAATTCTGATATGGAAATTGATTATGATTCTCTACCCCGCAATTGATTTAAAAGATGGAAAATGCGTTCGACTTTATAAAGGAAGAATGGAACAAGAAACAGTATTTAATGACAGTCCTTCCGATCAAGCAATTAAATTTGCGAATGATGGGTGTGAATGGTTACATTTAGTAGATTTAAATGGAGCCTTTGCAGGTAGCCCAGTAAATTCAGCTCCAGTTGAAGAAATCTTAAAATCGGTGGATGTTCCCGTACAATTAGGTGGGGGAATAAGAAGCCTACAAACTATAGAAAGCTGGCTAAGCAAAGGATTATCGCGTGTGATACTCGGTACAGTCGCCGTAGAAGATCCAAGTTTGGTAAAAGAAGCAGCATCTGAGTTTCCTGGAAAAGTTGCAGTTGGTTTGGATGCTCGAAATGGGATGATAGCAACGCGAGGCTGGGCAGAAGAAACGAATATAAATATTACTGAGCTAGCAAAAAAGTTTGAAGATGTTGGAATATCAGCAATAATTTATACAGATATAAATCGTGATGGCGCCATGCAAGGTCCCAACATAGAAGCAACTGCAGCGTTAGCAAACGCTGTCCATATTCCAATAATTGCATCAGGAGGCGTATCTTCAATGAATGATCTAAAAGCATTGAAATCATGTGGCGCTAAGTTAGATGGCGCTATTTCGGGGCGAGCACTCTATGATGGCATCATTAATGTTCCTGAAGCAGCTGCTTTTTTAAAATCCTGACTATATTAAATATAATTTTTGATTTAAATTATTTCTAAGCCTTTAGTATTAAGAAAGTTTATAAGATATCATGTTAAAAACTCGAATAATACCGTGCCTAGATGTTAAAGACGGACGCGTTGTAAAAGGTGTAAATTTTGTTGACCTAATAGATGCTGGTGACCCAGTCGAAAGCGCAAAGGCCTATGACATCGCAGGAGCCGATGAATTATGCTTTTTAGATATTGCAGCAACTATTGAAAACCGTGGTACAATGTTTGACGTTGCAAAACGTACTGCAGAACAATGCTTTATGCCACTTACAATAGGTGGCGGAGTAAGGGTTCCAGAAGATGTAAGAAAACTCTTACTTGCTGGAGCTGATAAAGTTAGCTTTAATTCAGCCGCTGTTGCAAATCCAGATGTTGTATCAGAAAGCGCAAACAAATTTGGATCACAATGTATTGTTGTAGCAATAGATGCAAAAACTGTAAGGCCCGGAAAATGGGAAATATTCACTCACGGTGGGCGTAAAAATACAGGCATTGATGCTGTAGAATTCTCAAAACTTGTTGAAAGTAAAGGCGCTGGCGAGATTTTATTAACATCAATGGATCGTGATGGTACGAGAGATGGTTATAACTTAGCGCTAACACATGCTATAAGTAGTGCAGTAAACATACCAGTTATAGCATCTGGAGGAGTTGGAAATTTGGATCATCTTGTAGATGGTGTTAAAAAAGGTGGGGCATCTGCCGTGTTGGCTGCTTCTATTTTTCACTTTGGTGATTATACAATTAAACAAGCAAAAGCGCACATGCAAAATGCAGGCGTAGCAATGAGAATTTAAAATGTCAGAAATATTAATACGATTAGCTCAAACGATAAAAAATCGAAAAGACGGTGGTGATAAAAAATCATACGTGTCTGAATTGATTAAAAGTGGTTCTGAAAAATGTGCCGAAAAATTTGGTGAAGAAGCAGTTGAAGCTATTATAGCTGCAGTTAAATGTGATAGGAAAAATTTAACAGAAGAAGCTGCTGATGTTCTTTTTCACATGCTTGTCATGCTTTCATCATGTGATGTCGATTTCAAATCTGTACTGATTGAACTTGAACGTCGTGAAGGAAAGTCTGGTTTAATTGAAAAGGCTGAACGTAAAAATAATTAATTATCAATTAGTTATATCATAAAACTAATGTATATATTGATTGCTTTACATTAATTTTCCTCATATATTACAGGAAACCAATCTTTTCTAATTTCATCACCTGCTTTCATTTCATGATTTGGAAATGGTGGTGATGTCGGTCCTGGCCGGTCAATATATCTAGCATCATCACCAAGCAACCGAAGAGAAAATGCGCGCCGCCGTTTATTTGTTGTGTTGCCGCGCGCGCCATGCAAAATCCCATAATTAAATGCTACCGCATCTCCTGGTTCCATATCCCATTCTTTAATATCCATACCTTCCAAATCAGGATCAGGGACTTGCATGTATTTGTTATCATCTGGGTAAAAATTTGTTTCAGAAAGCCACCTTGTGGGCAATACAGGTTTATCCCATAGATGGCTTCCAGCTACACATCTTAAGCTTGCATCTGTAACTGTGTCCATCGGTGACCAAAGGCTAACATTTTGGATACCATCAATGAAGTAATATGGACCATCTTGATGCCATGGAGTTTTTTTTGCAGTACCTGGCTCTTTTACTAAAACATGATCATGAAAAACTTGTGCTTTTTTTGATTTCATTAAATTAGCAGCAACTTCAGCAGCAGGAGAATTCCAGATTACTTCTTTAAATTCAACAATACGTGTCCAGTTGCAATAATCATCAAAGAAACGACCGTCTTCACCCTCTTTTAAATTTTCAGCAGCATAAGGGCCAGGATTTGACATATTATGTTCTATTCCTGACCGAATTATATCAACATAATCGGCAAAAAGTCCTTTTATGAGAACAACCCCATCTCTCTGGAAGCTTTCCACATGTTCGTTTGTAATCAGATTATGCATCTTTAAAACACCTATCAATTTTATATATATTTATAACAAGATTAAAAAATATAGGAAGAGTGGCGGTGTTGTCAGACAAAGCCTAACCCATATCAAAGTGCCACGCTCACATAAATCTATGAAGCGCAGATTTGGAACCACTCCTTGAGAGCAGTTGTGCGTTTTTGTTTATAAGCCTGTCTGTTTTGAAGATGTCTCTCATGATTGAAGTGGTTGTATATTTGACTGTGATAACTAACAAAACTCTGGAGCGTGGCTGCTGTTTTAAATAACTGCATTGCTTTTATAAGGAACTTCTTCGCTGTTGCTTTATTTCGTCGTTTTGTAACGAAGCATTCAAGAACTTCCCCTTCATGATCAACAGCGCGCCATAGATAAAATCTTTCATCATTTATTTTGACGAAGACTTCATCTAAATGCCATTGCCAGTTTGAGTGTTGACCCGCCCTCTTCTTTTGGATTTCCTTAGCAAATTTTGAACCAAACCGATCTACCCAGAACCTTACAGTTTCATAGCAAATATCAATGCCGCGCTCATGCAAGATATCTTCAACTTGGCGGAAACTAAGAGGGTAACGCACGTAGTACATAACTGCTAAGCGGATGATTTTGGGCGAAGTCTTGAAGTACTTAAATGGGTTTTTGATGTCATTCATAAAAATTAGGGACTATCCACAACACCGTCAAGTTTGTCTGACAATGCCACATTCAGTAATAAAACAAGTCGAGTGACTTAAGGGCTCGTTTTAAAGTAGCGAAATGGGGAGTGTTTTGTAATAGAAGACACAATAGAATCACTCAAAGAATCCATAAGAAGAAAAACACTTAAAGCATCCATAACAAGTTAATTCTGGCATTACTATTTTTCATTTTGGGATCCCAAAAGCATATAAAAATTGCAAATATCCCTATATTTATCAAAATATGTTGACTTAAGGATCCCTAGGTGTTGTATTGGGCATCATAAGACCAGACCCAAACAGAATTATGAATCTAAAGTTCTGCAATTTTAGTTAAGGCTGGAATTTAATGTGATAGGAAAACTGCAGCTCATTTTGCCATCTAGAGATGGTTTGCACAGGAGTAGCAATAGTCCCGTCGCGCAGTTTAAAACTAATGGAGGACACAATGCTTAAAGCTATATCCAAGACGGCCATCGCCACGACGCTTGCGCTTACTGCAAGTGCGGGTTTTGCGCAAGTTAACTTGACATCCAACGCAGCTGGCGCAGGCACCGCCGGTGCGCTATCCGCGACATCGCTCGTTGAGAACGCAGCAGCGTACGGCATCGCCAATATTCAAATGAAAGACGGGCAAACCGGAACCAAATATATGAAGGCCCTCGCGGAAGGTAAAATTGACCTTGCCAGTGGACCTTTCATTCTACCATTTTTAATGGCAAAAGCAGCTGGTCCATATTCCAATTTAGAAAAAGACGCCGCTAAAGAGCTTGGTCACAGCATTGCAATGCTTTACCCGTACACATTCTCAATCTTCACACTTTATGCCTATGATGCCCAAGGAATTTCCGGTTGGGATGATCTCAAGGGCATGAAGGTATTAAACGGTCCGCCACGTGGCACTGCGGCTTTAAACTCACGTAGTTTGATCCAGTTATTCACGGGCTTAAAGTCAGAAGACGATTACGATACGGTGACAGTAAACTGGAGCCAGATGCCGTCAGCGATTATCGATGGCACTGTTGATGCTGCGGTAATTCCTGCAATGTTCCCTGGACCACGAGTGACACAAGCTTCTGCTGCGGGCTCAATGACAATGCACTCCATGCCTAAAGAAAAGTTTGAAGAGCCGTCAACGCAGAAGTTCCTAAACAAGCCTGGTTCTACACCCTTCGTTGTGCCACTTGCGGACATTAAAGCGGCAATGGGTGAAGGTTGGACCGTTGTGTCTGAAGATGACATGTTCCGTGGCAAAGCTGTGCCCGGCGGGGATCTTGTAAACAAAAGCATGGATGAGGAGTTAGCCTACCAGCTCACAAAATCGCACATCGAGAATTTAGACAAAATAAAAGCGATGGCACCATTCATGGCGACGCTTAACTTCGGTGATGTTTCCGAGAAAGCAAACGGTCTGTGCGGCGCGAACATCGTGAAATTCCACCCCGGCGCAGTACGTGCTTGGGAAGAAGCAGGGCACACCCTACCTGATTGCTCCAAGCCTTAATTCGGCGATTTCTACGTTTGGGAGGGCGTTAGACATGCGCCCTCTCTTTTATCTCTTCAGCCCCAATGCTCAAAGAAAAGGCTACAGTTCATGTCAGATCAAAACTCTTCAAACTCCCAGATACCATTTGAAAAACCTGTAATTGTAGAACAACTTGTCTATATCTTGGCACTTTTGCTCGTTCTGCTCGGTCTAGTTAACGTGACACCTGCCATTCCGGGCTGGGATAATCTTTGGAAGGATCTCACCGGTAACGAATTTTTCAGGATACGGCGCTTCCCGACCGAGTGGTTGTTCCCAATCACCTTCTTCTGGATGATGCTGATCGTTGCATTAAAAAAATCTATGTGGCGGAGTTGGACAGACAAAAACACAACTATCCGCCGCTTTGGACTTTTCATGGACGCCGCCCTTATCATAGCCGCTGCAGCAATTTCAATAACATACTTAATTGAGATAGAAGCCGTATGCTTAATCGATACAATTACCGGAGACCGTGAACGCCTGGTCGCTAAAGCATTACAAGCAGAAATTGAATTCGCTGAACTTTATGGATTGCCTGCACCTGACACAGCCGATGATCCGGGGTGTGCAACCACAACAGGTAACTGGTTGATTTTAATCATGTTCGGCGCTGTTGTCGTTTTCCTTGGCTACAATATAAAAGTCTGGGGATTGCCGCTCGTCTTGGTTTCAATCTTGATAGCCACTTATACGTTCCTTACAATCTTTAACTGGTACATTTTTGGCCCAGAAGATCAGAACAAGTATCTAGTGACGATCTTAAGCAGCGAAGACGTCAGGAGCCTCGGATCCAGTCTTGGTTTGTTCCAAGATGCCTTGGTCAATCAATCTTCTGGCCTGCTCGGTCGTTTCATTAACGTCCTCCTTATTCTCGTGTTCCCATATGTCATTCTAGGCGCTCTTTTTGGAAAATGCGCTGGTGGCCAGTCTCTGATCAAGCTGGCCTTTGCTACAACCCGTAACTTGCGCGGTGGCCCGGCCCATGCAGCTGTCGTGTCTTCTGCGATGTTTGGAACGATCACGGGCGGCCCAGTTGTGAACGTCTTGTCCACTGGTGTTTTGACGATCCCAATGATGCTCAAGCGAGGCTTTTCCAAAGTCTTTGCTGGCGGCGTCGAAGCTGCCGCCTCTTCCGGCGGTGCTATTATGCCACCAATTATGGGTGTTGCTGCCTTCATCATGGCTTCGCTTACTGGCGTGCCTTATCGAGAGATTATCATAGCCGCAACGTTACCTGCCCTCTTCTACTTCTTCTGCTTGTTCCTCTCCATCATGTTCCAAGCGCGTAAGCAAAAAATCGAAGCCGTCGGAGAATTAACTGAAAACATGAAACTTACAGGTGAAGATCGTCTTCATTTGGCGCAAATCTTTGGCCCTGTCTTGTTGGTTCTGGTCCTTCTGCTTACTCCCAAAGACGCTGTCGGATGTAGCTGGTATTCGATCATGCTAGGCGCAGTTGTTGATCAAAGCAACGGGACGTGCGAGATCACATCCTTGCCTTGGATCATCGAGCTGTTCCAAAACGCGGCGGGGGATGCCAGTGCGGCAGGATGGTGGGCGGTGATGTTACTACTTATCCTGATGTTCCTCGACAAATCCTTCCGTGCCAAACCAATGAAGATCTTCGATGGCCTGTCTCAGGCGGGCGTGACGATCTCCACACTGTTCTTGATGTTCCTGGCTGTCACCGTGATCGATGTATGCTTAAACTTCACAGGCCTTGCAAAATTCGTGGCCATTGATGTGCTTGGATTCCTCAATTCCCTTGATGTTTCCGCCAACTCTGCTGGTTTCCAACTGTTCGCACTATTTTTAACGATGCTTTTAGCTGTCCTACTCGGCATGGGAATGCCAGCGGTGCCAGCCTACATTAATGTTGCCTTACTGATGGGTCCGATGCTTGTAGGCCTAGGACTTGCGACGTTCACAGCGCATATGTTCATCTTTTACTTTGCAGTTGCCTCAGCAATTACCCCCCCCGTAGCATTGGCTGCGTTTGCGGCAGCAAGTATTACAAAGGCAGATCCGATGAAAACCGGTTTTTCGGCAGTGCGATCAGGTATCGTGATGTTCACCATCCCCTTCGTTTTCGCACTCTATCCAGAGCTATTGCTGATCGACAAAGCTGTGATCGATCCAAATAACGGGTTGTTCCTAGCAGGCTATGATGGATCCCATAATTTTGGCTGGTTGGCATTGCTGATGCTCCGCATCGCCGTGGCCCTTTATTTGGTGTCCAGCGCACTTGCTAGGTTTGACCGCAAAGCACTGAAACCAATAGAGATCTTCTCACGCCTTGCAATTGCAGTTCTGATCCTAGCGCATCCGACCGAAATCTATGTTCTGGCATTAGCCGGAGGATTTGCATTGGTGGCATGGCATACGCTGAGCAGCCGTGATGAACTACAAGCAACATAGGGGCGGCAAGTATGACTGAACGTCCAAGCTACATCCTCTTCATCACAGATCAACAACGATACGATCACTTAGGCTGCAATGGTCATCCGGTTCTGTGCACACCCAACATAGACGCGATAGCAGCTGAGGGCGTCAGTCACGATCGCTTCTACGTGGCCTCGCCAGTGTGTATGCCCAACCGCGCAAGCCTTATGACCTGCCGTATGCCATCAAGCCATGGAACACGCTCGCTTGGAATTCCTCTTGATTATGACAATGTGACATTTGTAGAACTTCTTGCTTCCGCTGGCTATGACACTTGTTTGATTGGCAAAAGCCATCTGCAAAACGTATCTGATTTTGACATACAGATCGAACCGACTAAGCATCGAGAAGGCTTTACAGCGCCACCCGACAGTCTGAACGTCGCGACCCGCTCGGACCTTGATAATGATACTTATCAGTACGAGCGTCAGGCGTACTGGGATAAGCCCAACCCTAAGGTCCCACTACCGTTTTATGGTTTCAAAGAATACTTCGCAGTCATGCGGCATGGGTTCAACACAGGTGGAGATCATCTCGAATGGGTCAAGAGGAACGCACCTGAAATTTTGGCTCTGCGTGGGCGCGACAAACAATTCGATCACGACTTCACCGCGCCTCAAGCGATCCGCACGAAAGTTCCAGAAGAACATTATTCCACGACCTATATCGCAGATCGTGCGGTTGAGTGGCTGGAAGCGAGACGCAGTAACGATAAACCGTTCCTATTGGTGGTGTCTTTCCCAGATCCGCACCATCCCTTCACACCGCCCGGTAAATATTGGGACATGTATAAGCCTGAGAATATGATTGTACCTGCAGCATATGAAATTGATGATTGGGATCCGCCCGAGTACGTCAAAGTTGCCGAACGTGACCGTGCCAACGACCCTAGTTTGGGTCAGATGGAAGGCTATTCACTGGCCATTTCCAAGCAAGAAGCTTTGGAGGTGCGCGCACTGACATGTGGAATGATCTCGATGATTGACGATGCAGTTGGCCGCGTGCGAGCGGCGGCGAAAGATGCAGGTGTCGCAGATAATACAGTGCAAATATACACTTCCGATCATGGCGATCATTTGGGCGAACATCGCCTTTTGTTCAAAGGTGCAGAACAATACGATAGCCTTACGCATGTGCCATTTATTTGGGCCGATCCGAAAGGCGACAGCGGCACGCGCACAGATAATTTGGCGCAGACCCTCGATATTGGGACAACCATCCTAGAGCACGCAAAGGTTGAGAAATCATTGGGAATGCAAGGCGTTGTGCTACCAACCGTTGGTGGCGCTGGTCGTGATGCCGCGCATATTCAATACGAAACGCAACGCACGCATGAAACTTTTGGTATTCGTCCTCGGGTTCATACAATTGTTCAGAGTAATTGGCGGCTGTCGATATATCTTGGTAAATGCCAAAACGAGCTGTTTGACCTCGCAGATGACCCTGGCGAAATGGCCAATCTTTGGGACAGCGAGATGCACAGAGATGTCAAAGCGTCATTAATTGAGCGTTTGGCCGAATTGGAAATCGCAGCCATAAACCGCGTTCCACTACCAACAGCGCAGGCTTGATTGCGATCTTCAAAAAGGGCTCACATTGTCATTCTCAACAAACTTTATCACACTTGGAACTGCTGGGGGGCCCGTCCCCAAACTTCACCGCGCGCAGCCATCACATGCGATAATACGAGGCGATCGCGTGATCTTGGTTGATTGCGGTGAAGGCGCGATGCAACAATTGATGCGCGCTGGAATCGACTTTCGCCGTGTCGATAAGATCGTCCTTTCACACCATCATTTTGATCATATTGGCAGCCTGTTTAACTGTCTTGGGATTAATATGATGTTGCAGCGCAAACAACCAATCACGATCTACGGCCCACTGGGCACGAGTCAAATCGTTGAGGGTCTCACAAAGGCTTGTGATGTGCCGCAAGCCATTGGCTTTGGTGTCGTGGGTCAATCTCTCCCACACCCGCGAGATTTTGTTCAGGTTATGGAAATTACTCCAGGCGATACGTTTGAAATCGATGATATTCATATTTCATGCTGTGAAAATACACACTACAGACCTGAAGACAAATTTGGCACAAAAGGCGCAATTTCTTTATCACTTCGTTTTGATGCACCTGACCGTTCGATTGTTTACACAGGCGATACAGGGCCATGCAGCATGGTTGAGGATCTTGCCAAAGGCGCGCAACTACTAGTGGGGGAAATGATGCTTGCAGACCAAATTATCGCGCAACTTCAGGCAAAGAACCCACATATGACTCCAGAGCGCATCGCGATGATGGGCCAGCACCTTCAAAGCCATCATCTGAGCCCAGAGCAATTGGGCGACCTCGCAGCCCGTGCGGGCGTAACGCATTTGGTTGCCGTTCATATCCCGCTTGATAATATTACGCCCAAAACTGCACCTGACTATGCAGTGCGCATATCTCAGGTTTTTTCAGGCCAAATTACAATTGCAAAGGATCTTGATCATTTTTAATATAGGAATCTCGAATGACTTTGACTACAAAAGTTACTATAACCGTGCCCTACACTACTAGTCGCCCAACACCGCGCATTTTAACTGTCAAAGAGGCTAGGTATCTCACGCCCAATATGATCCGCGTCGTGTTTTCTGGTCCTGAGCTTGATGGCTTTCCAAACCAGAGCGAAGGTGGGAATTGCAAACTTTTGATCCCCGAAATTAGTGAAACCAAAGACCAATTTGTCGAGCGCCTGTGCAATGGTTCACCACCCATTAGGCGTACTTACACTGTGCGCAAGTTTGATGTCGTTACGCAAGAATTAACCATCGATTTTGTTGCACATGGCAATGAAGGCCCTGCATCACGTTGGGCAAGTTCTGCAAGGACTAACGATTTTCTGGGCTTCGCTGGTCCAAGTGAACCAAAGTTTATAGATTTTGATGCGGATTGGTATCTTGTAGCAGCTGATCCTTCGGCCATTCCGGTCGCAGCAGTTGCATTGGAGGCCATGCCACGTGATGCAAAAGGTGTCGCGATATTTGAGATCACTTCGGCATTAGACCAACAAGAAATCGACGCACCGGCAGGCATAGAGATACATTGGTTGGTGCATTCCGATCCCCATAAAGCGTCTACGCGCCAGGAAGATTTGATCAAAGCCATTGAATGGCCCCAGGGCCGCGTAAAAACATGTATTGCAGGCGAATCCGCCGTCATCCGGTCCTTGAGAGACTTCCTAACAAACGAAAAACAGGTACCCCGCGAGGACACCTATATTTCAGGTTATTGGAAAATCGGTTTGATCGAAGACCAGCATCAAAAAGCCAAGCGAGACGGGGCTGATTGACTCCTGCTCTGAAGCCTTTAGATGTCGCCTTGTTCCAGTTCTTTCGCATATTGAATATAGTAGTGGCGTGTCGGGCAGTTGATTTGCGCAACGGCGTGCGCGCGAAGTGCCTCTGCTTTCAATTGCTTCGCATTGGCAACCTCATACTCCACATTCAGCAGTCGATCCAAAAGCTGTAGTGCCCATTGGAAATCACCATCTTTCAGCGCCTTTTGGGCAGAACTTAAGACAGCGGCGTTGCCACCTGCCAAGTCAATGAATCGCATCGCTTCACCTTTAGGTGATAACGGCGATAGCGAGGTCGGATTGCCGTCAAACCAACCCATGGTTCCGACAAAATAGGCACGCACAGAAAAATCAACGCGGCCATAATACTCCCGCAGATGGGGTTTTTCAGCCAAATGATCTGGCAATGTCACTTTATGCGCAAGTTCGTCAATTGTTAGCCCTGCATCCATACCATTGCGCGTTTCATCGACAATATGGCGGATTGCGTCACGGTAATCTGTCAAATCACTCTTGATTTTCTCCGCACCAAATACCGCTTTTGTGTGGCCCGGGCCAAGCACCTCTGGTCCAAAACCCATCAATAAATCCATTGTATCTGCCCATGAATCAAAATCCCGATAGGCAGTTCCACGTGGGGGATAAAGGTTTGGAAATGAGCGATAGAAATTGTCGCCACATATTAACACTTTCTTATCTGCATACCAAACAACAATGTGATCAGGGGTTTCGCCAGGTGCGTGTACAAGCTCCAGATCAATACCATGAATGCTTAACTTTTCACCTTCATCCCCAATGCGTCGCGTAGGCGGCAAAGCCCCCGCCCCCATCCCTTTAAGAGGTCTTTCACCTGGACCAACACCAATGCCGATGATTTCATCTGGATAGGAAAGATCGATGCCAAACTGCCGCTTCGTGCGTACTTGCATCGCTTTAGCGGGCTGCAGATGATCAGAAGCCACAAAGAGCGAATCTTCTGAGAAATGGGTGCTCGCAAGGATCTCTGGATTGCCCCCTTCTGCAAAAATACTGGCACCTGAAACATGGTCACGATGCGAATGCGTAAGGATAATCGTTTTGATTGGCAGATCTGTAATCTTACGAAACTCGGCCAAAATATTTTCAGCTGCGACCGTTGTCTCAGACGTATCAATAATGATCAAACTATCATCACCGATGATCATATAAACGTTTGAAGCAGCAAACCCGAAAGCTTGGTAGACATTATCTGCCAATTGCACGACTTCCTTTTCAAAATACGCGGGATGGGCTTTAAGTTCTGGATGCATGTAAAAATCTCCTTAAGTGATTGAGCCCTTCAAGAATAGACCCTTTCGAAACAATTAAGCAATATGGGATCCCAAAATCAAGTCCTTAAGTGAATTTTGACTACATTTAGCAATAAAACTCTTGAAACGGGATCCCAAATGCTATAGTGGTAGCATATCACAAAGCTAGATGGATAAATATTCAACTTCATGTGAAAATAAGGGGCTCAATTTATTTGATCCTAGTTAAGATAGGTATGAAGTTAATGAAAAAATCATATTTTGTAGTTGAGCTTGTGCTTTCCGTTTCACTCAGAATGTTTAAACAAACTACCGCCTTTTAAATTTACAGCATACCAAACCAAAAATCCTATTTTTTAAATAAAAGATATGGATCTAACTTAAAGGAGAAAACTATGAAATCGAAATTTAAACTAGCTGCTATTCTTGCTGGTGCATTGAGTATTTCCACAAATTCCGTATCAGCGGAGGAGCTAAGCGTTGCAACTTTTGTTCCACCAAGCCATGAAACAATTACAGGTGCACTGGCTTGGTTTGAGAAAGAGCTTACAACCCGATCTAATGGCGAATTAACCCTAAAAGTGTATGCCGCGGGGCAATTGGGCGCAGGACCTACCCAACAATATAAACGCGCTGTTGAGGGAGTAGCGGATATCACATTTGGTATCGCAGCTTCGACTCCTACGCTTTTTCCAAAGACGATGCTTGCAATACTACCTGGCAAAGCAGTCAACGGCCCCGACTCAACAAGGCGAATGTGGACAGTTTTTGACAAATACATGGCAGATGAATGGTCCGATGTGAAAGTTTTAGCAGTTGGAAACCCAGCTGGAGGTATGATCATTGCTACAAAAGACGTTTCAACAATAGAAGGCATGAAGGGTGCCAAAATTGTTCCTTGGGCAGCCATAACAACGCCTGTGCTACAGGGAATGGGCGCAGTACCAGTACAGTTAGATCCAACTGAGCATTACACCGCGCTATCAACTGGAACAATCGACGCAGCAATTTCATCAATCAACAACATCATGCCACCTTGGAACCTTGATGAAGTGGCTAATTATGCGATTGTAAATACACCTGCTACATTCAATCCTGTTTTCTACGTTATGAACAAGGAACGTTATGAAAGTCTGAGTGCAAAGCACCAGAAAATTATTGATGAGATATCTGGCATGCCCTTTTCTATGCAACTGGTGCAAGCGTTTCATGATGCAGATGAAGTAGCGCTTAAATGGAAAGACGAGAAAATTGCTACCGGCGAGCTCAACGTCGAATGGATTGTAACCTCAGATGGCGAGCGCGCAAAGATGGAAGCTGCTGCAGCAGCTGGTATGGAGGCTATATATTCAGATTATGAAAATCGCGGCATCAAGAATGCGAAAAAGATATATGAAGCTCTAAATAAATAAATATTCGAAGTGCGTTCTTATAACAGTACTATAATTAAAATAGATCAATAGCGCGCTTCGATAAATTACTTAAATCAAAGAAAAGGTATCTGTCACATGACCATCATAACACCCACAAACAAAGCTGTTGAAACCCTTACAGGACTTCATTTGTACCACGGTGCTATTTCTAACTGCTCGATGCGCGTGAGAATGACACTTATTGAAAAAGGACTCGCTTGGGAAAGCCATCACCTTGACTTGAAGAAAAAAGAAAATATTTCCGATGAATATTTTGGCATTAACCCAAACGGTCTAGTGCCGACTTTAATTGACAATGGCGTTGTCCATATTGAGTCAAATGACATAATAGATTACCTTGATGAAACCTATCCAGAACCATCGTTGCGAGCAAAAAACAATGTGGAGATGATGGAATGGCTGTATCTTGCTGCAGCAATCCATGTCCCAGCCTGTAAGCCTTATGTGTATGCCATGAAAATGGCTCCAAAACTGAAGAAAACTGAAGAAGAACAGGTGAAATACGATGAATTGCAAAAAAATCAAGAATTGAAGGCATTCCACTCCAAACATGCCGGCGATAAGTCTTTCGAAACTAGCGATTTGGACAAGGCCAAGGCGATCTTGGATACGTCTTTCTTTAAATTGGAACAAACCTTAGAAGGCCGAACCTGGATTATGGGAGACCAATACACACTGGCCGATATCTCATGGATACCCTTACATTTTGTTTTGAGGGGCTGCGGATACCCTTTTGAAAAATTCCAAAATATTACGCGTTGGGCAGAAACCTTTTGCGAAAAAAATAGCTATAAAGAGGGTGTTATAAAATGGTGTCCAGACTTTGCTGAAGTATAAAGATCTGGAAAATACACAATGAGTGATAAACCCTTTTCAAAGATTGTACTAATATTCATATCAGCACTTGATCAATTCCTTAAGTGGACTGCGTTAATCTGCGGTGGAGCCACCCTAACGTTTATGACAGGATTCTCAGTCTGGAATGTGCTTATTATGCGTAAGGCACTGAACGCACCTATAACAGGCGCAGAAGATTTACTACTTCTAGCGCTCGTTACAATCGTGGCGCTGTCGATCCCACTAGGTGCACGTACTGGCGCTCATATAGAAATTGAAATTCTAGAATCTCGTATGTCAGTTCTATTCGCTAAATGGTCAATAATTTTTATTAAGGCCTTAGGTGCGACAATGCTAGGGATTATGGGATGGCGGCTTTGGCATGCTGGTGGAACGGCAAGCAAATTCGGCGAGACGACACAACAATTACTAATTTCATTCGAACCGTTTTATTACCTACTTTCAGTGTCTACTTTGATTTACGCTCTCGTTTTAGTGCTAGATATTTGGCAAATCATACAAGCACAAAAAGAAAATCAGCTACAAATTGGAGAAAAACTTTTATGATTAGCTTAACTCTTATAGGAATTCTAGGTCTACTCTCACTTTTCATTTTGCTAGCCCTAAGAATGCCTGTGGCTTTGTCAATGTTAAGCGTAGGGTTTGTTGGCACGATCATTGCGAATGCTAATAAATACATGGCAACAGGTATGGCAGAAGATCAAGCTTGGTCACGTGGACTTAAAGTTGCCTATTCAAACTTAGCTGGAGAAACATTTGAGGCTGCATCAAATTATAACCTGCTAGTAATACCAATGTTCGTTTTGATGGGAAATTTAGCCAGTGTGTCAGGCATGTCAAAAGATTTATTCACTGCCGCTTATCGTTGGATGGGCCATCTACGTGGTGGTTTGGCATCAGCCACGATCGCAGCCTGTGCAGGATTTGCAGCACTTTCAGGATCATCTTTAGCTTCTGCTGTCACCATGGGGCGTGTGGCTCTACCTGAAATGAAAAAATATAAATATGCTGACAGCCTAGCCACAGGTTCAGTTGCAGCCGGCGGCACACTTGGCTTTTTGATTCCACCTTCAGGTGGCATGATCATTTATGCTGTCTTAACCGAACAATCCATTGGGCGTTTATTTATGGCTGCTGTTTTCCCTGGAATTATTCTGACACTTCTCTTTGTTGCCGCAATATATTTTGTTGTAATTAGGAACCCCTCTGCAGGACCGCGAGCAAAACGATTTGGTCGTCCTGAACGGATCACATCACTTTGGCGAGCACTTCCAATCGTCGGTGTCGTGTTACTTACCATTGGCGGAATGTACACTGGGTTCTTTACACCAGTTGAAGCATCATCTGTGGGGGCATTTCTAACTTTTGTTGTAGCAGCATACCGTCAGTCACTTGGCTGGCAAGCCTCCAAAGCAGTAATCCTTGAAACTATGAATGCAACTGCCACAGTTTTTCTAATAATCATTGGTGCATTTGTTTTCATCCCTTTTATGTCATTGACAGAACTTCCTACACAATTGGTTGCAATACTGACATCCCTACCCATCGGCAGCATTGGTATACTGCTGATTATTGTCCTAATATACATGTTTCTTGGAATGTTTTTAGAATCAATAGCCATGTTAGTATTAACAATCCCCGTCGTCATTCCTATCGCCGAGGCACTTGGTTGGGATCTAATCTGGTTTGGCATTATCGTAGTCATTGTGCTCGAAATGGGTATGATCAGCCCACCCGTTGGGATCAATGTATTCATCGTCAAATCCATCGCGCGAGACGTACCAATGGGCACGATCTTTCAAGGTATCTGGCCATTCTGGTTCGCAATGGTAGCAATGATCGGATTGTTAATTTTATTCCCACCGATTGCTTTGTATTTGCCACAAGCCGTCGTTGGTGGATAATTTAACGCTCTCTAACTCCTACTTTGAAACGATTTATGTACCGCTCAGACAACTCACAAAATCAAACCGCCGATTACACCGCTTGGATCGCGTTTGGCATAATGGCGGCTTGCTTGGGCCTGTCTTTCGTCTTTGTCAAACTCTCGCTCGAAGCGTTCACTTTAAAACAAGCCGCTGGTGGCCGCATGGTCCTTAGTGCTGCGTTTCTACTACCTATCACTTATCTATTTGGTGACGGCTTGCCACTCAAACTCGAGTTTTGGAAATGGGCGTTAATACTGGGAATGCTTAACTTTGTATTACCGATAGGTTTGACAACTTATGGATTGCTAACGATTCCGTCAAACGTGGTTGGCTCAATGTATGGGATGATCCCTCTTATCACAATTGGCCTTTCAACACTAATCTTAAAATTTCAAATTTCTCGCCAAAAATTCGTTGGTTTGATCATTGGATTGGTAGGCTTATTTGTTATCACAGAGCCAGCTTCCTGGATTAGCACTGCAGGAAGGGAAAGCGCTTTTCCAATGTTAGCAACGTTTGGCGCGGTAGCTTGCCTTGCGATGGCTACGATTTTAATGCGCGTCATGCCAAAGTTCCATCCGATTTCGATGATCACTGGGAGCGCTTTGGTCGCATCTTTGTTTGGCATTTGGCCTTTCTTGTCAGTGTTTGAGGGTGAATTGCCCAGTGCACGCCCTTGGCTAGGGCTAATAGGTGTTTCGATCTTCTCAACCGCGGTCGCCTATTCTATCCGTTTCTTTTTGGTCCGTCGGAAGGGGCCAGTATTCCTAGCCCCAAATGCATATTTCAGCATCATTTTGACCAATGTGTTTGGAGTTCTACTGCTTGGCGACGTAATCACAACACCAATGAAAATTGCATTTGTGTTGATCATTTTTGGTTTATATCTTGCCAGAGATCGATCTGGGTATATGAAGCAGGTTTAAAATTTTGATTTTATTTTTCAAAAAATTAACGTGGTAAAAGTTTGAGAATTGTTTATCTGATCCACAATTATGGAGAAACGCGCAATGTCCGCACTAAAATCTATCTGGGATCAACCCTACACATTCTGGGCGCTGCTTAGCCTTCCAGCAATTCCAATGATAGTTGGTTTCGCTTCGGGCGATATGAGAATGATCCATCAATTGCTTCACCCTAGTGGCGAGTTTTCTGCACGCTTCATGATCATCACGATGATGATCACACCTTTGACGATGCTTCTTAGGGGCTGGCGTGGTTCGCGTTGGCTGATGAAACGCCGTCGGTATCTTGGCATTGCTGCCTTCGGTTACGGGCTGTTACACACTATACTTTACTTGCTCGACACAGGCACTGTCGTACTTTCTAGTGGTGAAATTTCAAAATTCTATATTTGGACTGGGTGGCTCGCTTTTTTCATCTTCATCCCGCTTGCGATCACCTCTACAAACGGCTGGATACGCCGCCTTGGGTCTAAGTGGAAATTGCTGCAACGATGGGTTTACGGAGCAGCAGTTTTAACGCTCCTACACTGGGCGGCGCTGCACGATTGGGGTGGCATTGGCCCTGCACTTGTTCACTTCATACCACTGGCGTTGCTGGAGACCTACCGCGTTTATGAAAATCGACGCAGAAGTTCCCAAAGCTTGGCTGTCTAAAGACTACTTTGGGAGCGTTTCTTGATACGCTTCCAAACCACCACAAAGGCCAGAAACTCAATTGCAACTATGATAACATGCATGCCAAAATCCGTCACCGGGCCAGCAGGAGCATTTGCAATCGGGAAGAGCGGATCGATAATCGTTTCGGCACTTTCACGCATAATATTCATGAAAAGCACCAAAAGGAATTGTCGCGCATCTTGCGTGATCAGCACAAAGATCGAGGCCGCAGCCATAGTTAACGTGCGACTGCCCATCTCATAGACAAGATTCAGGTCAGGCGTCCCATTAACCGTAACACCTGTAGCAGCAAGCAAATCATGATTGAAGAAATACATGTAGACCTGACCAAGCATGATCAAAGTCAGCACAACTTGAAGGACGTTTACCCAAATTGGAATGTCTGATTTTAAGAAATTTTGCATGTTATGTAATTCTTTTAATTTTAAGTTTTGTCTTCAAATCCGTCTTACAGAAGGCATGCAAGAAGCACGTCTTCTCTGAAATATCGAGCATTTCTTGTGCGGTCGCATCACTCTCAGAGGTTTCCAGATAAACATGCGTTTCAATCGGATCCGCATTCCCTGCTTTGCCAGTGCCTCCGCTTGCACCCCCAAGACTAAAGTGGGTATCTTGCACGATGCGATAATCAGGCAAGTCGAGTTTGAGCATCGATACGAAGCGTCCAAACTGCGTCATGAAACAAAATCCGATACCCGCAGAGATCAGCGTATTGGCATCCGGTGCGCGACCGTCCTCGGAACTGAGTAGCATGAACGAGGTGCCATAAGGCGAGTATTGCATCTGCTGGATTTGCTTAATCCCATCTTCACGTAACTCAGCCACCGCACCAATATTCAGGCGTCGGTTCTGCTCATCACTCAGAGAAGAAGCATTGGTTGCAGTACCACCGCTTACTTCTTTCTTTGGTGTTGAACCAACCTTACTCATCAACCCATTGGCAGCCTCAGCAGGCTTTGCCTTGGCAAAGTGATCACCAGGGTCAGGCAGTATCACACCGCCCAATTCCAAAGCATCGGCAGTCGCTAGTTCTGAGCCATTCTTACTCAACTTGAACAAGCTCTCAATCTGCCCACGCATTAGTCCGTTGAGTGGAGATGCATAGGTCGCGTTCACCAAAAATTCGTTCAACGCAATATCACCAAGATCGCAATCAATCTCGACCTGTAACTCAATGTTTTCAGCACCACCCACCATGGTGCGCTTCATCATTGAGCCTTTCATGGTGTAGTAATTATCTTGAATAAGCTTGAGCTTACGGATCTCGACACCCTGTTGTTCCGCCAGCGCCATGATCTCATTCATGAAGCTCGCAACCATACCACAAGACAGAAACGCGAGCGGGCAGCAGGCCGCGTCATGGCCATTCAGGTACGGTCCTTCGTCACTAACAAAACGCCATGTGTCGCCAGTCTTGGCAGAGCGCACCAAGGCCTCTTTTTGGAATCCACTAATGGAACGTACCCACGTACGATCCGCATCACCAATGCGGTTTTTCGGGGCGATAATCCCAACATCATCCGCATTTGCAACTTTGAAAAATGGTGGTTGCGCGCTCGTACCAATAATATCTTCGCCAAATTGAGCCATCGGTAATGTTCCTTTTTATGTTTGTCTCTCTAGGGTTTGCAGTTGTAATTTCACGGCTGCTCAAGTCAAAATCTTTACGAATATGCTTAATGAAGCTTTGGACCTGCCCCAAAATCAGGTGCTGTTGCTGGCAGTTTCACATCCTCTTCGTTCCAATATCCAATAAGCACACCAAATTTATCTTCTAATCCGATCATTTGTTCCGCCCGCTCTTCTGATACGGTTTCGCGTTGGCGATACTGTAAGGACCAGTCGGCTAAAGCATAGTGCATACGCTGACGGGCATCTGCGTAATCATCTGAATTTCCCAAATCTACGAATTCGTCTGGATCATTTGCCAGATCAAACAGCATAGGTGAAAATCCAGGTGCATAAATGTACTTCCAACGATCATTCTTGATCATGTAAATCCGGCACTCAAGTGGAGTGCGACCTGTCTTTGGGCTGAAGGTCTGTTGAAAATAATCATATTCACTAAAAATGAATTCACGCCAGGGTACTTTATCCCCTTGCAGCAAAGGCATCAGGGAACGACCATCAAGGATATGCTTCGGCACGACGCCTCCTGCGTATTCGATAAACGTTGGCAAAAGATCAATCGACTCTACCGGCGCGCTTTGTACAGTGCCGCGCATACCGTCACAGGACGGATCAGGGTCGGCAATAATTAGCGGAACTTTAACCGCAGGATCGTGGAAGAAATCTTTGTCCCCCATCCAATGATCGCCAAAATATTCACCATGATCTGATGTGAACACAATCATCGTGTTCTTCATAAGATCCTTTCGTTCCATGACCTCGAAAAGTATGCCAAGTTGATCATCGATCTGTTTGATCAGCCCCATATACACAGGGATCACAGTCTTGCGAGCTTTTTCCTTGGAGAACGTGCGCCCACAAATCCGCTCTTGGAAATGCTGTGCAAGTGGGTTGGTATTTTCGCGTTCCTTTTCAGAGCTGTGAACATCCTGAACATCCGCCGCTGAGTACATATCGTTGTAAGGCGCAGGTGCGATATAGGGCCAGTGTGGCTTGATATAACTCAGGTGTAAAAGCCATGGCTTTTCGCCATCGTCTTCTTCGATAAATTGCATTGCGCGGCGTGTCATGTAGGGTGTTTCGGACTCTTCTTCACTTACCCGCGCTGGTAGTTGCGCGACATCATTGAAGAAGCCTGAACGGATTTCGCCACCGCGCTCAACTGAGTTTGCAGCCCAATGCCAAGGGTTCTCGTGATCGTTATAACCGCGTTCTTTGAGGTAGTTGTTATACGCAACATTCGGTTTCAAAACGAGGTCAGGATGAATGCCATCATCGCGCTCATAGGGTTCAAATCCAATTTGCGAATGATGCATACCGAGCGGGCTCTCTGGATCAATACCCAGACGGTTCATCCCTTCTTGATCGGGGATCATGTGGGTTTTACCTACCAAAACGGGTTGCATTCCCAAAGGTTTGAGATAATCGCCAATGTTACGTTCCCCAACACGCAAAGGAACAAAGTTAGCAGTGGCACCGTGGGATGAAGGATAACGCCCAGTGTATATACTCATCCGGCTTGGGCCACAAATCGGGGACTGAACATAGGCGTTGGAAAAGCGAACACCGCGCTCTGCGAGTGAGTCTATGTTAGGCGTGTGCAAGGTATTATGACCCGCACAGGACAAATAATCGTAGCGCAACTGATCGCACATGATGAATAGGATGTTCTTGCGCTCTGACATAAGCTTTACAGGTTCACCTTGCCACCATCGACGTTGATCGTCTGGCCAGTGATAAAATCACTGTCAGATGTGCACAAAAACATGAGCGTTCCAAGTAGATCTTCGGGAACCATTTCGCGTTTGATCGAACGGGAATCAATAGTGGGAGTACGCGCACGGTCCCATTTGTTGTTGTCCCGAATAGAGCTACTTTCGGTCAGACCAACAGCAATCGCATTGATCTGAATATTCTTGTCACCAAGCTCGCGCGCATGGCCACGGGTTAAACCGATAACGGCCGCTTTTGATGCTGTGTAATGGGAAAGGCCAGGAGGCCCGTAGTAGAACGTGCCAGAGGCGATGTTCACAATTTTGCCACCACCCGCACGAACCAGCGCAGGAAGCGCAGCTTTGGTCGATTGGTGAATAGACCGCGCGTTGATCGTCATGACCTTATCAAATTCGTCATTGCCGATCTGGAAAAATGGTTTCAGTTCCAAGTTTGCAAACAGACCCGCATTGTTGACGACGATGTTGAGCCCACCGAATTCGCTTTCGGCTTTTGCAACCATCGCATTCAGATCATCATCTGATGTGACATCCACAACCATACCGACTGCAGTGCCACCTTCGGCCGCATTGATTTCTGCAACCACCTCTGATGGATCAAGAATGTCAGTGACGATGACATTGGCCCCCTCAGAGGCCAATTTTTTCGCATATTCCGCGCCAATGCCACGCGCAGCACCAGTGATTGCTGCTGTTTTTCCAATCAGTCGGCTCATGTAAGTCTCCCCTATTTCCTAGATTTCAATTTCAAGAAGCATAGCAACTTCTGGCCAGCTTTTAATCCCATTCTCGCGCAGATCATTAGTAAGATCTTCAGGCACCCAGTCAATAAAGCAAGGTTTAAAATGTTTACGTGCTTCAATGGCCTTAAACCAACGTTCCAAATTTGGCAAACGTCCACCTTCCCACATCCCGTGCATCGACATCATTGCAAGGCGATTGACGTAGGGTGTGAGCGCAATATCAGCAATGGAGAATTTGTCACCAACTAGCCAGTCATTGCCAATCAGTGCCTTATCCATCTTGTGCAAATAGCTGTCATAAAGTTTGACTTTTTCCAACGCTCCAGGTGCTTTAAACCCTTGGCGCACGATATTATCTTTGAAACTCTTCCAATCAGATGTGACAGAAAAATCTGGTGTCGAAGCAAGGAACTTATCTGCTCCTTTTTTACCAAGCTTACGCAATACCGTGTGGCGATGCGAACATAAAAACGTCATTGCACCACATGCTGGGTGCAGATCCTCATCTACGGCTTTAGTCCAATACCGCACCTGCGCTCTCTCCCACGGATCCTTAGGGTGAACAGACGTTTCAGGCGCAATTTGGTCAAGATATTCGACAATTACAGTACTATCAGGGATCACCAAGTCATCATGCACAAGTGTTGGTACGACTGACTTCGGATTGATCTTTTGATATTCCGGCGTGAACTGCTCACCTGCGAGGATATCGATGTAAACACCTTCCCACTCCATGCCTTTTTCAGCCATCGCAAAACGAACCTTGGCAGCACAAACGGAGGATCCGTGATGATAGAGTATAAAAGTCATAGCTGCACCGTAACCCATTTAAGTTCTGTCATAGCTTCCATGTCTGAGTCCGTTCCTTCCCGACCTACACCGCTTTCGCCATTTCCGCCAAAGGGCACATGAGCTTCGTCATGGATGGTTGGGCCGTTGATGTGGCACATGCCAGCATTCGAATTGCGTGCAAAATGGAAAGCTTTATCGATATCTTTGGTAAAGATCGCCGACGACAACCCGTATTCGGTGTCGTTCGCTTTTTCCAAACCTTCATCGTAGTTCTCAATTGAATAGATCGCTGTGACTGGACCAAATGTTTCCGTTCGGCAAACGCTCATGTCCTCCGACACCTCAGTGAGCAAAGTCGGCTGGCATCGATTACCTTCCCACTCGCCACCGATCACATTGGCTCCCTTGGCACGCGCATCGTCGATATGGCTTTTGATTCGCTCTCGCTGTCGTAGCGAGATTATAGGCGCGATCACTGTATTCGGATCACGCAGATCGCCCATCACAAGTTTGCCGATGATCTTTGAGAACCGCTTGACAAACTCTTCGTATAAAGGACGCTCTACATAGAAACGGCTCGACGCTATGCAAGCTTGCCCTGCAAACATAAATACAGAGCGTGCCGCAAGCGGCATGACCTTATCCAAGTCCGCATCTGCCAGAATGATTGTTGGGCTTTTACCGCCCAATTCCAGCGTGTTAGGTGTTTTATTCTTAGCGCAGATCTCATTGATATGCTGGCCCACAAGCGTTGAACCTGTGAAAGTTACAAAATCGATATCTTTGTGACTGGTCAGATCATCGCCAATCTCTGCACCCATGCCAGTTACAACGTTATACACACCATCAGGAATACCAGCTTCCGCAACAATCTCCGCAAAGATTAAGCTCAGATGAGGAGCCATTTCAGAGGGTAGATGCACGACCGTATTTCCAACCGCCAAAGCATTGGCCACCAAACGTGTCGTCTTAATCAATGGCACGTTAAACGGCGTGATCACTGCAACAACACCAAGCGGTTCACGTATCGACATCGAAAACGTAGAGGCGCGATCAGATGGAATCGTCTCACCTCGAACATTGCGACACAAACCGGCTGCGGCACGGACCATTGTTAAGCCTTTGGTAAATTCAAACATCGCCTTTTGCACGGGCGAGCCTATCTCGTCGATCAAGCAATCTACCAGATCTTTTTGACGTTCTTCCATGATCTCAGCTACGCGCAAGAGCCAACGTTCACGCTCGGTTGGGGTTGTCTCTTTGTAAGATGTGAAGGCTGCCTTTGCTGCCGCCACTGCATTGATGATATCGTCCCCTGTTCCCTTTGCAGCATACGCGTAAAGCGAGTCGTCAAGCGGGTTAAGTACTTCAAACGTCGCACCGCATGCTGCATCAATCCATTGGCCTGCAATAAAGTGTTTCAAAGATTTATTGTTTGTGCGATCAACCATGGAAATGCTCCTTTTACCGCGCGTTACTTGCCGTGGGCTTGAGATTTAGAATCAGCTTGGGATCCCAAAAATAAAGCAAACCTAAGAATCACGTCGTTTATTGTTTATTTAGAGCTATATATCGATCATTTCGGATCCCAAATCAAGAGTAAATTTTGAAATTAATAATTTTTCAATTGTAATCTTGACTTTGGGATCCCAAATAGGCTGTATAGATTTATGGAATCTATTGATACAGAACTTGCAGCGCGAATCCGCAATGACATCGTACTTGGCAATTACGGTGAAGAAGAACGCATTTCTGAAGTGCAATTGTGCAATACTCACAAAGTGTCCCGCACACCGGTGCGCCTTGCTCTTCGCATGTTAGAACATGAAGGCCTTATTCGACGTAGCGAAGGACGTGGATACTTTGTCAACGCGCCTAAGGTAAACGACGTCTTGCAAGCAGTGCAGGTACGCGGCCACCTCGAAAGCCTCGCCGCGCGTCTCATGGCGCAATCGCCTGATCGACACAACGCACTTCTAATCTTGGAGGCGGCGATTGAAGAAATCGACAAGCTCGTTTTAATAGGCAAGATGGATCCCGCATCTATTCGCTTAATGCAGAAACAGAATGCAGTGTTTCACAAAACGATTTTGGATTATTGCGGCAATGATTTTATCGGCTTTACGTGCAAGCGTATTAGTCACATGCCGATGCTAGAGGTTGGGGCCATGGTTTTTGATCGGCAAGTTTTGTCAACAAAAGAGGGCATTGAGCGAAGCAACTTCCGCCTTAAACTTGGTAATTCACAACACAAGGTGATCTTTGAGGCCATTCAAAATGGCGACCCTGTGCGAGCTGAAGGCGTTATGCGCGAGCACTCAAACACTATGGTTGAATACATACAGGTTTTTGAAAAGCGCACCGAAGAACTCACTATCAAAGATCTCATCGGATATTCAGGCATCAGTGTAACACGCAACGAGCATGACACGACTGGGCGAGAAAAACTTTTTAACTAAATAAGGCATCCTTTTATTTAGTTTCTTGAGCAACCTATTTGTTTCTTTAGGGCAGCAGGTACGGTCAGCGAACACACCGCTTTGCGTTGTCTAATTGCTGTGGATTGCCTATGGAATAAATCACTTTAACCCTATCGGTCATCGGCGCCAGTGAACGAAAAATATATTGCGAAGATTCATGGCTCACTCGTATGCTTGAAAAGACACCATGCATGGTCGTTGCTATAGCGCTGGATAACCGCATAGCCAGACGACTTTGGGCAATGATGACCAACCTATCAAATCACGAAATTCAGATCACCACTTAGGTAAATGGAAAGGATACCAGCATTACTGAAAGGACGAAAATAAGTTATGAAACACGAAAATCACGCAAGCAAGCGGAAAAAATAGGTTAAGATTTTAACCTTAGAGCCCAATAATCTGATTTGTATCCACGTCGCGTATCTCCAAAAGGGGTCACCGTCGTTGTATTAGCACCCCATGCGCCGGACACATGACTGCACCTAATCAGGCATTCCTAGACGTTGAGACCGTTCTCAATAACCGTGCCATCCAAATATGAGCTTATGAAATATTATTAGCTAGCTTTCGTTTGCTTAACGAGCGGGACTAGCGTTGCGTCCAGCTATTTTATGAAGCCACTTTAAATGGGATAACTTTTAATTTTTTTTGGGAGCTGCCGTATCCACGATCAGCCCGCAGCCCAAACAACCCGAAACCCATGATGTGGGGCGGCGCTGTCTGGGGATGTTCCCGATCGCGCAGCGATGCGATATCGAAAGCAGTAGCTTTTATGGCAGAGATACGACCCACCCTTTGAAAGCTGAAAGCCTTTCATTTGTTCTAACCGCTTTTTAACTTGCGACTTAAGCGATTTCACGCGGTATGTATCCGAGGTCCACTCCCAAACATTACCGACCATTTGATACAGCCCATAATTATTTGGCGCGAATGCTTTTGCCGGCGCTGTGTGAATGTGCCCATCACGTGCCAAATTTTTGTGGGGAAAAGAACCTTGCCAGACATTGCATGGAGTAAAATCTCCGTCGTTAGGGGATTGATCCCCCCAAGGATACATTACATCACCCAACCCTCCGCGTGCTGCGTGTTCCCACTCGGCTTCGCTTGGCAAGCGACCGCCAACCCAATCAGCGTATGCAAGCGCGTCACGATAAGATACTTGAACAACTGGATGATCAGAAAGAGTCGCATCTTCAGAACCTGGGCCATGAATGGATTTCCAAGTTGAACCCTCAATCTTGCGCCACCAATCCAAACCAGGTACGCCTTGAGTTGGTCCAAAATTATTTGGAACATCAGACCAAAACACAAAGGACCACCCTATACGTTCCGCCTCAGTTACATAGCCTGTTGCCTTAACAAAAGACTGAAATTGAGCGTTTGTTACTGTTGTGGATGATATCAGGAAAGGACGAAGCATTTTCCGGCGCAATGGGCTTTCGCCATCATCCTTGATCAACGCCTTTTTTGTGCCTACCATTGCTGACCCACCTGAGATTAGGACCGTTTCGAAGTCGTCAACTGTTAAAGCAGCCTGATCTTTAGCCGGTGATATATCCGCCAGCACAGAGCCAACTTCTCTGGCGGGCAAACAGCACCTTTTGGTCTTATCGAAACTTGATTCAGATGGCATTTGGCGTATTTCTCAAACTTTATGGTTCCAGACAATCTAGGATGCCAGAAGATTATATTCTATCGCAGAGCGGTTAACAACGGTTAGCGTTCATTCACGTTTGTAATAACCTAGATTCACGGCGCCTTTTCGGCCAAGTCTAATGCCAGAACCACTTTGTGATCCCGGATTGATTTCAAAATATACATTTTTTTCATTTTCTCGCTCAGATTTTGGCACCAGTTAGGTTGCCCAATACAATCTCATGGGATTTGCGACCAACAACTTGTGCCTCTGCTCATGGGTACGTGCAATGCGTGGAATGTAGTCCACCAACGCACCGTCATCGGGCACGTGAGATTTCATATTGGGATGCGGCCAATCGGTACCCCAAAGAACGCGATCCTCAAACTGATCAACAATGGCCTGGTAAAAGGGCACAACGTCGTCATAAGGTGCTCCATTTGCCGTCAATCGCTCAGGACAAGTCACTTTGGTCCAAATATTTTCATTCTTAGCCATCAGGTCTATGAACTGCGTAAAATCAGGATGATCGACACCTTTGGTAACGTCAGGCCGGCCCATGTGATCAACAACAACAATGCCGGGCAGTTGTTTTAGAAACGGCTCAAGTTCTTCAAGATCGGTGGCCTCGAAGTATACCACAATCGACCAGCCAAATTCCTGAATTTTCTCAGCAATCGCAATAAAGACTTCCTTAGGCGTGGCATCTACCAGACGCTTGACAAAATTGAACCGGACGCCGCGTACGCCAGCATCATGCATCTCAGCCAGCTCTTCAAGTGTGATGTCCGCACCAACGCTGGCGATACCGCGCGCCAGATCGCCTCCCATACGGCAGGCATCAAGCATCGCGCTATTGTCTTTGCCATGGCATGTCGCCTGTACGATGACATTGCGCGAAAATCCAAGGTGGTCACGTAAGGCAAACAGGTCATCCTTGCCTGCGTTGCAGGGAGTGTATTTCCGTTCAGATGCAAAAGGGAATTCCGGTGACGGGCCAAATACATGGCAATGGGCATCAACCGCGCCACCCGGCAGCACAAAGTTCGGTGTCTTTGGTTTCGGGTGAAAGACAAGCCAATTGGCGTCCATTTTCTGTTTGGTCATACGAATATCTCTCCGTCCATCAATTTACGAGTGGTGCGCAAGATTGCGGTCTTTGTGACCGTTCCATTTTCATCTAAACTCACTACAACAGTCATTTCACCAGTAGGGTGTTCGACCGAAATTTTGCGTTCATGTCCCTGCCCTGTTTGTGCCAAATCGTAAGCCGTTGTGCTTTTGATTAAGCATGCAGTGGCAACACTGACCGCGCCCAGAACGCCAATTGTCTTGTGGCACCTATGGGGAATAAACGTACGCGTTGATATGGCACCACCATCCTGTGCCGCACTAACCATCGTCATCTTGGGCACTGTTTTTGAAGATACGTCGCCAAGATTCATCAGAAAGCCACATGCCAGCCGGATTTTTTCCAGCTTTTTAAGCAAGATCGTATTAGCTTCTAAGTCTTCCGGCTCTTCCTGCCCTGTGATCCCTATTTCAGCGGCACGCATCACGACGCAGGGCATACCGTTGTCAATCATCGTTACCCGAATACCTTCGATCACATCAACCGCATTGCCTGTGGGCAGCAATGCGCCACAGCTCGATCCGACCGTATCCTGAAAGGTCAACAGCACTGGAGCGGCACCGCCTGGTACCCCGTCGATTTGCGCCTCACCCGTGTAGCTGACAACACTGTTAGGGGTCTGCACCTTTGCGACCGCGATCTGGCCAGTATTCTCCATATAGATGGACACGGGCGTCTCACCATTGTTTGCAGCAACAAGTCCACGTTCAATTGCAAAAGGTCCAACACCTGCCAAAATGTTTCCACAGTTCTGCGCATCTGTTACGATTGGTTGATCCACAAAGACCTGTAAAAACAGATAATCAACATCCACATCCACACGCGTCGATTTTCGCACCACCGCCACTTTGGAGGTCAGCGGATCAGCCCCCCCCATCCCGTCAATCTGGCGCACATCAGGAGATCCCATCGCCAACAGCAACACTGCATCACGTTTCGCCGTATCAGTGGGAAGATTATCCACTAGAAAATATCCACCTTTTGACGTGCCACCCCGCATCCACATGCATGGTATGCCATCAGACATACTTTAGTCCTTTTTCTGCCAACCGTCCGCGCATGTTATAGATATCGAGACCCAGTTCACCCGCTTCAAACTTGGCGCGTTTTGCTGACTCATTTGCTTCTCGCGCTTGTGCCTTCGCCAGGACCTCAGTTGCTTCGTCTCGTCGTACGACACAAACACCATCATCGTCAGCCACGATGATATCACCAGGATTAACCAACGCATCCGCGCAAACGACTGGCACGTTTACAGAACCCAATGTTTCTTTGATTGTGCCTTGTGCATGCACAGCTTTGGACCAGACTGGAAAATTCATTTCCTTCAAATCGCGGATATCGCGCACGCCCGCATCAATAATCAATCCTCGACAGCCCCGTGTCATGGCCGAACTGGCTAATAGGTCACCAAAGTAGCCCGAATTGGAAGGCGTTATTGTACCTAACAACAACACGTCACCCGCCTGCAACTGCTCAATCGCAACGTGGATCATCCAGTTGTCACAAGTTGGTGCAAGAATCGTAACTGCAGAGCCGGCAATACGCGCACCCGAATAGATTGGGCGCATGTAGTCCGCCAGCAACCCTTTGCGCCCTTGTGCCTCGTGCACGGTTGAAACGCCGCAGGCCGCAAGCCCGTCAATCACCGAAATTTCAGCGCGTTCGATGTTCTGTACGACAACGCCTGTAGTGCCTGGTTGATAGCTCATTCCAATTCATCCACAGTGCGGGGAAACACAGTCTCAAAGCCTTCGGCGTATTTGGAGGCAACACCACCTGCTTGCCCGCCTGAGTTGCGGCGGAAGTGGTTAGCGCGGTTTTCAGCCACGTTTTTATAGAAGTTCCACAGGTGTTCCTGGCCCTTCATACACTGGATAGCGGCCCACTTTTTGTCCCAAACATCTGTAATATCGAGAAAGATTGTTGGTTTCCATTCCATCTGCTCTGTCTGATGGGGCTCAAATAAATACATCTGTGGCGCACCTAAAACTTTCTCACCAGGATTGTGGCCCCAGGCTTGTGCGATCATACGGCACTGCAATGCAAACTGTGTCGTGTCCATATGGTCAGTATTGTAAGGGTCCCACTTAGAATGAGACATCATGAATTTAGGCTGCACTTCGCGGATCACATCAACCATGCGGTCTTGCGTATCGTGTCCCAGATCAAGGGGATAGTCGCCCACGTCAAAGAAACGGATGTCGTTAACATCCAACGCAACAGCTGCATTTTCAGCCTCTTTGCGTCGCTCGTTTTTCACTTTCTCCAGTGTCATACCTTCTTGCTTCCAAAGCTTGGCACTTTCGCCACGCTCACCGTAAGACAGACAAACAACGGTGACTTCATAACCTTTGGCTTGGTGAAGCGCGATGGCGCCACCAGCACGCCAGACGAAATCTGCAGAATGCGCGCTGATGACCAGTGCAGTTTTTTTATCGGACATGGTGAAAATCCCCTTTTTAAGTGTTAAATCGGCCATGCAAACCGGGTACATTTAAACTTACCATTTACGATTTGAATTGCCTATTTCGAATTGAGCCTATAAAATAAGAAAAAGCTATAGGGATGATATGCAAAGCGGTTTTCCAAACATCCGTCACATGCGTGTTTTTGTTGAAACGGCCCGCACAGGGTCGGTTTCTACGGCTGCAGAGCTGTGTCATTTATCACAACCCGCAGCCAGCCAGGCCGTTGCTGGTCTTGAGACATATTTTGGAACGCCATTATTTATAAGCAACCGCCAAAGATCAGCCCTGACAACATGCGGAATACTTGTAGAATGCCGCACCAGAGCAGCCATGAAACATCTACGGGACGGGGCAAAAAACGCACTGCGCGAAGCAAGTGATAAGGAGGCACACCGTCAAACTTTTGAGCTATCAGTAACCGCCTCACAATTGCGCAATCTGATCGCAATTGCGAATGCAGGAAGCTTTACAGTAGCAGCCCGCACGCTGGGGTTATCGCAACCAACCATTCATCGTGCAGCACGCAACTTAGAAGCTATCGCAGGAACGCCATTTTTCACCGCGCGCGCCTCTGGCGTCCGCTTAACAGCTGCAGCAGATGCATTCATGCGAGGAGCCAAATTAGCACAAAATGAGATCCGGCAAGCGGTAGAGGACATCAGCAGAGAAAATGGCGTGGAACGTGGCACATTTGTTCTGGGCAGCCTGCCTTTGGCCCGAACAGCAATTGTTCCTAAGGCTATTCATGCGATGGTCAGCAACATCGAAGGGTTCCAAGTTCGTGTTGTCGAAGGACCGTATGCAGAACTACTGCGGTCTTTGCTCGAAGGCGACATTGATTGCCTGATCGGTGCGCTTAGACACCCAATTCCTACAGATGATATTGAACAAGAATTACTGTTTCAAGATGCTTTAGCCATCGTCGCACACCCTAGCCATCCTTTAATTGATCAGCCCATAGTCACACTTGATGACACCGTTGAGTTTCCTTGGATCGCCCCCCCCAAAGAAACACCCGCTGGTCAGTATTTGTTCGATACGCTGCAAATTCATAAACGTGCAAAATCGCCCGTACGAGTGGTTTCTTCGTCTATGGCCGTGTTGCGCGGCGTCCTTACAGAGGGGCCTTACGTTTCAATAGTCTCAAGACACCAAATCAACGTGGACGAGGCATTGGGCACCATTGCGGTTATCGATGTGCCACTTTCCGGACATGTCCGTGACATTGGATTAACCTACCGCCATGACTGGGTCCCGACCGAAACCCAGTCACTTTTCATTGAATATCTCCGGGATTTTAGCACATTGGCGCATCAGGTTTGAGACAGATACTCAGTGCGGTATAGCTTTTTCTAATATTGGTTCGATCAAATGAATTAGCCAAAAAGCGCTATGTAATGTTATCTATAGAGGTGAAACAGTCAGTGAACAGACCTATGAACTATGAAACATCAAAACCTTTACAATAGAAAGAGCAAGAACCACACAGGCTTTTGAAACAAGCCTCAAAATAAAATGTCACTCAACACGAAAGAAAATCACATGGGTTTGAATAAGGACTATGAAGACATCCCAGGCACCTTTGTTTTTGATGCCGACCGTGGACGAGAGGGATATCACCTCAATCAGTTCTGCATCTCGCTGCGCAAAGCCCCCAACCGCGAAGCCTTTGGTGCAGATGAGGCCAAATATCTGGACAAATACAGGATGACCGTTGAACAACGCCAAGCAGTAATTAATCGTGACTGGAACCAACTGCTCGAACTGGGTGGAAACATCTACTACACAAGCAAGCTTGCGGCGAATGACGGAATCAATTTTCAACAGCTGGCAGGCCTGATGACGGGCTTAGGCAACGAGGCATATCGTGCGATGATGCTCGCCGGTGGGCGCTCGCCCGAAGGCAACCGCTATCAGCACGAATGGGACGAAAAGGGAGAAAAGTAATGGCACGTATAACAGCAGGCGTTGGATGTTCCCACGTGCCCGCAATTGGCGTGGCGATGGATAGTGGTATCACCAAACAACCTTATTGGGAACCAGTGTTTGAAGGTTTTGAAAAATCTCGTGAATGGATGAAAGCACAAAAAGCTGATGTGGTATTCCTGGTTTACAACGACCATTGTACTGTCTTTGATGCATCCTGCATCCCTACCTTTGCTTTGGGATGTGCACCAGATTTTGCCCCAGCAGACGAAGGGTGGGGGCCCCGCCCAGTACCTGTTGTCAAGAATCACCAAAAGTTTGCAAGCCACATCGCACACTCTTTGATTTTGGATGAATTCGATATCACCATCATGAATGAGATGGAGGTCGACCACGGCTTGACCGTACCAATGTCTGTGATGTTTGGCGACAAGGGTGTTGACGATGAATGGCCTTGTTTGGTTATCCCCTTGTGCGTCAACGTCGTGCAATACCCTGCCCCCACAGGCAATCGGTGTTACAATCTGGGCAAAGCTATCCGCCGAGCTGTAGACAGTTTCGACGAGGACCTTAATGTGGTGATCTTTGGCACTGGCGGAATGAGCCATCAGCTCCAGTACAAACGCGCAGGACTAATCAACAAGGAATGGGACACTCAATTTCTGGACCGCCTGACTTCCGACCCTGTTGCGCTTTCTCAGATGCCACACGTTGAATACCTACGCGAGGCAGGATCAGAAGGCGTGGAAATGGTAATGTGGCACGTCATGCGCGGCGCGCTCGACGATGACGTCGAAGAAGTACACCGTCACTACCATGTGCCCGCGTCAAACACGGCTGTTGGGCACATTATTCTAGAGAACAAGAAAGATCAGAAAGCAAAAACATGAGAATTTGTGTAGCGGGGGCTTATGGTGCCTTTGGAACAAAACACTTGGACGCTCTAAGTGCTATTGAAGGTGTCACTATCTCGGCAGTGATGGGGCCAACACAGTCCAAGATTGATAAGATTGCAGTAGAGCGCAATATCGGTTTTGCGTCCACCTCACTCGAGGCCTGCATTGCGCGTGACGATGTGGATGCTGTAATTTTGGCCACCCCTACACAGATGCACGCAGACCAATCCATCGCTTGCATGAAAGCAGGAAAGCCCGTTTTGATCGAAATCCCAATGGCCGACTCTTTGGAAGACAGTCAGCGGATTTGTGACGTACAAAAGGAAACAGGGATATTGGCAATGGCAGGTCAAGTTCGCCGTTTTAATCCGTCACACCAATGGATCCACAACAAGATCGTCGCGGGCGAATTGAAGGTTTTGCAGATGGACGTTCAGACATTTTTCTTTCGCCGATCAAATATAAATGCCAAAGGAGAGCCACGTAGCTGGACGGACCACTTGCTATGGCACCACGCCTGCCACACCGTTGATTTGTTCCAATACCAAACAGGTGAAGTCGCGTCCAAATGTTATGGCCTTCAAGGGCCGAAACATCTAGATTTGGACATTGCAATGGACATGTCCATCGGGATGAAAACGCCGACTGGTGCAATTTGCACCCTGTCTTTATCTTTCAATAACGACGGGCCTTTGGGCACATTCTTTCGCTACATTTGTGACAACGGGACCTACATCGCGCGATATGATGATCTGTTTGACGGAAATGAAAACCAGATCGACCTCAGCGATGTGGCCGTATCAAACAATGGTATCGAGTTAATTGATCGCGAGTTCATCGCAGCCATACATGAGGGCCGCGAACCAAACGGATCAGTGCACGATACACTTGATGCGATGCGCACGTTGGATCGTATTGAAAAGTCTTTAGGTTCTTAGGAAACTAACAAGGGTTAGCACGCTACTGTCCGATAGAGCTCTTATTCTTGGCTCTCGGTCCTTGGGCCTCGGCAGGATGGTTTAGGAACCTAGGGCCAGGTTTAAAGTAGTTAAATGGAGAATGTTTTGTTGTCCAAAGACGCTATAAAATAGCCCTTCCCACTTCAAGTAGCCTTGTCTGACATAACTGGGGTGGTAGAGTTTTAAATCAGCCCCCAAGCCGGCCTTGAAAGCGCATATATTGTGGTCGAATCCACCACAAAATCGGTTTCAAAATATGCAAAAAATATTATTTCAGGTATAAAAGAAACGTCCGTCTTCACCCTCTTTTAAATTTTCAGCAGCATAAGGGCCAGGATTTGACATATTATATTCTATTCCTGATCGTATTATATCAACATAATCAGCAAAAAGTCCTTTTATCAGAACAACACCATCTCTTTGGAAACTTTCCACATGTTCGTTTGTAATCAGATTATGCATCTTTAAAATACCCATAAATTTTAGCATATATATAACAACATTGAAAATTATGGGAAGAGTGGTAGTGCAGGTGTTATAAAACAAGTCAGATACGGTATTAATTACTCTAATCAGCAGTGAAATAAAACATTAGACATCTAATAAAGTGTCAATTTAGTCTGACAAAATTCTTAAATATTGATTTACTAAAAAATAAGCCCTACTTATAATTAAATTGCCAAGATCTCATGCCCTTACCTTTTTAGTAGTTTCTATGATACTCTCACGCAATATACCTTCAATGTTCATGATCATTGGTTCATCCATAATCAATGTCGGTGATAAAATTAGAATATTTGATAGCGGTCGCGCAATTAAACCACGATTTTGAGCAGATTGTGCAAGTTGCAAGCTAAAATTTGTTTCCGCTGAAAATGTTTCTTTTGTGGTTTTGTCCGCAACAAATTCAATTCCCATCATAAAGTGACTACCGCGCACCTCGCCAACAACATCCAAATCATCCAACCCACGCAGTGCATTTTCAAAGATTTTTCCTGTGGTTTTAACACGTCTAGGAATGTCTTCTTTCTCTAAAATCTCGATATTAGCTAGTCCAGCAGCACAAGCGGCTGGGTGGCCAGAATAGGTCATTCCGTGAGAGAACATTGCATCAGGACCAGAAATCACCTCGTAAATTTCATCTGAGATAATCGTTGCGGATAAAGGTTGGTAACCTGAAGTGATACCTTTGGCGGTACATATGATGTCAGGTAGCATTCCATAGATGTCTTCAGAGGCGAACATTTCACCAAGACGACCCCACGCAGTTACAACCTCATCCGCTACATACATTATGTCATAGCTAGATGTGATTTTACGCATCCGCTTATGGTAGCCATCAGGCGCAACAAGCACACCTCCTGCACCCATGATTGGTTCCGCGAAGAACCCAGCGATGTTGTCTGCACCGATTTCTTCTATTGTATCTTCCATATCTTTTGCGAGCACTTCAAGAAACTCTGCATCGGTCATACCTTCCTCACCTTCACGGTACTGATAAGGCGAACGTAGGTGGTGAACTAGACCCTCAGCCGCAGTGTCCCAACCATTGGAATATGCAGGTGTAGTTAGGGCCATCGCCATATGTGTTGATCCATGATACGCGCCTATACGAGACAACAGTTTCTTTTTGTTTGGACGACCCTTTAAGTTGTTATAGTGGTGTAGCATCCGTACCGCAGTATCGTTGGCAACTGATCCAGAGTTAGCGAAATAAACGTGATTTAAGCCATCGGGGGCCAGTGACGTTACTTTTTTTGCTAATTCAGCTGCTGCAGGATGAGTAAAATTATAGAAGGTAGAATAATAATCCAACATTTTTAGCTGTTCTGAAATTGCGTCAATGATCTCAGTACGGCCATGGCCAACATTTACACACCAGAGACCTCCGATGCCATCAATCAACTCGTTGCCTTCGCTGTCAGTTACATAAGGGCCTTTTGCACCAACGATAGCCGTCCGAGCATCTTGTTGTTTGAGGCCATGCAGATTGGCGAAGGATTGAATCAGGTGGCTGTCAGATGATAAAATGTCATCAGTGCGGGTGGAGATACCAAGCGTCAATATTTTACCTTTCTATAATCTGTATGCTGTGTAGAAAGCAGTGACGGTTCGATTTTATCTGTTTCGGCCAAATTAGTGATGAGAAGAGTTTCTTCGCTCATAGTGGCTTGAATTAAGATTGTTTCAGCGGGGCCAGCAATGACAGATTGACCACAAAACGAAAGGCCGTTGTCTACACCACAATAGTTCGCATAGATAATAGTCAGGTTGTTTTCAGCCGCACGGGACGGGACGATTGTGTTACACACGAGGCTGAAATCTGCAGGATTAGCGGTTGGTACAAAAATGCGTTTGACTCCCATAGATGCAAGGGCGTAGCAGTGTTGAGCAAATTCGACATCATAACAGATGAGGATTGCAGTTTTCACGCCCTCAAGTGTGAATGTACAGTAGCTGTCTCCGAACGCAAAAATCGATTTTTCGACTGGTCCCCAGAGTTGAATTTTACGATAGTGGCCAAGTTTGATTCCACTACTATCAAAAGTGCTAGCGCTGTTGTAAAAAGTTTTTCCATCTCGTTCAGCCCAGCCGATTGTCAGTCCACATTGGTGTTTCTGGGCAAGTTTCGCACATTGAATTTCCCAATCTCCACCGATGGGTTGAGCCAGCTCTTTGTGACTGTGCATTTGGTTATATCCCAGTAGGTAGAGTTCTGGAAACACAACCATTTTTGCACCTTGTTTGGCGGCTTGGGCCAGAATTTCATTTATTTTTTTAAACGCTTGGACCATATCACCCTTAGGAGATGGGCCTTGGTATGCTGCAAGTATCATTCCCGCTCCTTTCATTGAAATAGTAGAGTTATACGCTCTCAAAGCCCATTAAAACGTTGACAGTATTTAATCCGATTTCTGCAATGTCATAACCACCTTCCATTACAAACAAAGTTGGAAGATCAAGTTCTGCAATATCCGAGCCAATTGTTATGAAATCAGGGGATTTGAGTTTGAAAAAGCTGATGGGATCGGTTTCAAACGTATCAACTCCCAACGAGATGATAATCGCATTAGGTTTAAAAGCGGTGACCTTGGCAAGAGCATCTCTCAGATTGGAACGCCATGTATGGAACGAAGTGCCAGGAGGCATTGGATAGTTATGATTGTATCCCAAGCCTTTACCTGAACCTAACTCATCTGCATGGCCCAGAAAATGGGGAAAAGCATCCATTGGGTCGCCGTGCAAAGAGAGAAAAAGAACGTCTTCGCGAGTGTAAAAGATATCTTGTGTGCCATTGCCGTGATGAAAATCCACATCAACGATAGCAATGCGGTCCATGCCACTGTCAAGCAGTGATTGAGCAGCAATAGCCGCGTTATTTAAGAAGCAATATCCGCCATACATATCATATGCGGCGTGATGTCCAGGTGGGCGGCACAAAGCAAAAGTGTGATCTCCAGACAAGACATTTTGTGCTGCGCTAAGGGCAACTTGGGCACTAGAATAAGCAGCCTCCCATGTGCCTTTGGTAAACGATGTTTCAGAAGCGAGCGCATAGTATCCGAGTTGACCTTCTATGAAGTTTGGTTTTTTATCGGACATACGCCTTGCAGGCCAGCAAGTTGGTAGCGCTTCTCCTTTGAATCCTTCTGCTTCCCAAAGGCCCCAAGCGTTTTGGAGAAATTGCACAAATTTAGCATCATGAATTGCGAGGATCGGATCCATGCCATGATCTTCAGGAGCGACAATGGGGCCAAGTCCAACTTCAGAAATACGGTCATATATATATTGCGCACGCGAAGGGCGTTCAAAGGGCTGCACCAATTGGCCGCCAAACAGTTCGGTTTTGGCATCACGGAGTTTGTGTTTTTCTGAATAGAACGTTTTCATAAACTGACCTTCATTTTAGAACAGAGAACGGAATAATCCGTTCTCTGATTTTTTTGGTTACTTTTTGAGGTTGGTCCAGATTGTGTCATAGACAGCCTGAACATCTTGCGAGCAAGCTTCCACTAACTGACCCACAGGCGAAGCAGGTGGATTGGATTCTGGGGAGTTTTTCACAGCATCAGATAAAAAAGGTTCAGTGCCATTTACACCTGCGGTATAAGCTGCATAGTTGGTCAATGCAGCAGCATTTTCAGGTTCCAACATGAAGTTCATGAACTTGAGTGCGTTGGCACGGTTTGGAGCATCTTTCAAAAGAACAATGTTATCCATCCAGACCACATATCCTTCTTTAGGGAACGCATATTCTACATTAGCGCCTTCTTCGCGGGCCTTGGCAGAGAAGCCAGACCATATCATCCCAACAGAAGCGTCTCCTGAGACAAGCACATCTTTGGCAACATCAGAACCAAAGCTAGCCCAATGTGGTTTTGCAGAGACTAACAGGTCATTCAACGCTTTAAGTTGTTCACGATCTGAAGAACATTGAGGAATGCCCAAATACATTGAACCAAGCGCAAGAAGTTCGCCTTGACTATCTAGCACGTTGATCTTGCCTTGAACTTCCTTTGGCGGATCAAAAACCATCGCAAGTGTATTTATATCACCTTTGTAGTCATCTCGGTTTACAGCAAAACTTGTAGATCCCCACTGATAAGGAACTGAACTTTTGCGCTCAGGATCAAAGCTGAGGTTCATTTGTTGATCCATGATATTACCAAAGTTTGGCATCTCATCTTGCGTGAATGTGTCGAGCATGCCTTCGCCACCCATGATGTCTACCATATAATCTGATGGAACGGCGACATCGTAAGTCCCCATTTTACCAGCCTTAAGAGATGCCAACATAGCTTCGTTGGAATCGAATGTATCCATTGTAACTTCAACACCAGTTTCTGACACAAATTTATCAATCAGATCTTGGGGTAGATATTCGAACCAGTTATAAATCACAAGTTTACCTTCCGCACTGGCTGTATTTGCAGCGAGTGTCAGAACTAGCGCAGATGCGCCAAGTTTAAGTAGTTTTTTCAATTTAAGTCTCCCTTGGTTATGTCGTCGTCATTGTTTCTTGTCCCCCATCCGCCCGACGAAATAGGACAGGGTGACAAAGACTACAGATACTACGAGTAGTAACGTAGAAATTGCCATAATATTGGGTTTGATACCTTGTCTCACGGCACCATAAATTGCAGTTGGCAAGGTTTCGACACCTGCACCTTTGACAAAATTAGTGATGATAAAGTCATCAAGCGAAATTATAAATGCCAATAAAAATCCAGACAGAATTCCTGGATACATTAGAGGAAGAAGTATTAATCGGAACGTTTGAAATCGCGTGGCATACAGATCTTGGGCAGCTTGCTCGAATGTTTCTTCAATCCCTTGCATCCGCGCCGCGATAGGCAAGTAGGCAAAAGGGATACAAAAAACAATATGTGCTAGCACAATCGTGAGGTAGCCAGCAGTAAATCCAATAGCCGAGAAGAAGATAAGCGTGGCGACGGCAGTCACAATTTCTGGCACCATTAGAGGCAGATTGATCAGCCCAAAACTGGCAGATTTCCCACGAAACTTCCCAGAACGAAGCATAGCAGTGGCAGCCATGGTCGCGATAATGGTGGCAGAAGTTGCAGCAAGCAAAGCAATTGTGACCGAATTGTAAGTGGCTGTTCTAAATTTTGGTGCTTCAACACCAAAAAATACTTCTCGATACCACCTCAGGGATAAGCTGTCCCATCGGGTAATTGAAGCACTGTCATTGAAAGAATAAATCATCACAATAATTAAGGGTGTGTAAAGCAGAAATAAGCACAAATATGTTAGCGGTAAGAAACCAGGAAAGCGGCGTAAATCGATATTTTTAGAAGCCATTATCCCTGCTCCCTTGTTTGTTGGCGGGCGTAAAGTGTAAGAACAACAAGTACCATCGATAATAAGATCATCGAGGCAGCAGCACCAAAGGGCCAATTGCCAGCAGCGCCTTTAAATTGCTCTTCGATCAGAGAGCCAATCATGAAGTTCTTTGCTCCACCCAATAGATCAGGTGCAAGAAAGGCCCCAAGACTTGGTACAAATACAAGAATGCATCCTGCAATAATTCCTGGCTTTACGGTAGGAAGGATGATTTGTGTCAAAATCACAGTTCGGGAGGCATAAAGGTCAGCTGCCGCCTCTGACAACGCAAAATTATAGCGTTCAACTGCTGCATAAATTGGCAACACCATGAACGGCAAGTAAGAATAGAATAAGCCTAGTTGGACAGCAAGATTGGTATTGATGATATGAATTGGCTCCGAGATCAGACCACTGTTGATTAAAAGTTCATTCATTGGGCCATTGTCACGGATCAGAAATTTCATCGAAATCGTCCGTATTAGTAAGTTCACCCAATAGGGAATGGTAATTAGAAACAACCAGATGGAACGGTTGCGACCCGTGCGGGTGGCAATGAACCATGCTGTAGGGAAGCCGATGAAAAGGCAGAACAATGTAGCAACCGCCGCTTGCCAGATGGAACGCCAGAAAATAATTATATAGGTCCATTCAATTGTAGGCGCTTCGTCCCCAAAAAGACCACGGTAAAAGAAAAACTGGTCATAAGCGCTCAATGAAAATTCCCAAATCACACCACCGCGAAATTCTTTGGTCAGAAAAGAATAAACCATCATTATGCCAACAGGCAGCACCAGAAAAAATCCAATTATGACCCAAGCTGGTAGGATCAGAGGCACCCCAAATCCAGCATAGGTGCTGGTGCTTGAGTTTGGCGTGGGCTGTGGTCCTGCTGCCATCAGTCCACCAACAGACGAGCGGCGTCTGCTTCAAACTCAAGGCCAACAGCTTGGCCAACTTCGGGTATCTGAATTTGTGCAGAGTTTTGCATGCGAACGGTAACTTTTTCACCGCGGGTCAAGGTCACTTCGACGTGCACATCTGTACCAAGATAAATGTGGCGTGTTGCATTACCCTGAACAAGGCCGCCGTCCGATGTGTTAATAGCAATGCGTTCCGGACGCACGGACAAATGGCCTGGGCCTGCATGTGCTCCATCTGCGGCGGGGCAAGTAATTTTTGCACCACCAGGCAGAATGCAAGAGCCCATACCTTCTGAAAGATCAGTGACGGTCACTTCAAGTAAATTGGTTTCACCTATGAAATCAGCTACGAACTTGTTTTTTGGTGCTTCGTATATGTCACGCGCACTTCCTACTTGCTGCACTTGTCCACCTTCAATCACTGCAATGCGATCTGACATGGTCAGCGCTTCTTCTTGATCGTGTGTGACGAAAATAAATGTGATGCCTGTTTGGTGTTGTATTTGTTGCAACTCTAATCGTACCGCTTGTCGCAGCTTTAGATCTAGAGCCGACAACGGTTCATCAAGCAACAGCACCTTCGGACTAGGTGCAATAGCACGTGCAAGTGCTACACGTTGCTGTTGACCTCCAGACAGCTGATTTGGCATGCGGTCTGCAAAGGCTGAGAGTTGAACAAGTTCGAGAACTTCACCCACACGGATTTTGGCGGTAATTTTATCGTGTCCTAGGCGGAGCAATCCAAACATAATATTTTGTGTAACATTCATGTGCGGAAATAATGCGTATTGCTGGAAAACTGTATTGACTGGTCGCTCGTTTGGCAGCAAATCAGCAATGTTTTGCCCATAAAGAACAATCGCGCCATTGGTAATATCTTCAAAACCAGCAATCGTACGTAGCAACGTGGTTTTACCACAGCCTGATGGACCAAGTAGCGTGAAGAACTCATTGTCTCGGATGTCGAGATTAACATTTTTTAACGCTGCGAATGCACCATACATTTTGGTGACATTTTGAATATCAACTGCGACGTTGTTGTTCATCAGGCACATTGTTCCTTTAAAGCTAATACTGCATTGTTAAATGTATGTATTTTTAACTCTTTTTTTTAGCATAAGGTTACGATTCAATTGGGTTAAGAATTGTTTTCCTCAGTCTATATTAGGCAAAAGCTAAGATTAAATCTTGCTGGCATGCAAACCTTTTTAGTCTCTCCTTCTTATTGTTTAAGTGTGCCTTCATTGACTTATCTAAAGTCCAATATCATCCACAAAAACCTTGTTTTTTTATACCAAAGGCTTTTGATAATATAGATTTATTACATTAAATCGACGAACAACTAATCTAATGCTCAATGAAATTGCCAAAAGATTTTGTCCTATGTCACAAATCAATAAACTCGCAGAAAAACAGACATTTCTTAACCCAGTCCATTATTATTGAACATTATACAACTAGCTCTTCAATTACTCCAGCCAACATCCGATCACATGAAATAAGCTGACTGTGATTAATGTATTCGTCTGCTTTATGCCCCTGCCTTGCCATGGACCCAGGACCACAAACAACTGTAGAAATACCAAGCTTGTCAAAAAAACCAGCTTCAGTTCCGAAAGCAACTTTTGTTGTTTTTTCCACTTCAAGGAGTTTCTGTGCCAACATGGATGCATTAGAAGAGGCAGAAACATCAAGGCCAGGGTAGGCATTTATTTGATTAATCTCTATGTTGGAATCCGCAAAAACAGCACGGTAGGGTATAAGAATTTCTTTCGACATTGCCCTTAACCGGTCCATGATTAAGGCTGGAGATTCTGCAGCGAGGTGGCGGTATTCAAAGGTCATCATTGCACTTTCTGGAATCATGTTCAGGGCACCACCACCCGACATCTTTCCAACATGCAGAGTGTTATAAGAAATATCATAGGCAATATCCTGCTCGCCATTATCTATATACCATTGCTGCATATCCTTTAAGCCTGCGATAAAGTCAGCCGCTATATGCAAAGCACTAACAAATTTTGGCGCAAGCGCCGAATGCCCAGCCTGACCAAAACATACAGCTTCAAGTTCTACTTTTCCTTTGTGTCCAATAGCCACCTGCATCTCTGTCGGCTCTCCAACAAAGCAAGCCCTCGGGGTTCCTATAATTTGAGACAAACCACCCATCATTTCCTGAATGCCTACACAACCAATTTCTTCATCATAGGAAAAAACTAATTTGAGCGGTTCTTTCATTTGCCTCCGGCTTGCCAAATCAGCTGACCGCAACATGCAAGCGACATAGCCTTTCATGTCCGTAGTGCCGCGACCATAGAGACGGTCCGATTTATGATTTAGAGAAAAAGGATTTTGTGTCCAGTGTTGCCCTTTTACGGCAACAACATCGGTATGACCAGAAAGCAAGATACCACCAGACGATTGCGGCCCAATCTCTGCATATAACCCAAGCTTTCCATTTTGCTTGGATGGCAAGGGTGTACATCGGGCACCACGCATTTCCAGAAAGTTCTGAATAAATGTTATAATTTCTGCATTTGGTTTTGCACTTACTGTGTCAAACCCGACCAATCGCTCTAAAATCTCAAGTGTCAGTGCCATAGGCTCAATCCACTGCCAGTTGTGTAATCTCTCTACGGAATGGCAAGTCGTCAGCAATATCTTCACCATCCAGCTCACGTGCATAACGATGTCCTGCGTAAGTTGCCCAAGCAATTGGACCAGGTGCATTTGCATCACCAATCAATTTGACTGATTTTATACCTGCATCAGACCATTCGATCTTGCGCGCTTTGAGTTTGTTGTAAACACCATTGTTTTCCTGCTTTGAGGCAACTACCACAACAGCGTCACACTCATAGTTCTGTATCATGCCTGTATAAACACAATTAGATACGACATGGCCCAAAGCAATCTGTGTAACACCACGATTGAGAACAATTTTCGCACCCATTTCAGCCAATTTTTTGTGAATCGCATGTTGCTCTAGCGTATTCACAGTCCAATCAGACAAATAAGCCGAAGGCGTTATTATCGTAACTTCACAACCTTCAGAAATAAGTAGTTCGACCAGAACACCACCCATATAGTAGTGATCGTCATCATAAATCACCACTTTTCCAGATAACTTTCTGCCGGACATAATATCATCAGGTGTATAAATTGGCATTGCACTATCCATTGGCATTGGGACAACATGCTGCCTGCTCACACCATCCAATCGCCATTTTGCACCGGTGGCAATACAAACATTCTGAAAGCCAAATTCAAGGATATTATCAGAGTCCAGCTTGCTATCAAAGTAAGTCTCAACATTTGGCTTTTGGCTAATCTGGTATTCTCGGTAATCTACAACTCGACCCCATGCAGACAGGCCAGGTAATTTACGCTCAACCGTTACACGCCCACCAATAATAGTGTCTGCTTCGGCTATTGCTACATCGTATCCACGTTCAGCTAATGCACGTGCTGCTTCGAGACCAGCCGGACCAGAACCAACAACAAGAACGTTTTCACTTTTACCTTTCACATTCATCTGCTCGGGGTGCCAGCCTTTACGCCACTCCTCCATGAAAGTAGGATTTTGTGTGCATCGACTTATAGACATAGTCATATCGCCCGTAATGCATATATTACAACCAATGCATTCACGAATGTCCTCAACCCGCCCTTCTTCAATTTTCTTGGGCAAGAATGGATCAGCAATGGAAGGTCTCGCACAACCTATAAAATCAAGTGTGCCAGAGCGGATCATTTTAGTCATCACATCAGGCGAAGTGAAACGTCCCACGCCAACAATAGGTTTGTCAGTTAACTCATGGATACCACGCACTAACTGTTCTTGAGCTCCCTCTTCTTTGAAGCGCGATGGGCCTGAACAATCTTCCCATGTACCCTGAGCCAAGTCCCAAAGGTCGGGTAAATCGCGGTTCATCTCAATGAAGTCACGCACTTCTGAATTGGAAAATCCTAGTTCGCCAATGGTTTCATCTAGTGATACCCGCAAGGTGATGCCCATCTTGTCACCAACGGCTTCCTTCATATCAGAAATCACTTCATTAACAAAACGTGCTCGGTTCTCAAGGCTACCTCCATATTCGTCAGTGCGATGATTTGTTGCTCGGCTAAGGAAGTGTTGAAAAATTCCAAAACCGTGGGCTCCATAAAGACAGATCAGATCAAACCCAGCCTCTTTAGAACGCTTAGCGGCATTTATAAACCATCGCCGTAAATCACGAATATCAGTCTTATCAAGCGAACGTGCCTGCAAGGGGTCGTTTGTAAACGTGCGAATAGGTGCAGCTGAAACAGCCAGTGGAACTTCTTTTGAATAAAGGTTTGGACCATTGATCCCCGAATAAGCCAGTTGAATTCCAGCCAAGGCTCCGTGCTCTTTCATTTTTCCTGACATCTTGCGCAGCATCGGGATATCTTTATCTTCCCAAAGACGAAGTTCTATGAAAGGTGTAATCTCAGAAGTATGGTGTATCTCACATTGTTCAGTGAAAATTACTCCCCAGCCCCCTTGCGCCTTGACTCCACGCATCTCAGCAGCTGCCGACGGATCTCTGTACCCGCCCCCGTTACAATGGGGTACCTGATAGAACCTATTTTTAGATGTGACAGGACCAATGTCCATAGGCTCAAATAATACATCATAGCGTGGGTCACGTATTAAATCGCGCATCAGTGCAGCTCCTGGTCCTTGAGTTTGAACAAAGATAACGCGAGCATCGTGTAACTAACAGACAATGATGCAAAACCTCTGATTAGGAAACAGCTAAGGCAAATATAGGTTTTAACGGTCAATCGAGGTTCAACCCAGGGATAAGTCCACTTTGGTATTCTGCCTTGCAATGTCCAATAAATGTCCTGATTGTATTGACGTTACCTGCATCACGTGACGATAGAAGTCCCATTTTCATTGGTCTTGCGTTTCCATCCAAGGGGACAAAATGCAACGGTTTTCCATCAGGAGATAAGTCGTTTAAAGGTCGTATATTAGCTATTGAAAATCCAAAACCATTTGCAACAAGACTGCGCATGACGGCCACATCACGAGTGCGCTCTGCAATATTTGGCTTTTCTCCTGTAGAGCCAAAAAATGAGAGAAAATACTCTGAACTGAATGGCAAATCAAGCAAGACCATCCGGTGAGGCAAAAGATCCTTGACTGTTACACTCGCACGATTTGCAAGGGGATGATTATCATAGAACATTGCATATGGCGGAAGTGTAGCGATCGGTTCGAAACTCAAATCATTCGGTACATCAAGATCATATGTAATTGCGACATCAATTTCGCTACGTCGTAATTTGCTGAAAATTTGTGCCTGATCAAGTTCAAGCTGTGTTACTCTGACATCTGGGAACAGTTTTTCAAAACTTGCTCTTAATGCAGGCAGAACGACCTGAGCAAAAGTAAGTAGCCCACCAATTGATAATGGACCCTGCACTTTACCAGAGATATCACCTGCAAGGTCTACAAGTCTTTCAGCTTCACCTAAAGCAATTTTAGCCTGCTTGTACATCTCGCGCCCTGCAAGCGTGAGTGATAATCCTTGAGCATGTTGACGCACAAAAAGGGGCAGGCCATATTCCTGTTCAAGCTGGGTTATCGCCGCTGAAATTGATGGAGAAGAAACATTTACCTTCTCCGCAGCTAAAGCAATGCTGCCCATTTCGCCAACAGCAATAAAGTATTCCAATTGGCGCAATGTGAACCTTAACATGGCTGTTGTCCTTTAGATCAGGATTGATACTTGATCCAAGTAGTCTTGAACGCAGTGTATTTGTCAAGTGAATGGAGTGACAGGTCACGCCCAAAACCCGATTGCTTCATACCACCAAAGGGTGTCTGGGCTGAAAGTGCATCCACTGTGTTGACCGAAACGGTTCCCACATGCAAATTATCCGCAACACGACATGCTCGACTTAAATTATCGGTCCAAACAGAAGCGGCAAGGCCATAAATAGAATCGTTTGCCATACGTACTGCATCTTCTTCAGTATCAAAAGAAATTACCGACAAAACGGGGCCAAATATCTCATCACGTGCAAGCGGATTTTCCTGCGTAACATCATCAAAAATCGTTGGTTGAACAAAGCACCCCTTGCCATTTACAAAAGTTCTTTCTCCACCTGTCACAAGATTTGCTGTTTGCTTACCAGCATCTACAAATCGCATTATGCCAGTTGTCTGTTTTTCATCAACTATAGCACCCATTTTTGATTTGGGATCAAGTGGATCACCAGGTTGCATCATTTCAGCCCGCACCTTTAGAAGAGCAACGAACTCTTCTTTGATGGATCTTTCAACATAAAGGCGTGAGTTGGCAGAACAAACTTCTCCTTGGTTAAAGAAGATACCAAAAGCTGCCATATCAGCTGCTTGCTCTAAATTCTCGCTATCTGCAAAGACGATGTTAGGGCTCTTGCCACCAGTTTCAGGCCAGACTTGTTTCAGATTGGATTGGCCTGAGTATTGCATGAACATTTTACCAATAGCCGTTGATCCAGTAAACGCTAAACAGTCCACATCCATATTCAATCCAAGTGCACGTCCAGCCGTCTGACCATACCCTGGCACAACATTAAATACCCCATCTGGTATGCCCGCCTCTGCAGCGAGCTCAGCGAGTCGAATTGCAGAAAGTGGTGATTGTTCAGCAGGCTTCAGAACCACAGAATTTCCTGCTGCAAGGGCCGCAGCAGCTTTCCATGTGGCCATATCAAGCGGGAAATTCCATGGCGTTACAGCGCCAACAACACCAAGTGGTACGCGCCTTACAAGGGCAAGATCCCCAGGACCATTGGGAGCGACTTCATCATAAATTTTATCAATAGATTCTGCATACCATTGGAAAAAATGTGCGGATCCCGGTGCGTCAACAGTGACTGCGTCTGTTATAAGTTTTCCCATATCGAGACTATCTAGAAGCGCCATTTCTTCAAGATTATCGCGGATAAGATCAGCCAATTTTAGCATTATAGTTTTACGATCACCTGGTGCCATCCGCGACCAATAACCCGCATTAAATGCACGTCGTCCTGCAGCCACAGCTAAGTCTACATCTTCAGTGTCACATTCGGCAATTGAAGTAAGCACTGCACCATTCGCAGGGTTTATGCTATCAAATGTCTTACCAGAAATCGCATCAACAAACCTGCCGTCAATGAATGCCTGGTTACGTAAGATTAAGCCATCTGCACGAGCTTTCCAGTCCTGATGTGTATTGTCGAGCATAGTATCTCCTTTCAATCTTCGTCACCTGGGACACCATAAGAAGGCGCCTGGCGAGGATCATGTGCGCGTTGGATATAAGCCTGCATCTGCGGTTTATAGATTTTCCAAGCCATTGCAATATTTTCAATGGGACAATCCTCTGTCCAATCACAGCGCAAATCAGCGATAGGCCAACTATCCTTATCTACAATCTGCATGCCGGCTGAGTGCAGCGGACCCGCCTCACCTCCTGCAGCAAGTCCTGCACGCATAGCTACTATCAAACGATCACCAATATGCCCTTTAGCGGATGTATAGCCATCAACGATTGCTTGTGGCACAGTGTCATTTGCCAAAAGATTGCCACCCGAGGCCACGTTTTTAGCCTGAGCCTGCGTCCAAATACCTAACGAATTTGGGCCTGAATGAATTGCAGTTCGGCCTTCATAATCAACCACAAGCACCTGTCGATACTCGATAAATTTTCCTTGTTCACGAACGAGCGCGATGACTTTTTCGGCGTTCAAACCTTGTGCCATTAAATCGAGCGCAAGTGGACCCAATGTAGGGTCAGTGATATTCTGCGAAGCAACGGCGCCAACTCCAGCGCGTGTGTAGGAACACCGTGCTGCCACTGCTGGAGAAGAAGATGAAATCGCTACGCCAAACATTCCAGTATCTGGGCAGCGTGAAACAAGTGAAAAGGTCATTCTGGTATCACCGCAGTGGCATCAATTTCGACAAGCCACTCGGGACGCGCTAATGCTTGCACTACAAGGCCTGTAGAAACAGGATGTACTCCTTTTATATATTCTCCCATAGTTCGGTAAACAGCCTCGCGGTGCCGCACATCAGTGATGTAAACTACAATCTTGACCAAATGCTTCATCTCACCACCAGCCTCTCCAATCAATTGACTAATATTTTGCATAACTTTGTGTGTCTGAGCAACAGGGTCATGGCTGGTCAGATTCACTGCATCGTCAAGATTCTGTGGACATTGACCTCGCAACCAAACGGTTTTGCCTCCAGATGTGACTACGGCTTGGCAAAGATCGTTGTTGAGCTGTTGTTCAGGATAAGTGTCTGATGTATTGAATTTACGAATGCGGGTATGGACCATGTTAATTCCTTTGTGCGTTGATGAAAACAGCGCAGATTTTTTTGCCACTTTGAAAAGCCTTAAGAATATCCATATTAGAAATTGGATATTCAAAAAGAACTGACTTCCTCACTTCTGATTAGGATTTACCTAAGTCTAAAGTAATATTGAATTTAAATGGATACTTTAGGTTGAGCCTAAGCAGTGCTGAATGAATTACTGTTTTCGCATTTAAAATTCGTCACCTATTCTTATTCAAATGATAAAGGATAAAAAGGATGAAATCATGGTAATCGAAAAGGTAGACACGCTTGTGGTCGGAGCTGGTCAAGCTGGAATCGCAGCAAGCGAACACCTGTCCAACCATGGTATTCAGCATGTTGTCCTGGAACGTGACCGTATTGCTGAAAAATGGATTTCAGCACGGTGGGATTCATTAGTTTCAAACGGACCTGCATGGCATGATCGCTTTCCAAGTCGGAATTTTGACGATCCCAACCATGATGCTTTTATTTCAAAAGAAGATGTTGCAAGTTACTTTAATGACTATGTCAAGCAAATCAAAGCACCAGTACGCTGTGGCGTCAATGTTGAGCAGGTGACACGAATACCAGGTGGGGCCGGGTTTAATGTTACAACAAGCGCTGGTAAATTTGAAGCACGTCATGTCATAGCTGCAACAGGAGCTTTTCAGGACCCAGTCATTCCGCCATTATTACCAAACTGTGCACCTATTCACCAAATGCACTCAAATGAATATCGAAACCCTGAACAGCTACCTGAGGGCGCAGTGTTGGTAATTGGTGCAGGATCTTCAGGGTCACAAATTGCTGAGGAACTAATGAATTCAGGGCGTAAAGTGTACCTTTCAGTTGGCGCACATGATCGCCCGCCTCGCAGATACCGTGGACGTGACTTTGTATGGTGGCTAGGTGTTCTTGGCAAATGGGATATGCAAACTCCTGCCTTAGGTTCAGAGCATGTTACAATTGCTGTGAGTGGTGCGGACGGCGGTAAAACTGTTGATTTCAGACGTTTTGCATTTGGTGGAATCCATCTTGTTGGAATGGCAGAAAAATATGAAAATAATACCTTTTATTTTGCTGATGACTTAGCAGAGAATATAAGAAAAGGGGACATAAATCATTTGGGATTACTTGATGAGGCAGACGCCTATGTCAAAGATCACAATCTTGATTTACCCATAGATCTCGAAGAACGAAAACGCTGGCCTGATCCTGATTGTTTGACCAATCCAATACGAAAGCTTAATTTGTCAAATGCGGGTGTCACAACTGTTTTGTGGGCAACTGGCTATACGGTTGATTATGATTGGCTTGACGTAAATACTTTTGATGAACATGGCAAACCAGTACATCAGCGTGGAGTATCCCAAGAACCAGGAATATATTTTCTCGGATTACCTTGGCAATCACGCCGAGGTTCGTCCTTTATCTGGGGTGTTTGGCATGACGCAAAGTTTATTTGCGACCAAATTGCAATCCAACACACCTATCAATCATATAAGCCAAATAGAAATTCAGCGTAATTATTGTGATTAATGTCCAGTAACTTTGTGACAAAGGAATAAATAAAATGAATATTGAACATCCAGCACAAGTTTCAATTGATGCATTACGTACAAATGTATCTGCCTCATTTGAAGAAGCCCGAGCTATGCCACCTCAAGTCTATACTTCAAGTGAATTTAATCAAGCAGAGCTTGAGCAGATCTTTAAGAAAGATTGGTTTTGTGTTGGCAGAGCAAACGTTCTTGCAAACCCAGGTGATTATGTCACTTGTGAGCTTGCAGAACAGCCTGTGATTGTCCTTCGCGATCAAAACAATACACTTCGTGCTATGTCGAATGTCTGTCGACATCGTATGTCAACATTACTCAATGGAAGTGGATCAACTAAAGTTATCGTTTGTCCATACCATGCGTGGACATATAATTTGGATGGAAGCTTACGTGGAGCACCCGCGATGAATGCAAATAAAGCATTTTGTAGAAATCAATACAAATTACCAGCTATTGCTTGCGAAGAATGGCTAGGTTGGGTGTTTATTAATCTAAATCCAGATGCAAAGCCAGTTTCAGAAGAACTCACTGAAGTCCAAGAGTTAATCAAGGGTTACGATATGACTAACTATACTGAGACTTTTTTTGAAGAACATATATGGGATACCAACTGGAAAATCTTAGCAGAGAATTTTATGGAAAGTTATCATTTGCCGGTTTGTCATGCAGGCACTATTGGCGGTTTGTCAAAGCTTGATGAGATGGTTTGTCCACCTGGACGTAAGGCATTTAATTATCATACAATCTTAAAAGACGAGTCTTTAAGTATTGCAATGGCACACCCGGACAATAACCGCCTTATAGGCGAAGAGCGCCGAACAACATATCTTCTGGCAATATATCCTAGTTTATTAATTACACTTACACCTGGATATTTTTGGTACCTTAGCCTCCACCCAAAGGGACCTTCCAAGGTTCACATACGATTTGGCGGTGGAATGTCTAACGATTATATTGACGATAAAGAAGCTAAAAAAAATTTGGATGGCTTAAAATCGTTACTAGACAGAGTAAATATTGAAGATAAAGGATGCACAGAAAAGGTTTATCGTGGTCTTTCATCAGATGGTGCCGCACCGGGTCATTTATCTCATCTTGAACGCCCAAATTATGATTTTGCACAATATTTAATGAGCCGGATGGATTCTTCATTTGAACCAGATTTTATTAAGGAGGATTAGCGATGCCACCACTTTCCAACATTCTTGGTGATATTGCATCCCAACCTGCTGATAGTCCAATGGGCTTACCAGGATCATTATATACAAGTGAAGATTTTTTCCATGATGAAGTAGAAGCAATCTTGCGACACGGTTGGCATTGTCTTGGCCGTGTAGATGAAATCCCTCATTCAGGAGATTTTTTTACGGCACAACTTTTAAATGAACCTTTGCTTGTTGTACGTCAAAGTGATGGCAAAATAATAGTGCTAGCGAATGTTTGCCGCCATCGTGGTATGCTTTTAGCGGAAGGTACAGGCAGTACAAAACGTTTCGTTTGTTCTTATCATGCTTGGACATACGATTTAGATGGAATACTTTTACGTGCACCCAGAATGAAAAATGGTGGCTTTGATCCAAAAAACTGTCGGCTCCATAAGCATAATAGTCAAATTTGGAATGGCTTTATTTATGTCAATCTTAATTCAGGGATCACATCTTTTGAATACCCTGTTCTTAATGGTTTATTGAAAAATTATGAAACTGAAAAATTTAAACTTGCACATGTTGCAGAGGAAGTATGGAATACCAATTGGAAATGCCTCGTTGAGAATTTTATGGAAGGATACCATCTATCAGTTGTGCATCCTGAAACACTTCATGCTTACACGCCTACTGGCCTCGCTCGCAAACTTTTGACTGGGCCTGGCTTTACTTCTTATGCAGCAAATTATCCAAAAACCATTCCACTACGCGGGCTTGGCGCCCCTAATCTAACAGAAGATGAAAGACTTCGTTCAACTTTATTTTCGATTTTTCCCACTCAGGTTGCTAGTCAAGCGGCTAGCCTTCTAGTCTCATTAAGCATTTTCCCACTCAACGCAGGGCAAATCAAAGTTAAATGGACTCTTTCAACATATGATAACGACCTTGATAAAAAAACAATTGCTAATAGGATTGCTCTCTGGGAAAAAGTGAACCGAGAAGATCGTGAAAAACTTGAACGAATGCAGGTTGCACTAAGCTCCAATCACGCAAGTTCAGGACCTTTAGCAGAGGACAATTTTGAAGGAACAATTCGTGACTTTCAACTTTGGCTTGCCACTCATTATCAATCTTAAAAATAGAAAATGTATCATAAGCTTAACTTTAAAAATTTATTCTCCAAGTTGGGAGTGTCTAAAAAATCACAAGCAACTTTATAAGCCAAAGAATGGCACCTTTTTTAATCTTAGCTAAATAAGCAATCTCTTTGGTACCATACCAAAGCAAATTCAAAGTACTATCAAAATTAAACCTTCTGGGTGTAAGTGGTGGGCGACCCTGGAATCGAACCAGGCGTGCGTCTCCGCGAGGGAGTTACAGTCCCCTGCCACACCTTGCGGCCTGTCGCCCTTAGATATGTAAGCATATCCAACGAAGGACTGAATAGGCGGAGTGAACACGTTCGTCAACATCAAAAAACAACAAAGTGAACTTGCAGTGCAAGCTTAAGCAGTGCAAAGAGTAATAAATTGATAAGGACATCTCAAATGGCACCAAGATCAAAGAAAAAACCACTTTGGATTGTTGAAAAAGAACGCCAAAGAAGCGCTGGGAATGCCGAAACTGTTTGGTTATTTGGGCTACACGCAGTGCGTGATGCCTTAGAGAATCCCATGCGGGAACGCATTCGCCTTATGGTGACTAAAAATGCGAGCGATAAATTATCTGACTCAATACTAAAATCTGGAATTAATGCCGAGGTCATTGATCCAAGAAAATTCAATCCACCTATTGACCCTCAATCAGTTCACCAAGGCGCCGCACTTGAGGTTAAGCCATTAGATTGGGGAAATATGTCAACAGTTTGCGCACCCCGAAATGATAAAAATGCAAGATTAGTTATTCTAGATAGAGTAACTGATCCACATAACGTAGGCGCAATATTGCGATCAGCAGAAGTATTTGGTGCTAGAGCTGTAATCGCCACAGCAAGGAATTCAGCACCTGAAACTGGTGCATTAGCAAAAACAGCATCAGGGGCTCTCGAACGTCAACCATATTTGCGAGTTAGAAATCTTGCCACCTCAATTAAATCATTAAAAGAAATGGGTTACTATGTAGTAGGTCTAGATGGTACAGCTGAAAATAGCATTGATGATATCGTGGAACTCAATATCAACAAGCCTTTAGCTATAGTGCTTGGAGCTGAAGGACCAGGTTTAAGAGAATTGACTAAAGAAACATGCGATGAACTGGTAAAAATAAAATACGCCGCGGCTTTTGGTTCACTTAATGTTTCAAACGCTGCTGCAGTTGCGTTATATGCCACGAAACCAAAGTAAAATTTATCATCTTGAATATTATTTTACATTTCATTGCTCAATGAGGTTACTTAATTAAGTCACTACTTGTGAATAAATTTTTAATCAAATAACCTTAATTAAATTTACCAATGAGCTAATAAAATGAAAATACAATTTTCATATTTAAACAGAAAATTTATTTTTAAATTATTTGCAAATATTTCTTTATTAATTTTTATTTTATGTACCCCAAGCAAAGTATTTTCTGCAATTATTCAAGAAAATATAATTTTGAAAAATGCATTCTCTGAAAATATAGAAAATTATGAACCAAAATTACGACCAGTGAATTTATCAGCAAAAAAAATAACTTTGATTAATAATTCAGTTGAAAATTACATCATCCCTCCAACGAAGCCAAAAAATTTCGATGCGTTAGTAAAGCAAGCTAAAATTTCTGAATTAATGAATAGTAATATATCATTTAATGAATCCAGCAAACAAAATATTGATAAAATTGATTTAGTTTTGGAAAATGACAATCAAAAATTTAATTTTATTAATAGATTTGACACTGATTTATACACCTTAATCAGTACATTTGGTTCAATTGAACAGAAATGTGCATTATTTAGGAAAAATAATGGAATTTACCAGTCTGCAAAAATTGACCAAGAAATAGATGGCTGGAAAATATTAGAAATAAACCCAAAAAGTATAAAAGTTAAAAAAGGCAACCAATCAGAAACCATCAAAATACTTAATTAAATATCTACAATAAAATTGCAGCTGCCAATCCAAGGAACGCAAAGAAACCAATTACGTCAGTAAATGTCGTTACCAAGGCGCTGGAGCCCAGAGCGGGATCTAAATTGAATTTATCAAGGACTAAGGGCACTAATATTCCTGCCAATCCAGCCATTAACAAATTTAAAATCATGGCCACTGCCAGTACAATCCCCAACATTGGAAATCCATACCAATAATACCCAATAAATCCGATAATAATAGCAAAAATCAAACCATTAAGAAGTCCAACCAACGCTTCTCGTCTAATAACACGCAAAGCATTTGCGGATGTTAAATCTTTAGTTGCCAGAGCTCGCACAGCAACTGTTAAAGTTTGTGTTCCAGCGTTTCCTCCCATAGAAGCCACAATTGGCATTAAAACAGCAAGTGCCACAATAGCTTCGATAGTTGATGAGAATTGAGCAATTACAATTGACGCAAAAATTGATGTGATCAAATTTAGTCCAAGCCAAGGGAACCTTTGCCGGACTGTAACAAGTATAGTATCAGTTAAGCTTTCATCACCTACACCAGCTAGCAGCTTAATATCTTCATCTGCTTCATCCCCTAAGACTTCCATAGCGTCGTCCATTGTTATGACACCTACCAGCCTATTTTCTTCATCTACAACAGGGGCAGACACCATATTATATTGATTAAATGCGTAAGCTACATCCTCTTGAGATTGCAAAACTGGAATTGTCCTAAATTCTTCATCAATCAATTCTACTAACTGAGTGGACCTTTGAGCACGTAACAAAGTTGACAAAGCAATCTTTCCAATTGGTTTTGACATTGGATCGATGACAATAATATCATAAAACTGCTGGGGTAAAGTTTTACTTTTTCTTAAATTGTCTATTGCTTGCCCAACGCTCCAGTGGGTTGGCGCCATAACCAACTCTCTAGCCATTAATCGCCCTGCTGTCCCCTCTGGGTATTTTAATGAATTTAAAACAGCAATTTGATCAGTAGTATCTAATACTTCAATAACACGGTTTTGTTCAGATTTTTCTAGATCTTCAACTAAATCAACAACATCATCTGTCTCTAAATCCTTCAAAACTTGAGAGACTAATTCATCAGACATTTCTTCAATCAATTCACCGGAGAGACCTTCATCCATTTCGGCGAAGACCTCACCATCTATTTCTTTTCCCCAAAGTTGGATAAGGGCAGAACGGCTAGTTGGATCGATTTGTTCGAACAGATCTGCAATATCAGCAGCATGATATTGATCAAATAATGTTACTAGACCGTTTTTATCTTGAGTTTCAATAAATGAAAGTACGTTATCAACTAAATTAGCGTCCATTTCATAGGCACGCTCAGGTAGTTCATTTTCAATATCAGGGTTATCATCCATGAAACGCCTCAGGCAATAAAGCAAATAAGCTAGAAATTAATTTGTAGTTATAAATAAACTAGGGATTATTTTAAGTATACACAACGTATCAAAATTTTATTGAATTTATTCATCGACTATACTGTTGGATATCCGATATCATTTAAAGCCAAAGTTATTTCATCAAGGATTTTTGGATCATCAATTGTAGCAGGTGCTTTATAAGTTTCTCCATCTGCAATTTTAACGATTATACCTCTTAAAATTTTACCTGAACGTGTTTTGGGAAGTCGTTCTACTATTATACCTTTTTTAAAGGCTGCGACTGGTCCAATCTTTTCTCTAACTAATTGAATACATTCATTTATAATTTCTTCATCTGATTTTTTAGTGCCTACGTTTGTACACAGTAGACCAATAGGCAATTGACCTTTCAGCGCGTCAGCGGCACCTATTACCGCACATTCAGCAACATCTGGATGACTTGCTAAAACCTCTTCCATTTGGCCAGAAGACAATCTATGGCCAGCAACATTCATTACATCATCTGTACGAGCCATAATGTAGAGATAATTATCTTCATCCTTATAACCTGCGTCGCCTGTTTCATAGTAACCAGGAAATGTGTCTAGGTATGATTTGTTATATCGGTGATCAGCGTTCCAGATAGTGCTTAAAGTTCCAGGTGGGAGTGGCAATTTTATGGCAATTGAACCTAGATTTCCATTTGGAAGCTCTTTGCCAAATTCATCAAGTATCTGGATATCATAGCCTGGCATTGCAACAGTAGGAGATCCCAGCTTAATAGGTAATTTTTCAATACCCCAGGGGTTTGAGGCAATTGCATAGCCTGTCTCCGTTTGCCACCAATGGTCTATTACCGGTATCTTTAAATGATGCTTTGCCCACTCAATAGTATCTGGATCAGCACGCTCACCAGCAAGAAATAAACTCTCAAGAGAACTCAAATTATATTTTTTTATGTATTCTCCCTGAGGATCAACTCGTTTAATTGCACGAAATGCTGTTGGCGCCGTAAATAATACTTTTATATTATATTCTTCAATAATTCGCCAAAAAGTACCAGGGTCTGGAGTGCCAATTGGTTTACCCTCAAACACAACAGTAGTATTGCCGTTAAATAATGGGGCATAACAAATATAAGAATGTCCAACTATCCAGCCAACATCTGATGCCGCCCAAAAAACCTCACCAGGGTCAACATCATAAACATTTTTCATGGTCCAAGTTAGTGCTACGATATGACCTGCAATTGGCCTTAAAACGCCTTTGGGTTGCCCAGTAGTTCCTGACGTATAAAGAATATACGCAGGATCTGACCCACTCATCTTCTCACATTCAGCTGGATTTATGCCCTGCTGAGCCTCAACCCAATCTAAATCTCGTCCTTCTATCAGTTCTGCCTGTAAAATTTCACGTTGATAAATGATACATTTTTCTGGTTTGTGCTTTGCTATATTAATCGCTGCATCAATCAACGGTTTATATGCAATAATTCCAGATGGCTCAACGCCACAGGATCCCGCCAATATGACTTTTGGTGTACAATCATCAATTCTAGTCGCTAATTCATTTGCAGCAAAACCACCAAATACTACTGAATGAACGGCACCAATTCTTGCACATGCAAGCATTGCAACAATCGCTTCAGGTATCATGGGCATGTAGATTATGACCCTATCACCTTTTTCAACTCCTTGGCTTTTTAGTAAGCCACCTAATTTTGAAGTTTGGTTTTGGAGTTTTAAAAAAGATGTTTTACTTTTATTTCCAGTTATCGGGCTGTCATAGATAATGGCTGTTTGCTCACCATTGCCTGCCAAAACATGTCGATCAACTGCGTTATAACATGTATTGACTTCAGCATCACTAAACCATTCATAAAACGGTGCATTATCTTCAAAAAGTGCTTTAGTGGGTGGCGTTATCCAATCAACTTGGTTTGCAGCTTCCATCCAAAACTTTTCTGGGTTTGATTTTGCAGCTTTGTATATGGTCTGATATGACATTTAAACTTATTCATCCTATACTTTTAATAAAATACCAAATTATGCAATTAGGTAATTATTCATATTCTTCAGTAAAAATTTTTGAGAAACTAACCATAGTTTTACCAAGATCAATCCTCATCCTAGCTTCATAGTCACATGGATTGAATGGATCATCAACAGGCAAGACTTCGCGTCCAAATAACCAGCTTAATCTTCCAGCATCTAAATTGCCTCGAACAAAAGTTTCCTCACCAAAGCTCTCAATTAAGGATAACATAAATACTTCATCAGCTTTTCGATCTACATTGCGCCTATCCGCATATCTTTCCCTACGAATTATTGGTGTTGGCCCTTTTTTATTGGGCCTTCTGATTGTAAATTGAAAATCAGATCCGGGTAACCTCGATGGAAATCCTCTGTGTTTATGCATTTTAACCCCATCTAATATTTCTTTGTCGATGCAATGCATAAAGAAGAAATAATACTTAATTTATAGTATTTATGAATTACTAAATTTTTTTACTCTAAAAATTGATTTATGGTCAATATCCAGATGTTTATTCAATCAAATATTTGAAGGAATAATTATAATTATCTCGATAACTTTAAAAAAAAATTAAACCTAACAATTAAGATTAATTTTAATTGTTAGGTGAAATATTATATAAAGTATATGAAGTTAGTTTAAGATTGTTATCTATAAAAAAATAATTCTCTATTAAGTCAAAGATTGTAATATCTGATCTAAACTAACCTTCGCATCACCATATAACATTCTAGTATTTTCCTTGAAGAAAAGCGGGTTTTCAATTCCAGAATAACCTGTTCCTTGGCCACGTTTAGACACGATAACAGATTTTGCCTTCCAGCATTCTAGAACAGGCATACCTGCAATAGGGCTATTTGGATCCTCTTGAGCAGCAGGATTCACAATGTCATTTGAGCCAATCACAATTGCAATATCAGTTTCAGGAAAATCATCATTGATTTCATCCATTTCTAAAACAATATCATAGGGCACCTTTGCCTCAGCCAATAAAACATTCATATGTCCAGGTAATCGACCAGCCACAGGATGAATTGCAAAACGAACATTTTTTCCTTTATCTCTCAAACGCCTAGTAAGCTCTGAGACTGATTGCTGTGCTTGTGCAACGGCCATTCCATAACCAGGAATTATTACTATGTTTGTTGCTTCATTTAATTGTGCAGCCACAGAATTTACATCAGTAGCAACCATCTCACCATCAATCTCCATTGCAGGGCCTTTTGCACCACCAAATCCACCTAATATGACAGATATAAATGATCGGTTCATTGCCTTACACATTATGTATGAAAGAATAGCACCTGATGAACCTACTAAAGCCCCAGTTACAATAAGCAAATCATTTCCAAGTAAGAAGCCAGTTGCAGCTGCCGCCCAACCTGAATAGCTATTAAGCATTGATACAACCACCGGCATATCAGCACCACCAATTGCTGCTACCAAATGCGCACCTAATGCAAATGCAATTATCATCATTAAATATAACGTCCATGATCCAGCATGATTCATGTACATTATCAGTAAAATTAAACTGAGGATTAATGCAGCAATGTTGAGAACATGCCTGAAAGGAAGAACTAGAGCTTTACCATCAATTTTTCCGGCTAGTTTCCCATATGCAATTATCGAACCAGTGAATGTAATCGCGCCAATAAATACGCCTAGGAAGACTTCCACTTCGTGTATAGCAATCTCAGCTCCTACTAACCCATGAGTTCCTAAAATATCAGAATTCAAACCAATAAAAACTGCCGCTAATCCTACAAATGAATGTAATGCTGCTACGAGTTGAGGCATTTCAGTCATTTCCACTCTTTGAGCTACAACCATACCAATGAATGCGCCAACACCTAACAACGGAATTAATAGGACTATAGACCAGCCTCCTATTCCAGGGCCAAATACTGTTGCGATAACTGCAAATGCCATTCCCACAATACCATACCAAACAGCTCTTTTTGCTTTTTCTTGATTACTAAGGCCACCAAGCGCTAGAATGAACAAAACTGATGCGGCAATATATGTAGCTGTTACAATACCAATACCCATAATTATTCCTCCTAAGACTTCTGAAACATTTGCAACATACGTCTGGTAACCATGAAGCCACCCACGATGTTAATCATGGCAATAAGCACCGAAATACTAGCCAGAACTGTTATTATAAAACCACCACTACCAATTTGGAGTAAAGCGCCCAAAATAATAATGCCTGATATGGCATTAGTTATCGCCATCAAAGGAGTATGAAGTGAGTGACTTACATTCCAAATAACTTGAAAGCCAATAAAGCACGACAAAACAAAAACAATAAAATGCTGCATAAAGGATGCTGGAGCATATGCTCCAATTAGTAACATAAGTAATCCACCAAATACTAATAATGCGGTTTGTTGCGATCCAGCTTTCTTTAACTTTAAAGCTTCTTGTGCCATTAATTCTTCACTCGATGGCTCTGGAGCACTTGGTGCTTTTGCTGCTATTGCAGCAATTTTAGGAGGGGGCGGTGGAAAAGTTATTTTTCTTTTATAAGCTGCAGTAGCTCCACGTATTACATCATCTTTCATATCATGTTTTAATTTCCCATCCTTGTTAGGAGTTAAATCTGACATCATATGACGTATGTTTGTTGAGTATAATGTTGATGATTGAGCTGCCATCTGGCTTGGGAAATCAGTATAGCCAACTATTGTGACACCATTCTCAGATACTACCTTCTTATCCATCACAGTTAAGTCACAATTGCCACCTCGTTCAGCAGCCAAATCAACTACTACAGACCCTGGCTTCTGTAATTTAACCATGTCCTCAAGCCATAACTTTGGCGCATCCCGTCCAGGTATTAATGCAGTGGTAATTACAATATCCATTTCAGGTGCAAGTTCACGGAATTTAGCTAATTGCTTTTCTCTAAACTCTGGGCTTGATGGAGAGGCATAACCTCCAGTTTCTGCACCATCAGATTGTGCTTCTTCAAAGTCTAAATACACGAACTCTGCACCCATACTTTCTATCTGTTCTGCTACTTCTGGTCTCACATCAAAAGCATAAACCATAGCACCAAGAGAAGTTGCAGCACCGATTGCTGCGAGGCCAGCAACGCCAGCACCCACAATCAATACTTTAGCTGGAGGCACTTTTCCTGCTGCGGTTACTTGACCAGTAAAAAAGCGCCCAAAATTATTACCAGCTTCCATAACTGATCGATAACCCGCGATATTTGCCATGGAAGAAAGAGCATCCATCTTCTGTGCACGACTAATACGTGGCACCATGTCCATTGCAATAATATGGGCACCTTTTTTATTAGTAGCCTCTAGGAGAGATGAGTTTTGGCCTGGATAAAAAAAGGAAATTAAAGTTTGACCTTCTTTTAAACGCTTTACTTCAATGTCTTCAGGTGGGCGAACCTTTGCGACAATGTCCACTTCTTTAAATAATGATGCAGCACTAGATAAAACTTTCACTCCAGCATCTTTGTAATCTTTGTCAGAAAATCTCGCAGCTTCTCCTGCACCTTTTTCAATATAACATTCATAACCAAGCTTTTGCAGCTGTATAGCTGACTCAGGTGTCATTGCTACTCGGTTTTCTCCGAGGAAAATTTCTTTAGGTGTCCCTATGCGCATGACAAACCTCCATTGTTCAAGCGTCGCCGAATTTAGACTCGACAGATTTATACATTATTTAGGTAACTTAGCATTATTAAAAATTTACGCCAGCGGTCATCATAAAATAATTAGATATTTGGGTAAGACAAAACTAAATTCCATTTTTTTGGATTATATTTTGTTCAAGAAATGATAATTATTCTAAAATATTTAGATAAAATTTTATAATTGAGCCATAATCTCATCTGATACATCCATGTTGGTAGTAACATTTTGTACATCATCATCATCTTCTAAGCTTTCAATTAATCTCATCAGCTTTTCAGCCCCACTCAAATCTAATTCTGTCATTGTGGTAGGTTTCCATATTAACTTTGTAGTCTCACTTTCTCCTAGAGCGGCTTCTAGAGCCTTTGAGACATCATTGAGATCTGTTGAATCACAATATATATCATGCCCATCCTTTGTTGATTCAACATCTTCTGCACCTGCTTCAATTGCATGTTCAAATATTGCATCATCATCACCGGCATCTGGACCATAAACAACTAAACCTTTTCGCTCAAACATAAATGAAACAGCACCTGTTTCAGCTAAATTCCCTCCCGATTTAGTAAATAATGAACGAACTGATGAAGCGGTTCTATTTTTATTGTCAGTCATTGCTTCAACAATTACTGCTACTCCATTAGGACCATATCCTTCATATCGGATTTCATCATAATTTTCGTCATCTCCCCCAGTAGCTTTACCAATTGCTCTATCGATAACATCTTTGGGTACAGAATTTGATTTGGCTTCCTTAACTGCCAGACGCAGTCTTGGGTTTTTTTCCGGGTCTGGATCACCCATTTTTGCAGCAACAGTTATTTCCTTTGATAGCTTAGAAAATAGCTTTGATCGAAGTTTATCTTGGCGACCTTTACGATGCTGGATATTTGCCCACTTAGAATGGCCTGCCATGATATTAATTCCTTAAAATAATGTTTGTAGATTGCTTCATACAAATATGACAAATATTTTTCAATACCATGCCGATATAGTTTATAAAAATATATAAAAAAAATACTTATTTAGTTTGTACTTTTTTCACATCATTTCGTGGGCGAACTAAAAATACCCCAAAACACATCACTGCAAATGCTGCCCAAATGAATTCAGAATAAGTTTCCTTTAGCAAAATCATTGACCAAATGACCCCAAAAAATGTCACAAGGTAGGCCACAAGTCCTGCAAAAACTGGTCCACCTTGCCCAATCAACCAAATAAAACCTGCATAAGCAAAGCCTGTAGTTAACCCTATTATTAAGATAGCAAAATCAGCAAGTTCAATTCCATTTTCCCATAGTGGAATAAATGAGCCTTGTGAAAAAACAATTACACCTAAAACTAATGAGCCTAATGCTGCAGACCCCAACAACGTTTCTACTGGCGTCATCCCATCCAAGCCAAAATATGCAATAAAATTATCTTCAACCGCATAACATAATGGTGATAATATCGCTAAAAGAACAAACCCAGCCTTTGTAGGATCTGGCAAACTTGCTTGAGGACCTATTAGAAGTATAATAGATATTGCTCCCATCAAAACTCCAAGTACACGTTTTTTTTGATAGCTCTCATGCCCAGTCAAAATAGCTATTGGCATTATAAATATTGGGACCATAGCTATCGTGATGGCCATTACACCAGCTGGAAGGTGGAATGCAGCTGAGTAAGTTATTATACCTGGCAAGATTGTACCAAATGCCATGATCCAACCAAAAAGAATTAACCTCTTTTGTGTTAGCTTTAAAATTCGTCTTTTTGGTAAAAAAAGAATTAAAGCTACAATGGCTGCTAAGAATACTTGCCAAAACAAAACACCTAAGACTGGATAGCCACCAGATACAGCAACTTTAATTGCTGGTATGGTTAAACCCCATGTAGCACCTATTATAATAAGTGGAATAAACAGCCAAGTCTTAGTATTCATGATGGATCAGATTGCTGTAATCTTCCACCTATACGAATTTGGACAGCATTTTTTGCTAGTCCAGTTTTATCATCTGTTTCAACATAAATACCACATAAAGTTGCTTCATCAGCAGCAGGTGTAAATCTATCTTTATTCATTCCTGTAATAAACCTTCGCAGTGGTTCATCTTT
>Ga0206131_10000206_pt1 | contig 84032 bp, 83 predicted proteins | sample Helgoland_Spring_FD_148636 | JGI IMG/M metagenome (GOLD analysis project Ga0206131, IMG submission 148636) | Pelagic subsurface seawater microbial communities from Kabeltonne, Helgoland, North Sea - Helgoland_Spring_Bloom_20160517_1 | ecosystem: Environmental > Aquatic > Marine > Epipelagic ... | reverse complement strand
TTAGTTAAAGATGGTGATGTAGTTTCAAAAGATCAAACAATTGCGGAGATAGATTCTGATAAAGCTACCTTAGATTTACCTGCTGAAGAATCTGGAAAAATTACTTTAAAAGCAGAAGAAGGAGATCTAATGGCTGTCGGAGATATTGTATGTTTAATTGATACATCTGTAGCTTCTGATTCCAAAACTTTAATTAAAGAACCTATAATTAATGAAGTTAAAGAAGAGAAAAAGGTTGATTTAGTTGAGGCTGAAGGAATAAATATTACTCCTCTTGCAAGAAATATTGCTTCAGATAAAGGAATTGATATAAATGAAATTAAAGCCAAAGGTGATAAAATAACTAAAGATGATGTTTTGAAAGTTGTTCCGGCAATGGGATCATCAAATGATCAGGGAAGAAGTGAAAACAGAGAAAAACTTTCAATGTTAAGAAGGAAAGTTGCTGAGAGATTAGTCTCTGTTAAGAATGAAACAGCCATGTTAACTACTTTTAATGAAGCAGACTTGTCAAACATATTTGAACTTAGAAAAAAGTATAAAGAAGCATTTTCTCAAAAACATGGAGTAGGTCTTGGCTTTATGAGTTTTTTTACAAAAGCAGTTACCAGAGCTCTTAAATTATACCCAGATGTTAATTCAATGATTGATGGTAACGAAAAAATATCGTTTAATTATTGTGATATAAGTATTGCAGTTTCAGGTCCTAAAGGTTTAATGACGCCAATATTAAGAAATTCGCAAAATCTATCTTTTGCAGCAGTTGAGCAAGAAATTAAAAGACTTGCAGATCATGTAAGGAATAAGACAATCACAGTTGATGATTTGACTGGAGGAACATTTACTATTTCTAATGGTGGTGTTTTTGGTTCAATGTTATCCACACCTATTATTAATCCTCCTCAATCAGGAATATTAGGTATGCATAATATAATTCAAAGACCTGTAGCTATTGACGGTAAAGTTGAAATAAGACCTATGATGTATCTAGCTTTATCTTATGATCATAGAATTATAGATGGTAACCAATCTGTCGGATTTTTAATAGCTGTTAAAGAAGGTGTTGAAGATCCAGAGAACATTCTCATGGATGGTAAAGTTGAAAAACATTTAGGACTTAGTTAATTGATTGATACTCATACCCATTTATATCTTGAACAATTTAAAGATGATATTGATGATGTCATCTCAAGAGCTAAAGCTATTGGAGTTCAAAGGTTTTATCTTCCATCAATAAACTCAAAACATAATCAGAGTATGCATGATTTGGAAAAAAAATTTCCTAATGATATCTTTTGCATGATTGGTCTCCACCCTTGTTATGTTGATGATAATTTTCATTTAGAAATAGATTTTGTTAAAAATCAAATTGATAATCATGATTATAAAGCTATTGGAGAGATAGGGATAGATCTTTTTCATGATAAAAAATATTTTGAACAACAAGTAATTGCATTTGAAGAGCAAATTAAATTAGCTATTGAAAAAGACTTGCCTATAGTTATTCATTCAAGAGATTCTTTTGATGAAATTTTTAAAGTTTTAGAAAAATTTAAATGTGAAAAATTAAGAGGAATTTTTCACTGTTTTACAGGAAATATAAATCAAGCAAACAAAATCATAGATTTGAATTTCCATCTAGGTATTGGAGGTGTATTAACATTTAAGAATGGAAAAATATCTGAGTTTCTTAATGAAATTCCAATTAATAAAATTGTTTTAGAAACAGACTCACCTTATCTAGCTCCTTCACCTTATCGTGGTACTAGAAATGAGAGTTCATATTTAAAAATAATTGCAGATAAGCTAGCAGAAGTTTATAACTTAGAAATAGATGAAATCTCTAAAATAACTCAACAAAATTCAATTGAAGTTTTTGGAAACTAATCTGTTTAAATTAGAGAGGTGGCCGAGTGGTTTAAGGCGCACGCTTGGAAAGCGTGTATTCTAGAAATGGAATCGAGGGTTCGAATCCCTTCCTCTCTGCAATTTTTTTTTATCTTTAGATGCTAAAATTTCAATATGGAAATAATCAAATCATTTAAAGTCAATTTCAAATTATTTTTAACTTTTGTTTCACTTGTTTTATTTGCAACATTTATTTTAGGTTGTAATTCTTCTCAAGTTAATAATTTATGGTCTACTCTAGATCCATTGCCACTAGATCCAGATATTGAGGCTCAAATTGATGAAATACTTCCTAAACTAACTTTAGAGCAAAAAGTAGGACAAGTTATTCAGGGAGATACAGGATCTTTAACTCCAGAAGATGTAAAAAAATACAGATTGGGTTCAGTATTAAGTGGTGGAAATTCTGCTCCTGGACCTTTACCTTATGCCGAAACAAAGGCATGGTTGGAAATGGCTGATAAATATTATAATGCCTCCATTGATGATGAAGGAGTTGAAATAGCAATTCCAATTATTTGGGGAATTGATGCTGTTCATGGACATGCAAACTTAAAAGGTGCAATAATATTCCCTCATAATATCGGTTTAGGTGCTATGAATAATCCTGATTTAATTGAAGAGATTGCCAGTATTACTGCGCATGAATTAACTGTTTCCGGACATGATTGGACTTTTGCTCCAACTCTTGCTGTTCCTCAGGATTTGAGATGGGGTAGAGCTTATGAAGGATTTTCAGAAGATCCCAAAATTGTAAATTCATATGGAGATAGAATTGTAATAGGTTTACAGGGTCAATTTGGTTCTGAAGATTTTATGGGGGATGGAAGAGTAATCTCTAGTGCAAAACATTTTTTAGCTGATGGTGCGACTGAAAATGGAGTAGATCAAGGAGATGCCCTAATCAATGAAAAAGAATTAAGTAAAGTTCATGCTGCTGGATACTATAGTTCAATTCCTGCAGGTGTTCAAACTGTTATGGCATCGTTTTCTAGCTGGCAAGGGAGAAAGCTTCATGGAGATAAAGAATTACTAACTGATGTATTGAAAGGAAAAATGGGTTTTAATGGATTTGTAGTAGGTGATTGGAATGGTCATGGTCAGGTTCCAGGGTGTGTTAACACAGATTGTCCACAATCTTTAAATGCAGGTTTGGATATGTATATGGCTCCCGATAGTTGGAAAGGATTATATGAAAGTACTCTTAAACATGTTAAAGATGGTACTATAGCTATTGAGCGTTTAGATGATGCTGTTAGACGTATTCTAAGAGTTAAACTTTTATCAGGAATTTTTAAAAAGGGCGCTCCAAGTACTCGAGCAAATGCAGGTAATGAAAATCTTCTAGCATTGCCAGAACATAGAGTTATTGCAAGACAAGCAGTGCGAGAATCAATGGTTTTGCTAAAAAATAATAATCAGATATTACCTGTAGATCCTTCAAAAACAATTTTAGTTGTAGGAGATGGTGCTGCTAGTATTTCCAAAATAAGTGGAGGTTGGACTCTTTCTTGGCAAGGAAATAATCATACTAACGATGAATTTCCAAATGGAGAGTCTATACTTGAAGGTATTGAAGAGGTTATAAATAATGCAGGTGGAAAACTTATTTTTTCAAAAGAAGGAGATACTTCAATAGAAGCTGATGTGGTTATTGCAATCTATGGAGAAGATCCTTATGCTGAATTTCAAGGAGATCTTGAAAACTTAGAATTTATTCCAAACGGATTTGATACAAATAAATTGACTGATTATAAGAAAAGAGGTATACCAGTGGTCTCAGTATTTTTATCAGGACGACCAATGTGGATGAACCCTGAGATAAACAATTCAGATGCTTTTATAGCTGCATGGTTACCAGGAAGTGAGGGTGGAGGTGTTTCAGATATGCTTTTTCAAACAGATCCTTCATATGATTTCTCAGGTAAATTGTCTTTTACATGGCCAGCTAGTGCTTTAGTTGAAGAAAAAAATGATGCACTGTTTAGTTTAGGATATGGACTTACATATTCAAGTATGGATCTAGTTGATGAATTATCTGAAAATTCTGGATTAGAAAATAGTAAAATAGCTTCAACAGGCGTATATTTTTCCAAAGGGGCTTCAGTTCCACCTTGGGATTTATGGTTAATATCAGGAGAATTAGAGAAACAAATTGCTAGCTTTCCTTCATCTGTAGGAGGGCTAATACTAAGTAAAACCGATCATATGGCTCAAGAGGATGCATTACGTGTTAACTGGACTAAATCTGATGGAGATTATTTTAGAATATCTTCTGTTGAACCGGACGATTTGACTAGACAATCTAATGGTGCTATGAAGCTAGCTTTTAATGCTAAATCATTTAATGGTTCGGATTCTATTATTCAAATTGGTCAATGTGATGATGGTTCAAATTGTGATAATACTTTAGAGTTTAAAATAAGTGGTGATTGGAATGAATATCTTATTCCTCTTAGTGATTTTGAAGAACTTGGACTAGATATGTCTAAAATAACTTCTGCATTAATAATTAAAGCCGAGGGTGGTACTGATATAGGTCTTAGTAATATTCGTCTAGAATAAATTAAATGTTCAATAGGGTTGATTAAGTAGTTGGGATTAGACCACCAAAAATTTATTAACTTGAATAAAAACCAAAATATGTATAATTCAAAAATTTCAGGCCTAGGTATGTATGTTCCTGAAAACATTGTAACCAATGATGATTTGTCTAAAATTATGGAGACATCTGATGATTGGATAATTGAGCGAACTGGAATAAAAGAAAGAAGACATATTAAAAAAGGTGATGGAAATACCACTGCAATTATGGGTGTTAAAGCTGCTAATATTGCTATGGAAAGAGCGGGTATTGATAAAAATGATATAGATCTTATTCTTTTTGCAACATTAAGTCCTGATTATTACTTCCCGGGTAGTGGTGTTTTGGCTCAAGAACTTCTAGATATTCCTACTTGTCCTGCCATGGATATTAGAAATCAATGTTCTGGTTTTATTTATGCAATTTCTACTGCAGATCAATTTATAAAATCTGGAATGTATGAAAATGTACTTGTGATTGGCTCAGAGAATCATTCTGGAGGACTAGATATGACTACAAGAGGGAGAGGTGTTTCAGTAATTTTTGGAGATGGTGCAGGCGCAGCAGTTATTTCTAGAGAAGAAAACTTGAGTAAGGGTATCCTCTCATCTCATCTTCATTCTGAAGGTAAATATGCAAAAGAACTTTCACTAATTGGACCAAGTACAAATAGATGGGTTCCAGAGATTTTAGAGGCAAATGATCCAGAAGATATATCATACTATCCTAATATGAATGGGCAAACAGTTTTTAAAAGTGCTGTAGTCCGTTTTTCTGAGGTAATTATGGAAGGTTTAAAACATAATAACTTAAGTCCTGACCAAATAAATATGTTAATACCTCATCAAGCAAATCTTCGAATTTCTCAATTTGTACAAAAGAAATTTGGTCTGTCTGAAGATCAGATTTTTAATAATATTCAGAAATATGGTAATACCACTGCAGGATCAATTCCTATTGCATTAACAGAGGCATGGCAACAGGGTAAAATAAAGGAGGGTGATATAGTAGTGCTTGCAGCCTTTGGAAGTGGTTTTACATGGGGAAGTACAATTATTAAGTGGTAATAAAAACTCAAAGCAATGTCACGTAAAAAAATCCTTTTAGTATTTTTCTTAGTATTAGTATATTTTACACTTAATTATGCTTTTTTATCAGTAAAGGGTTACACTTCAATGAAGGATTACATTGATTCTACAAAAAATGAATTTAGTTATGAGATTGAAGATGTTTTTTATGAGGATGAGTGGACAGGATATCATATAAGGATGACTTCAGGAGAGTGGTTAGATTCTAAGAAAGTTGAAAATGTAGATTGGTTGCATTATGTTGATATTGTTATTCCAAAAGAAACTCAAACAGATACTGGTATTATGTTTATAGACTCTGGAGTAAATGACGAAAATTACTTTAGACTTGATTCAACATCTGTAAGCTACGCTTTAAGAACAAAATCAGTTATTGTAAATATTCATAATATTCCAGCTCAGCCAGTTAACTTCCTAGCATCTGATCAAGAATCTTTTTATGAAGATGATTTGATTGCATATGCATGGAATAAGTTCTTAGAAGGAGGTGCTAAGCAAAAAGATATTGAGTGGTTACCTAGACTTCCTATGACACGAGCAGTTGTTAGATCAATGGATTTAGCCCAAGAAATTACATTACAGAATAATGTAAATGTTAAAGATTTTGTTGTTTCTGGTGCATCAAAGAGAGGTTGGACAGCTTGGACAACAGCAGCAGTTGATGACAGAGTTGTAGCAGTTGTTCCAATGGTCATTGATATGTTAAACATGGTTCCTTCATTTGAAAATCATTACAGGAGTTATGGAGAGTTTTCTCCTGCTGTTGAATCATATGTTAATTATAATATCCAAGATTGGATGGAAACAGATGAATTTAAAAAGCTAATGAGTTATGTGGAACCTTATTATTTTAAAGAGAAATTTACTATGCCTAAATATCTAATTAATGCTGGTTCTGATGAGTTTTTTTCTACGGATTCATGGAGATTTTACTATGATGAACTCCCGGGTGATAAGCTATTAAGATATGTTCCAAATACAAATCACTCATTAAATGGAAGATACCTCAATGATGATTTAATAAGTTATTTCTACAGAATAATAAATGATATTGATATGCCTACTTTAAAATGGGAACTAAATGATAATAACTTAAATGTAGCTATAGACTATGAAGGAAATTATAATGTTTCGATTTGGAATGCAAAAAACCAAAATGGTAGAGATTTTAGGTTATGGCAAGAAGGTGAGCTTTGGCAAAAAATAAATATTCAAAAATCGAATGATAATAATTATCAAGTTGAAATAAAAGATAAATCAAATGGCTATGAGGCTATTATGATGGAATTTACAATAGATCCAGAATCAGAGTTTCCATTAATTATTTCTACTGGTCCATTTGTCATTCCAGAATCCTATCCTTTTAATAAATATGAGCCTTTGAAATAATAATTAAAAACATAATTTTTTATAAAATTATCAATTAATAAAAAAATTTGAATCGTATAATAATTTTTATATCTTTCGATTCTCAAATATTGAAAATATTATGAAAATGAAAAAAATATTATTTGCCTTAATCCTTACTGTTTTCGTTGGATCTACATTTACAAACAATGCTTATGCAACGACTTCAATCAATAGTATAGTTACTATTCAGGATTCACAAGATGAGTCAATGATGGAAGCAAGCTCTGAAGACGCTGCTCCCGGTTTTACTCAAGAATTAAAGAAGCGTTTTATTGAAGGTGGCCCAGGTTTTATGGGTATAGTTTTGATTTGTCTTATTCTTGGTTTAGCAATTTCAATTGAAAGAATCATCTACTTAAATTTATCTACAACTAATTCAGAAAAACTTACAGGTGATGTTGAAGAAGCCCTTAAGTCTGGTGGTGTCGAAGCTGCTAAAGAAGTATGTAGAAATACAAAAGGCCCTGTTGCCTCAATCTTTTATCAAGGATTGGATAGAGCTAAAGATGGCGTAGAAAGTGCCGAAAAAGCTGTAATATCTTACGGTGGTGTTCAAATGGGACAGTTAGAAAAAAATGTTTCATGGATATCTCTTTTTATAGCTCTAGCTCCAATGCTTGGATTTATGGGTACTGTAATTGGTATGATTAATGCATTTGATAGAATTGAAGCAGCTGGTGATATGCAACCTTCTTTAGTTGCAGGTGGTATTAAAATAGCACTTTTAACAACTGTATTTGGTCTTATTGTAGCAATTATATTACAGGTATTTTATAACTATATAGTAGCAAAAATTGATTCAATAGTAAATGATATGGAAGATGCATCAATTACTTTAATTGACATACTTTCTGCTCAAAAAAAATAAAACATTATGAATCTTGAAAAAATAACAAGAATTGGGTGTATATCCCTTGGAGTACTTGGTGTAATATTTCTTGCAATTGTTTTTGGAAGTGGAGATGATAGCATAAAAATGGATGCTGCTTCAGGAAATTTTGCTGCCATAACACCAATAATTCTTCTTAGCCAGTTAATTTTAATAATAGCTGTAATAGTTACATTAATCTTTTCATTAAGAGCTATTGCAAAAGATAAAGCAAAAATGAAAAATGCAGCAAAGTCTGCAGGATTATTCCTAGCAGTTATACTTGTTGCTTTTGTTCTTTCAAATGGAGTTGAAACTCCTATGAGAGATGGTAAAGTTCTTTCTGCAATGGGTTCAAGATTAGTTGGTACAGGAATAAGAGTATTCTATATTTTATCAGTTATTGCTGTTGGACTAATGATATTACCGGGAATTAAAAATTCATTAAAAAAATAAGACATGGCTAAAAGAAAAGCTCCAGAAGTTAATGCAGGATCAATGGCTGATATTGCCTTTTTACTTTTGATTTTCTTTTTGGTAACTACTACCATTGAAACTGATAGTGGGATTAATAGAAAACTTCCTCCTATGGAAGATCAAATTGACCCACCAATTATTAGAGAAAAAAATATTTTTACTGTTGTAGTTAACAAGAACAATCAGCTATTAGTTGAAGAATCATTAACCGACATTAAAGATCTTAGAGCCCTTGCAGTTGATTTTCTAGATAACGGAGGAGGTTCTGGTGAAGAAGCTTGCTCTTACTGTCAAGGTAATAGAGATTCTAGATCTTCTGACAATCCAGATAAAGCTATTATTTCATTAAAAAATGATAGAGAAACTGAATATAAAGTATACATAGCAGTTCAAAATGAATTGGTTGCTGCATATAATGAACTCAGAAATAGAGAGTTTGCTAGATTGTATCCAAACATGGGTATTTCATATGTTGAAGCTGACCTAATATATAGCGATCCTAGAACATCTGTTGATGATAAAATTAGTTTGAAAGAGAAATTAGATGTGGTTAAATTATTATATCCTCAAAAATTATCTGAGGCTGAACCAAGTAAAGTAAATTAAATATGGCAAAATTTAATAAAAAGAAAAGTGGAGACCTTCCAGCAATATCAACGGCATCTTTGCCTGATATAGTGTTTATGTTATTATTCTTTTTTATGGTAGCAACAGTAATGCGTGATAGTACGTTAATGGTTCAAAACACACTCCCAGCTGCTGATCAAGTTCAAAAACTTGATAAAAAGGATAGAGTTATCTACATATATGCAGGAAAGCCTTCAACTAGATATGTTGATACATATGGTTCACAAGCTAGAATTCAGTTAAATGATAAATTTGGAACTGTTGAAGAAGTAGGTGCATTTGTCTTGGCAGAAAGAGCTGCAAAGCGAGAAGAACTTCAAAATGTTCTAACAACTGCATTAAAAGTTGATAGTGATACTAAGATGGGTATAATTAGCGATATTAAGCAAGAGTTGCGTAAAGTTAACGCTCTTAAGCTAAACTATACAACTAGAGTTGGAGACTACACTCAAAATTTTAACTAGAAAAAATCTTTTTTTTCTAACATTTCTAATTTCCTTTAGTCTTTACAGTCAATCAAATACAGAACAATTAGAAGAGAATTATAGAGAAGATCAGTTTTATTTTGGTTCAAGTTATTTTATTCAAAGTGAGTCTATAACTGATTTTAAACAAAATGGATTTTCTGGTAATTTTCAATTAGGTTTTATTAGAGATTTTCCTTTAAATAATAGTTCAACTAGAGCAATTGGAATTGGATTAGGATATGAAAGAAACTTTTTTACTTCAAATATTCAACCTATTCAGGAAAACTCTAATATAGACTATAGAATAGTTGTTAGTAAATTTTTAGAGTCTAAAAATAAAATCTCTTTTTCATCTATTGCTATTCCAATTGAATATAGGTGGAGAACATCTAGTATTAATGAATTTAAATTCTGGAGAATTTATTCTGGGTTTAAATTAAAAAAGAACTTTCCGTTATATTCAAACCCTTCCTATGGAAGTGAACTTAAAATTGATGAAATTGAAGATTGGACAAGTTCAATTTATCTTAACGCTGGTTATAATACCTGGAACATATCCATAGAGTATGATTTAAATCCATTGATTAAAAACAAAAAAACTCTTGATGGAGACAGTCTAAACATTAGTTTTTTTAGATTAGGTTTAGTCTTCTATATACTATAGTTCTTTTCTTAGCCTAGCTACTGAAATATCAAGTTGTTCTCGATATTTTGAAACAGTTCTTCTTGCTACTTTATATCCCTTATCTGATAATTTATTTGATAGTTCTATATCTGATAAAGGTTTATTTTTATCTTCTTCACTTATAATCTCTTTCAATATTTTTTTTATTTCAATAGTAGAAATCTCTTCACCTTTTTTATTTTTCATCCCTTCAGAAAAATAACTCTTTAGAAGTTTTATTCCATAAGGAGTCTCAATATACTTACTATTAGCAACTCTAGATATTGTAGATATATCCATATTAATTATTTCAGCAATATCTTTTAATATCATTGGTTTTAGCTTTATTTCCTCGCCAGTTGAAAAGTATTCCTTTTGAAAGTTGACAATAGCATTAACGGTTTGAAATAAAGTTTGATGTCTCTGCTCAATTGCTTCTATAAACCATTTAGCTGAATCAAGCTTTTGTTTTAAAAATTGCATTGCTTGATTTTGAGACTTTGTTTTTTTAGGATCATTTTTATAACCTTCAAGAATATTTTTATAAGAATTTGAAAGTCTTAATTCTGGTGAATTTCTTTTATTTAGTTCGACTATGAAATTTCCATCTTCAATTGTTAAAATAAAATCAGGAACTATAGTATTGTTTGAGAATTCACTTGTAATAGATCCGCCAGGCTTAGGATTTAACCTAGATATTTCATCGATTGCATCTTTTAAATCTTCTTGAGATAAACTTAATTTTTCAGAAAGTTTTGAAAATTTCTTTTTTGAAAATATTTCAAATTCGTTTTCTAAAATTTTAATAGAATTTAAAACGGATTTTTTAAAACTATTTTTTTTCTTAAGTTGGATTAAAAGACATTCTTTCAGTGATCTCGCTCCAACTCCAGCTGGATCAAGATCTTGTATTTTTTCTAATATTGATAAAACATCATGTTTTGTAGCTACAATATTTTGAGTGAAAGCTAGATCATCAATTATATCATCAATTTCTCTTCTTAAATAACCACTCTCATCAATACTACCAATTAAAAATTCACATATTGGTTTTTCTGAATCTTTAAGAATTAAATTTTTTGACTGATTATCAAGAAATTGATGAAAACTTAATGATGATTTTGTTTGATAATTTGTGCTTTCTTCTTGATTAGAATAGTAGTTTTGATTCAAATCTTCAGGTTCATCTGAAAGATAATCATCAATATTGACATCCCCTTCTTCATTATTTGATTCAAATTCGTTAGAATCATCTTCTGCAGCTTCTTTGCCTAGTTCAATAGCTGGATTTTCTTCAATTTCATTTTTAATTTTCTGTTCTAATTCTGCTGTTGTAAGTTGTATCAACTTCATCAACTGAATTTGTTGTGGAGAAAGCTTTTGAGATAACTTTAATTGTAGTTTTTGATTAAGCATTTTGATTTTATACTTAAACAAAAGTAAGAAAAGAATTAATTCATTCTAAAATGATGCATTTTTTGGAGTTCTTGGATATGGTATTACATCTCTAATATTTTGCATCCCAGTACAAAACATTACTATTCTTTCAAAACCTAAACCAAATCCACTGTGAGGAACTGTTCCATATTTTCTTAAGTCTAAGTACCACCATAATTCTTTTTCATCAATTCCTATTTCTTGAATTCTTTCCTTTAAAACATTTAATCTTTCTTCTCTTTGTGATCCACCAATTATTTCACCAATACCAGGAAATAAAACATCCATTGCTCTAACTGTTTTCTTATCACTATTTAGTCTCATATAGAATGCTTTAATATTTGCAGGATAATCATAAATAACTACAGGAGATTTAAAATGTTTCTCTACCAAAAATCTTTCATGTTCACTTTGAAAATCACATCCCCATTCATCTATTATATAATTAAATTTCTTCTTTTTATTATAATTAGAATTTCTAAGTATTTCAAAAGCTTCTGTATATGATATTCTGACAAACTTATTATTAATGGTAAATTTAATTTTATCAATTAAATTAAGTTCACTTCTCTCAATCTTTGGTTTTTGACTTTCTTCCTTTTGAAGTCTCTCATCAAGAAATATTAGATCGTCAGAACAATTATCTAAAATGTATTGAAGAATGTATTTTAGAAATGATTCAGCAAGGTCCATATTATCATCTAGATCGTAAAATGCCATTTCAGGTTCAATCATCCAAAATTCAGATGCATGCCTCGAAGTGTTTGAATTTTCTGCTCTAAAAGTTGGACCAAATGTATATACATTTCCAAGTCCCAGAGCATATGTCTCAGCTTCAAGTTGACCTGAAACAGTCAGGCTTGTTTTTTTACCAAAAAAATCTTTTGAATAATCAGTATCTTTTGAACCAATTTGATCTTCATTTAGTGTAGTAACTCTAAACATTTCTCCAGCTCCTTCAGCATCACTAGAAGTTATTATTGGTGTATTAATATAGTTAAAGCCATTCGTATTAAAAAAATTATGGATTCCAAAAGCTAGTTTTGATCGAATTCTCATTACAGAACTAAATGTAGACGTTCTGATTCTTAAATGCGCTTGTTCTCTAAGAAACTCAAAGCTATGTTTCTTTGGTTGTATAGGATACTGATCAGGATCTGATTGACCTAAAATTTCTATACTTAGAACTTGTATTTCAAAATTTTGACCTTTACCAATACTCTTGATTAAATCACCCTTAATTTTAAGTGAACATCCAACAGTTATTTTTTTTAAAATTTCTTCTTCTACTGAGGATTCTGAAATTACACATTGAATGTTTTTTATTGTAGAGCCATCATTTAATTCAATGAATTTCTTTCCCCTAAAAGCTCTAACCCACCCACCTACGGTAACATTATTATTAACATCAGGCGATGTGTAAATATCCTTAATCTTTTGTAGGTCCATATTTTATAAAGTTAGAATGTCTTTCTCTTTAACTGAGAGCATTTCATCTACTTTTTTGATGTATTTATCTGTTAATTCTTGAGTATCAATTTCAAGATTAGATTTCAGATCATCAGATATTTCTAGATTTTTAATTTTATTATTAGTATCCTTTCGAGTATTTCTTATACTTACTTTTGCAGCTTCTGATTCAGATTTTGCAAGCTTACTTAATTCAATTCTTCTTTCCTCTGTCAAAGGAGGTATATTTATTAATAATGATTCGCCATTATTAACAGGATTAAGTCCAAGATTTGAGCCAATAATACTTTTTTCTATTTCTTCTAGTATGCTTTTTTCCCATGGCTGAATACTAATAGTCTGAGCGTTTGGAGTACTTACTGAAGCAACTTGACTTAATGGTGTCATATTACCATAATATTCAACTGTTATGCCTTTTAGCATAATAGGGTTAGCTTTACCAGCTCTAATTTTTGCTAATTCATTTTCTAAGTGATTAATAGCAGATATCATGCTTAATTCTGAATTTTCGACTATTTCTTGATTGTTTTCCATAATTAAAAATTATTTTGAAACTTTTGTTCCAATTTTTTCACCCATTATAACTCTTATTAAATTTCCCTTTGTATTCATGTCAAATACAATTATTGGAAGTTCATTTTCTTTACTTAATGTAAAGGCTGTAGTATCCATTATTTTTAAACCTTTTTTGATAGTTTCTTCAAATGAAATATTATCAAATTTAACTGCCTCTTTATTTTTTTCAGGATCTTCGTTATAAATTCCATCTACTCTTGTTCCTTTTAATATAACATCTGCGTTAATTTCTATTGCCCTAAGAACTGCTGCTGAATCAGTTGTAAAATATGGATTTCCAGTTCCGGATGCAAAAATCACAACGCGTCCTTTTTCTAGGTGTCTAGTAGCTTTTCTTTTTATGAACGGTTCTGCAATTGATTCCATTTTAATTGCTGATTGAAGTCGAGTAGGGATATCCATCCTTTCTAATGCATTTTGAAGAGCTAAACCATTTATTACAGTAGCTAACATACCCATGTAATCTGCTTGAACTCGATCAATTCCATCTTTTGATCCTGTTAAACCTCTAAAAATATTTCCTCCTCCAATAACAATAGCAATTTCTACTCCTTGTTTATGAATTTGTTTTATCTCTTCAGCATAAACTACAAGTCTATCATTGTCAATACCATAAGAGTTTTTTCCTAATAAAGCCTCGCCGCTGAGTTTAAGTAGTATTCTATTGTATTTCATTGTCTTTGGAATAATGCAAATATAATTATAAAGTTTTAACTTCTATTCAATCTTAAGTGCATTAAGAACAGAATGTTCGCCAATATTTACTCTTCTAAGTTCAAATAAATATGACCCAGAATTTAGCTTTTTACCAAAATCATTTGCTATGGATCTAATATAAGTTCCTTTTGAACATTTTATATGGAACTCAACATATGGAGGTGAAAAATTAGTAATAATAAACTCATGTATTTCAATTTCTCTTTCTTGAATTTCAACTTTTTTATTTTCTCTTGCATATTCATACATTCTTTTTCCATGCTTTTTAATTGCAGAAAATATTGGCGGTTTCTGCATTTTTTTACCAATAAATTGCTTAGAAATTTTTTTTAAATCATATTCTTTAATGTGATCATAATTAAATACTTCATTTACTTCAGTTTCACCATCATATGATGGAGTAGTTTCACCAAGTTTAAACTTTCCTGTATAGGTTTTAAATTGATTTTGATATTCTGAAATTTTTTTGGTTTGCTTTCCTACACAAATAATTAATAAGCCAGTTGCTAATGGATCAAGAGTTCCTGCATGACCAACTTTTATTCGTTTAATTTTAAACTTAGATACTAATGATTTTCGGATATATTTAACAACATCAAAAGAAGTCCATTTAAGAGGTTTGTCAACTAAAAACATCCTACCGTTTAGGATATCATCGTGAGTAATTTGATCTAAATCATATTTTACCATTACTCTTTATCTCTGTAAAGGATTGAGATTATACACATTATAAACCCTAATATTACAACTAATGGAGCTAATCGGATACGTCTAAAGCTATATATTTCATTGTTAAAAACATCAGGATTGTTAGATCCTCCACCTGACATTAAAAGAAATCCTACCCCAATAATAAATATAGATAATAGTAGAAATTGATATCTTTTTTTACTAAATAAAAATTGTTTTTTTTTCATTGGACTATCTTACAAATTTTAACTTTAAATATCTCTGTGTAATAAAAAAAGAACTTACAAATGAAGTTGTTATTCCAAAAATAATAATAAAACAACCCAGGATTAATAAATCATTAAAATTTGTAAAAAAATCAATGTCTTCAATTTGATTACCTAATTGTGCTATTAGTATCAGTAGTAATAATATAGAAACTATAGAAGACAGAAAGCTAATTTTAACATATAGCCAAATAAAAGGTTTTCTTATAAACTTTCTTGTTGCTCCTACTAGTTGCATAGTTTTAATAATTTCTCTTTTTGAATAAATTGAAATTTTAATAGAGTTATTTATTAGAATGAAGCTAGTTATAAAAAAGACAACACTCAAAATGAGTATCCATAGACCAATTTTTTCAAAGTTTTTGTTTAATGCATCAACAAGTGGTTTGTCATATTCAACTTCTTCAATAAAGTCAAAGTTGTTCAAGTTTTTTATAAAATTTTCAATTGAATAAATATCTATCCTGTTGCTATATAATTGAATTGAAATGGCATCTAGAAGGGGGTTATATCCTAAAAAACCAACAAATTCTTCTCCTATTTCTTTTGAAAAAATCTCTGCAGCATCTTCCTTTGCTAAATAGGTTATTTCCTTAACATCATCATTAAGGTTTAAAAATTTAATTAATTGCTTATTTTCAAATTCTTTAGTTGTATTCTTAAGATAAACATTAACCAAAATATTTTCCTTAAAGTAACTTTCAACTGATGAAGATTTTAAGTAAATGAATCCTATTAATGATAATGTAAATAATACAACAGTATTAATAAGAAATATTGAAATTAAGTTACTTCTAACTTTTGTGTTTTCTAAATTATTTTTAGTCTTCAAACTATTGTAAAAGTAATAAACAAATAATAAATTAATTTTTATGTTAATTAAATAAGTTCTTCCTTTGTGTAAATTAACTTTACGTGAATTATAATTTTCTTGAAATAGAGAAAAAATGGCAAGAATTTTGGAAAGCAAATGAAACTTATAAAGTAGGTTTTTCTTCTAAACCAAAACTATATGTTCTAGATATGTTTCCTTATCCATCGGGAGCTGGCCTTCATGTTGGTCACCCATTAGGATATATTGCAAGTGATATTTACTCAAGATATAAAAGACATAATGGATTTAATGTTCTACATCCACAAGGATATGATTCTTTTGGTTTACCTGCTGAGCAATATGCAATTAAAACAGGTCAACATCCTAAAAAAACAACTTTAGATAATATAACTATGTATAGAAATCAATTAGATAGAATTGGTTTCTCATTTGATTGGTCTAGAGAAATTAGAACTTCAGATCCTAACTATTACAAATGGACTCAATGGATATTTATTTTAATGTTCAATTCTTATTACTGTTCTATTGATGATAAAGCTAAAAATATTGAAAATTTAATAAGCTCATTTAATAATGAAGGTGATAAATTATATAAAGATCAACTTACAGACTTAGGGTATTCTTTTACTAATTCAGAATGGAATGCTTTTAATGCTAAAGAAAAGTCAGAAATCCTAATGAATTTTAGGATAGCATATTTAACGGATGGTGAAGTTAATTGGTGTGAAGAACTAGGAACAGTTTTAGCAAATGATGAAATAATTAATGGAGTTAGCGAACGAGGTGGATATCCTGTAACTAAAAGAAAGGTTAAACACTGGTCTCTTAGAATAAGTGAATATTCTGAAAGACTATTACAAGGTCTTGATAAAATTGATTGGCCAGATCCACTTAAAGAAATGCAAAGAAATTGGATTGGAAAATCTAAAGGTGTTTCAATTAATTTTAAAGTAGAAAATTCAAATAAATCTATTGAAGTTTTTACTACTAGGCCTGATACAATTTTTGGAGTTTCTTTTTTAACTATAGCTCCTGAATATAAGGATATAACTGATTTATCAGTATCTAAAAATAAATCTGTTATTGAAGAATATATAAGTGAAGTTTCAAAAAAATCTGAACGAGATAGACTGTCAGATGTTAAAACTGTATCCGGTGTTTTTTCTGGATCTTATGCAATACATCCATTTAATGGAAACAAAGTGCCAATATGGATTTCTGATTATGTTATTGCAAGCTATGGAACTGGAGCTGTAATGGGGGTTCCGGCAGGTGACCAGAGAGACTTTGATTTTGCCAATAAATTTCAAATAAAAATACCTAATATTTTTAAAAATATTGATATATCAAAAGTTGCTTTTTCTGATAAGACAGGATTTAAATTAATTAATTCTGAATTTCTTGATGGTAAAGATTATAATGAGTCAATAGAAATAATAATTAATGAAATTGAAAATAAGAATATTGGAAAATCAAAAATTCAATATAAATTAAGAGATGCTACATTTAGTAGGCAAAGATACTGGGGAGAGCCAATTCCTATTTATTACAAAGATGGAATTCCTAAAAATATTGATTTGGGAGACCTTCCTTTAAAACTTCCTGAGGTTGATAATTTCTTGCCAACTAAAAATGGTGATTCTCCCCTTGGAAATTCAAAAGAATGGGCATGGAATGAAAAGGATAAAAAAGTAACTTCTAATGATAATATAAATGAAGTTGATACTTTTCCAATAGAATTAAATACTATGCCAGGATGGGCAGGAAGTTCTTGGTATTTTTATAGATACATGGATCCAACAAATAGTGAGAATTTTGTTTCTGAAGATTCACAAAACTATTGGTCAGATATAGATGTTTATTTTGGAGGAAGTGAACATGCTACAGGTCACTTGTTATACTCCAGATTCTATCAAAAATTTCTTTATGATCTAAGTCTGCTTAAAAAAGATGAATATGCAAAGAAGCTAGTAAATCAAGGTATGATTCTTGGAAATTCAGCATTTATTTACCGTAAATCAGGAACTTCAGAGTATTTATCAAAAAGTTTAATATCTAATGTTAAAGTTGACAAAATACGAATTGATATAAAGTATGTTGAAGGTGAAGATAAAGTTAACATTGATCTTTTGAAGAAAGAGGATAAAGACTTTAAAGATTCTGTATTTATTTCTGAAAACGACATGTTTAAATGTATACGTGAACAGGAAAAGATGTCAAAATCAAAATTTAATGTTGTTAATCCAGATGAAATATGTAATCAATATGGAGCTGATACTTTGAGAATGTATGAAATGTTCCTTGGTCCAATCGAGCAATCAAAGCCATGGGATACAAGAGGAATTTCTGGAGTTCATTCATTTTTAAAAAAATTCTGGAACTTATTTTTCACAGATGGTGAGATAAATTTATCAAGTGATGAACCAACTAGTGAATCACTTAAATCTCTTCACAAAACAATTAAAAAAGTATCAGAGGATATAGAAAAACTAAGTCTAAATACTTGTATAAGTTCATTTATGATTTGTGTAAATGAATTAAGCTCAATGAACTGTAACAATCGATTAATACTCAAAGATTTATTAATACTTATTTCCCCTTTTGCTCCACATTTTGCTGAAGAGCTTTGGAGTAAAATAGGCAACTCTAAATCTATTGTTGAAGAAAAATATCCTAAGTATGAAGAAAAATATTTGGTTGAATCAGAAAAGGTTTATCCTGTTTCATTTAATGGTAAAACTAAGTTTACTTTAAATCTTTCATTAGATTTGAATCATCAAGAAATTGAAAAAGCAGTTTTATCTAATGAAAAAACTAAATCTATATTAAATAATAACAATCCTAAGAAAATTATAATTGTTCCTGGTAAAATTATAAATATCGTTATATGATAGATCCTGTATTTGAAGTTATTGGACTATCAGCTGCCTTTCTAACAACATCAGCATTTATACCTCAAGTATATAAAATATACAAAGAAAAAAATGCAGATGGTATATCCCTCACAATGTATATTATTTTGTTTACGGGCGTTATTCTTTGGTTTGTTTATGGAGTTCTAATTGGTAGTTTATCAATAATTATAGCAAATGGAGTAACAGCTTTGTTACAATTAAGCATAATTATATTTAAGTTAAAAAATTGATAATTTTTTTTAATTTATTAAGACTTGTTTAACTTTATAAAAAATAAAATTATGTACTACGGTTACGGTTTCGATTCGACTTACTTTTTAATTCTAATACCTATTTTTGCATTAAGTTGGTACGTTCAATATAAGCTTAAATCAAAATTTAAAAAGTTTTCAAAACAAACTTTATCTGCTAATCTTTCAGGTAAAGAGATTGCTGAAAAAATGTTAAGTGACCATGGAATTTATGATGTTAAGGTAATCAGCGTTAAAGGACAGCTTTCGGATCACTATAATCCTCAAAAGAAAACTGTTAATTTAAGTGAAAGCGTTTACAATGAAAGAAATTCTGCTGCTGCAGCTGTTGCAGCTCATGAATGTGGACATGCTGTACAACATGCTAAAGGATATGAGTGGTTAAAGATGAGATCAATTCTTGTCCCTATGGTTGGAGTAACAACAAATTTTGCAGGTTGGATTTTACTTGGAGGAATTTTTCTAATGCAATCCGCTCCTCTATTAGGTCAGCAAGTAATAAGTTTTGCAATACTAGGATTTGCATCTGGTACATTATTTAGTTTGGTTACATTACCTGTTGAATTTGATGCAAGTAAAAGAGCAATTTATTGGCTAGAAAGAAAGAGAATTGTTAATCAAAGAGAGCTTATCCAATCCAAAGAGGCTCTAAACTGGGCTGCAGGTACATATGTTGTAGCAGCCTTAGCTTCAATAGCTAACTTAGTTTATTTATGGCTTAGGTTTGGTCGAAGAAATTAACCTTTTATATATTTATCAATAGCCATTGCCATTGAAGGAGACACCTCATTGGGTGCCTTTATCTCAACCCTTAATCCCTTTGATTTTGCAGCTTCTTCTGTTGTGTTTCCATACACAGCAATTACAGTTTTATTTTGTTCAAAGTCAGGGAAATTTTTAAACAAAGATTCTATACCTAAAGGACTAAAAAATACAAGTATATCATAATAGACATCTCTTAGGTCAGATAAATCGCTTACAACCGTTTTGTACAATTGAGCCCTATCCCAAGAAATTTCAAAAGAATCTAAAACTTTTATTATCTCAGGATTTAAACTTCCTGATGTTGGTGCAATAAATTTTTCTTTATTGAATTTAACAAATGTAGCTTCAAGATCTTTAAAATTGTTATTTCCAACATATATTTTTCGTTTTCTGTAAACCACATATTTTTGAAGATAATAGGCCACAGCTTCTGATTGACAAAAATATTTTGTCCTATCAGGAACTTTGAATCTCATTTCTTCAGTAATTCTAAAAAAATGATCAACAGAGTTTCGACTAGTTAGAATAACATTATGAAATTTCGAAAAGTCAACTCTTTGTGCTCTAACTTCTTTAGCAGTTAGACCCTCTACATGAATAAATTTTCTAAAATCGATTTTGACTTTATGCTTTCTAACTAATGATGAATAAGGAGAATTTTCATTAGAAGGTTTAGGCTGAGATATTAATATAGTCTTAACACTCATAGGCAAATGTTAGGTTGGAAACAAATCTTGATATATCCATAACCAAGGGGCTAGTTTGAACGCACAAAGATACAAAATAAAATACATAACTTCTTTTGATGTACACTTTATAATTAAACTTAAATAGTTTTTAGCCTGAAAAATAAAATGTAATCCAATTAATATTATAAAAGTATTTTTTAGATAATCAATAGTAAAAAAGGAGTTTAGGTTGTAAAAAACGAAAATGATAAATAATAATAATCCTATTATAATACTCACAATATAATTTTTGAAAAAAATAAATTTAAGCCTATAGCTTAAAAATTTTTCTAGGATATATTTAATCAATAAAAATCTAACCAAAAGCATTAAAAAAATTAATGAATTAATAGAAAGAAAACTCAAAGATAGTTCTGTACTCATTCCTTTACTATTAATAAATCCTTCAAAGACAAAAGACTCAATGTAAACTATAATTACAACATTAATAAGAGTAAAAAAGAATATGTAGAAATAATTGAAATAGTTTATTTTACCATGTACATTAAGATCCTCTTTATTATATAGAAATAAAATATTCGCAAAATGATAATGTGCACTTCTAAATAAATAAAGTAATTTTGTTTTTTGAAAGACTTGAAAAAAATAAAAAACTATTATTAAGACTAATACAAAAAAACTGGTTAATTCTTGATTCTGAATCATTATTTATATTCTGATATTAACAAAATTATAGAATAACTAGATAATAAAATGGAAGACAACAGTTTAATTATCATACCAACCTATAATGAGTCTGAAAATATTGAATTAATTATCAATAAAATTCTTCAATTAGATGATTCAAACGATATTCTGGTGGTTGATGATAATTCACCTGATGGTACATCAAACATTGTTTCAGCATTTAAAGATAAGTTTGTAAATAGAATTTTTCTTTTAGAAAGAGATAAAAAATTAGGACTTGGATCAGCTTACATAGAAGGTTTTAAATGGGCATTGAAAAAAAAATATACATATATATTTGAAATGGATGCTGATTTATCTCATAATCCTAAAGAAATTAAATATCTAAAAGAACTTCTTAAAGATAAGGACTATGACGTTGCTGTAGGTTCTAGATACCTAGATGGAGTAAGTGTTGTAAACTGGCCTCTTTCAAGAATTTTTCTCTCGTATTTTGCAAATCTTTATGTTAGAATAATTACAGGAATGAAAATTAAAGATGCAACTTCTGGATTTGTTGGATATACTAATAAAGCTTTATTATCTTTAAACTTGGATAATATTAAATTTAATGGATATGCATTTCAAATTGAAATGAAATTTAAATTATGGAAAAAAAATTTTAAATTAAAGGAGCATCAAATAGTATTTGTAAATAGAACATTGGGTAAGTCAAAAATGAACAAGAATATTATTTTAGAAGCTATTACAGGTGTAATTAAATTAAAATTAGACTCATTTTTAAAAAATGAATAAACTTCTTATAAAAGGTGCAACAATAATTAATGAGGGTGAAAGATCTTTAAAAGACATATATATTGAAGGCGAATTCATTAAGAAAATAGAATTAGGAATTGAATTTAAAAATGATGTTAAAATCATTAATGCAAATGGACTTTTAGCTATCCCAGGAATGATTGATGATCAGGTGCATTTTCGCGAACCAGGTCTTACTCACAAAGGAAATATTAGTACAGAATCTCAAGCAGCAATAGCCGGTGGTGTTACCTCATATATTGAGATGCCTAATACAATACCTAATACTACCACTATCAAAGAGTTTAATAAAAAAATCAAAAAAGCCTCAAATAACTCATTTGCTAATTTTTCGTTTATGTTTGGTGGAACAAATGATAATATTAATGAAATAAAGAAAATTGATAAATCAGAAGTAGCAGGTATAAAACTTTTTTTAGGATCTTCAACAGGAAAAATGTTGATTGATAATCATCAAGCTATTGAAAATATTTTTATGAGCACTTCTTTGCCAATATCTGCCCATTGTGAAGATGAACAAACTATAAAAGATAACACTGAATATTATTCAAATTTATACGGTGATAACATTCCTATAGAAATTCATCCAAAAATAAGAAGTGAAATAGCTTGTTTTAAAAGTTCTGATTTTGCAATTAAATTAGCTAAAAAGACTGGAGCTAGATTAAATGTATTTCATATTTCAACTGCTAAAGAATTAAATCTATTTGACAATAAAATTGATTTGAAAGATAAAAATATTACTGCTGAAGTTTGCGCACATCATTTATGGTTTACTGATAGTGATTATAAAAAATTAGGCTCAAAAATTAAATGGAATCCTGCAATAAAATCAAAAAACGATAGAGATTCATTATGGAATGCAATCAGTGATGATAGAGTTGATATTATTGCTTCAGATCATGCACCTCATACGGAGGAGGAAAAAAATAATAAATATCTAAACTGTCCTTCAGGAGGACCTATGGTTCAACATACAATTCTATCTCTTTTACAAAATTGTAATAGTTATGGAGTTTCAATTGAAAAAATTGTAGAAAAAATTTCACATAATCCGGCTACTATATTTGAAGTAAATAAAAGAGGGTTCTTAAGGGAGGGTTATTATGCAGATATTGTTCTTATTGATCCAAATTCTCCAACATTAGTAACTAAAAAATCACTTTTGTATAAATGTGGTTGGTCTCCATTTGAAGGTGTAAAGTTTGATAATTCAATAAATAAAACTATACTTAATGGAATAGTAGCTTATGCTGATGGTAAAGTAAATTCAACTCCTAAAGGAAAAAAATTAACGTTCAACAGATGAGAAAATATTTGTTTTTTTTGATTTTGACTATGGGATGTTCATCAGATTATCCTGAAAATCTCATTAGTGAGGAAAAAATGGAAAGTATTATTTTTGATATAATGATTTTAAATGCATCTTATAATTATGACCTAATTATTGATAACAATTTATTAAGTGATGAATTAATTTATAAAAAGTATGATATAGATAGTTTACAATTCTATGAAAGTGAACTATATTACTCAAGAAATCCTAAAATTCATTTTAACATTTATTCTAATGTGAAAAAAAGGATTTTAAAATCTATTGATAGTTTAAAGAATATTAAATGATGAAAGAATTTATTAAAGAATTAAAATGGAGAGGAATGTTACATGATATAATTCCTGGAACTGAAGAACATTTATCAAAAAATAAAACATTAGGTTATATTGGTTTTGATCCTACATCTGACTCTCTTCACATTGGAAGTTTAGTGCCAATTTTTATTTTAAAGCATTATCAAAATGCAGGTCATACACCAATAGTACTCTTAGGAGGTGCAACTGGAATGATAGGTGATCCTTCTGGAAAATCTGATGAGAGAAATTTACTTGATAAGAAAATACTAAAGCATAATGAAAAGAAATTAAAAATTCAGTTTGAGAAATTTCTTGACTTTAAGTCAAGCATACCCAATAAAGCTTTGCTGGTAAATAATTATGATTGGATGAGCAAATTTTCAATTATTGATTTTGTAAGAGATATTGGAAAACATATTACAGTAAACTATATGATGGGTAAGGAATCTGTAAAAAAAAGAATTTCAAAAGATACAACTCAGGGAATGTCATTTACAGAATTTACATATCAACTTATTCAGGGTTATGATTTTTTACATTTATATAAAGAAATGAATTGTTTACTTCAATTGGGAGGAAGTGATCAGTGGGGGAATATAACTACTGGAACTGAGTTAATAAGAAGAAAAGAAAACAAGAAAGCTTTTGCCATGACATGTCCATTGATTAAAAAATCTGATGGATCAAAATTTGGTAAATCAGAAGGTGGAAATATATGGCTAGATAAAGACAAAACTTCAGTATATAAATTTTACCAATATTGGCTTAACATATCTGATGAAGACGCTGTTAATTATATCAAAGTGTTTACATTTCTTTCTGAAGAAAACGTTGAAGATATAATTCAAGAGCATAATAATGATAAATCTAGACGACTACTTCAAAATAAAATTGCTGAGATTGTAACCATAATGGTGCATAGTGAACAAGATTTAAATAATGCTATTAAAGCTTCAGAAGTTCTTTTTGGAAAATCAAGCAAGGAGGATTTAGAGTCTCTGGATGAAAAAACTTTTAATGAAATTTTTGAAGGTGTTCCAAGTTCAAATATTTCTTTGAGAAAATTATCAAATGGAATAGATATTGAGAATATACTTGCAACCGAAACTAAATTTCTAAAGTCGATTAGTGAGGCTAAAAGATCTCTAAAGGAAAATTCTATTTCAGTAAATAAAAATAAAGTTTCTGAAAATATTAAAATCAAAAAGTCAGATCTTATTAACGATCAATATATTTTACTTCAAAGAGGGAGGAAAAATTATCATTTAGTTATTGTTAAATAAACATTTCCTAAATATTAAACTTTATTCATTCTAACCTTTTTAGAAAAAAAATTGAGTAAATTATACTCAATATTATGAAACTATCTAGCTTTAAAATCCTGTGTGTTGATGATGAACCAGATATTTTAGAAATTTTAAAATATAATCTCTCAAATGAAGGTTATAATGTCTCAACTGCTAAAGATGGTGAATTGGCTATTAAAAAAGCCAATGAAAGCATACCTAACCTTATAATAATGGATGTAATGATGCCAAATATGGACGGTATAGAAGCATGTGAAATTCTTAGAAAAGATCAAAAATTTAATGACACAATAATAATGTTCTTAACAGCTAGAGGTGAAGATTTCTCTCATGTAGCCGCATATGAAGCTGGAGCCGATGATTATGTGACTAAACCCGTTAAACCAAAAGTTCTATTATCAAAAGTTAAAAGTTTATTGAGAAGATCTAAAAAAGTATTAGATAGTGAAATAAATCAAATTGAATTTGAAAATATTAAAATTGATAGAGAGACCTACAGAGTTTATGTTTCAGGTGAATCAATTAACCTTCCAAGAAAAGAATTTGAACTTCTTTATTTACTTGCTTCTAAGCCTGATAAAGTTTTTAAAAGAGAAAAAATTATGGAAAAAGTATGGGGTAGTGAAGTTGTAGTTGGAGACAGAACTATTGATGTTCATATTAGAAAATTAAGAGAAAAAATAGGAGATAAATTTTTTAATACAGTTAAGGGAGTTGGTTATAAATTTGTAATTAATTAACTATGTTTTCTTTTAAATTTAAACGAAATCGTCAGGCTTTTCAGGCTTCTCTTTACATTACACTAATTGCCTTCTTCTTAGAATTTTTTTTTGATTTATTGAATGTTTCGAGTAACAATAATATATCAATTCTACTAAAGTTTTTGTATTTCTTTCTTCTCTTTATTGTGGTAAGGTTTACATTGGACATATACATAAGACTTTATATAAAGAATGAAGAACAAAGCAGATCTGAAATAAATATTTTAAAAGATCAAGAAAACTATAGAAGAGAGTTCCTAGGTAATATTTCTCATGAACTCAAAACTCCCTTATTTACTATACAGGGCTATATTCTTACACTATTAGAGGGAGCTATGAAGGATAAGAAAGTAAGACAAAAATATATTATAAGAGCTGCTAAAGGAGTTGATAGGCTAATCTCAATTGTTAAAGATCTAGATTTAATTACTCAATTTGAGTCTGGAATTAAAACTGTTGATAAATCAAAATTTAACATATACGAATTGGTTGATAATGTTTTTGAATTAATGGAATTTGAAGCTGAAAAAAATAATATTTCTTTACAAACCGAAAAAGATGAAAATAATCCAAATTATGTATATGCAGATAAAGAACGGATAATACAAGTTCTTACTAATTTAGTTGTTAATTCAATTAAATATGGAACTGAAAATGGTTTTACTAAAGTTGTTGTTGAGAATAGTGATAATGAAAATTTAATAATTAAAGTTATTGATAATGGAGAAGGAATTGAAGAAGAACATTTGCCACGTTTATTTGAAAGATTCTATAGAATAGATAAAAATAGATCACGAAAAAAGGGTGGATCAGGACTAGGTTTATCAATTGTTAAGCATATAATTGAAGCTCACAATCAGCAAATTTTTGTTAAAAGTGAAATAGGAGTAGGAACTGAATTTTCTTTCACTTTATCCAAGCCAAGATTCTGATTTAATTTTTCATGAGTAAAGCAGATTTTTTTTCAAAAGTTTATAAAGTAGTTAAAAAGATACCGCCTGGAAGAGTTTCGACTTACGGACTAATTGCAAAAAAAATTGGAACAAGTTCAAGTGCTAGAACTGTTGGATGGGCTCTTAATGCATGTCATAATGATTCTTCTATACCTGCTCATAGAGTTGTTAACAGGAATGGAATATTAACTGGTAAACACCATTTTAAAGGTTTTGAGTTGATGAGACAATTGTTAGAAAATGAAGGAGTTAAAATTGATGATGATAGAGTGGTTGATTTTGAGTCTAAACTTTGGAAGCCATAATAATTATTAAAATTTTAAGATTTAAAGTTATTACTTACTATTATATTTGTATGCATTAATAATTATGGAGCTAACTAAATCAAATATCAAAAAAACACTTGAAAAAGTTAATATTTCAGGGTCTACTGAAAATATTGTTTCCTCTGGAATTCTTAAAAATATTCAAGTTTTCGGAGATCAGGTGGATATTGATTTAATCTTAACTAACCCAACACTCCAAGCTAGAAAAAAATTAGAGGTTGATATTATGAAAATTATTCATATTGATATATATGAAAAAGCTAAGATTAACATCAATGTAAAAATAGAAAAGGTTGACTCTAAAATTTCTTCTCAATCAAAGAAAATATCTGGTGTTGATTCAATAATTGCTGTTTCTTCAGCTAAAGGAGGAGTTGGCAAATCAACATTAACTATTAATCTTGCCGCTACTTTAGCTAAAAAAGGTTGTAAAGTAGGAATTTTAGATGCTGATATCTATGGTCCTTCTGTTCCAACTATGATGGATGTTGAAGGTTATGTACCTAAATCAATTAAAGTTAATGGTGAGTCAAAAATTGAACCAATTGAAAGTTATGGCGTTAAAATTATGTCAATTGGTTTTTTTACTAAATTGGACCAGGCTGTTGTTTGGAGGGGACCAATGGCTTCAAAAGCATTAAATCAAATGATTTTTGATACAAATTGGGGTGAACTAGATTTCTTGTTTTTAGATTTACCTCCAGGCACTGGTGATATTCATCTAAGCATTGTCCAGTCTTTGCCAATAACAGGTTCAATAATAATCAGTACACCACAAAATGTTGCATTAGCTGATGCAAGAAGAGGGATAAAAATGTTTCAACAAGATAATATCTCAGTTCCAATTCTTGGTCTTGTAGAAAACATGGCATATTTCAAAACTGATGATTCAAAAGAAAAACACTATATTTTTGGAGAGGCTGGTGTAAAGTATTTATCAAAAGACCTTAATATTAATTTTCTTGGTGAAATTCCACTGTTTAAAAGTCTTAGAGAAGCATCTGATTTTGGAAGACCCGGATCACTTCAAGAATCAAGTGAAATATCAGATATTTTTGATGATATTTCAAAAAATGTTGTAGAACAATTACTTATAAGAAATAAAGAACTTCCTCCTACAAAAGTTGTTGAAATTACTAATTTAGTGGGGTGTTCTGCTATTAAAAAATAATGTCAAAACTAGAAAATAAAATATTACAAGCTCTCGAAGAAATAAGACCTTTTCTTGTAAAAGATGGAGGAGATATTTCTCTTGAATCAATTGTTGATTCAACTGTAAATATTAAATTACATGGTACTTGTGTTAGTTGTAATGTAAATCAAATGACCCTTAAACTCGGTGTTGAAACTACTATCAAAAAATATGCTCCAGAAATTAAAGAAGTTAAATCTGTTCTACCGTTATCTAAATGATTAAAACTGATATATTAATAATAGGAGCTGGACCAACAGGATTATTTACTGTATTTGAGGCAGGTCTTTTAAAAATGAGATGTCATATTTTAGATTCTTTAACTCAACCAGGCGGTCAATGTATAGAATTGTACCCAAAAAAACCAATATATGACATACCAGCGTATCCTGAAATAATAGCTGGTGACTTAATTGAAAAACTTTTAGAGCAAATCAAGCCATTTAATCCTTCTTATTCTCTTGGAGAAACTGCGCATACTTTAAAAAAACAAGATGATAATTCATTTATTGTAACCACAGATAAAGGAACTGAAATATCAACTAAAGTAGTTGCAATAGCCGGTGGTCTTGGTACTTTTACTCCTAGAAAACCAAATATTCCAAATCTAGATAAGTACAAAGATAATGGAGTCCTTTATATGATTAAAGACCCTAATCAATTTAAAAATAAAACAGTAATAATTGCTGGAGGTGGTGACTCTGCATTAGATTGGTCAATTCATCTTTCTGAAATTGCAGATAAAGTAATCTTAGTGCATAGAAGAAATGAATTTAGAGGAGCAAATGACTCTGTTTCATCAGTCCAAAAATTAAAAAATTCAGGTAAAATTGATGTTATAACACCAGCTCAAATAACTAAACTTAATGGAATTAATAAATTAGAATCAGTTACCTTGAATCAAGATGGTAATGATCTTAATATAAAAACAGATTATTTTATACCATTATTTGGTCTTATTCCAAAGTTGGGTCCTATTAAAGATTGGGGTCTTCAAATTGAAAATAATGCAATAAAAGTCAATAATAGTCTTGATTATCAAACTAATATTGAAGGTGTTTATGCAATAGGAGATGTAAACACATATCCAGGAAAACTTAAACTAATTTTAAGTGGTTTTCATGAAGCAGCAGTTATGTGTCATAGTGCTTATTCTAGATTAAATCCAGATAAAAAAGCATCACTTAAATATACTACGATAAGTGGAGTTGAAGGTTTTGACGGATCTTTAAAGGAAGCCAAAAGATCACAAGTAAATAAAATTGATTAGATTTTATTTATAAAATTATTAAAAGGATCTTTAAATTCAATCCCATTATTAGTTCTTAAAATAGATAGTTTATTAAAACCTTCTAGTCCCCATAGTATAAATTCGATAAAGAAAAATTTATCATTTTTATCTAACCCTGGTATATACTTATCAAGAAGAAGGCTAGCATCTTTTAATTCCAAAAGCACTTTTTCATATTCTTCATTTTTGAGGTTATCATTCATTATTAATTGTTTTTGAGTAAACCATTCTAATAATGAATCATAAGGAGATTCCTCGTCAGGTTTAGTTAGTTTTTCAATTTTAGGGAAATATTTGCTAAATAGAGATTTAACAGCATCTGAGATTAAGTTATATGATACTTGTTCGGCACCCTCTTCTTCTCCTTCGTATACTAGTTCAACTTTACCATTAATTGATGATATAACAGAATTAAAGTCAGACATTCTAATAATAGTTTGTTTTTCATTATTTATTATCATTCTTCTTTCAGCTGAACTAACAAGATTTTGCAAACTAGTTATACTCATTCTCGCACTTACTCCACTTTTATTATCAACAAGGTCACTCTCTCTAGCCTCAAAAGAAATTTGCTCAATTATATCTCTAGCAATTTCAGGAATATGAATTTGTGACATTATTTTTGAACTAATTTTTGACTCTTGTTCAGTAATTTTTTTTGCAATTTCAATTGATTCTGGATAATGAGTTAAAATTTGAGAACCAATCCTGTCTTTTAAAGGTGTCACGATTGTGCCTCTATTTGTATAATCTTCGGGATTTGATGTGAATATAAATTGAATATCAAGAGGTAGTCTAACTTTAAAACCACGAATTTGAATTTCCTTTTCTTCAAGAATTGAAAATAATGACACTTGAATTCTTGGCTGTAAATCAGGTAATTCATTTAATACAAAAATAGATCTGTGAGCCCTAGGAATCAAACCAAAATGAATTACCTCTTGATCTGAATAAGAAAGCTTTAAATTGGTCGCTTTAATTGGGTCAATATCACCAATTAAATCTGAAACTGTAACATCAGGAGTAGCTAGTTTTTCATAAAATCTTTCGCTTCTATGAAGCCAATCAATTTCTGTTTGATCTCCATTAATTTTAATTTTTTCAATTGAACTTTTAAAAATTGGATTTATTGGATCATCATTTGTCTCGGAATACTTAACTATTGGAATCCATTCATCTAATAAATTTACACAAGTTCTAGCAAGTTTTGTTTTAGCTTGACCTCTAAGCCCAAGTAGGTTAATACTGTGGTTTGATAAAAATGCTCTTTCAACACTGGGTACTACTGTTTCTTCATATCCTATTAAATCTGAAAAAACATTTACACCCTTAGATAGGTTTAATCTAAGATTTTTGGTGATTTCTTCATTTAAGGTCTTGCTTTTGTAGTTATTGGCTTTTAATTCACCGATTGTTTTTATTGTAGGTCTTTTCATTATCTTAATTTTTGTCTTCTGTTTTTATCATAATCTTCAAATACCATTTCACTTAACCCATCCAACCCAGTGTAAAAAGCTTTGCCATTGTTAATTTCTGAGAATTTTTTCACAAAAGTTTGAAGATAGGGATCACTAGCTATCATAAATGTTGTTATGGGTATATTATTTTTTTTTGCCTCTCTTGCTCTATTATAACATTGATCTAGAATTAAATCATCAAGTCCTGCACTATTTTTATAAAAGCCATCTTTGGTAAACATACAACTTGGTTTACCATCAGTTATCATAAATATCTGTTTATTATTATTTTTCTTTTTTCTTAAAATATCAAAAGCAAGATCAAGCCCAGCAACTGTATTAGTATGATATGGACCAACCTTTAAGTATGGAAGATCTTTAATGCTAATTGGCCTAGCTTCATCACCAAAAGATAATATATCAATTGTGTCTTTTGGAAACTTAGTTTGTATATATTCAACTAAAGCCATTGCAACTTTCTTTGCTGGAGTTATTCGATCTTCTCCATAAAGAATCATACTGTGACTAATATCAATCATAAGAACTGTACTCATTTGAGAATTATGGTTAGAGTCCCATACAATAATATCTTCTTTTTTTAATGTTAGCTCATTCTCACCAGAAGAAATTAGTGCATTCTTTAAACTTTCAGTTAATAATATTCTATCTAAAGGATCACCAAATTCAAAGTTTTTAATATTTAAATTATCATCACTTCCAGATGATGAAAATTTTGTTTTATGATTTCCTTTTTTTGTTTTTTTTAATTTACCAAATAGGTGTTTTAAAACATGTTTTCTAAGTAGCCTTTCTGTTTTTGAACTAATCTTAATACTATCTCCACTTTCATTTATTTTTTTTGTAATAAAACCTTTATTCAATAGATCATTTACAAAGTCATCAATAGTATAATCTTCATCAGTTAGTTTATATTCTTTATCGAGTTCTCTGAGCCATTCAATAGCTTCATCAAACTCTCCGGATGTATGAATTATTAATTCTTTGAAAATATTGAATAGTTTTTCAAAAGGAGAAAGTTTGGGTTCTTTAAAGGAACTAAATTTAAAAGCTGATTTTTTCAAGATTATCTTAAGAATTTATTTTCATTTCAAATTAAACAAATAAAATTCATCTTAGAGTTTATCTTTCTTATATTTAAATGATTTTTAACAATATTTATATGATTGAACAGGATTTTGTCTGTACTGATGATTTCGAATCAAATGGAATTGTGAAATGGAATTCTCCAAGTAATATTGCTTTAGTAAAATATTGGGGAAAAAAAGAAAATCAGATTCCACAGAACCCTTCACTAAGTTTTACGCTTTCTAAATGTTGCACAACTACTTCTGTTGAATTTAAGCCAAAGAAAAATAAAGACAGCAATATTATTTTTGAATTTGAAGATGAACTTAATCATCCTTTTAGTCAAAAAATAAAACTCTTTATTTCAAGTATTGAAAAATATTTTAAGTTTTTAAACAATCATGACATTTATATAAAATCAAGAAATAATTTTCCCCATAGTAGTGGGATAGCTTCATCTGCTTCTGCAATGTCAGCTTTATCATCATGTCTTGTAGATTTTGAATATTTAAACTCTAATAAAAAAAATATTCTTTACTATAACAATAAGAAATCATTTATTGCAAGATTAGGATCAGGAAGTGCCTCAAGGAGTATCGAAGGACCAATTTCTCTTTGGGGACTATCAGACTCATACAAAGGAAGTTCAGACTTATATGCAATAGATGTTTCTAATGAAGCAAATAAAATTTTCCATAACTATCAAAATTCTATTTTAATAATTGATCCTGGAGTTAAAAAAATTTCAAGTTCTATAGGTCATAAATTAATGAATGAAAACCCATTTTCTAAAACTCGATTTGATATTGCAACCAGGAATATTTCAATACTAAAAGATATTTTTAAGTCAGGAAACCTAGATGAGTTTATAAATTTAACAGAATCTGAAGCTTTAATGATTCATTCTTTAATGTTGTCTTCGAACCCTTATTTTATTTTAATGAAACCTAATACTTTGGAAGTAATCAACAGAGTATTAGAATATAGAAGAGAAACTAAACTTCCATTATGTTTTACATTGGATGCAGGATCAAATGTTCACTTATTATATCCGTTTTCTATAAAACAGACTATTCAAAAATTCATAGAAGATGATTTATCATTATTTTGTAAATCAAATAAATATATTCATGACTGTTTAGGAAAAGGATCAGAGAAGTTGTTATAATGAATAGAAAAATCTTTTACTCAAAAATATTATTATTTGGCGAATATGGAATTATTTCAAATTCAGATGCACTTTCGGTTCCATTTAAAAAGTTTGAAGGCTCTCTTAAAATATCAAAATCGTTATTAAAGGATGAAATATTATCAAATAAAAAATTAGATGAACTTTATACTTACATTAATAAAAGTCATTCTTTTTCGAACATTCTAGATTTAAAATCACTTAAAAAAGACATAGATTCTGGACTTTACTTTAAAAGTAATATTCCCATTTCTTCAGGTCTTGGAAGTAGTGGTGCTTTAGTTTCTTCAATTTTAATTAATTATGCAAATACTGATTTAAGGAAAAAAGATAGTAATGAAATAAAAAAAATTATGTCAATAATGGAATCAAAATTTCATTTAAAATCTTCAGGCTTTGATCCATTAGTTTCATTTTTTAATAAACCTATTCTGATGTCTGATGGAAATGTCGAGTTAATTGAAGACATAAAGTTTAGAGACTTCAAAATATATTTAGTGGATAGTAAAATGCCATCTTCAACCTCTGATATGATAACTATATTCAATCAAAAAATGAATGATGAAAATTTTTTGAATCTTTTCAATAATTCATATATACCAATTACTAATAAGTGTATTCATAATCTCCTTAATAATTCACTTCATTTTTCAGATTCAATAAAAAGTCTTTCAAAATTTACAAATGAAAATATGAATGATATGATTCCTGAGTCTATTGATAAAATTTGGAAATCAGGACTAAAATCAAATGATTACTATATGAAGTTTTGTGGCTCTGGAGGAGGAGGGTTCTTTTTAGCTTTTGATTTTAAAAATAACTTAAGATCTAAACTAAGTTCTTTTGAATTAATTGAAATATAATGTGATGAACAAAATCATTATAATTTTTGGAGTTAGTGGATCAGGTAAATCTTCTATTGGAAAAAAATTATCTAATGATTTAAATTTTAAATTTATTGATGCTGATGACTTTCATTCAATCAGTAACATTAATAAAATGAAAAGAAATATATCATTAGATGATAATGATAGAGAAGAATGGTTAGTATCACTAAACAATGAATTAAAAAAAGAATTAAATAAAGACATAGTAATTGCTTGTTCTGCTTTAAAAGAAATTTATAGAATGAAATTAATAAATGGATTAAATGCTAATTTTTTCTGGTTCTGCCTAAAAGGAGATTTTGAATTAATTAATCAAAGGTTAAAGAAAAGGAATAATCATTTCTTTAAATCAGAATTGCTTAAAAGTCAATTTGACATATTAGAGTATCCTAAATATTCAAATTTCATTGATATAGCTGAGAGTCCAGAAAAAATAGTTGAAACAATAAAACTTAAAATATTAAAATGAATAATTGGGGAATAATAGGAATAGGAAGAATTGGTTTAAGTATGACTAGAAATATGTCAGACAAAGGTATTAGTCTTTCAATCTATGATAAAGCATTTGAAAATAAATTAGATCCATTTTTTGAAGAAAAAAAATTATATCCTGAACTTAAAAAAGTTTCTGTATTTAATGATATTTTAAATTTTATTGAATCAATTGAAAGGCCAAGAAAAATTTTAATTTTAGTTCCTTCTGGAAATCCAAACGAACATGTTATCTCTAAATTAATTACTGTAATAAGTGAAAATGATATTATAATTGATGCTGGAAATACTAACCCATTGATTAGCTATAGTAATAAATTAAAAATTGCAAAAAATAATATTTTATATCTTGGTATAGGAGTATCTGGAGGAACACAAGGTGTATTAGAAGGCCCGTCAATTATGATAGGTGGAGATAATAATGCTTTTAAAAAAATCAAAGATGATTTATCATTAATTACATCAAAAACAATTGACAACTCTAACAGCTATAATTTTTTCGGTGATTCAAACCAGGGACATTTTGTTAAAATGATTCATAATGGAATTGAGTATGTTGAGATGCAATTAATAGCTTCTATTTATAAATTATTAATTGAGTCTAATAATTATACTAATCAAAACATTGCTCAAATTTTTGAAGATTGGAATAATAACTTAAATAGTTATTTAATTGATATATCAACTAAAAAAATGTTAGAAAAGATTGATGATGAATACTTGCTTGAAAAGATTGATGACATAGCTGACGATAATGGAACAGGTAGATGGATGCTTAACTATGGAGTAGAATTAGGATGCTCTCTTAGTATGTTGTCATCTGCTTTAAATACCAGATTTATTTCTAAACTTAAGAGTGAAAGAAATGAATTAAATAAAAGTATAAAACAAAATTCAGTAGAATATAAAGTAGATATTAACTCACTAAAAAATGCATATAAATTTTGTAGACTTGTAAATTATATTCAGGCTTTTTGCCTAATCAACTCTGCAAATAAAAATTATAATTGGCAAATTAGTATTTTAAAAGCACTTAATGTTTGGTCCAATGGTAGTATTATAAAATCTAGTTTAATTAATGATCTTTACTCAAATTATTTTGTTGAAAACATCTTAAATGATAAGAAAATAATTAAAGATTTAAATGAAAGCAAGTCAGATCTAATTAATATAATTACATTATCATTAAAAAATGATATTTCAATCCCATGTTTTAATGATGCTTTAGAGTATTTTAATAGTATTTCAAATAACTCGCTAAGCACAAATATGATTCAGGCTCAAAGAAATTTTTTTGGATCTCATTCTATTAAAATAAAATAGATATTTATGTCAAAACTTCCTGAAAAATATAAATTTATAGACTTATCAGATTATGGTCGCCCATTGGGTCATTGGATAGCTAGTCAGCTAAAATACTCATTAGTTACTCCTATTCATGTTACTACAATGTTTATTATAGCTGGATTAATTGCTATTGTATTTATGATTAAAGGATATTATATAACGGCTTCTTTTTTTATTATACTAAAGTCAATATTGGATGCAGCCGATGGAGAATTATCAAGATTAAAACAAACACCTTCTTATGTAGGCCGATATTATGATTCCATAGGAGACTTCCTACTTAATTTTTCTTTTTTATTTGCTTTTTGGTATATAACTGAAATTTCAATAGTCTACATGTTTATTGCATTTTTTGCAATTCAACTTCAAGGAACTGTTTATAACTATTATTATGTAATTTTAAGAAATTCTGTTCAAGGTGATTCTACCAGTCGAATTTTTGAAGCTGGTGTTCCTAAGGCATTAAAAGGTGAAAGTCAACAAATGGTTAACATTTTTTATAGAATTTATGATATTTTATATATATCATTTGATAAAATAATGTTCTATATGGATAAAGATGCAAAAGATAGCCCACCTTTTCCAAAATGGTTTATGACAATACTATCAATGTATGGTCTAGGTTTTCAATTATTAATTATGGCTTTTATGCTATCCTTTAACCTTAAATCATATGTAATTCCTTTTTTTATTTTTTATTCTGTTTTTTTAGTTGTATTTGTTGGTCTTAGAAAACTTGTTCTTAAGCCATAGTCATAATTTTTTTGTGATTATATTAGAGTTATAAAGAATACATATTTTAGATAATGAATAAAGTTGTCACTTTTGGTGAAATTATGTTAAGGCTATCACCGCCAGGTTATCTTCGCTTTTCTCAGACTAATTCCTTTGACGTTGTATACGGTGGTGGAGAATCAAATGTTGCAGTGTCTTTAGCTAATTATGGTATACCTGTTGAGTTTGTAACACGTATACCCAAATCAGAAATAGGTGAATGTGCTTTAATGGAGTTGCGCAAAAGAGGGGTAGGGACATCTCATATTGCACTAGGAGGAGAAAGATTAGGTATTTATTTTATGGAAACAGGAGCAGTAAACAGAAGTAGTAATGTTTTGTACGATAGAACTAATTCTGCAATGGCAGAACTTGAATCCGGGATGATTAACTGGGATAAGGTTTTTGATGGTGTTTCATGGTTTCATTGGACTGGAATCACCCCAGCAATTTCAAAAAATGCTGCTGATGTATGTTTGGAGGCTGTAAAAATTGCTAGTGATAAAGGATTAACAATTTCAACGGATTTAAATTATAGATCTAAACTCTGGAAACATGAGGGAAATCGAAATGAAATTATGACCGAACTAACTTCTTATTGTGATATTATACTAGGTAATGAAGAAGATGCTGAAATGCATTTTGGGATTAAACCAGAAAGTCTAGATATAACTAGACAAGGAAATGAAATTAATTCAGAAGCTTTTTTATCTGTTTGTAATCAGATGATGAAAAAATTCCCAAGAGCTAAGAAGATAATAATAACATTAAGAGGTTCAATTTCAGCTTCACACAATTCTTGGACTGGGATTCTTTATGATGGAAAAAAGATGTATGAAAGTAAACAATATCAAATTACTGATATTGTTGATCGCATTGGTGCTGGAGATTCTTTTATGGGTGGATTAATTTATGGTTTTCTAAATTATCCAAATGAAGATCAAAAAGCATTAGATTTTGCAGTTGCGGCATCTTGTCTTAAACATACAATTAAAGGTGATGTAAACCTTGTTAAAGTTGAAGAAGTGGAAAAATTAATGAATGGAAATTCTTCTGGTAGAGTTTATAGGTAAAAATTTATATGGCTCAATATTCTAGGATACAAGTAATAAAGCAAATGGAGGAATCAGGAATGGTTCCACTTTTCTACCATGGTGATAGTTCTATATCAAAACAAATTCTTAAAGCTTGTTATGATGGCGGTGCTCGTATAATGGAATTCACTAATAGAGGTGATTTTGCCCTAGAAGTTTTTACAGATTTAATTAAATATGCAATTGCTGAGTTACCTGGGATGATTGTGGGTGTAGGATCTATTACTGATGCAAAAGCAGCTTCACAATATATGTTAGCTGGAGCAAATTTTGTTGTGACTCCAGTTTTTAGAGAAGATATTGCACGTATCTGTAATAGAAGAAAACTTATGTGGTCAGCTGGGTGTAGTTCATTAACTGAAATAGCAACTGCAGAAGAATTTGGTTGTGAACTTGTTAAATTATTTCCTGGGGATGTTTTAGGACCTGGATTTGTAAAAAGTATTAAAGGTCCTCACCCTTGGACTTCAGTTATGCCTACTGGGGGAGTTTCGCTGGAATATGATAATTTAAAATTGTGGTTTGACTCAGGGGTTACTTGTGTAGGAATGGGTTCTAAACTTATATCTAAAGATATTATAGCTAATAAAAATTATAATTTACTTAAAGAAACTGTTGAGAAAACTTTAAAAACAATTAAATCTTTAAGACAAAAAAAATAAACTAATAGACATGCCTTTATTGATTGTAATTTTTGGAATATTATTGTTATTTATTTTAATAGCAAGATTTAAACTTGATGCGTTTATTTCATTTATAACAGTTTGTATTTTTGTTGGCCTATTTCAAGGAATGCAATTACAAAGTATTGTAGAATCCATTCAAAAGGGAATTGGAGATACACTAGGGTTTTTAGTTTTGATTCTAGGTTTTGGAGCTATGCTTGGTAAACTTGTCGCTGATAGTGGAGCAGCTCAACGAATTACATCTAGATTAATATTAGGTTTTGGGGTTAATAACATTCAATGGGCAGTAGTTGTTGCAGGTTTTATAGTTGGTGTCCCAATGTTTTATTCTGTAGGTTTTGTCATTTTAATACCTTTAGTTTTTACAGTGGCTGCCTCATCAGGATTACCATTGATTTATGTTGGTTTACCTATGTTAGCCTCATTGTCAGTAACTCATGGTTTCCTTCCCCCTCATCCTGCCCCTACAGCAATATCTGGTATGTTTGATGCTGATATTGGTAAAACATTATTATATGGAATTATAATAGCTATTCCAGCTATAATAATAGCAGGACCATTATTTACTCGGACAATTAAAAATATTAATGCTACTCCTTTGAAAGAATTTTATAATCCTATTATTTTAAAAGATGAGGAAATGCCAGGGATGGGAGTTAGTGTTTTCACTGCTTTACTTCCTGTCATATTAATTATATTTTCTTCAATCTTCAATATTATTTTTACGGAAGAATCATTTTTAAAGGAAATTATTCTTTTTATTGGAAATCCTGTAATTGCCATGTTGCTTTCTGTTTTAGTTGCCATCTATACACTTGGTTTATCTCTTGGAAAAAAAATGGAAGAATTAATGAACTCTGTTTCAAGTTCTGTATCAAGTATAACAATGGTTTTATTAATAATTTCGGGAGCAGGTGCTTTAAAACAAATTTTAATTGATAGTGGGGTAAGCAATTATATAGGGTCATTATTAGATGGTTCACAGATATCTCCATTAATTTTAGCTTGGCTTATAGCAACAGTTATAAGGGTATGTGTTGGATCTGCAACAGTTGCCGGTTTAACTGCAGCAGGAATTGTACTTCCTCTTGTTTCAAACTCAGATATTAGTCCTGAGTTAATGGTACTAGCCATAGGTTCTGGGAGCCTAATGTTATCTCATGTAAATGATGCTGGATTTTGGATGTTTAAAGAGTATTTTAACCTTACAGTAAAAGAAACTCTTTCAACTTGGACAGTAATGGAAACTATTGTTGGAATTACTGGTTTAGTTGGAGTTCTAATATTAAATATATTTATATAATATGAAAAAATCACCTTCACAAAAAGTAAAAGAATTGAATTTAGTATTTCCTCCTGCTCCAAAACCTGCAGGTGTTTATAGACCAGTATTAATTGTAGATAATTTCTTATATGTTTCTGGTCAAGGTCCGGTTAAAAATGATGGAACATTAATGCAGGGACGTGTTGGAGATGATTTAACAAGTGAACAAGGAAAATTAGCAGCTCGCCAAGTTGGGTTGACTATGCTGTCTAGTATCCAAACGCATTTTGGAAATCTAGACAAAATTAAAAGAGTAATTAAAGTATTTGGAATGGTTAATTGCTCTCCTGAATTTAAAGCACATCCTTATGTGATAAATGGATTTAGTGAATTGATGGCTGACGTTTTTGGAGATGATCATGGAATCGGAGTCAGAAGTGCTGTTGGTATGATGCTTCCTGAAGGGATTCCTGTTGAAATTGAAGCAATGTTTGAGTTAAAATAAATCTATATGAATAAAGATTGGTATAGAATAAATAATGTTGAAGAAATTCCATCTCCCTCTTTAGTAGTTTTTCCCAAAAGGATTGAGGAAAACATCAAATTAATGATAAAGATTGCAGGAGGTGCAGAGAAACTAAGACCTCATATTAAGACCCATAAAATTGCTGAAATAATTAAAATGCAGCTAAATCAAGGTATTACAAAATTTAAATGTGCAACACTATCTGAAGCAGAACTTTTAGCAAAATGTAATGTGAAAGATATTCTATTGGCAATGCAACTTACAGGGTCCAATATTAATAGATTTATTGAATTAATGCAGAAATATCCAAAATCATTATTTTCAACCATAATTGATAATGAAGAATCAGTAATAAAATTTAATTCAGCTGCTTCAAAAAAAGGAATTAAGGTTTCATTATGGTTAGATATAAATAATGGTAATAATAGAACAGGAATTAAGCCTAGTAATGAGGCTATCTACCTATATAAAAAAATTGATGAATCTTCTAATCTAATTTCTAAAGGACTTCATGTCTATGATGGTCACATTCGTGATTCTGATTTTAATTTACGAAAAGAAATTTGCGATAAACAATTTGAATCAGTTCTAAATTTAAAAAGTAATATTGAGCTTCTAGGAATAAAAATTAATAAAATTGTCGCAGGTGGAACTCCAAGTTTTCCAATTCATGTAAAAAGAAACAATATAGAAGTGAGTCCAGGTACTTCAATATTGTGGGATGAAAGATATGGCAGTTCTTTTAAAGATTTAAAGTTTTTTCACGCTGCTGTTCTAATTGGAAGTGTAATTAGTAGACCAACTAAAGGTCTAATTTGTTTAAATTTGGGACATAAATCTGTTGCCTCAGAAATGAGTTTTCCAAGATTAAAACTACTTAATATGGAAAACTTTAAACAAATAAGTCATAGTGAAGAGCACTTAGTTCTTGAGTGTAATGAATCAGAAGATTATCTGGTTGGGTCAGTTTGTTATGCAATACCAGTTCATATTTGTCCAACAGTTCCAAAATATAAAAAAGTTTTAACTGTAATAGATGGAGAAATAACAGGGGAATGGGATGTTGCAGCTAGAGATTATAATACAGAATATAGTTTATAATAAATAATTAAAGAAATATGTTTATTCTTGATGCACACCTTGACCTAGCAATGAATGCTTTAGAATGGAATAGAGATTTAACCCAAAGTATTAAAGATATTAGAAAAAGTGAGAATGGAATAACTGATAAGCCAGATAGAGAGAAAAATACAGTATCTCTTGATGAAATGCGAAAAGGCAATATAGGTATTTGTGTAGCTACACAAATTGCAAGAGTAAGCAATGACAAAAAATTACCAGGCTGGAATTCTCCTCAACAAGCGTGGGCTCAGACTCAAGGTCAACTTGCATGGTATAAGTCAATGGAGGATATTGGCGAAATGACACAAATTAAGAATTCAATTGAACTTAACAATCATCTTGAACTATGGAAAGATGATAGTGTTTCTAAAAAACCTATTGGATATATTCTTAGTTTAGAGGGTGCTGATTCAATTGTAAACATTGATTATCTAGAAAAATCTTACAAATTAGGTTTAAGAGCTATTGGTCCTGCACATTATGGACCTGGAATTTATGCTCATGGAACAGATTCTGAAGGAGGAATTGGAATTAAAGGAAAAGAGCTGCTTAAAAAAATTGAGGAGTTAAATTTGATCCTTGATGCTTCACATTTATGCGATATAAGTTTTTGGGAAACCATGGATATATATAATGGACCAGTATGGGCAAGTCATAATAATTGTAGAAAATTTGTTGATCATAATAGACAATTTTCAGATGAACAAATTAATGAATTGATATCAAGGAATGCTATTATTGGAATTCCCTTAGACGCATGGATGATGGTTCCTAATTGGATTAGAGGAGAGTCTACTCCTAAAAGTATGGGTGTAACATTAGATTTAATGATTGATAATATTGATCATATTTGTCAGTTGTCAGGTAATGCATTGCATGTAGGTATAGGTTCTGATTTAGATGGAGCATTTGGAAAGGAACAAACACCACTTGATCTTGATACTATAGCTGATCTTCAAAAAATTCCATCAATGCTATCTAAAAAAGGATACTCAAAAATTAATATTGAAAATATTATGAGTCAAAACTTTATAAATTTTCTTAGAAGAGTATGGAATTAAGTCCTGACTTTAAGTTTAATTCTATTTAGTCAAAATATAAATTGTTGAAATTCCAAAGAATTTTCTCTTTGATTCTATATTTTTAAACCCAACTAAACTTAAAATTTTTTTAAACTCTTTTTCTGGAGGAAATTCCTTAGTAGAGTTTAATAAATAGTTATAAGCCTTTATGTTTCTTGTAAATATAAATGAGATCAAAGGGATATATATACTTGTAAACAATATATAAATAAACTTAACTAAATAATTATTGGGAACTGAAGTTTCAAGAATTATTAGCTTTCCGTTTTCTTTTAAAACTCTATAGCTTTCTTTAAGTCCGTTAATTAGATCTTCAAAGTTTCTTACACCATAACCAATTGAAATAAGATCAAAAAAATTGTTTCTATATTTTAATTTTTCAGCTTTGCTTAACTCCAATGTAATATTGTTAATATTCATTTTTCTTATTTTATCATCTGCAACATCCAACATCTTCTCTGATATATCTACACCTATGATTTGAGATTCTTTTAACTTACTCAAATTTATTGCTATATCACCAGTTCCAGTTGCTATATCAAGAATCACTTTAGGATTATCTTCTTTAGCAATTAATGCTATTTCTTTTTTCCATTTAGAATGATATTTAAATGTAATTAGGTCATTCATCAAATCATAATCTTTGGAAATTGATTCAAATATATTTTTTATGTATGATTCCTCTGACTTTTGAATCTTAGTCATTATTTTCTTATGGATTTTATAAATTCATCTATAGAATTAACACCTTTTAGTTTGAGATGTTTTATAAATGCTGAACCAATTATTGCTCCTTTAGAATACTGAATGGCTTTATTGAATGTTTCTTTATTTCCTACTCCAAAACCTATTATTTTTTTACTCGAGAGATTCATTTCTTTAATCTTATCAAAATAAGCCAATTGATTATTGTCAAATGTGTTTTTAGATCCAGTAACACTCGATGAGCTTACCATATAAATAAATCCATTTGATATTTTATCAATATATCTTATTCTTTCCTCTGGAGTTTGAGGAGCAATTAAAAACATATTATGTAAGTCATAATCTCTAAAAATAGATTTATAGTTTTGTTCAAAGTAATTAATTGGCAAATCAGGTATAATAAGACCATCAATTCCTACTTCACTACATTTCTTGCAAAAAGCTTCAACTCCAAATTGTAAAATTGGATTAAAGTAACCCATAATTATTAACGGAATAGAAACTTTAGATCTTATATCTTTTAATTGGTCAAATAATACATTTGAATTCATTCCATTTTTTATTGCTTGTGTAGAGCTATCTTGAATTGTAGGTCCATCTGCTAAAGGATCACTAAATGGTAATCCAATTTCAACCATATCAACTCCTGATTCTTCAAGATTTATAATAATCTTTTCAGTATCATTTAAGCTAGGATATCCAGCAGTAAAATATATGGATAGAAGTTTTCCTTCTTCGTTTAATTTTTTATCAATTCTATTCATTATAAGTCAAAATATTCTATATAAGTATTTAAATCTTTATCTCCTCTACCTGAAAAATTCACAACAACTACATCATCTTTTTTAAACTCTAAATAATTAAAAGCTGCAAATGCATGAGCTGTTTCTATAGCTGGAATGATTCCTTCAAGTTTAGAAATTTCTAATCCTGCCTTCATTGCATCTTGATCTGTAATTGAAATAAATTGAGCTCTTTTAGATTCAAGAAGATGTGCATGAAGTGGACCAACTCCAGGATAATCAAGACCTGCTGAAATAGAGTAGGGCTCAATAATTTGTCCATCATTAGTTTGCATTAATAAGGTTTTGCTTCCATGAATAATTCCAACTTTTCCTAATACAGATGTTGCAGCACTTTTTCCAGATTTGACACCTTCTCCTGCAGCTTCAACTGAAATAATTTTGACATTCTCGTTTTCTAAATATTCATAATATAGTCCTGCTGCATTACTACCTCCACCAATATTAGCAATTAAATAGTCGGGATTTTCTGTGCCTTCTTTTTCAAAAAGTTGAGATTTTATTTCTTTAGAAACAATTGATTGAAATTTTGCTACCATATCTGGATAAGGGTGTGGTCCTACTACTGAACCAATAATATAATGAGTAGTCAAAGGATTATTTATCCAATCTCTAATTGCTTCATTGGTTGCATCTTTCAATGTTTTACTTCCAGATTCAGCTGAGACAATCCTAGCTCCTAACATTTTCATTCTAGCAACATTAGGTGCCTGTCTTTTAATATCTATTGCGCCCATATATATTACACATTCAATTCCGGCAAGTGCACAAACAGTTGCTGTAGCAACACCATGTTGACCAGCACCAGTCTCAGCAATAATTCTTGTTTTTCCAAGTCTTTTTGCTAATAGGATTTGACCAATTGTATTATTGATTTTATGTGCTCCAGTATGACATAAATCTTCTCTTTTTAAATATATTTTACAATTATATTTTTCAGACATTCTTTCTGCAAAATATAAAGGAGTTGGTCTACCAACATAATCCTTTAATAAGTTGTCGTACTCGATTAAGAAATCTTCATCATTAATTATGTTGTTATAATTTTTTTCTAGCTCATCTAGATTTGGAAAAAGCATTTCAGGTACAAAAGCTCCTCCAAAATTACCATAAAACCCATCTTTGTCTACACTATATTTCATTATTTATTATTTCTTTAAATTTTATTAAATCTTCAATAACCTTTAATTTATATTCATCTTCAAATTTACTATTTACATCTATACCATATAATGGTAGATTCATTTGAACTAATCCCTTTAATGAATTAATTGAATCTAAACCAATTCCACCACTAATAAAAAACTCCTTCTTTAATTTATATTTTTTTAAAAGTTCCCAATTAAATGTTTTTCCTGTCCCTCCAGGAAGTTCAGATTTTGAGTCAAATAAAAATAGATTACAACAATCCATATATTTATTTAATATATCAAAATCAAAATTTTGATCAATTCTAAAAGATTTGATTACTTCAATATTTAAATCTAATAACTTTTGGCATAATTCAGTTGATTCATTACCATGAAGCTGAACACATTTAAGATTATGACTTTCAATTTTTTCAGAAATAAAATCATAGTTAGAATTATAAAAAACTCCAGTTTTCTTAGAGTTAATAATTTTAGGAGTATTGCCCTTAACATATCTGACAGATTTTTCCCAAAATATATGTCCAATATAATCTGGATTTAATTGCACGACATTAAATATATTCTCTTGGTCAAATAATCCACAAACTTTAAATTTCATTTTCTACTTTTTTTATAAAATTATATGCAGATTCTTCAGGTTTTGATGTTTTCATAAAGTTTTCACCAATTAAAAAACCATCATAACCAACTTTGATCAATTTAATAATTGAATCTACTTTACTAATTCCACTTTCAGAAATTTTGACAAATTCACTAGGTATCTTTTCAAATATTCTTACACTATTTTCGATATCAATATCTAGAGTGTCTAAATTTCTATTATTTACACCAATTATATCAACATCAGTATTAGAGATTTTATTTAATTCATTTATTGAGTGTATTTCAAGTAAAACTTCAAGCCCAAGATCTTTAGCAAGTGAACTGTAATTCTTTATCTCTTCTTTATCAAGAATAGATGCAATTAATAGTATTGCATCTGCGCCAATTGATTTTGATTCAACTATTTGATATTCACTTATTATAAACTCTTTCCTAAGTATGGGTATATCTATGCTATTTTTCACTTCATTAATATCTGATATACTTCCATCAAAATATTTCTTATTAGTTAAAATAGAAACTCCAACTGCTCCAGCTCTTTCATATCCATTAATTACTTTAGAGACATTAGATTTATAATTTATCTTTTCATTTGAAGGTGATTTTCTTTTAAACTCACATATAATTCCCGACATACTTTTTTTAATTGACTCTTTTAGGGATTTAGATTTTTTTGTAAAATCTTTTTGTTTTTCTAAATCAGAAATAGAAACAATTTTAGATTTAGCTTCAATTTCTATTTTTTTATCACCAATAATATTATCTAGAATTTTCATTTCATAATATTTATAAGATTATTAAAACACTGAAGAGCATTTTTAGTTTTAATTGATTCTTTAGCATTCATAAAAGCATCAATAATTGAGATATTTTTTGATATTGCAATTGCTAATGAAGCATTTGCACAGACAACATTTTCTTGTTCAATTGATGCATTTCCGTTTAATACATCCATAAAAATTTTAGATGATGATTCAATATCTTTTCCACCACATATTTTATTTGATTCAATATCTTGAAAATTAAAATCTTTGGATTCCAAAATAAATTCCTTTTCTCTTGAGTAAACCTTAGTGCCTTTTGTTAGTGATATTTCATCATATCCATCTATTGAGTGGATAATATTATATTTAATATCAGTAGCTTGGTATAGGTAATTGTAAATTCTGGCTAGTTCTAAATTGTAAACTCCAACTATTTGTTTCTTAGGCATTGATGGATTAACCATTGGTCCTAACATATTAAAGAAAGTTTTTAAACCTAGTTCTCTTCTAACCGGAGCAACATTTTTCATTGCCGGATGAAAAAGTGGAGCATGAAGAAAACAAATATTTGCTTTATCTACAGCTGTTTTAATTTTATCAGAATCATTATTGAATTTTAAACCTAAATACTCTAGTACATTACTTGAACCACAACTAGATGAAACTCCATAATTACCATGTTTAGCAACTTTAACTCCTGAACCAGCAGTCACAAATGAAGCTAGAGTTGATATATTAAAAGTATCCTTTTCATCTCCACCAGTTCCACATAAATCAATGGGATCAAATTCATCAAGATCTATTTTAACAGATAATTCAATTAGAGCTTTTCTAAACCCATTTAACTCCTCAATGGTTATATTTCTTATCATAAAAATTGTTAGGAATGAAGAAATTTCACTTGTATTTAGTTTTCCTTCAGAAATTTCAATAATAATATTTCTTGACTCCTTTTCAGTTAATGTTTCATATTGAGTAAGTCGATTTAATATTTTTTTCATATCGTAGCTATCCAATTATTTAATATTGCTTTTCCATCAGGTGTTAAAATTGATTCTGGATGAAATTGAACTCCTCTCACATCAAAATCTTTATGTTTAATAGACATAATCTCACCATTTTCATCAATAGAAGTTACTTTAAGTTCATGAGGAATTGGATTATCTACTGTCCAAGAATGGTATCTCCCTACATTTAAATTAGATTTTATATTATCAAAAAGTATATCTGAATCAGTTGTAGTTATTCTTGATGAAACACCATGATAGACCTTTTCTAAGTTTCGTAACTTTCCTCCAAAAGCCTCAGCAATTGCTTGCTGTCCCAAACAAACTCCAAAGATGTTTTTGGTAGTATAAAACTCCTTAATTACTTCAATTATTTTTCCAGCTTCTTTAGGAATACCAGGTCCTGGTGAAATTAAAATTGCATCAAAATTTTTTATTTCATTAAGATCAAATTTATCATTTCTTTTAACTGTCACATCGCATCCAAGTTCTTCTAAATAGTATAGAAGATTGTATGTAAATGAATCATAATTATCAATTAAAAAAATTTTTCTCATTTTATTAATTCTGCATCATTTAATGCTTTATCTAAAGCTCCTAATTTGTTTTTCACTTCTTCTAATTCTTTCTCTGGGATAGAGTCGATTACTATTCCTGCTCCAGCCTGATAATTCAATATATTATTTTGACTAAAGAAGGACCTTATTATAATTGCATGATTAAAGTTTCCTTTAAAATCTATATATCCTATTGCACCACCATAAAAATTTCTATTTACTTTCTCATATTTTTCAATTAGTTTAAGTGCTTTATGTTTTGGAGCTCCTGTTAAAGTTCCAGCTGGAAAAGTATCCTCAACAACTTTAAAAGGTTTAATGTTTTTCTTTAAAATTGCCGTAACCTTTGAAACTAGATGAATAACATGAGAATAGAACTGTATCTCTCTGTTTTTCTCAACTTTAACATTATTCCCACTTCTGCTTAAATCATTTCTAGCAAGATCAACTAACATAATATGTTCAGAATTTTCTTTAGGATCTTTAGCTAATTTTGTTGCTGTAATATGATCTTCCTCATCATTTCCTGTTCTTTTAAAAGTTCCAGCAATAGGATGAATTTCTGATTTACCATCTTTAATTATAATCTGAGCTTCAGGGGAGCTACCAAATATTTTATAATCACCATAATCAAAAAAGAAAAGATAAGGTGAGGGGTTAATAGATCTTAATGCTCTATATACATTAAATTCATCTCCACTAAATTTTTGCATAAATCTTCTTGATAACACAAGCTGAAAAACATCACCTCTTTTGCAATGATTTTTTGCTTTTTTTACATAATCAAGATATTCCTTATCCGTAATTGTTGATTTAGGCTGACCATCTTTTTTAAAACTAAATACAGAATAACTTTTATTATTTAATATAGCTTCAATTGACTTTAGATTACTTGAATTATCTATTGTATTGCAAAATATATGTGCTTCATGATTATATTGGCTTATTGCAATAATATTTTGATACAGACCATAATATATATCTGGAATATCAAAATCATCTTTATTCTCAATATTAATAGAATCGAAGTATTTAACAGATTCATGACTCATAAATCCAAATAACCCATTATTTAAAAATTTGAAATTAGACTCTGAAGTTTCAAATCTATCAAGATATTGATGGATTAAATCTGAAACTTTTTCATTTTTTGATATTAGTTTTGATGTAGCTGCTTCTCCGGGATATGAAAAAGTAATTTTATTATTTTTTATTTTGATATAACCAATTTGATTGAAACAAATAAAAGAGTAATTATTATTTGCAAGCATATAATCACTATTTTCTAATAGTAAACTATTTGGATAGATATCTCTTATTTTTAAATAAACTTCTACAGGAGTTATAGTGTCTGCAAAGATTTTTTTATGATAGTTATTTAATTTTATTTTCTTCATAGCAAAAAAAAAGCTTGTCGTGAGACAAGCTATTACATAGTTGGTTAAATCACGAATATTTAAGTATTATGATTCCACCACCAGTATTTGTTAATTAATTTCATTAGGCAAATATAAAATAAAAAGAAAATAAACCAAGAGTAACAAAACCTATTATAATAAATATAGCTGTTGAAATAAGTTTTAAATGTTTTTTTGTCCCTTCGGCCATGTTCATCGATTCAAGTTGAGGTTCGTTTACATCCTTAAGTTCATTTATTGAAAGAAATGTAGCTGCTACAACTGTCCCAGTACATATTAAACCCATAATAAATATAAAAGTATCACCCATATTATCTTTTTATCATTAATTTAAAATAACATCCAAAAGATAAAATTGAAGGAACCCATAAGCCTACAAATAAGCCTTCGTCTTTATATCCATAAAACCAAAGTGAAACAGATAAGACAAAAGATACAAATGCAGAACTAATTAAAAAAATGTCAGATTTTTGAAAATATTTCATATATAATTTATTTTACTCCCAAATTACATAATTAGAATTGAATTAAAAAAAGTAATTCTTATGTTTTTCTTAAATTACTATTTGATTTACTTATTTTACAAAAAATAATATGAAAAATATAACCTCAAAAGAACTTATTGATAAATTAGAAACTGATGAAAATGCATTTATTCTTGATGTTAGATCTGAAGAAGAATATGAAGAATCTCATATTCCGGACTCTAAGCTTTTAAATATTCGTAACCCGCAATTATTTATGGATGGACTTAAAGACTTAGATAAATCTAAAAACTACTATGTGTACTGTCATTCTGGAGTTAGAAGTGTTCAGGCTTGTCAGGTAATGAAGAGTTTTGGTTTTGAAAATTTAAATAATTTACTAGGTGGTATTTCTGAATGGACAGGATCAAAAAGAACTAATTGATTGAGTTAATAGGAAAATATAGTCTAGGGGTTTGTGAGAGAATTAGTAAAAAGCTAGGAATAAGAACTACCAATCTTAGGTTTTTGTTTTTTTATTTATCAATCCTTACGCTTCTACTAGGAATTATTTTATATTTGGTACTCGCCTTAATTTTAAAGGTAAAAGATTTAATTATCCATAGAAAAAAAACAGCATTTGATTTATAAATTATGATTACACAAGAACAATTAGGAATAGATGAAAGAATAAATGAAGCTTTTCAACCGATATCTAACTTTTGGGAAGGCTTAATTCTTCATGAATTTTTTGGAACAGGAATACCAACAATTATTTTTTTACTTGTAGGTGGTGCAGCATTCTTTACTCTTTATTTTGGATTTATAAATATTAGAGGATTTGGATTATCAATTAGAACTGTAATGGGTAGATATGATGGATTGGATAAAAAAAGAAGTGGTAGTGGTGAGGTTAGTCACTTTCAGGCATTAGCTACAGCGGTTTCTGGAACAGTTGGAAATGGAAATATTGCAGGTGTTGCGATGGCTATTGCAATTGGAGGTCCAGGAGCAACTTTTTGGATGATTTTGTGTGGATTACTTGGGATGTCTTCAAAATTTGTAGAGTGTACCCTTGGTGTTAAATATAGAGATGTAGGTCCTGATGGAACTGTTTATGGAGGGCCTATGTATTATCTTTCTAAAGGTCTTAAAGAAAGAGGTTTTGAAAAATTTGGAAAAGTACTAGCTGTGATATTTGCAGTCTTGTGTATTGGGGCATCGTTTGGAGGAGGTAATGCAGCCCAATCTAATCAAGCAGCACTTCAGATGGTAGACTTATTTGGACTAACAGGAGGCTCAGCAAGAACAATTGTAGGTATAATAATGATGATTATAGTTGGAATAATAATAATTGGTGGTATAAAAAGAATAGCTTCAGTTACAGAAAAAATAGTTCCATTTATGGCTGGAATGTATGTTTTAGCATGTCTTTATATAATAATAATGAATTTTTCATTTGTTGATGATGCATTTGCAATGATTGTAAATGGTGCATTTGCTCCAACTGCAGCAGTTGGTGGATTTATTGGTGTTCTTATTCAAGGTTTTAGAAGAGGTGCCTTTTCAAATGAGGCTGGAGCTGGTTCAGCATCTATTGCTCATTCAGCAGTAATTACTAGTTACCCAGCATCTGAAGGACTTGTTGCTTTACTAGAGCCTTTTATTGATACAGTAGTAATATGTACAATGACTGCTCTGGTTATTATAATATTTAACGGAGATAACACTCTATTTACCTATGGTAATTTAGTTGAAGGATCTTCAGCAGTAATGATAGAAGGTCAAAAACTTGAGGGTGCTGGTCTTACTTCAGCAGCTTTTGCTGAATACATATCTTTTTCTGGACCATTCCTTGCAATTGCAGTTGTTCTTTTTGCTCTTTCAACAATGATTTCATGGTCATATTATGGTCTTCAATCTTGGATGTATGTCTTTGGTAAAGGAAAAATATCTGATCTTACTTATAAACTTCTCTTCCTATTGTTTATAGTAATTGGAGCTGCAGGTGATATGTCATCTGTTTGGGCATTCTCTGATGCAATGATTCTAGCTCTTGTATTTCCAAACATGATAGGTCTGTTTATTTTATACCCTAAGGTAAAAGAGGAACTTGCTAAATATGTAAATGCAATTAATAATAAAAAATAACAAGCATATTAAATACAATTATTTATATTTGCGTTCGTAAATAAATTTAAATGTTAATTATACCAATAAAAGACGGCGAAAACATTGATAAAGCTCTTAAGAGGTTCAAGCGTAAGTTTGATAAAACAGGAGTGATGAGATCTCTTAGAGATAGAAAACAATTTGTTAAGCCATCAATTGTACATAGAACTAAAATTAAAAAAGCTCAATATGTACAGAAGCTTAGAGATCAAGAAAATCTTTAATTTCTTCAATTTTTCTTCTTTACATCGTAACTTAGATGTATAATGCTCATAGAGAAATTTTTAGACTACCTTCAATTAGAAAAAAATTATTCCTCCAATACATTATCTGCTTACAAAAGAGATTTAATTCAGTACAATAAATTTATCGTTGAAAATAATTGTAATCTTGAAATTGAAAATGCTGACTATAAGATTATAAGATCTTGGATAGTTAGTATGGTGAATAGTAATATATCAAATCGTTCTATAAATAGAAAAGTATCAAGTTTAAAATCATTTTATAAGTTTTTAATTAAAACAGAAACTATTAGGTCTTCACCTCTTAAAGCACATAGTCCATTAAAACAATCAAAAAAAATTCAAGTTCCCTTTTCACAGGAAGAAATAAACTCACTATTAGATAGTGATTTTTTTACTAACGATTATAAGGGTGTTTTACAAAAATCAATAATTGCTTTTTTTTATTTTACAGGTGTTAGAAGAATAGAGCTGATAAATATTAAAGAATCAGATATTAGTCTAGAATCATCAACAATTAAAGTCATGGGTAAAAGAAGTAAGGAAAGGATAATTCCAATTTTACCTAAACTTAAAAAATCTATTAAATTCTATAGGGAAATTAAATCAAAATTAATAGGGAATACTTCATTTGAGTATTTATTCATTTCAAAAAATGGTAAACAATTATCTGAAAAATTTGTTTATAGAACAGTTAATGAATATTTCAAATTAGTTTCACCCAAAATAAAAAAAGCCCCTCATGTTTTAAGGCACAGTTTTGCAACTCATTTAATTAATGAAGGTGCAGACATAAATTCAGTAAAAGAACTGTTAGGTCATTCAAGTTTATCAGCTACACAAGTTTACAGCCATACTAGTATGGAAAGAATTATAGAGGTGTTTAAAAATTCTCATCCAAGAGCTAAATAATATTTAAAAATTTATTTCTTTTTACTTTGTTTGAGGAGAAAAAAGCATTTATTTTGCAAACAGTTTTTTATAATAAGCCGATGTAGCTCAGCTGGCTAGAGCAGCTGATTTGTAATCAGCAGGTCGTGGGTTCGAGTCCCTCCATCGGCTCTTTGAAATTTTGATATTGGGGAGATACTCAAGCGGTCAACGAGAGCAGTCTGTAAAACTGTTGGCTACGCCTTCGTAGGTTCGAATCCTGCTCTCCCCACAAGTTATGCGGGAGTAGCTCAGTTGGTAGAGCGTCAGCCTTCCAAGCTGAATGTCGCGAGTTCGACCCTCGTCTCCCGCTCAAATTATTTCATTTCAAACAATGAACAATCTATTTAAAAGTTCAATTAGGATATTCAAAATGATTTTTGGAGGGCAGTAAATTCAATATATTAATGATTGCCTTCATCTAAGTGTGCCGATATAGCTCAGGGGTAGAGCGCTTCCTTGGTAAGGAAGAGGCCACGAGTTCAAATCTCGTTATTGGCTCTAATAATACCAAGCCTTCCCAGAATTTAGAAGTTTTAACATAAAGAGTAGTTTGAACTTTCACCCTCTATTATCCTTAAACAATAACCTTTAATCGGGGAGTTTGATCTCCACATAATAAATTGTGCATAATGTGAAAATCGAACTAAAATTTAACATTTCTTTAAAACCCATCGCACACAAAAACCAGACAGATGCATGGAAAATTATTTATATTTGTTATGGAAATTTATGAATATTAAAACACATACATTAATATTATTTTTAATTATTTTGGTTATTCCTACCAGTTCAGTTTATGCTTGCGGAAATTCTTCTGAAAAAGATAAAACAGAAAAAAAATCTTTTTCAAAAGAAGATCATTGTCTCGAAAAAAAATACTGTTGTGATAATGGAGAAAAAGACGATGATGGTTGTGGTGGAGCTTGTGATAACGCCTCTTGTCTTTCCCCGATTGTTGTAAACATTTCTGTTTCACATAGCAATTTTGAATTATTTGATTCAAATAATTTTAAACTTTTGGTTAACTGGACTTACTTTCATAATAAACCAAAAACAGGATATCTATCTATTTGGCAACCGCCTAAAATAATCTAAAACCTTTTTGACTTCGAAAGGTCCGTATTCTTGAAAACAAGTCTCAGGCTTTTATTTTTTTTTTTTTTTACAATAATTTAAAAATTTATAAAATGAAATCAAAATCAAAAATATTCCTAACAATCATTGTATTGTTATTATTCCCATTGTGCAATGCACAAACAAAAAATCAAAAAACAGAAACCGTAAAAATCTATGGTAATTGTGAAATATGCGAAAGCACAATTGAAAAAGCTGGAAATTTGAAAAACCAATCCATTGTGGATTGGAATAAGGAAACCAAATTTGCAATCATTTCTTATGACAGTTTGAAAACTTCAAAAGAAGAAATATTAAAACGTATAGCTTTGGCAGGATATGACAGCGATACTTTTTTAGCACCAAACGACACTTATTCAAATCTACCAAGTTGTTGTCAGTATGAAAGAATAAAACAAACAAATACGAAAATGGAAGAACCAAAAATGGAAATGACAACAATTGACCATTCTATGCATTCAAACAAAATGGATGAAATGCAAGATCCAAATCCACTTTCAGAAGTTTACGATAGCTATTTTGCTGTTAAAGATGCATTGGTTAGAACCGATGGTGCATCAGCTTCAACAAGTTCCAAAACCCTTTTTACAGAGATAAATAATATAAAAATGGATAATCTTTCAATGGATGTTCATATGGCTTGGATGAAAGTTTTTGAAAACTTAAAAGAAGATGCCGAGCATATAGCAGACATTAAAGATATAGGTCGTCAAAGAGACCACTTTATATCTCTTTCAAAAAACATCTATGAAGTAATGAAAATTTCAAAACAAGAAACACCAACTTATTATCAATTTTGCCCGATGGCAAATGATGGAAAAGGAGCAAATTGGTTAAGTAAAGAAAATACAATTAAAAATCCTTATTATGGTTCACAAATGTTGAATTGTGGTAATACTGTTGAAACTATAAAAGAATAAATCAAATGTACAAACACATAAAATTATTGGCAGTATTACTTGGAGTATTGTCAACTCATATCTTGTTCGGACAAAATGTTGTTCGTTACGATTTAACTATAAAAGATACAATCGTAAATTTTTCAGGAAAAGAAAAAAGAGCGATTGCGGTAAACGAACAAATTCCAATGCCAACATTAACTTTTACAGAAGGAGATATTGCAGAAATTGTAGTCCATAATAAGTTAAAAGAAAGTACCTCTTTACATTGGCATGGGCTTTTTTTACCAAATAAAGAAGATGGTGTTCCGTATTTAACACAAATGCCAATTAAGCCTAACGAAACTTTTACGTATCGTTTTCCAATTATTCAAAGTGGTACACATTGGTATCACAGCCATAGTGGTTTACAGGAGCAAATTGGTATGTATGGTTCAATGGTATTATTGAAGAAAAAAGACGATCCGAGATTTAGAAAAGGAATTGATGATTTACCAGAAGTACCAATAATTTTAAGCGAATGGACAGATATAAAACCCGAAAATGTACAACGAATGTTACGTAATGCAAACGATTGGGCAGCTATTAAAAAAGGAACAGTCCAAAGTTATTCTGAAGCCATAAAAGCTGGACATTTCAAAACCAAATTAGGTAATGAAATGAAACGAATGTTGGCAATGGATGTGAGTGATGTTTATTATGACAAATTTTTAATCAATGGAAAAAACGAAAGTCAACTTTCACAATTTAAATCTGGCGACAAAGTGCGTTTAAGAATTTCTAATGGTGGAGCTTCCTCATATTTTTGGTTAAGTTATGCAGGTGGAAAAATGACAGTTGTTGCAAATGATGGCAATGATGTTGAGCCTGTAGAAGTCGATAGGTTAATTATTGGAGTTTCTGAAACTTATGATGTTGTTGTTACAATTCCAAATGAAAATATTGCTTACGAATTTTTGGCAACTCCTGAAGATCGAACAAAATCGGCTTCCATTTATTTAGGGAATGGCAAAGTTCAGCTTACAAGTAGAATGCCAAAACTGAAATATTTTGAGGGAATGAAAATGATGAACGATATGATGAATATGGATGGAAGTATGGACGATATGGGAATGAATATGTCGTTTCAAAAAATGGATATGAATACGGTTATGTATCCTGAAATTACTGGAAATCCTGAAATGAAAATAGACAACAAAATGAACCATTCTAATCATTCGATGAACGTAAAACAAGACATTGTAACTCTAAATTATGGAATGTTGAAAGCACCGCATCCAACAACATTGCCAAAAGATGCACCTGTTAGAGAATTGCGTTTTGAATTGACTGGAAATATGAATCGTTACGTTTGGAGTATGGATAATAAAGTGCTTTCTGAAACTGATAAAATTCTAATTAAGAAAGGCGAAAATGTAAGAATTACGCTTTACAATGGCTCGATGATGCGACATCCAATGCATCTTCACGGTCACGATTTTAGAGCTTTAAATGGTCAAGGAGAATTTGCACCGCTAAAAAACGTTTTGGACATTATGCCAATGGAAACTGACACAATAGAATTTTTAGCAAATGCTGAAGGCGATTGGTTTTTCCATTGTCATATTTTATATCACATGATGGCTGGTATGAATCGAGTTTTTAGTTATGAAGAGCAAGCACCAAATCCATATCTGCCAAATAAAATATGGGCTTACAAAAAACTGCAATCGGAAAGCAATAAATTTCATTTTATGGCAGAAAATGATTTTGCAACGAATGGAAATGATGGAATGGTAATGTTCCATAATACACGTTGGAGTTTTGGGACAGAATGGCGATTAGGTTATAACGATGAACACGGATATGAAATGGAAACACATATTGGAAGATATGTTGGGAAAAATCAATGGTTTATGCCATTTATTGGCTTTGATTGGCGATATAGAAATCAAAATGGTGAAGTTGAAAAAAACCTTTTTGGACAAACAAACACTAAAGACCAAAGAGCAGTTTTAAGTTTAGGAGCTAAATATACGTTACCAATGCTTGTGGAATTTCAAGGAGAAGTATTTATGGACGGAAATGTGAAATTTCAGTTAATGCGAGAGGACATTCCTATTTCGCCAAGATTGAGATGGGCTTTTATGGTAAATACGGACAAAGAATATATGACTGGTTTTAAATATATTACTACAAGGAATTTAGGAATTTCAACACATTACGACAGCGATATGGGGATTGGATTTGGAGTAACATTAAACTATTAGTAAAGGAGATCGCAGTGCTTAATAGGAATTTTATGGAAGCTTTTTTTTAAGGTGTCAATATAAGTATGTTTGCTAAAGTCAATAAATGCTATATATTATAAAGAATGCTTAATTTAAAGCGAGTCTAATGAGATAATTAATACTATTACCTCTAAAACAGAATATTATTCAATAATTTCAATATTATTTTTGTTGTATAATCTATTATTAACTCACTAATTCAATATCTCTAATTTCTTTTTAAGATACTTGGATTATAGTTTTATTAAAAACTCATAGATTAATACTGTGAAAACAACACCTTTAAAAAAGGCTATGTAAACAGATAGCATAGTGTTTTTTTTTATAAAATTACTTCTCCATTGCCAAAACTTTTTCATCTTACTAATTTAGTTCAATTTTTGGTATTTATTTTATACATAAATAAGTGTATTAATTAAGTGTATTAATGATACACTGATAAAAAAATAAAATTTTAAATGAAAGTCAATTGACTTGCTTTTTTTATATTTAATTATGAATAAACTTGTTAAGTGGTCTTTAACTGCTGCACTTGCGGGATTTCTTTTTGGTTTCGACACTGTTGTTATTTCAGGCGCTGATCAAAAACTCCAACAATTATGGGATTCTTCAGATATTTTTCATGGTTCTGTTGTTATGGCTATGGCTCTATGGGGAACTGTTTTTGGTGCAATCTTCGGAGGGATTCCAACTAGAAAAATTGGAAGAAAAAATACACTAATTTGGATTGGTATATTTTATTCAGTTTCTGCTATTGGATCAGCGTTAGCAAATGATCCATTTGTCTTTGCAGCTTTCAGATTTATAGGCGGAGTAGGTGTCGGTATTTCAGGTATTGCAGCTCCAGCTTACATATCAGAAATTGCACCTGCTAAAGATAGAGGTAAGCTTGTTGGTTTATATCAATTTAATTTAGTTACAGGTATTTTGATTGCTTTTCTATCTAATTACTTACTAAGTGGTATTGGTGAAAATGATTGGAGATACATGATGGGTATTGAAGCTCTTCCAGCCTTTCTTTATACAATACTAGTTGTGTCTATTCCAAAAAGCCCTAGATGGCTTTATTTAAATAATAAACAAGATGAAGCAGAACAAATAATAAGGGATGCATATTCTAAAGAGGATGCAGATGAATTAATTAGCGAGATTATAAAAGATAAACAGTCAAATCTTAAGTCAGAATCAATTTTTCAAAAGAAATATAGTTTTATACTAACACTTGCCTTTTTAGTTGCAGCTTTCAATCAATTTTCTGGTATAAATGCATTCCTGTATTATGCTCCAAGAATATTTGAAGAAGGGGGGCTTGGCCAAAGTGCAGCCCTACTCAACAGCATTGGCATTGGTCTAACTAATGTAATTTTTACATTTATAGGGATTAATCTAATTGATAAACTTGGCAGGAAAGTACTTATGTATATCGGATCTATAGGGTATATAATTTCACTTACCTTAATAAGTCTTTCATTTATTTTAGAATGGGGAGGTATAGCACTTCCTATTTTTCTTTTTCTATTTATAGCATCTCACGCAATTGGACAAGGGGCTATAATTTGGGTATATATATCAGAAATATTTCCAAATCATATTAGAAGTTATGGACAGTCATTTGGGATTTCCACTCATTGGGTTTTAGCTGCTATCATACCATCATTTGTACCTTTTCTATTTGGATGGATTGGACCTGGAGTTGTATTTGCATTCTTCGCCTTTATGATGGTACTTCAGTTACTTTTTACTCATTTTATGATGCCAGAAACAAAAGGAGTTTCTCTTGAAGAATTAAGTAAAAAATTAATTAAAAACTAATAAGGAATAGGATTAGATTATAAAATATTAAGGAGTACGGTTTGTAAAGGTTGGTGTCTTAGCTTCTGACATTGACTTTTTCATAATTAAATTATTACCTACCAAAACATTGCATATAAGAAAGCTGTAATAAGAACAACGCTAAATGCACCAATATTAAATGTGTTATTAGTTGCAAATAATTTCTTAGTAAGATTGATGCCTTTTGAATCGTCTTTGTTGCCATCTAGATAACTGATAAATGCAATTAAAGCAAGGGTAACTAGACACGTATAACCCATCTGATGCATAAATGGTAATTCAACAAAAATAGATGCATCACTCCATCCTTTTGGTGCTACTTTAAAATACATGGCTATTGGAATAGATAAGATAGCTCCCCATATAGCTGCATTGTTTGTAGCTTTTTTATAAAATAGCCCCATTAAAAATACAGCTAAAATTCCAGGACTTACAACTCCTGTATACTCTTGAATAAATATAAACACCTGACCAAGGCTTCCAAGTTGAGGTGCTATAATAATTGCAATAATTAGTGCAACTACAGCTGTAATTCTTCCAACCGAAACCATCTGGGCATCTGTAGCATTTTTGTTAAAATGAGATCTGTAAATATCCATTGTAAAAATAGTAGAAGTAGAGTTTAACATTGAAGCAAGTGAAGATACAATAGCAGCAGCTAGTGCAGCAAGTATTAACCCTTTCACTCCAACTGGAATAAAGTTTTTAATTAACCATGGTGCAGCATTATCATTAGCAATATTTCCAGCAGCTCCAATAAATCCAGGATCTACAGAGGTAGCTGTAAGAACTCCAGAGTCATCTAAATTCATTACATAAGCTATGATCCCAGGTAATACAACTATAACAGGAATTATTAATTTTAAAAAGGCAGCAAATACAATACCTTTTTGTCCTTCAGCAAGACTTTTTGCTGCTAATGTTCTTTGAATTATATATTGGTTAAACCCCCAGTAATATAGGTTAGCCACCCATATACCACCAATTAATACGGCAAGTCCTGGAAGATCCCACCATGCGTCACCACCATTTGGTTTTATAATTTCACCTTTGGATAAAATCATGGAAAATCTTTCAGGTGCTTTTTCATAAACATATTTCATTCCATCAATAAAACTACCTGAATCAGTGACATTAGCAAGAGCAAAATAAGTCATTAATAATCCTCCAAATATTAAAATCACTACTTGTATCACATCTGTCCAAGCAACTGATGCAAGACCACCCCAAAGAGAGTATGCAGCAGCAAATAGACCAAGCCCAATAATACTATTTAACAAAATAGATCCGTCTCCAACACCAATAATTGTATCTAAAGCTTTACCTCCTAAAAATAAAACGGTTGTTAGATTAACAAAAACAAAAAGTGCAATCCAAAAAATAGCAAGTATTGTTTTTAGATTAGTGCTAAATCTTTTTTCAATAAATTCTGGAATTGTATATAGCCCTTTTTCAATAAAAATTGGAAGAAAATATTTACCAACTACTAATAGAGTTATCGCTGCCATCCATTCATATGAAGCAATAGCTAATCCAAGAGCAAAACCTGAACCTGACATCCCTATAAATTGTTCTGCAGATATGTTTGCTGCAATCAAAGAAGTACCAACAGCCCACCAAGGAAGGGATTTGCTAGCAAGAAAATAATCTTCAGCATTTTTTTGTTTACCGTCTTTATCTCTTGAAACCCATAATCCAATTCCTAATATTGTAATAGCATAGAGGCCAAAAATTAAATAGTCTAAAAATTCAAAAGTCGCGTTCATATTATTTAATTGGTATTAAAGTTGAAATTTTTTGATGATTCTAAATAGATATTTTATAAAATTAGAATTTTTGTTTAATTTAAAAAATTAAACTCCAACTGATTAAGGGTATTAATAAAAAAAATAAAAATAGTATAGCTCTAATAATTGCTAAAAGAATTTTAATAAGTTTTTTTATAGTAGTTATTATGGTGGTTCTACTTTTTTATATGTTAGGAATATTGTAGTACAAAACTTTGTAAATTGAAATAATAATATTTTATAAATGAATATAAAAGATTTAAAATCAAATGAAATTATGCCAGGTTTTCGTGGTAGAATTATCCATGGATCTGATTTTACATGGGTATATTGGGAAATAGATAAAGGTTCCAGTTTGTCAGAACATAATCATGTAAATGAACAGTTAATGCATGTGATAGAGGGTGAATTTGAATTTACAATCGATGGAAAGAAAAATTTATGCAAGAAAGGGTCTACATTTCTTATACCATCAAATGTTCCTCACTCAGGAAGGGCAATTAGTGATTGTGTATTAATGGATGTGTTCAGTCCAAAAAGAGATGACTTAGGATGAAAATAGAATTAGCAGGAAAAAAGGCTCTAATAGGCGGGAGTAGCAAAGGTATTGGTTTAGGAATAGCATCTCAATTAGCTGAATCTGGAGCTAGTGTATGTCTTATGGCGAGAAATGAATCTAAATTAAAGGAAATTGTTAATCAACTTCCTAATTCTGAAAATCATAGTTATTTAGTTGTAGATTTTTCGAATTTCGAGGAATATAAAATTAAAATTGAAGCATATTTAGAGAACAATCAAGTAGATATTTTAGTTAATAATACACAAGGACCTCCAGCAGGAAATTCATTATCTAAGGATATTGATTCATACCAAGAAGCTTTTGACTTGCTATTTAAAAGTATAGTTTACACAACATCACTTGTAGTTCCTAAAATGCAAAAAAATAAATGGGGTAGAATAATTAATGTAGCTTCAGTTTCAGTAAAAGAACCTCTTAATTATCTTGTTTTATCAAACAGTATTAGATCTGCTGTTGTAGCTTGGGCTAAAAGTCTATCAGTTGATGTTGGAAAATACGGAGTTACAGTCAACTCAATTTTAACTGGATATTTTGATACAGAAAGAATTAAAGAATTAAATAAAGAGAAATCAAAATCTTTAAATATATCTGAAGAGGAGGTTTTAGAAAAAATGAAATCCTTAGTACCAGTTAACAGATTAGGTAAAACTGAAGAATATGGATATCTAGTATCTTTTCTTAGTTCAGATAAAGCTTCTTATATAAATGGAGCTTCAATTCCAATTGATGGAGGTCTTTTAAGATCCTACTAGACATCATTATATCTTCCAGGAGCTAATAATCCACTAATTAATGAAAAAACAGAATTTGGTATAACCTTTAATAAGAATACAATAATTTTCCATGTTTTAGTTGGAACAGAGACTTTCTTCCCTTTTAACATCGCATCTACTCCTTCTTCTGCAATTCTTTTTGCACTTTTCTTCAAAAAACCGGGAACACTATCCATTTCTTTTTGAACACCACTTGCTGTATGAAAGTTTGTTACTGTATATCCAGGACAAACTGCAGTTGAGGTGATGCCATATTTATTGTAAAAACTTAAAGATTCACTAAATCGATTCATGAAAGTTTTGACAGGTCCGTAAAGAGATTGAAGGGATGAAGCTGGGGCAAATGCTGCTACTGAAGAAACTATCATTATCTTACCACCTCCGTTTGCAATCATATCTTTAATATATTTCTTTGTAAGAGCAATTACAGATGTTCCTAAAACTCTTAAACACCTTTCTTCATCCTCCATCGAATTTTCATGAAACGCATTCGGCAAAGCATATCCGGCATTATTAACTAGTATACTCACCTTATACTTTTTTTGACTTGTAAATTGATAAATTTCATCAGGAGATTCAATCAATGTTAAGTCAGAAGAAAAATAGTCACACTTAATATTAAAATTTTGAATTAATTTTTTTGATGTTTGATCTAATTTTTCTGTTGTTCTAGAAACCAATATTAAATTATATCCTCTTTTAGCAAGATTTCTTGAAATCTCAAGTCCTATTCCTGATGTTGCACCTGTAACTAATGCATATGTATTTTCCATAAAGCAAATCTAAGTAATTAGTTTAATTTTGCTCTCGAAATGAAAATTGATATTAGAAGTTTAACAGAAAATCAAATTATAGAGTTTTTTCTAGATAAAGGATTTGATTCATATAGAGGTAAACAAGTTTATGAATGGATTTGGAAAAAATCTATTTATTCATTTGATGATATGACAAACTTATCTAAGGATTTAAGGATCATGTTAGACACCAACTTTGTAATAAATCACATTGAAGTTGACAAAATTCAAAAAAGCTCTGATGGAACAATTAAAAATGCTGTAAAGCTTTTTGATGACTACACAGTAGAATCTGTTTTGATTCCAACTGATGACAGAACTACTGCATGTGTTTCTTCTCAGGTAGGTTGTAGCCTTGATTGTAAATTTTGTGCTACATCAAAATTAAAAAGAATGCGAAATCTTAATCCCGATGAAATTTATGATCAGGTTGTAACAATTAATAATCAAAGTTTAAAATATTTTAAAAGACCTCTTTCAAATATTGTTTTCATGGGAATGGGTGAGCCATTAATGAATTACAACAATTTAATAGAATCAATTGAAAAAATATCATCAGATAAGGGGCTTAATATGTCTCAGAAGAGAATTGTAGTTTCAACTTCTGGAATTCCTAAAATGATAAAAAAACTTGCTGATGAAAATTTAAAAGTTAATTTAGCCCTTTCACTTCATTCAGCTGTGGAAGAGACTAGGAATCAAATTATGCCATTCTCAACAAAATTTTCATTAGAAGATATTAAAGAGTCTCTATTATATTGGTATTCAAAAACAAAAAGAAGAATAACATTTGAATATATCGTATGGAAGGGTATAAATGATACTGTTGAAGATATAAAAGCATTAGTAAGCTATTGTAAATCTATTCCATCAAAGGTTAATCTAATTGAATACAATACAATTGGTGATAAAAATTTTATATCTGCAACTGATAACATCATAAACCTTTATAAAGATTTATTGGAAAAAAATAAAATTACCGTGACAGTAAGGAGGTCAAGAGGAAAAGATATTGATGCAGCATGTGGTCAATTAGCAAATAAAGAAGTTAACCTAAATTGAAGCAATCACTTTATTTTACTTCTAGATGCTAATATTAATGCATTGTATGCATTAACTATCTTTCCAGTTTTAGATAAAGATTTAAATGGTATATTTTTTTTCCCAGAAATGGTTACATTAAAGTCTATTTCAATTCCACTCTCTAATATAATCTTCTTTAGCTTTGCAGCTGACAACCTAGGGAAATATGATAATACCATAGATGCAACTCCAGTCAATGCTGGTGCAGCCATTGAAGTTCCGCTTTGAAAATCATATTTATTATCGGGCATTAAAGAATATATGTCATAACCAGGAGCAAAAATATCCACATTATTTTGTCCAAAGTTTGAAAAGCTTGCAACAATATTTTCATTATAATTAATTGTGCTAGCTCCAACATTTATAAAATTATTTGAAAACTCTGTTTTTCCCAAATATTGATCATTAGGATAGTTTTCATTAGAGTTAATATCAAGATCTTCTGTTTCATTACCTGCAGCATGGACGATTAGAACATTATTTTGGGCTGCATACTTAATAGCATCAATTACCCATTCAGGATTTGTGGAATATGATTTACCAAAACTCATATTGATAATTCTAGCTCCATTATCAACAGCATATCTAATTCCTAGGGCTATATCTTTATCATATTCATCACCATTTGGAACAGCTCTAATAGCCATAATTTCCAGATTATTATTAACACCATTACTACCAATTGAATTATTTCTAATAGCACCTATTATTCCAGATACATGTGTTCCGTGACTTTCAGTGCTTTTTGAGTGTTGGACTCTTGAATCACCATAAGAGACATCTCTTAAGTCATATATGTTATCGCCAACTATTGATCTGCCATTAAAATTAGTATTGTAGTGATAGTTTATTTGATCAGAGAAATATTCAACACCTTCTTCTAAGTAATCAAGATCTATATCTAAAGAATCAAAATATGTAAATAAATCTATAGACTTTAATAATGTGCTATCATTTGATTTAATATTTGCCAAATCAAATTTTGAAAATTTATCTTTCCCTAAATAGTTAGATATATCATTTGTAGATTTTTTATAATCCTCAGTAATTTTCTTGTAATATTCAAAATTTCTTTCTGCAATTCCTTTTTTGATATTTATATTATCAATGGCTGAATTAAATCTTCGATTATTATTTAAACTATCTCGAATAATTCTTGTCATTTCAAGAGTTTCATTATAGGATTCTCCTAAAAAATTCCAGCCATTAATATCATCGATATAGCCATTTTTATCATCATCAATTAAATTGTTTGGAATTTCTTTATCATTTACCCAAATTAGATTAGTAAGATCTTCGTGATTTGTATCGATACCTGCATCAATTACTGCTACTATTACTTTTTTAGCTTTTAAGTCTTTGATAAGCTCTTTGTATGCTCTTTCAACACTCATTCCTGGAACTGAATCTTTTTCAAGATCAAGATTATGCCAGTTTTCTTTTATTCCATCCGCAAAATTGAGTTTTGAAGTATTGGGTAATGAAGTTAAATAGTCATTAGAAAATTTGATTGAACTACATGAAAATGTTAAAAGTATAATTAAAAGTAAAGTGATTTTCTTCATTGATATTAGTCGGTGTGATTTAGCTTATCTTTCAATTTAGAAAGCTTCAGTTTTCTCCACCAGGCTTTATTATGTTCTCTTTGAGATTCTGCTCTGTGGATTTTCTTATTTAGTTTATTTATTTTTTTTTTAATGTATGATTTTCCCATTTCTTTCATAACTATAAGTTACAAAAATGAATTGAAAATTATCGAGATTTTCTATTATCTATAAAGCTTTTTACGAAAATAATCATAGCAATTGATGAAGTTGCTATCATAATGATAACTCTTGCTAGTCCAATTCCACCTCTTTCAATTGCTCCTGGTAGAACCTGAAAACTAAGCGCCCCAAGAATTATAAGTGTAAAGAGAACAATAAGATGGGCTGACATCTTTACAAGTTTTTCCTTGTTAAGAAGTGCTCCAAGATTAAATAAGATAATTCCAAAAAAGAAAGGTATTAGTGCTGTTAATGAATTGGTATCAATATATCCCCATATTGACATAGTTAGTAGAGAAATTGAATTTACAGTATTAAACTTTTGAATGCTTTTGATTTCCATTTTATTTAATTTTTCCAAATATATTATATCTATATCTAGCAATGAAATCATATACTAGGTTTCTAATAAAACTTGGAAAGATTTTTATGAAAAATGAAGTTTTTTTGAAGTTGATTTTATCTAACATTAATATCACAGCTTCCGATTTTTTCAAATGTTTATTACCATCTTTAACAATAACTGTATTTTTTATATCTAAATTTTTATCTTTTAGTAAATCGTTTGGAAGGAATGTTAAAGAATTGTACTTGTCATTTTTTTTGGCAAAACTTACAGCGTTGTAACATAACCTGCAATTAGGATCATAATATACATTAATGTTTTTAGACATTTATTTATTCTTATTTGCGGAGTAAGCAATTAATAATGAGCTGATAAGTAAAGATGAGGCAGGTAGAGACTTTATTAATTCATCTCCTACACTTATGTGCATATAAACAGCTACCAACATCATAATTGAAATTCCAAGGGATGCAAAAAGTCTTAATTTACTATAGTAAAGACTCAAAATTAAAACTATTGCAAGTGAAACTTTAATAATACCAATAATTAAAAAATAATCCTCTAATCCATAGACTGTAAACTCCTCTAAAAGATTAGTTGAATTTCCACCTCTAAAAGAGGTAGATCTACTAGCTCTAAATAGCCATACATTAATTATTGTTAGACCAACAAATACCGATAAAATCTTACTTAATTTCTTCAACATTTTTTATCAATTAAAATTAAAGATATAAAGAAATTATTACAGTGATAAAAAAAAACGTTAAATCAGTTTATATATAAGAAAAAAATTATAAATTTGCAGCTCGTAAAAAAACAAGAAAAAAATACTGCTATGGCTAAAGAAAATTTTGATAGATCGAAACCCCACCTAAACATAGGTACTATCGGTCACGTTGACCACGGAAAAACAACTCTTACTGCTGCAATTACAAAAGTATTATCAGACGCTGGTTTTTCAGAAGCTAGAAGTTTTGATTCAATTGATAATGCACCTGAAGAAAAAGAACGTGGTATTACAATAAATACATCTCATGTTGAATATCAAACAGCAAATCGTCACTATGCTCACGTGGACTGTCCTGGTCACGCTGATTATGTAAAAAACATGGTAACTGGTGCTGCTCAAATGGATGGTGCTATATTGGTTGTTGCTGCAACTGATGGTCCTATGCCTCAAACAAGAGAGCACATATTATTAGGAAGACAGGTAGGTATACCAAGAATTGTTGCTTTTTTAAATAAAGCTGATATGGTAGATGATGCTGAGCTTCTTGAACTAGTTGAAATGGAAGTTAGAGATCTTCTTTCTTTCTATGATTATGATGGAGATAATACTCCAGTTGTTCTTGGTTCTGCTCTAGGGGCTTTAAATGGAGAGCAAAAATGGGTAGACAGTGTAATAAAGTTAATGGAAGGAGTAGATAGTTATATTGAACTTCCAAAAAGAGAAGTTGATAAAGACTTTCTTATGCCTGTTGAGGATGTATTCTCAATAACTGGTAGAGGTACTGTTGCAACTGGTAGAATTGAAACTGGTATTGCAAACTCAGGTGATGAAGTTGATATTATTGGGATGGGAGCTGAAAAGCTTAAATCTACAATAACAGGTATTGAAATGTTTAGAAAAATTCTTGATAAAGGTGAAGCAGGTGATAACGCTGGTATCCTTTTAAGAGGTATTGAAAAAACTGATATAACAAGAGGTATGGTTATTTGTAAGCCAGGCTCTGTAACTCCTCATGCTAAATTTAAGGCAGAGGTTTATATCTTGAAAAAAGAAGAAGGTGGTCGTCATACTCCATTTCACAACAATTATCGCCCTCAGTTCTATGTTAGAACTACAGATGTTACAGGTAATATTGTGCTTCCAAGTGGTGTAGAAATGGTGATGCCTGGTGATAACTTAACAATTGAAGTTGAGTTAATATCACCTATTGCTCTAAATGTTGGTTTAAGATTTGCAATTCGTGAAGGTGGTAGAACCGTCGGTGCAGGTCAGGTAACTGAACTTTTAGACTAGTAAAACAAAGTTTAATTAACTCTAAGGGTGTCTTGCGTTAAGCTTGATACCTTTTGTGTAAAATATAAACGGGTTTAGCTCAGTTGGTAGAGCACTGGTCTCCAAAACCAGGTGTCGGGAGTTCGAGTCTCTCAACCCGTGCACAAAAAAAATATGATGTCGATTATTAACTTTATTAAAGAATCTGTAACAGAACTGAGGGATAATGTCAAATGGACACCCCGTTCAGAGTTGTTAAATCTATCTGCTTTGGTGATAGTCTTTTCGGTGATCTTCTCATTAGTTATATGGGGTGCTGATTCAATTCTCTCTAGAGTAGTTAAATTTTATTTCAATTTAATAGGATAGATTGTGGAAGTCGCAGAAAAAAAATGGTATGTAATAAGAGTAGTGACTGGTCAAGAGGTCAAAATTAAAGACTACATTGATTATGAACTCTCTAGATTCTCTCTTGATAAACAAATTGAAGAGATGCTCGTGCCTACTGAAAAAGTAGTTCAAATAAGAAAAGGAAAAAAGATTTCTAAAGAGAAAACTTATTTTCCAGGTTACATAATGATGAAGGCTGATATATCTGGAGAAATTTTACATGTTATTAAATCTGTTTCTAATGTTCTTGGTTTCCTAGGGGAAACTAAAGGTGGTGAACCAATACCATTAAGACAGGCAGAGGTAAATAGAATGTTAGGTAAAGTAGACGAATTAGCTATTTCTGGAGAGCAAATAAATATTCCATTTTCTATTGGTGAAAATGTAAAAGTTATTGATGGTCCTTTCAATGGTTTCACAGGAACTATTGACAATGTAAACGAAGAAAAAAGAAAACTTGAAGTAATGGTTAAGATTTTTGGTAGAAAAACTCCACTAGAATTAAGTTACATGCAGGTTGAAAAAATATAATTATGGCAAAGGTAATAGACAAAGTATTAAAATTACAAATTAGGGGAGGTGCTGCAAATCCCTCTCCACCAGTAGGACCAGCTCTTGGTGCTGCAGGTGTTAATATAATGGAATTTTGTAAGCAATTTAACTCTAGAAGTCAAGATAAACCAGGAAAAATTCTTCCTGTTGTTGTAAGTGTTTTTAAAGATAAAAGTTTTGATTTTATTATAAAAACTCCTCCTGCAGCTATTCAACTTCTTGAAGCAACAAAAAAGAAAAAGGGGTCTGGAGTGCCAAATAGAGAGAAAGTAGCATCTGTTTCTTGGGATCAGGTTAAAAAAATTGCAGAAGATAAAATGGTAGATCTTAATGCTTTCACTGTGGATTCTGCAATGAAAATGGTAGCAGGTACTGCAAGGTCTATGGGAATTAAAGTAAATGGAGGTACTCCACCAGCTAAATAATTATGGGAAAACTAACTAAGAATAGAAAAATTTCAATTGAAAAGGTAGACTCAGATAAGTCTTACAGCCTAGAAGAGGCTTCATCTCTTGTAAAAGAAATTACAACAACAAAGTTTGACTCATCAGTGGATTTGGCCATAAGATTAGGTGTAGATCCTAAAAAAGCAAATGAAATGGTTAGAGGTGTTGTCTCTCTTCCTCATGGTACAGGTAAGACATTAAAATTACTTGCTTTGGTTACTCCTGATAAAGAAGATGAAGCAATAAAAGCAGGTGCAGATTTAGTTGGTCTTGATGAATACATTGAGAAAATTAAAAAAGGTTGGGTTGATATAGATGTAATAGTTACTATGCCTAGTGTCATGGGTAAATTAGGTCCTTTAGGTAAGGTTTTAGGTCCAAGAGGTTTAATGCCAAATCCAAAAACGGGAACTGTTACTATGGATATAGCAAAAGCTGTTACTGAAATTAAAGGTGGAAAAATTGACTTTAAAGTTGATAAAACAGGAATAATTCATGCTTCAGTTGGTAAAGTGTCTTTTACTGCTGACAAGATTAAAGATAATGCAAATGAGCTTATTAACACTATTGTAAAACTTAAGCCATCAGGAGCAAAAGGTGTATATATAAAAAGTATTTCAATGTCAAGCACAATGAGTCCTGGCATTGCAATTGAATCAAAATTTGAATAATACTCAAGATGAATAAAGAAGAAAAAGTTCAAGCTGTAGAAGAGCTGAAAGGTCAACTTGCTGATTATAAGTCAATATACTTGACTGATATTGCCGGTCTTAATGCTGTTCAAACAAGTAAACTTAGAAGAGAATGTTTTAACTCTAATGTTAAACTTTCAGTTGTAAAGAATACATTTCTTGAAAGAGCAATGTCTGAATCAGATAGTGATTTTGGTGAACTAAAAGATTTGTTAAAAGGTAACACTACTATAATGTTATCATCTATAGGAAATAGTCCAGCTAAGGTTATCAAAAAGTTCAGAAAAGACGGTGATAAACCGATTCTAAAAGGTGCATTTATTGACGAGGCTATTTATATAGGCGATGAGCATATTGAAGCATTATTCAACTTGAAATCCAAAGAAGAAGTTATAGGTGAAATTATTTCTCTTCTTCAATCACCAACTAAAAATGTTATTTCCGCTCTTAAGTCAAGTTCAGCAAAAATCGCTGGTTTAGTTAAAACTTTAAGTGAAAAACCTGTTGAAGAAGCAAAAGCTGAAGAGCCAGTTGCAGAAGAAGCAAAAGCTGAAGAGCCAGTTGCAGAAGAAGTAAAAGCGGAAGAAAATGATAATCCAGAGGAGCAAACCTCTGAAGATGAGTCTAAAGATGAATCTAAATAAAAAGTTAAGTAAATAATAATAATTAATAATTAAAAACTCTAATAATGGCAGATCTAAAAAAAGTCGCAGAACAGTTAGTTGGTTTAACAGTTAAAGAAGTTAACGAACTTGCTGATATTCTTAAAGATGAATATGGTATCGAACCTGCAGCAGCAGCAGCAGTAGCGGTAGCAGCGGGTCCTGGTGCTGGTGGAGAAGACGCAGCTGAAGCAAAATCAGAATTTGATGTTGTTTTAAAATCAGCTGGTGGCTCAAAACTTGCAGTGGTTAAATTGGTCAAGGAGTTAACTGGATTAGGGCTTAAAGAAGCTAAAGATCTAGTTGATAACGCTCCAAGTTCAATTAAAGAAGCAGTATCAAAAGACGATGCTGAAGGACTAAAGAAATCACTTGAAGAAGCTGGAGCTGAGGTTGAACTTAAGTAAGTTTAAATAACTTCGTTTTTTAGGCTTTTAGAATTATATCTAAAGGCCTATGCTTGTTTGAATTAAACTCTAAAATATGACTAATAACAAATTGAGAACAAATTTTTCTAATACTAAAACTGCAAACGTTGAAACTGATTTTTTAGATATTCAAATCAAATCATTTCAAGATTTCTTCCAACTCGAAACTAAGTCAGATGAGAGGGTTGAAGAAGGTTTGTTTAACACCTTTAAAGAAAACTTTCCTATTACTGATGCTAGGAATCAGTTTGTTTTAGAATTTATAGACTATTTCGTTGATCCACCAAGGTACTCAATGCAAGAGTGTATCCAACGTGGTCTTAGTTTTTCTGTACCTCTTAAAGCAAGATTAAAACTTTTCTGTACTGATGCAGAACATGAAGATTTCGAAACAATTGTTCAGGATGTTTTTTTAGGGTCTATTCCTTACATGACTCCAAGTGGTACTTTTATAATTAATGGAGCTGAAAGAGTTGTTGTTTCTCAACTTCATAGATCTCCTGGAGTATTTTTTGGTCAATCTTTTCATGCTAATGGAACAAAGCTATACTCAGCAAGAGTAATTCCTTTTAAGGGCTCATGGATTGAATTTGCTACTGATATAAATAATGTCATGTATGCTTACATTGACAGAAAGAAAAAATTGCCAGTTACAACCCTATTTAGAGCAATTGGATATCAAGGTGATAAAGAAATTCTTGAGATTTTTGATTTAGCTGAAGATATTAAGGTCACAAAAGCTGGGCTTAAGAAGGCTCTTAACAGAAAGTTAGCTGCTAGGGTTCTAAGAACATGGCATGAAGACTTTGTAGACGAAGACACTGGTGAGGTTATCTCAATTGAAAGAAATGAAATAATAATTGATAGAGATACAGTTATTGAAAAAGATCATATTGAACAAATTCTTGATGCTGACGTTAAAACAATTTTAATTCACAAAGAAGACGCAGAGAACTCTGACTATGCAATCATATACAATACACTTCAGAAAGATCAGACTAATACTGAAAAAGAAGCTGTAGAGTTTATCTATAGACAATTAAGAAATGCTGAACCACCAGATGAGGAAACTGCAAGAGGTATTATAGATAAATTATTCTTCTCAGAACAAAGATATAATCTTGGAGAAGTTGGTAGATATAGAATGAATAAAAAGTTAAACCTTGAGGTTGATATGGAGGAAAGGACCTTAACTAGACTCGATATAACTACTATTATCAAATATCTTATTGAATTAATTAATTCAAAAGCAGAGATTGATGATATCGATCACTTATCTAACAGAAGAGTTAGAACTGTGGGTGAACAATTGTCCTCTCAATTTGGAGTAGGTCTTGCTAGAATGGCAAGAACTATTAGAGAAAGAATGAACGTGCGTGATAACGAAGTATTTACACCAATTGATTTGATTAATGCTAAAACCCTTTCATCTGTTATTAATACTTTTTTTGGAACAAATCAGCTATCACAGTTTATGGACCAAACAAATCCCTTAGCTGAAATTACTCATAAAAGACGTTTATCAGCTCTAGGACCAGGTGGTTTGTCAAGAGAAAGAGCAGGGTTTGAGGTAAGAGATGTTCACTATACACATTACGGAAGACTATGTCCAATTGAAACACCTGAAGGTCCAAATATTGGTCTTATTTCTTCACTTTCTGTATATGCAAGAGTAAATAATCTTGGTTTTATTGAGACACCTTATAGACAAGTTAAAAATGGTATAATTGATTTAAAAAATATAACATATTTATCTGCAGAGGAAGAAGAAAATAATCTAATTGCTCAGGCAAATATTGATTATGATAGTTCTGGTAAGATAAAAGCTGAAAAAGTAATTGCTAGAGATCAAGCAGATTTCCCTGTAGTAACTCCAGATAATATAAATTATACAGATGTAGCCCCTAATCAAATAGCTTCTATATCTGCTTCTTTGATTCCTTTTCTTGAACACGATGATGCTAACCGTGCGTTGATGGGTTCTAATATGATGCGTCAAGCCGTTCCTCTTTTAAAACCAGAATCACCAATAGTTGGTACTGGTCTAGAGAAATCTGTTGCTTCGTATTCTAGAGTATTAATTAATGCTGAAAGAGACGGGTTAGTTGATTATGTAGATGCAAATAAGATTGTCATCAAATATAAATTATCTAGTGAAGAGAAATTATTAAGCTTTGATGATGATACAAAAGTTTATGACCTAATTAAGTTTCAAAAAACTAATCAGGGGTCATGTATAAACTTAAAACCCATTGTAAATAAAGGAGACCAAGTCATAAAAGGACAAGTTCTTTGTGAAGGTTATGCAACTCAAAACGGTGAATTAGCACTTGGAAGAAATCTTAAAGTAGCATTTATGCCATGGAAAGGTTACAATTTTGAAGATGCAATAGTAATATCAGAAAAAGTAGTTAGAGAAGATATATTTACTTCTATCCATATCGATGAGTATTCATTGGATGTTAGAGATACTAAACTTGGAACAGAAGAGCTTACTGATGATATACCAAATGTAAGTGAGGAAGCAACTAGCGAGTTAGATGAAAATGGTATGATTAGAGTAGGTGCTGACGTTACTGCAGGCGATATTCTTATTGGTAAAATAACTCCAAAAGGAGAATCAGATCCAACTCCTGAAGAAAAACTACTTAAAGCAATCTTTGGAGATAAAGCAGGAGATGTTAAAGATGCTTCTCTTAAAGCTCCTCCATCTCTTAATGGAATTGTAATTGATAAAAAATTATTCGTTAGATCTCTCAAAGATAAAAGAAGAAGATCTCAAGATAAAGTTGACTTAGAATTGCTTGAAACTAGATACGAGAAAATTCTTGAAGATCACAGACTAAAGTTAGTTGAAAAGTTATCATCTGTGGTTGTTGGAAAGACCTGTCAAGGAGTTTTTAATGATCTAGGTGATGAAATATTGGTAAAAGGCAAGAAATTTTCAAATAAAATGCTTTCTAATGTTGAAGACTATACTCATCTTACAAAAGGAGTTTGGACAACATCTGACGATTTAAATTCATTAATTTCTTCACTTCTTCATAATTATAGAATTCATGAAAATGATATTCAAGGATCACTTAGAAGGGAAAAATTCACTATAAGTGTTGGTGATGAACTTCCTGCTGGTATAAAAAAACTTGCTAAAGTTTACATTGCAAAGAAAAGAAAGCTAAAAGTCGGAGATAAAATGGCTGGTAGACATGGTAATAAAGGAATTGTTGCTAGAATTGTTAGGCAAGAAGATATGCCTTTCTTAGAGGACGGAACCCCTGTTGATATTGTTTTAAATCCTTTAGGTGTTCCTTCTAGGATGAATATTGGTCAGATTTATGAGACTGTTCTTGGTTGGGCAGGTAAACAACTTGGTAGAAAATTCTCTACTCCAATTTTTGATGGTGCTACATTAGATGAAATAAATGAGCTTACTGATGAGGCTGGTGTTCCAAGGTTTGGACATACATACCTTTATGACGGAGGAACAGGAGAAAAATTTGATCAAGCTGCAACAGTTGGTATAATTTACATGTTAAAATTAGGACATATGGTTGATGATAAGATGCACTCTAGATCAATTGGACCTTATAGTTTAATAACTCAACAACCACTTGGTGGTAAAGCACAATTTGGTGGACAAAGATTTGGTGAAATGGAAGTTTGGGCTTTAGAGGCTTATGGAGCATCAAGTGCGCTACAAGAAATCTTAACTATTAAATCAGATGATGTAATAGGTAGAGCTAAAGCTTATGAGTCAATTGTAAAAGGTGAAAATCTCCCTGAAGCTGGCCTTCCGGAATCATTCAATGTATTGATGCATGAACTTAAAGGTCTTGGTTTAGATATTCGATTAGAAGAAAAATAAATTACAAATAAAAATGGTAAAAAATAACGAATTATTGACGCAAAAAAGGTTTAATACTATTTCAATTGGTCTTTCATCTCCTGAAATAATACTTGGTAACTCAAGAGGAGAGGTTCTCAAGCCAGAAACTATTAATTATAGAACTCATAAACCTGAAAGGGATGGTCTCTTTTGTGAAAGGATATTTGGACCTGTAAAAGATTATGAATGTGCTTGTGGTAAATACAAGAGAATTAGATATAAGGGTATAGTATGTGATAGATGTGGAGTTGAAGTAACTGAAAAAAAAGTTAGAAGAGATAGAGTAGGTCATATTAATTTAGTTGTTCCTGTTGCCCATATTTGGTATTTTAAATCATTGCCAAACAAGATAGGATATCTTCTAGGTTTACCATCTAAAAAGCTAGACATGATAATATATTATGAAAGATATGTTGTTATTCAGCCAGGTGAAGCAAAAAATGCTGAGGGGGAACCTGTTAATAAAATGGACTTTCTTACTGAGGAAGAATATCTTTCAATTATGGAAACACTTCCAGCAGATAATCAATATTTAGATGATTCTGATGAAAGAAAATTTATTGCTAAGATGGGTGCTGAATGTTTGATAGATCTTTTATCTAGAATTGATCTTGAAGAACTTTCTTACGAATTAAGACATAAAGCAAATACTGAAACTTCAAAACAAAGAAAAACAGAGGCTCTTAAAAGACTTCAAGTAGTTGAATCTTTTAAAGAGGGAAATGAGAGAAAAGAAAACCTTCCTGAGTGGATGGTAGTAAAAGTTATTCCTGTTATCCCGCCAGAATTGAGACCACTTGTACCATTAGATGGAGGTAGATTTGCAACTTCAGATCTTAATGATTTATATAGAAGGGTAATAATAAGAAACAATAGACTAAAAAGATTAGTTGAAATAAAAGCACCAGAAGTTATTTTGAGAAATGAAAAAAGGATGCTTCAAGAATCTGTTGATTCATTATTTGATAATACAAGAAAATCATCAGCCGTTAAAACAGAATCAAATAGACCTCTAAAATCATTGTCAGATTCTCTTAAGGGAAAGCAAGGACGTTTTAGACAGAATCTTCTTGGGAAAAGAGTAGATTACTCTGCAAGATCTGTCATTGTAGTTGGTCCAGAATTAAAACTATACGAATGTGGACTGCCAAAAGATATGGCAGCTGAGCTATATAAGCCTTTTATTATTAGAAAGCTTATTGAAAGAGGTATTGTAAAAACTGTTAAATCTGCTAAAAAGATTATTGATAGAAGAGAACCTGTTGTATGGGATATTCTAGAAAATGTTTTAAAAGGGCATCCTGTTATGTTAAACAGAGCTCCAACTCTTCACAGACTTGGAATTCAAGCATTTCAGCCAAAACTTATTGAAGGAAAAGCTATTCAGCTTCACCCATTAACTTGTACTGCATTTAATGCTGACTTTGACGGTGACCAAATGGCAGTTCACCTTCCTTTAGGACCAGAGGCTATTCTCGAAGCTCAACTATTAATGTTAGGATCTCATAATATTTTGAATCCTGCAAATGGATCACCGATAACAGTTCCATCTCAAGATATGGTTCTAGGTCTATATTACATGACTAAGTCTAGAAAATCCTCTGAATCTATTAAATTAAAAGGAGAAGGATTAACTTTCTATTCTCCCGAAGAGGTGAATATAGCTTATAATGAAAAGATAGTTGACTTAAATGCAATTATAAAGTGTAGAATTAATACATCTGACTCAGATGATTCATACGAGTTAATTGAAACGACCCCTGGAAGAGTATTTTTTAATGAAGTAGTTCCAAAAAAAGCAGGTTTCTTTAATGAAGTCCTTACAAAAAAGAATTTAAGAGAAATTATTGGGCAAATACTTCATGTAACTAGTGTTCCTGAAACTGCTGAATTCCTTGATGAAATTAAAGATCTTGGTTATTCTTTTGCCTTTAAAGGTGGTCTTTCTTTTAGTTTAGGAGATATAATTATTCCTGAACAAAAGCAAAATCTTATTAATGATGCTAACAATCAGGTAGATGGTATTATTGGTAATTATAACATGGGTCTAATAACTAATAATGAAAGATATAACCAGGTAATTGACGTTTGGACTTCTGCAAATGCTACTTTAACTGAGTTAGCAATGAAGCAAATTAGTGAGGATCAGCAAGGTTTTAATTCTGTGTATATGATGCTTGATTCTGGAGCTAGAGGTTCAAAAGAGCAGATTAGACAGTTAACTGGAATGAGAGGTCTAATGGCTAAACCAAAAAAATCAAATGTAGGTGGAGGTGAAATTATTGAAAATCCTATCTTATCAAACTTTAAAGAAGGATTATCAATTTTAGAGTATTTTATTTCAACTCACGGAGCAAGAAAAGGTCTAGCAGATACTGCTCTTAAAACAGCAGATGCTGGATATTTAACAAGAAGACTAGTAGACGTTTCTCAAGATGTAATTGTTAATGAATTTGACTGTGGTACTCTAAGAGGAATTGAAGTTAAACCACTTAAAAAGAATGAAGAAGTTGTAGAAACTCTTGGTGAAAGAATTCTTGGAAGGGTTGCTCTTAATGACATCATTGATCCTTCAACAAATGAAATCCTTATTGAAGGAGGAAAACTTATTGATGAAAACACAACAGCAAAAATTGAAAATACACTTATTGCCTCGGTTGATGTAAGATCTGCTTTAACATGTGAAACAAAAAGAGGAATTTGTGCTAGTTGTTATGGTAGAAATCTTGCCACAGGAAAACCAGTTCAAATTGGTGAAGCTGTAGGTGTAGTTGCCGCTCAATCAATTGGTGAGCCAGGTACTCAGTTGACACTTAGAACATTCCATGTTGGAGGTGTAGCTGGTAATATTTCTGAAGAAAACTCATTAATAAGTAGATTTGATGGTCTAGCAGAAATTGATGATCTTAAGGTTGTTAAAGCAAAAGATAATGAAGGTAAATCCTCAAATATTGTAATTTCAAGAACTTCTGAAATTAAAATTTTAGATTCAAAAACTAAAAATGTTTTAAGCACTAAAAATATTCCTTACGGATCATATTTGAATATCAAGAATGGTCAAAAATTATCTAAAGGTGATGTAATTTGTCAATGGGATCCATTTAATGGTGTAATTGTTTCTGAATTTTCAGGGAAAATTGTTTATGAAAATATTGAGATAGGTAAAACATTTCAAGTTGAAATAGATGAGCAAACTGGATTTAAAGAAAAAGTTATTACTGATTCTAGAGATAAGAATCTTATACCAACACTTCTTATTCAAGATAAAAAAGGTGTTACTCTAAGATCTTATAATTTACCAGTTGGTGCTCATATAATGGTTGATGAAGACGAATCTATAGATAAAGGAAAAATTCTTGTTAAAATCCCTAGAAAGTCAGCTAAATCAGGAGATATTACGGGAGGTTTACCTCGTGTTACAGAATTGTTTGAAGCTAGAAACCCATCAAATCCAGCAGTGGTTTCTGAGATTGATGGAGTTGTATCTTTTGGTAAAATTAAAAGAGGAAATAGAGAAATTATTGTTGAGTCAAAGTTTGGTGACATTAAAAAGTATCTAGTAAAGCTTTCAAATCAAATTCTTGTTCAAGAAAATGATTTTATTAAAGCAGGGATGCCACTTTCTGATGGCTCAATCACTCCTAACGATATTCTAAATATTAAAGGACCTTCTGCTGTTCAACAATATCTTGTTAACGAAGTTCAAGAAGTATATAGACTTCAGGGAGTTAAAATTAATGATAAACACTTCGAAGTTGTAGTTAGACAGATGATGAGAAAGGTTAAAATAATTGATCCAGGAGACACATTATTCCTTGAAGACCAATTAACTTATAAAGATGAATTTATTTCTCAAAATGATAAGTTATACGGTATGAAAGTAATTGAAGATGCTGGTGATAGTGAAAATCTTAAAGTGGGTCAAGTTATATCAGCCAGAAATCTTAGAGATGAAAATTCTATACTTAGAAGAGGAGATCTTAAGCTAGTTGATGCTAGAGATGCAAAATCTGCGACAGCTTCTACCCAGTTACAAGGTATTACTAGAGCATCTCTTCAAACTAAATCATTTATTTCAGCTGCATCTTTCCAAGAAACTACTAAAGTTTTAAATGAAGCTGCAGTAAACGGTAAAAATGATATGCTTGAAGGTCTTAAAGAAAATGTTATTGTAGGTCATAGAATACCAGCTGGTACTGGTATGAGAAAATATGATGAAATAATAGTTGGACCTAAAGATGAGTATAACAGCTTATTAATTAATAAAGAAGAAGAAGAGCTAAATTATTAATTTGACTAAATGTCAAAAGAGAAAGTAATTCTTGTTGATGAAAATGATACCCAGGTTGGTTTAATGCCTAAACTTGAGGCTCATCAAAAGGGTATCTTACATAGAGCCTTTTCTGTCTTTATCTTTAATAGTAATTATCAATTACTACTCCAAAAGAGAGCTGTATCAAAATATCATTCAGGAGGTCTTTGGACTAATACTTGCTGTAGTCACCCTAGAGAGGGTGAAGAAACAATAGATGCAGCTAATAGAAGATTAATTGAAGAAATGGGCATTAAAACTAATCTTAGAAAGATTTTTGATTTTATCTATAAAGCAGAACTTGATAATGAATTAACTGAGAATGAATTTGATCATGTTTATTATGGTGTTTATGATGAAGATCCTACCATTAATACTGAAGAGGCAGATGACTTTAAGTGGATTGATATGGAAACGCTAAATAATGATATTGCTCTAAATGGTCAAAACTATACAGTTTGGTTTAAAATTGCATTTGATTATTTTTATAAATATTTAAATAATGATAACAATAAGTAGAAAAGCACATTTTAATGCAGCTCATAAGTTATACAGGCCTGATTGGACTGATGAAAAGAATAAAGAAATCTTTGGTAAGTGTTCAAATCAAAATTTTCATGGCCATAACTACGAATTAATTGTTAGTCTTACCGGTAAAGTTGATCCTGAAACTGGATATGTTTTCGATATGGGCAAGTTAAAGAATATAATAAAATCAGAAATTGAAGATTATCTTGATCATAAAAATTTAAATTTAGACATTGAGGAATTCTCAAATTTAAACCCATCAGCTGAAAATATTGCTATTTTAATTTATAATAGACTTATTAAGTATTTTGTTAAAAACTATAAACTTAAAATTACTTTATTTGAAACTCCTCGAAATTTTGTAGAGTATAGCGGTTAATCTATAGTAAGATTATTAAGAATTTTACCATACTTAGAAATCTTAATATTTTCTGGTAAAGTATCATATAGCTTTCTTAATAAACCTTTATTTGCATCAGGTATTTGACTGACTGCAATGTATGGAGAAACTTCATTTGATGAGTTGGTTATTGCAAAATTTAAACTATATAAATATTTTCGTTTAATTAAATTTTCTAATTGAGCATTCACTGAGTCAATTCTATTTTGATTGTTTTCAATTTGAGCTTTGTAAAAAATTTCAAGCAAATCAAGATTTTGAAGATTATATTTTCTGATTATAGAAAAATATTCAATTAATAGCTCACTATTCTTTGATCCAGAAATTTTAAAACCAGAATCAAATGTGAGCAATCTAGTGTTAATTACTACTTCTCCTTTATTTCCAAAAAAAGTAATTATATCATTTAGAGAATCGCCATCATTTTTATCTAAGTATAAATAATAAATATCAGGTTCATCTATTTTAGTACTTAACTTGAAATTACTATTTCCAGTTATTTTAATAGAATCTAAAGAAACTATAGTTGAATCTTGCTCTTTTTGAAGATAAATTATTCCTTTTCTAAGCCCGTCAACATCTCCAGAAACAATCATTTGATTTTGATCTGAATTACAGCAAATAATAAATAGTGTTATACAAGTAAGAAGTATTTTTTTCATTTTATAAATTTATCCAATAAGTTAATTTAAGATTAATTGATCTATACTGTGGCTCCATAGAATCTGTGTTTATGTAATTATCATTGTAAACAATATATAAATCAGAAAGTGGAGCGAATCTCCATTTAAATCTAGAATTAATACCTAGGTTTTTAGATTGATTAGTATATTGAATATATGTTGACCATGAAGATTTTTTATTAAATGTATATTGAAACTTAGGGCTAATTAGCCAAATATTTCTAGATGGGTATGGGTCTGGTAATTTAATAGAGTCATAATCAAATCTTAAACTCATATTAAAATAAGGCTGAATTCTATATTTAAATCCAGTTTTAAATGAGAGTTTAGTTCCATTAAAAAAATCTCCATACTGTATTCCGGTTGCAAATTTAAAAATATTTTTATCTGGTGAAGAAAATGCTATTTCATAATCAGTATAAGAATAAAAATTATTTGCAGGAAGAGGCGTTGCACCTTCAGTTCTAGTTGGGTCAAAATTAGAGTATAGATAATCTCTCTTTATGTTTTGTTTAATCTCAAATGTACTTTGATTTCTATACTTTATTTCAAAAGAAGAAATATTCCACCTTCCTTCAAATTTTTCAGCTTTATTTGGTCTAAAAACATAAGCTGCATAATGTTGCAGTTCATAATTTAGAATCTTATCATTATTTTTGGGATATATTCTATACTGATAAAAAGGGGTAAATTTTACAAAGCCGTATCTTCTATAATAACCTAAATCTGATCTAAAATCATCACCAACATAAGAACCACCCATGCTAACATAATGTTTACGTGTGTTTTTTGATAATTTTAATCCAAAAGATGCATTTTTATCATTTTTTTCAGGTGTAAAAGATTTATGAAAGAATGTTCTTCCACTCCATTCTCCATTTTTTGAAGCTAAATTATATTCTAATCCAAAAACCCTATTATAAGTATTTTGATTATCAACAAAATCATAAGTTTTGGTATTTTCTCTATTTATGAAAAAGAATGAATAATTTGATCTTGCAAAAACTTTATTTCTAAGAGTAAAGACTGTACTATTGTTTTGAGGAATACCCTTTGTTCTATCTTCTTCTGTCAATACATTTAGTAAACCTATTCTAAGTTTGTCATTTACCTTTCCACTTAACCGTACACCACTAACTATTCTATTTTCGACAGTATTTCCTTCAAGATCTTTTGAAATACCAATTCTTCTAGAAAAGAAAGGCTCTGCATCTCTCTCTTGGCCAAAGTCAGTAAATAGATCAGAATTTTGAGTAAAGAATTGTCTCCTTTCAGGAAGCCTTAATTCAAATTGAGTCAAGTTTACTAATTGATCATCAACTTCTACTTGAGAAAAATCAGGATTTAAAGCGAAGTCTATATTTATAGAATTACCTATAGGTATTTTCATATCAAGACCAAAATCAAAATTATTTGTATTGATTTGTTGAATAAAATCTTTTCCTATTGAGCCATTAATATAGGGTATTATGGAAACAGGTTTTTTTGATTCACCCAAAGGTTTTTCAAAATTAATCTTACCCATAAATGCAAGATCTCCAATTCTCTGTTGTTGAGGAGTCTTAGCCCAACTGGAATGTTCTAGTGATTGAGTATCACTTCTATAAATATTAAACCTCCAACTTTTAGCTCCATTAATAAAATATAGTTGGTCTAATGGTATTTTTACTTCAACTATATATGAGTCATCATATAATTTTGATTCCACCTCCCAAATTGCATCCCAAGATGAATTCATTCCTCTACCACCAAATGAATTAACAGAAGATAATAGCATATCTCCTTTTAAACCAAGATGATTGGTTTGAAATTTAAAAGCATTTGAAGCATCATTAAAAGTGTCAAAAATTAATTGTACATAATCAGCACTTTGAGTTTCAAAATCTCTTTCTAGATTGTATACAGTAAACTTTTTTTCTTTTGTATAGGCTTTAACTAAAAAATATAAGTTTTCGTTATCAAATAAAGCCTTAAATTCAGTTTGCTTTACAGCTCTTACGGAGTCAGTAGGTCTCCATTGCCAAAAATCAGTTGATGACTCAGCATCATTCCAAGCTAAATCAGAGGGAGATCCATCAATTTCTATTAATTCTTCTGTATACTTTACTGTTAATTCTTGAGAAAAAATTAGATTAGAGTTTAATATAGCTAACAATAAAAAAATAGGGAGTTTTTTCATAATATTTTTTTGCGATTTAAAAGTAAGAAAATTATATAGATTTAGCATATATAACTATATTGGACCTAGTTTTAATAAATAAGTTTATGTCATTAATCCTTACATTATTATTT
>Ga0206131_10000205_pt1 | contig 84255 bp, 51 predicted proteins | sample Helgoland_Spring_FD_148636 | JGI IMG/M metagenome (GOLD analysis project Ga0206131, IMG submission 148636) | Pelagic subsurface seawater microbial communities from Kabeltonne, Helgoland, North Sea - Helgoland_Spring_Bloom_20160517_1 | ecosystem: Environmental > Aquatic > Marine > Epipelagic ... | reverse complement strand
GTTTGATAAAAAAGCACATATTTCATTAACAATAAAACATGATATTTTTGATAAAATGAAACCGGATAAAGATTCTATGATTGTGAGATATAATGATGAATGGAATGTTCCTGAAATAAATTTTGAAAATCCAGATAAGTATAGAACTGGCAAAAAAAAATATGAATATAAGTTTCATTTTCCAACAAGTGTTCAAAAAAAAGAGGCTTATAAGCGCGCATTAAAATTGCGCATAGATGAAAAATTTTTTGACAATGCTATAAAAGTAAATTACACAAATAAAACAGGCGAAGTTATTAAAATGGGAATGCCAATAAATTTAACACATCCTGTTTATTTAGTTCCAATAAGTATTCAAAATCCTTATACTGATAATATTGATAAAGGTGAAACTGTGCGATTATATTTACGAGGTAAAGTTTATAAAAATAATCAAATGGAGGGAGATGATTCGAATAATTTTCAAGTTGTGGATAATAATTCATTAAATAATATTGTGATGATTGGTATAAAAGATACTGAACTTGCTAAATTTTCAATAGAAGATGTTAAAAACAATATAATGTCTTTTGATTCGAGAACAGAAAACTTGGCTTCATTATCCGATATTTTTACTTTGTTTAAACAAATCAATCCAACTATGAAGATGAACCCAGACCCTTTAAAATTTTTTACCCATGAACAATTTTATATAAAAAGTGGGATTTGTAAGAGAATTTTTTATGAAGAAAATGTTGATATTGGTGATATAATAGATGATAATATTGACTATAACAATGTATTTGTCTTTGTATATAATAGTTCATTGGTGAGTAATCGCGATATTCGAATAAATAAAGAATATGGCACAATTTATGCAAATTTAGAAAAAGTTGAAAACCCTAGTTTAATTTCATACTTGGAAGTTAAATCACCAATTGGTGCAAAAAAAATAAAGGAAAATAAAATAAGCAATATAAAATTTGGACGCAAAAGTTCAGAAATTTATATAATGAGTGTTGCTGATTTAGAATCTACAATTAAAGAGGAAGAAATGAAGAAGGTTGATATCGAATATGAGAAAAATGACGCAATGGTAAAAGCTGAAGAGGCAGAAGATGCAAAGAGTGAAAGATTAAGACAAAAATATAAGAAAAAAGAGAATGAAAGTATGGAAAATCTAAATGAAACCCGTGATAATTTAAAAGATGAGAAATCAAAATTAAATAGCGAAGTTAAAAAAGGTAAACTTTGGGGATATAACAAAAGGTAAATTTTTATACATTAAATAAATTTTAAATAATAAAAAAAATTAATACATTAAATAATAAAAAATTTATATTTTTTATTATTTAAAAGTTTATTTTGTAAAACTTTTTTTAAAAGTTTATTTTGTCAAACTTTTTTTAAAAGTTTATTTTGTCAAACTTTTTTTAAAAGTTTATTTTGTCAAACTTTTTTTAAAAGTTTATTTTGTCAAACTTTTTTTAAAAGTTTATTCGGAAGTTTTCTTCTTGCGTCTAACAATCTTTTTCTTTGCCTTTTTCTTTACTGGTTCTTCTTCTGGTTCTTCTTCTGGTTCTTCTTCTTCTTCATCCTCTTTTTCGGGAATTTCTTCTTCCTTTTCTTCATAATTTGAATAACTATTTTCTTCTTGTTTTGCTGTTTCTTTTTGACTCAAAATGTTGTCAGCTTCTTCATCGTCGCTATCGTCCATAATATGACATGTTCCTGTTCCCAAAAGGCGTGCTGGTGGTCTTACACATGCTTGCACCAATTTCCAAGTAACCCCGCATTTACCACCTGCGAACCAAATACCGGTGCATTGGATAAGACCTTTAACATGAGATGCTTTTGGAATTGTGGTATGTGGTGTTGCCGAACTGTCAGTATAAGTAGGCAAATACAATGGTTTGGATTGCATATCATATACTTCACAATTAAATTTATTATCCCAGAAAGGAATCTTAATTTTCATTGTTGGAAATCTACTATAGTCAGGCTCACCGTTTGGTTTTCCTTGTGCATCTTTTTTTTGTGGATATTTCAAAATTGGATACATGAGAGCATCTACAACTTCTCTAGACATCTTTGACTTACCGTTCCATGACTTACACATTTCTCCACAAGAATCGTCTTTAATCTTATTTTCCATAACTTTAAGTGCTTCCAAAAACTTTAAAACAGATGGGCTATCGTCATTGAATTGAAGTGCCATATCATAACTTACACGACCAGTTTGCTCATCAACTCTTTCATTCACACCCCATGTTAGCATCAATGGAATCTGTAAAACGAGTGGTCCACCATTCAGTTGAATCTGAACATTTTTTCCACCTCGTTTATTCACAACTGCTTCACGATAAGTGATGTCAGTTGCTTGAAAAGATTTTGCTTTTGTGATTTGTTGATTATTGGACATTTTATTTATATTTATGGTTATTTTTTTTAAATCATTTTTAAAATCAATTTAATTTTAATTCAAAAAAATAAGTATTTGAATAATAAAATAATTTAACAAATGGGTATTAAAAAAATATGTATAAATTATGTATAATGAATAATACAATTGTTATACAAGGTCCAACACATAAGTGTCAATCAATGTGTAATATAAAAATAAATAATGCGAATAAAATGGATAATATGAAAATTTCAAAAATAACACCAAAGTCATTTCTAAAAATTTATATATATGATGATATCACAGATAAATATTTAAAAAAATCCAAAAAAAAGTTGAAACAAAGTGATTTTGAAATATTGGATTTTTCGGAATATGATAACTTATTTAAGAATAATTATACAGTATCACAATTAAAGAGTATTTCACGTTTTTTTAAACAAAAAGTTTCGGGTAATAAGAAGGAATTAACTTTTAATGTTTATAATTATTTAAAATATTCTTTTTTTTCAATAAAAATACAGAGAATTTTTAGAGGTTTTTTTTTTAGGAATTTTTTGAAAATGCGAGGACCAGCTATAAAAAATAGAAATATTTGTGTAAATAATAAAGATTTTCTAACATTTACAGAATTAAAAGAAATCCCATATTATCAATTTTATAGTTTTAAAGATAAAGATAATTTTGTTTATGGTTTTGATTTATGTTCGATATATAATATGATTAAAAATGGTGAATATGTAAAAAATCCATATAATAGAAACGATTTACCAAAGGATATATTACAATCTATAAAAAAAGTTATCAAAACTGCAAAAAAAATGAAGTTACCTTTAAATATTAAATTAAAAGATGACATAGATAGTCTATCTTATAAAAAAAAAACTGAATTAAGAGCATTGAATGTATTTCAAAAGTTTGATACAATGGGTTTCATAACAGATTCAAATTGGTTAATGAATTTATCAAGGAATAGATGTATAAGATATATAAGGGAATTAGATGATGTTTGGAATTATAGAGCACAAATTACAAATGAAACTAAAAATAATATATTACCACCAAATGGAAGACTTTTTAATATAAATTTAAATAATATATTTTCAACAAAAACCGAATTATTTATTAAAAATTTTATTTTAGATACTATTGAAAAATTAATATCACGTGGTGTAAATGAGAGTTCGCGTTCATTGGGTTGTTTTTATGCTTTAGGAACATTAACGATTGTTTCTGTAAATGCTTCAAATTCACTTCCATGGTTGTATGAATCTTTTTTAGTAAACCAACAATAAAAATTTTATAATTTTATTTAAATATGCGTAATATTTTAATAATGCCTTACCATTTATAATGTTAAAATATTTATATTAATATATATTTTACCCAAAACTATTTAAACAAATGACAATATAGGATATTATAAATGCCCTCAAAAAAGAAAACGACCAAACAAGCCAAAACGACGACAGCAAAGACTGTTGCAAAACCTGCTGCCCCCGCGGCGCCTTCTACGGAACCCGAACAAGTTACGACCCCAACCTTGACCGAACAATTTAATGCTCTTTTGGGTCAGTTGTCTGCACTCCGCAGTCAGCTCACATCTGTAACCAGTCAAGTTAGAGCTCTTTCCAAGCGTTCTGAACGTGAAATTAAAGTTGCGGTGAAGAGTAGTCGTAAGAAACGTAAAGCCGGAAACAGAGCCCCAAGTGGTTTTGTCAAGCCAACCAAAATTAGCACTGAACTCGCCAAGTTTCTCGGTAAGCCACTCGGTTCCGAAATGGCCCGAACGCAGGTTACTCGTGAAATCAATGGTTACATTAGAGAACATAAGCTCCAAGACCCCAAGAATGGTCGTCGCATTCTCGCTGACAAAAAGTTGAAAAAGCTTCTCAAGCTTAAGGATAGTGATGAACTTACTTATTTCAATCTCCAAAGATACATGAGTCCTCATTTTGCAAAAGCCGGAAAAGCTCTGCCAGCCAACGCATAATAATTTAGATAATAATTAGATAATATTTAGATAATATTTAGATAAAAAAAATAATAAATTTCTTCATAAATTTATTATTTTTCAAATACTTATTCATATAATTCTTTGAGATAGTTATTTCTTTCAACGATGAGTTGTTTTACTTTTCTTTTAAGGAATATATCATTTTTAATTATGATATATTTATAATTTTTTAAAATATTTTTATTATTTAATATATAAATATTTTTAATTTGATTATAGTTTTCATATTCATCATCATTTAATAAATTATTATTCAATAGCCATGATAAAAATTCTTCATTGTTATGTTTTTCTATTTTATATTTTATAAAATAATTCATATAATATAAGAAATTTTTCTTTTTTGATACTTTTGTATAATCATTGCAGGATAAAGTGCATATTTGTTGAAATTCGCTCATTTTCATATCTGTAAATTCTAATATTTTATCCATATCATACATAATAAATGTTTCTTTATAATAATTAATAGATTTCATAATTCTTTTTGAACCAAACGCAAATAAGTCTGTATCTTCGCTCATACATGCAAATACCTTATTTTTTCTCAAAAGTTCCGCGCATAACTCTTCGGCTTCGCCTATTGCCGTAATATGTTTCATACCACAATAATCCAGACATCTCTTTGCATCATGAATGTCCCATTTTGTAATTTTAACTCTATCGCGGTTTAATGATTTTAATTTATTTTGTTGTTTTTTTGTTTTATTTTCAACCAAAACCAATTTATTAAATTTATTATTTGCCTTCTCACGATTTTTTCTTCTTTTTTCCTGTTCATTTTTTTTATCATCTGAATATTTTCCATCAAACACAAATAAAGCATTTATGTTATATTTTTGAAGAATTTTACATAATATTTCAAGTTCTTCAATCAAACGGTTATTTCCCAAAAATTGATATATATAATTGTATATATCAATACAAATTTTTTTATTAGATAATTCCGAAAAATGTATTTTTTTCCCAATAGCAAAGGAATTATTTTTTAAGAATTTGTTCAACAATCGAATTCCCATATTTTTTTGTGTTTATTATTTATAAATTTTAAAATATATCAATTTAAAATTATATATCAATTTACTTCAACAATTGTCATCCGGAGAGAATTTACCAATTTTTTATAATCTACATCATTCTTTATACTATTAAACAACTTTTTTACTAATTTTATATTTTTAATATATTCTTCCATTTTATAAAGGTTTTTTGTTTTTTTTAATAAATCCATCACATAAGTATCTTCTTTCTTTGAAAAAATTAAATTTATATTATTTTTATTAAACCATAATAACATATCTTCTGTATTAAATAACCAGACAGATTTTAATATATGATAAGCAAAAACATTCGTTTCTTCTTTATATAAAGATAAACTTTTTGATTTTTTATTTTCATTATTACTAATAATATCTTCATATGATAACCCCATATGGTCTAACACCTTTATACATGAAAATATTGAATAATATTTTTCAAATTCATTCAAAATTCGAAAATTCAATATAAAATCATCAAAGTCATTTTTATTAGATAAACTAAAAAATGATATTATAGATGTATGAAATATATTCGCCCAAAATTCACTATATGTTTCCGTTATATGAAAATCACTATTTACTCTAAACATGCTTTTTAATGAATCTTTTATTTCATGGTTAATATTTAATCCCGCAAAATCAAAACAAAGAGAATGCATTAGCTCATGGATTAATACTTTATACCATTCTTCTTTTCTATATAATAATATTTCTCCATCCTTTTTACATGCAAAAGTAAGTGCAGTATTAATATGTTCTTTTGATAATGTTTGTTTTTTTACTTCTGGTAACAATTTCTTTTTATCTGTAAAACATAGAGAGATTTTTAATGATGATATTTGCGGAACAAAAAAACTTAAAAGAAAATGTAACAAGATTATGATTTTTTTTAAATAAATTTCATGTTCTTTATTATCACATACAATAAATTCAATCGTGAAATTTATATTTTTTATTATAAAATTATAAGTCTCTATACATTTTATGTTTTTTTTTATGAAAATTTTTATATTATCTGGAACAAACATTGAGTTTTTTAATAAACTGAAGCTCTCTAAAATGTCACTTCTATTTTCGTCATTTAATTTTATTATATTTTTATTGATTTCCTTTCCTTTAAAAATTTCATTATAATATTCATTTGACAATTTAATATTATTATAAACTTTTCTTACTATACCATCTATATTTTTATCTTTGTTATGTGTTATTTTATTTATATGTGGTAAAAATAATTTTAAAAATGTTGCGCTCATTATTGTTAAAGACATTCTTATATTATACTTTTAAAAAAAGTATTACAAAATATACTTTAAACTTTTAAAAAAAGTATTACAAAATATACTTTAAACTTTTAAAAAAAGTATTACAAAATATACTTTAAACTTTTAAAAAAAGTATTACAAAATATACTTTAAACTTTTAAAAAAAGTATTACAAAATATACTTTAAACTTTTAAAAAAAGTATTACAAAATATACTTTAAACTTTTAAAAAAAGTATTACAAAATATACTTTAAACTTTAAACTTTTTAAATAATTTCATCATCCAATTCATCAAAACTTTCAATATTTAGGTCTTCTTCGAGAACATTTTTATCTTTAAACATTGAGATTTTTCTAAATCCCATTGTTTCTGTCATTGATTGTCTTATTTCCATAGTATCGTTAAAGTTAACCAATACGCTACCTTTTCCTCTCCTCAACATCAAATGCACTAATTTAGCATCCTTTGTAGCCATCAATACCTTCTTTGATAATTCATCCTGTTCATATTTTGCCTTTTGTCCATTAATCATAATTCTCTCCTTTTTATCTTCCCAATTTGGATCTAAAACAACAGATTTTGGTCTATATTTTTTTCCCATAACTTTTCCACTTCTACCTCCAGCAGTTAATGCTAATTTTGCATCTTTACATATTTCAGACCCACTATTAAATGTAAATTTTTCATAAAATTCTTTATATTCATCACTTTCTTCAACCCGCCATTTAAATTTATTGGCATGAAACCAATGTTCTACAGAAGCCCATTCATAACCATCCAAGCTAAATAACGATTTTTCTTCATTTTGTGGAAGACCTCCCCACATATTTGATAATACCTTTCTCCAATCTTTTATCCTGCTTAATCCATCAAATTTTGTTGGGTCCGATACCTTTTCACTCCATTTTTTTGACGCATCTTTATGATTATTTCCACCTTTCCCAGGCATAACATCCCTTGATTTACTATAAAATACAAACAATGAACTATCGTCATACAAATCTGGTCGTTCCATATCATTACTTGTTTTCTTTGCATCTTTTGACATTTCTTCAAATAAATCACCTTCTAAATCACCTTCTACTAATGTTGTTTCTCCATAATTTATAATACTATTACCAATCAATTTATTTATTTCCGGGTCAACCCTTTCTATCTTCAAATATTTATCTGCACCAGCAGCATGTCTTAATGTTAAAATTTTTCGTTTTTTCCAGTCGTTACCCGCTGCTTTTTCACTCATAATATAAATATCACCATTCTTTAAATCAAATTTATATCTATCACCCATTGCTTCACCGTTTAAAAACCATTGATAATGTAAAGGAAATCCACTATATTGGTCTTCTCCGAAACGAACCCCAATAACATCTTTTCTTTCACTATCACCATGAAAACCCATACCTGTTTCATTTAAATCATAATAATAATTACCTTCCGCCTTTTTATTCGCTGCTTTTTTACCAATGATTTTTGGTAAAGCTTTTCTTATATGAGATGTTAAAGGTAACTTTGAAAAAGAAACAATCGTTCCTATACCCTGGTCATAATCTGGTTCTCGCTCTTCATCTGCAAAGCATAAATTATGTCTAGACTTTTTATTCAATACTTTACCTCTTTTCATATCTTTGTATTTAGTATCTTTTTTCAATACCTCGTGTTCATTAAATAAATCTACTGAATTTTTCCCAATTGTATTTAATAAAATATTTACACCGTTTTTAAATATTAAAATAGAGGCTGGTTCAGCTTCTTCCTTTTTGTTTTCAGGCAAAACTGTTCGTAAGTCAAAAATTTCAACATTCGCATCATTGAATATAGATTTAATTTTATTTTTAGCATCTTCCAAATCTTGAATAGTATAACCATCAGCTTTTTCACCATGGATTGACATACCATGGTTTTCAACAGTTGAACTAAATGTTAAAGTCGCGCCTTTTTTTACTGGTTTTATAAATTTAGATTTAGATTTTAAATTATTTCTTGTTAATAATTTCCCAACCTTTTTTTTATTTAATATTTTTTCAACTGTTTTATATTCTTCTATAATCACCTCCAAATCATCATATGAATGTTTTCTATTTTTAATTTTATAATCAAATATCGCCTCTTGACCAAAACTTCCACCCCCAATTTGATGTTCTTCAAGATAAAATTCTGAATATTTTATATCCCTCATTTTTTTCGAATTTGGTAAAATTTTTTCTATATAAACTTTTATAGCATTTCGTAATTTTACTTTATCATTTAATTCATCACTGTTATATTCATTTATTAATTCTTTTAATTCAGAGATATTATCAGCTATTTCAGTATTAATTATTTTTATTATTTCATCTTTTTTTACAACTTCTTCTTTTTTTCTATTGGCTGATTTAAAATTTGATTTTTTTGTTTCACCTTTTGTTTCTTCATAACCTTCATCTTCTTTATAAAATTCAATGTAATTTTCCCATCTTGTTTTATTTAAATTATCAATAAATAGATTTAATAATTTTTCTTTTTCTGTAAATTCTTGATATTCACTCTTTAAAGAATCAAATTCTGTAACTATTATATCTTCTTTTTCTAAATTAAATAATAATTTTAGTTTATTTTCTATGATTTTTTGCTTTAAACTTTCTAAATGATTTTTTATATCATCCTTAAAATTAGAATGTTCAATATATTTTCCTTTTTTTATTTTAATACTTAACTCGCATTTATTTGTGCAATTACATTTAGCTATTAAATATTTTTCATTAATGATAAATTTTGTTCCACCTATATTTTCACAATTAATACATTTGACGGATAATGTTTTTATTTTTTGTTTTGCTTCGCTTTTGCTATATTTTTTTAATAGTTTTCTTTTTAAATCTTTCCTTCGTTCATCATATTTATTTTTTAATTTATAAAATAAATTAATATCATTTAAATAAGTATCTTTATTCATTATAATTTTTTAAAATATTATATTTTTTGTAATTTTTTAAATACAAAAAATATATTAAATATTATAAAATTTCTCATGTAATAATTGATAATCACTTTCAAATTTAGGAAGACTTGTAATCATTTCTTTGTTTTTTATTTTTGAAACTGCCATTATATTTTGCAATTTTGATAATATATAATTCTTTTTGGTTTTTTTTTTATTTTCAATATCTTTTTCTGTTGGTTTTGTCTTATATTTATATGCTAAATATAATGTCAAAATTATAATAAAAAAAAATAGCAAACCAATATTTAATAAAAATACATTTTTTGATTTTTTTCTTATATTGCAACTTTTTAAAGTTTCTGATAAAAAGTATTTTGTCCCTGGTTCAATTAATCTTGGATTCATTAATATATTTTAGAGTGAAAATTTCAAAAAATATTATACTTATTATTTATAATAATAAATGCCAGAACAAGAAAATGTAGAATCAGCAAAAAAAGGACCTCCTCCAGAAAAAGGTAAGCCTCCTAATTTTACAGTAGCATATCTCGTACCTTTATGTTTATATTTTTTCGCAGCATTTAAACTTTATATGGGTGCTATTGATGATAAAGGTATAAGAACAAACAGTAACCCACAATCTAAAATAGCATTGTTACAAATAGCTTTCATGGTTGGTTTATTCTTAATGATGTATAGTTTTAACATTAAAACATATGCATTAAATTGTCCAGTAGATAGCAAAAATTTTGCATTGAATGCTTTTCTTTACACATTTTTACCGTTTATTTTCATTATGGGAACATTGATAACTATATTGGTTATGATGCCCGGTTGGAAAGCGCCATTTTCAAATACAATTGGATTTTTTATTGTAAAAAATGTATGGGCAAGAAGGTTATTTAAGTTACAAGAATGGATAAAAGTCGATGGTGCTGGAGATGAAGCAACCGGTCCATTAAAAAGATTTAATAGTATTAATAATAGAACATTTTTTGTAAATGAATTGACACCTGATAATTTCTTCGAAGGAATAAAGTCACTAAACATTGGACCAGGGTTACAATTTGATTTTCATCCTAAAAATGTTCCTAATCCAAAACAAGCAGGAACAAATATGCCAAATCCAATGTCAAAGGGTGTAAATATAATGAAACAACTTTATAGCGCCGTTATTTTGAAAGATATGATTTCTGAATTTATTTGGTACTTTTTAGGTGGTTTATTGGCATATTCTGTTTCACAAATTAATATAATTGATGGTGCTTGCGAAAAAGGTGTTCAAAAAGACAATGGTGGAGAGGAAACAGATGTTCAACAAGACGATGATGACGAAGAAAAAAGTTAAATATAAAAATTTATATGAAATAATTTTATATAAAATAATTTCATATAAAATAATTTTATATGAAATTAAAAATTTAAAAAGTATATTTGGGCAATGTAATGTAATACAAAATAAAAACATAGCATAATATTGCTAAAAATATAGTTATAAGCCAAATGGGTATAACCGTTTTTTTTCGGTAACCTAATCCAAATTGTCTAAAACTACCATCTTCACCATATATGAAAGACGGTTTGGCACTTTGGATAATGATAAAAATAATCAAAAATAATAAAATAGATGCTGATGTTATATTTTTTTTTATAAATTTTCTATACATTGTAATAATTTATATTTAGATTTTTTAATTATTCTATTGAATCTATATTTTTTCTTAATAAATTATAGACTACTTGAAATCCCAAAAATAACACATATAATTCACCCAAATGGAAAGCTGCGCCAAACATCCTTTTTTTATAAAGATATCCTAAACCACCTATTATTCTAAATATTAAAACAATGAGACCACCAACAGCCGTTTTTTTCGGTTTGAATAATCCTATAATAAGAAATAAAGGCATGAACACACTCATAAATTCCACATTATTTTGGTGTGCTCTTTGCGCTCTTAAATAATAGTCAACATCTTCTTCATTTAATTTCAATTTACTTATTTCACTGTCTCTTGGATAAAGTGTTGGAGCTTTTATTTTAGTTAATGACCTCGCTCTTATTACCGGTATAACCAAAATTAATTGTTGCGCTAAATATAATAAAATTGCAATTAACAACACATAACCATATTCTTTACTAATCTTTAATTCAACCATTTATTTTTAAACATATTAAATTATCATTTTTTTAAACATATTAAATTTTTAATTTTTTTTAATTTTTTTTAATTTTTTTTAATTTTTTTTAATTTTTTTTAATTTTTTTTAATTTTTTTTAATTTTTTTTAATTTTTTTTAATTTTTTTTAATTTTTTATATTTTTTATAAAAAATATAAAAAATTAAAAATATTTACCATTCTTCTTCTCCATCTCTTTCACCTTCTTCGCGCATATCGAATGCCAACTCTTCCTGTAATAATCTATCTTCTCTATATTTATCTTCTAAATTCTCCATCATAAATATTTCCATATTTTCTAAAGTAACATCGTCTACTTTATTCATTTGTATTTCCAAAATAGCAGTTTTTTCCAAGTCATTTCTTTCTTTATCATATTGATTTGGGTCATATTCAAATAATGCTTTTGTTTGACCCAATTTCCACTTACCAAGTTTATGATTTTTTAGCGTGTCTTCAACTTTTCTTTCCTCGTCTGATAATTTTCTCAAATTTTCAGTAATTCCAAACTTCTCTTTTACTCTTGATTTCATAACACTTTTTTTTATTTTACTTTTTGTTACATTTAAAATCTTTTTTCTTTTTGAAAATATAATCAACATTTTTGAAATCATTTCGGCGACCATCTGTTTTAAACTTGCTTTTCTACCTTTTAATAAAGCTTCATCCACTGATTTTGCTTTCGTTTCTTCGAAAATTTTATCTTCGTTTTTTAAAAAATTTTGGTCTGATAATTCTTCAAAAATATCAATATACATGTTTATTGCACAAAATAAAAAATATTTATTCAAAATCTTATAAAACTTACCATTTAAAACACTTTTATTTTTTTCATCAACATTAGAATAGAAAGGAATAATTTCAACCAAATTCAATAAATTTACAGATTTATCAATAATATTTTTTAATAAAACATTTAATTCATTATTTCCATACACAGATTTTAAATCATTCATCTCATCTGATATAATATTTTTTAATAATAAATTATGTTTCATAGATAATTTCCAATGTTTTGGAATTAATTTATCTTCATAATTAACTTTATTTATAACTATTTCTGGAAAAACTTTACATATATCAAAAATCATATTTTTCATTTGCGAACCTATTCTATAATTTGAATTATCTTCTTCAGACATATAATAATCATCACCAAATGTATTGTATTTTTCTATTTTTTCTATGAATTTAATACTTTTCGTTACGCCTTTTTTTATGTTTCCGCGCAAAAACATTTTTATTTTTTCAATAGAAGACTCTATTTTTGAGTTAATTATTAAAATGAAATCTTCAAATATATCATCGGTTTTACCATTATAATTTATAGAAAATCTATCCATCAAATCTATTATTTTTGTCAATATTTCTTTATCACAAACAGTTTTCGATTCTTTCAACAATAAGTATTTTATCAATTCTTCAAAATTTGTTTTTTTTATTTTTATATTTTTTTCAATTTCCAAGTTTAATATTTTTTTCTTATGTATTGTTTTTATTAAATTATTGAATAATTCTTTATCAAAAATTAAACCATCATCTTGTTTCATTTTAAACATTTTATCAGCTATAGAATCATATTTCTTAAACGAAGAAATATTTGTTCCACATATATTTTTTAATTCTTCAGGTAAATTTATACCAGAATTAAATTTGCAATGTTTTATAAACGCTCGGTATATTGTTTCTTCTGTAATATTATTTTCTAATTTTCTTCTTTTTATCTTCGTATCTTTATCTGGAAAGAAATAAGAAGATTTACTAATCATAGCATCTCTTATTTTTATTTTTTCTAATAATGCTATATTTTCATTATATTTTTTAATTGTGTTGTCTTCCTCTATAAAGTAATCATATACATTGTTATTTTTATCATTGCAACATGCGTTTTGCAAATATGGTGTCCCAGTAGTTGTCATAAATAGTAACTCCTTTTTTTCAACAACTTTATTAATTTTTTCAATAATTGCAAATGATAATTCTCTTATTTTTCCTATTAAATTGTTCATTAATTTAAATTGTCCATTTTTTCCTTTTTTTATAATATTATCAAGTAAATTTGTAAAATTACTACCCAACATTTGAACACTTCCTATTTTAATTTCATCTATTGGTGGTAAAAAAGTATTCCATTTTTTTAATTTATATTCTTCAGTTATAGTTAACGTATTTTTTTTTTCTTTTAACCATTCTTTTTTAATTTTTAATTTTTCCATTAATTCAATATTATTTAATGCTTTTTCGCCAATAAATGTTTTTACTTTATGAACATATTTATCAAATTTTACTAATGTTTTGCTTGTTACTTTTTTTATATTGGGCAATCCACTCCATATCTTTTTATCACTTTTTATTTTTATTAGAATACATATTACATAATTTAAAAAATCTTTTTTCGATGTTAGATTATTTAAAGGATAACCATTAAAAGATTTTACGCAACCCGGGAAAGTTTTTGACGTTTTAATTTCAGGAATAGCACATTGGACCGTTATTATAAATACAGAAATTAAAGATAAAAATAAAATTTCATAAACATGTGTGCTGTAGCTTTTAATTGTTTTTTTTCTTTTATTGGCTTTTTCTAGTATAACATTATATTCACCTCTACTCATTGTATTTTCATTATTTAATTGAATTATTATCTTTATCATATTGTCCATATATTCGCTTATTTTTATTCCTATATTTTTTGCAATCGTCTCTATTAATTGTTTTATTATTTTTGATGTTTTTGATTTTTTTTCTACTATACCCTGCTGCAAAACATTTTTTATCACATCTTCATCGTCATCCTCCATTACCTCCCTTGTATTAATTTTATAACCATCTTTATTATATCCTTCACTTGTATCATAATGTATTATTTTTATTAAATAACCACTATGTTTATCTACCATTTTATCACCATCGTCGCTCAAAACACCACGTGACTTTATTATTTGATTTATTGTATCATTGTAATTTTCATTTTCAAATGATTCCGATAACTCGAGAAAAAAACTTGGCAATAAAAGCACATTTGACTCAATGCAATAAAACCAATGCTTATTTTCATTGGCAGTAGGTTCGTATTCGCGACAATATTTTTTAATAAACAAAATAATGTCAGAATATTTTTTTACTATGTTTGTTTGACCTAGGATGGCGTCCCGTAACTTTGCATGCGGCGAAGTTATAATATTACTGTCTTCTATACTATTTCCCAATTTTACCATCAATAAATCTCTCTCAATTAACTTTTTCTTTTCAAATTCTATATTGTTTTTTAAATTTGAAAAACCAATTTCTTTTAATTTTTTTAATCTTTTCAATTGTTTTTTATGCTCCACATTTAAATTCTCGGAAAAATTTTTCGCAATATCGTTTAATAATTCCTTTTGATTTTCAATGTTATTTTTTTCCATTGAACCACATTTATCTTTAATTTTCAAACATTTGTCTTTCATATTGCAAAATACAGAATCATCTGGCATTTTATCACTTAACTCATCATTTAAGCGCCAATTATTGTTTTTTCGTTCATAGTATCTAAATTCATAATCACCCAAGTCTAACACGGCATAGTCTCCATCTTTTATTGTTTTTTTCCCAATTATCATGCTATAAGCATCTAATTTAGCTTGTTTTTTTTCTATACCGACGTTTTTTATTAGATGTTTTGTTACTTTTTCCAGTAATACATCGTCTTCTAAAATATTTCTATCTGCCTCAAATTCTTCCATTATTTCATATCTAGTTGTATCATATTCTCTATCATAATATATTTCTTCTTTACCATTATCATTTTTTAATTGTTCAATATCTTCATACTTTTTTGTTAGTATAAATTCTTTACATAACTCCTTTTTCATTTCGTCTTCTTCTTCATTTTTTAATTTTTCCATTTGTTGTTCCATCACAGAAGTAAAATTTTCTTTTTGATATAGAGTTTGTTGCGATAGACTTAATAAAATATTTAAACAGTTTCCTCCATCATAACTTATAATATTTTTAATAGATTCATTTGTATTTACATTTTTTATATTATATAACCCCGACATTTCTTCAATGTTATTTTTCAATTCCATGTTATTTTCAAATAATTCCAAAAATAAATTATTATATTCAACTGCAGGTTTAGCCTTGTTCATATAATTATTTTCTCTTTTTGCGAGAGATTTTTTCATTCTTGTCATGTTTTTATCAATTATTTGATTAATTATTTCATATTGTGATAGATTAATATCTTTCGAATAAATCATATAATGTTCCAATTCTTCAATAAAGCCCACATTGGTAGTTTTATTTTTATATAATTTGTGCGATTTTTTAATAATTTCTTCATTTGATGGGATAATAGATTTCAAGAAATTATTGTAAATGTTTTTGTCATTTCTATCTTCATATTTTCTCGTCTCTATAAAATTTATTTCATATGGTTCTTTTTCATCTATTGGTAAAAATGATTTTTCAAATTCTTCTGTAATTTCAATATTTTCCAAATCAGTATTTTCAAGTATATTATAATTTATCTTGTCACCGCTTAATAAAATTTTTTCATATAATTTTTTTTCAGGTAAGAATAATTTTGAATATTCTTTAAATTTTTGAGGCATAACTACAAAACCTTTTAAAAATAAATGTTCATTTTCTATTAGTTTTTTTTCAGTATAAAAATTAGAAAAATCATTTTTATGTAAAGTGCTTTCACCCGTAATATATTTTTGAATATAGTTTTTTTTTAATTTTGCATTTTCATTAAAATAAACACTAGAAAGAAGTGGATATTGATTATCAACTATAGTATGAATATCATTTGAAATCTTTATTTTTGAAATAACACCTGTTTTTATTTTTGGGTCAACAAAATTCTTTTGAACATTATTTAATCTTTCTCTCGTAAATTTATATTTATCATTCGAAGAATTAATATCATCGTTTTTATATAAATTCAATGTATCATTAAATGAGTCTATGAAATTATCTGTTGTATCGACTATATAATCATTTATTTTTTCTTCTCCGAAAATTTTAATATCATATAATTTCTTTTTATTCTGGACAACAGGTATTAACCATTTAAAATCATTTTCCAAATTTAATAATTTATTTAAAAGAGACTTATGTTCTTTTTCTTTATAATTTAATTTTGGTGTATTTATCATACCATCTTCTTTGAAATTAGAAAATTCAATTCGCAACTGTTTAAATCTATTTATTGTCTTATTTATTTCATTTATAACATTTTTTGTTCTATTTTTTGCCGAAACTGTAGATAATAAATTATCCAATAAGTCAGTTACCTGTTGTTCTATTGAATATCTTTTATTTTCTTCATTAATATTTACCATTTCCGTTACTTGTAGTAAGTCTTCTTTTGAAAAAATAATATCATTGGCATCTATAATCATAATATCGTTTTTTTCTACATTTTCTGCTTCTTCATAATTCAATTCTAAATCATCCAATTCATCTTCTTCAAATGAAACTTCTTCGTCAAATAAACTTTCTTTTTTTGCTTCTTTCGTTTCTTCTTTTTTTATTTCTTCCTGTCTTAATTCTTCTTCATTTAAAGGTTTTTCAAAAGGTCGTATTGATACAATATTCAAATTTTTTGGAATACCCTGATACTTAAAATCAATATAAATTTTTTGCTTTGAAGGGAAAACTTCAAGCTCAATCATATCATTTTCTAAATTTGTAATTTCGCCATTAATTATTGTTGGTAAAACACTATCTCCACCAAATTCTATGGAAATGCTTACACCAACTATCAAATTATTTTGCCTAGCATAACCCTTTTCTTCTGGGTTATAAAGTATTTCAATTGATTGAATACTTTCATCTGTTATTATATTACCACTAACATTCAATTCGATGATTTTATTTTCTTTTTGATTAATTAAAGTAATATTTTTATCATCTAAATAATCAATAAAAAATATTTTTTCGTGCAAAGCATCGTTTATAGGTGCTATAATTTTTATAATTTGCCCTAAATCTAAATCTAATTTATTTTCAGTATTTTCTTCCATTACTTATATTCTATAAATATTAAACTTTTTAAAAAAAAGTTTCACAAAAAAATTAAACTTTTAAAAAAAAAGTTTCACAAAAAAATTAAACTTTTTAAAAACCAGTTTCACAAAAAAATTAAACTTTTTAAAAACCAGTTTCACAAAAAAATTAAACTTTTCACAAATAAATATTATTTAAAATACATTTAAAATAATAATAACAATCTCATCTATAGAATGAAATACACACCATTCAAAAAAAATAATATTACACAGATTCGCGAAGATGATAATTATATTATTAAAAAGAAAGACAATTTCAAAATTATAAAATATAATAAAAAAAAATTGACAGTTGATAATGAAAGTTCTGTTGGTTTATTTCGTTCATTGGTAATGAATGATAAAAATGTTGTTGCTTTTGCACCTCAAAAATCAGTTAATTATAATAATTTCATTGTTGAAAATGAATTTGAAGATTGTTATATTACGGAATACATTGATGGGACAATGATTAATATTTTCTATAATAATGAAAAATTAGATGAAAATGATGAATTAAAACCAGGTTGGGAATTTTGCACAAAAAGTAATATTGGTGCTAAATGTCGTTATAATCTTGATACGCAAAAAACATTTTATGACATGTTTTTGGAAGCATGTATTGAAGAGAAATTGGATTTCAATCTTTTAAATAAAAAATATAGCTATTCATTTGTTTTACAGCATCCTGAAAATAAAATTGTAAAGAATATAAAAAAACCAAAATTATTTTTAACCAGAGTTTATTCATTTAATGATGAAAATGAAATTTTTGATGTTACTGAAGAAGAGAAAAATATTGACATTGATACACCACGAACATTATATAATATCAATAAAAATATATCTAATTGGATTGATTTTACAGATTTATGTTCTGGAGAAAGATTACCATATGATATGGTTGGTTTTATAATTTATAATAGAGACGGTATTAGAACAAAGATTCGAAACATAGCTTATGAAAATCTCAAAAGATTAAAAGGAAATCTTCAAAAAATGTTTCTACAATATTTAACATTGAGAAAAAATGATCAATTAGGCTATTTTTTGAAATTTTTTCCAGAATATAGACCAGAATTTGAATTATATAAACAAAAGTTATACAAATGGACTTATACGCTTTTTGACCATTATGTTGATACATTTATTTTAAAGAAAAAACGTCTTAAGGAGTGCCCCTTCGAATTTAAACCAATTCTATACAATATTCAAAAAGTATATCTGGAAGTATTAAAACCAAATAATGGAAAAGTTACATTTAAATATATTTCCGGTTATGTAAAAGAATGTATTGCACCCAAGAAATTAATGTTTTGTATTAATTATCCATTACGAAATAAACTTTTAGAAAAATAAACTTTTAGAAAAATAAACTTTTAGAAAAATAAACTTTTAAAAATATAATTTTAATAAAAAAATTATTTATAATTTTTTTATTAAAAGTTTTGTCCTACTTTTCCCAAAAGTGTTAGACAAATGATTCTTTGATATTTTTAAAAATTCGTTGGCCAGTATCAACACAAGTTTTGAATAAACTTTTTATATTATCAATATTTGCTTGCGTTTCATCTGCAAAAACAACCCTGATAATAGAATGTTCATCATGTGGATGTTTTTTAATAAAACCAACATAATTTAATACCTTTTTATCTTTGAAAAATATTTCATGTAAAATATATTCAATAACCTTCCCAATTGTATACCCATAACCAGATAGAATGATATCAAATGAATTGTTGGTTTTAATTTGGTCCGTTAAAATTTCAAACTTATCTTCCTCCATTTTTTTTCCAAATACTTCCAATGAATTAAATAATACATCGCATGATTTTTTTAATAGTTCTTCATTTTTATTAATACCAATTGTTTCAACTATAAAATCAAAACTGTCTTTTATGAAATATCTTTTACTATTAAGAATATACCAATTTTTCTTTCTTTTTTGAATTTCATTTTGTGGTATCAATAATTTTTCTAATTTTTCTTCCTCAACTGACCAGGCTTCTGTTTGTTTTACAGGGTCTTCTGTGTTTTTATATGCTGCCGTTGAACAAACATTATATTGACCACTTTCCTTGGCACATGTAACAAATAATTTACATTTAAACTTTAATTTTTGCCCTTCTGATTTTTTTGAGATTGGTGGTTTTAATCTTGCGAATAAAATATGTTCTTTTGTAATGCTCGATGGAGGAAATATCTTTTTTTTAAGTTCATCTGAAAATTTCCTATTTGTTTTACTATCTGTTATATCAAAGTCTTTTGTTGTAATAAATTCAATAGAATCACTCTTATTTTCTTTATCTAAAGAAACAATTAAATTATCGACTGGGGTTTTATCAAAATCTTTAAGATGAACCGGAATACATGCCAATCTTTGCTTTAAAATTTCATTCGTGAAAGATGTTGTATTTTCATAAATAATAATTGAATTTAATGTTTCATTTAAATCATTGTATGGTTCGGTTTTGAAACCTATCGTTTTAATATCACTTAATAAAGTCCGTCTAATAGCATTAATAATACTAACATTGCATTTTTCTATTCTAAAAGAATAAACATCATTGTTTTCTTTCTGGTCTGAAATTTCCGGTAATTGAAATTTAGTTTCACTCATTTATATATTATTACTAATTTATTTTATATATTTTTATAATTAATAAATTTTCAATTTAATAAATTTTAATAAATTTTAATGAATTTAATAAGTTAAATTTTAATATTCAAAAACTTTTATAATAATAAATGAGTTACGTTTTATATTATAGTAAATATTGCGAAAATTGTAAAAAAATATTATATAAAGTTGGCAAAGATAAAATAAAAAAGGATATTCATTTTCTTTGCATTGATAAGAGAAAAGTTACAAAAGGTAAAGTTTATATTGTTTTAAGTGATGGTAAAGAATTATTGATGCCTGATGAAATAAAAGAAGTCCCTGCCTTGCTTCTTTTAAATAGGGGTAATAGAATAATATATGGCAATGAAATTTTAGAATTATTTAATCCTATTTTAGAAAAAAATAATACAGGGAAAAATAATGGTGGAGAACCTTTAGCATTTTCCAATTATGAAATGGGTGCAGCATTATCTGATAATTATTCTTATTTAGACCAGAACTCTGATGAATTATCAACTAAAGGAGAAGGTGGGTTAAGGCAAATGCACTCATTTGCCACATATAATTTAAAAGATGAGATTGAAACGCCACCAGAAACATTTATTTCAGAGAAAATAAAATCCGGAAATGTTTCAAAATTATTAACAAAGTTACAAGAAGAAAGAAATAGTGAAATGAACAATAAAAAGCTGGTTGTTTAATATTTTTATTAAATTAAATGTTATAATTATTTAAAAATAATTATAATATTATTAATTATATGAATAAAGACAAAAAATTTATATATAAAACATTTAATAATGAGTTTATATTATTTTTGGATTTTTTAATTGATATTTTTAACACTGATGAAGAAATTGAATCTTTAAAATCAGTCATTGAAATGTTAATAAAATACAATCCAACTAAACTTATTTATTTATTTCATTATTATGTAACAAATCCATATGATTCAGTTATAAAAAAAGGCGAATTTGAATATTTTGAAAATAAAGATTATTCTTCTGATGTTAAAGATTTAAAAGAGAATGCTGAAATAGTTCTAAAAAAATATGATAAAATGAGACAAACTATTGCAAAAGAATCACCTGAAAATAAAAAAACTTCTATGGAATTTATTCAAAATTTGGCAGGTTTATCAAAATTATACTACACTAAATAAAAATATAAATATGTTGTAAATTAGTATTTAAATATTCCAATATAGATTAAAATATTATGAATACTGATGGACCGCCAGATGAGTTAAAAAAAATAGTTAAGGATTTTATTACAGATATTCTGAATACTTTTCCAGAATATAAAGATAAATTCAGTGACAACGAACTGGAATTTTTGAAAAAAGATGGTGATGTTGAAAAATTAAAAGTAAGTTTTGATTATTTTAAAACTGTTTATCCGGAGAGATTTTTTGATATATTATATGAAAACGAAGATTTATTTAAAGACAATTCGAAAAATACAAAGTTTTTTGAAAAAATAGATTTTAAAGATATTTGGGAAGAAAACATAAGTGATAATACAAAAAATATAATATGGAAATATTTACAATTAATGCTTTTTTCCTTATCAAAAAATATTGATGGTTCTGATACTTTCGGTGACACTGCTAAAATGTTTGAAGCCATTGATGAAGATGTATTAAAAAATAAATTAGAAGAGGTTATTTCATCAATGAATGATGTATTTGATATGTCTAATAATAATCAATTTGAAGAAATGATGAAAAACATGCAGGAAAACATGCCAGGTATGGATATGTCGGGAAATATGTTTGAAGAAATGATGAAAAATATGCAGGAAAACATGCCCGGTATGGATATGTCGGGAAATATGTTTGAAGAAATGATGAAAAATATGCAGGAAAACATGCCCGGTATGCCTGGTATGGATATGTCAGGAAATATGTTTGAAGAAATGATGAAAAATATGCAGGAAAACATGCGAAGTAATATGGATATTTCTGGTGATAATAAAAATATACCAAATCCTGATGATATTCAAGACCATTTGAATTCTTTAATGGGTGGTAAAATTGGTAAATTAGCACAAGAAATTGCAGATGAAACTGCATCAGAATTAGATATTGATACAAATAATATAAATGGTATAAGTGACATTTTTTCAAAATTATTCAAAAATCCTGGACAACTCATGAATATGATTAAAAAAGTTAGTTCAAAATTAGACCAAAAACTTAAATCCGGTGAAATTAAAGAAGCAGAACTTATGAAAGAAGCGAACGACCTAGTTGAAAAAATGAAAAATACACCGGGTATGAAAGATATGGAAAAAATGTTAGGTAAAATGGGAATGGGTGGAAAAGGTGGTAAAGTAAATATGAATATGTTCCAATCCATGATGAAAAGTAATATTAAAAAATCATCCCAAAAAGAAAGAATGTTGAATAAATTAAAACAAAGGAAACAGGAAAGAGAGATAATGGAAAAAATTAAAGAAGCACAAAAACAACCGTCGCAGAAAGATATGCAAGATTACGATGAATATATACAAAAAATATTTAAAGTGGATGAAACAAAAATAAAAAAAAGTAAAATTAAGAAAAAAAAGAAAAAGAAGAAAAAAGGCAAAAAATAAGTATTTTTTATATGCAAAATTTCAATAAAATATTTATATATATTATAATGACTTTAGGAAATAGAAAATCAAGTGGTTCAAGAACTCGCAGAAGTCGTGGAACGCGCGGAAGTCGTGGAACGCGCGGAAGTCGTGGAACGCGCGGAAGTCGTGGAAGTCGTAGTCGTGGAAGTCGTGGAAGTCGTAGTCGTAGAACGCGTGGAAGTAGAAGTCGTAGAACGCGTGGAAAGCGTGGAAGTCGTGGAAAGCGTTCTATGAAAAGAAAGAGAAAAAAAAAATCCAGAACACGCACTAAAAGTTCAAAAAGAACCAATCAAAAAAAAATAAAGGCGTATTTAAAAAACATCGATACTAAACAAATTGGTAATTTGGTTAAAAAATATGAGCAAAAGCATAAAAAAATATCAATGTATTATTTAACCGAATATAATGAAAAAACCAAACAGATTAAAGGTGAAAAAATGTTTATGGGTGATTTTATTAAAAGATTAAAAAAAGATGTTAATGAAAAAGATTTTATTAATGAATGTAAATTGATAAATAAAGGGGGGAAAGGGCAACTTGGTGGTGGTTTGTTTAGTGCAAACGTATTTGTCACCTTATCCAATATAACAATGGCAATATCAACAATATACGTTGTTTGTGTATCTGATTCGGCAGCACTAACTGGATTAGTAGCAGGATTTTCAGCAGTATTATCAGGACAGTGCAATAGTTTCGCAGAGTCGTCGTTTAGATTAATTGGTTTTGGAAACCCTGTTTGCAACGCTTGGAGTTCTATTGTTGGAAATGTTTTGCTCGCCCTTGGTGGTGACCCATTAGCTATAACCAAAGTTACAGGTATAGTTGTCGTTATAATGAAATCACCAACATGGATCCCAAGACTGCATGGTGCATTTCTAAAAAAACTTGCAAATGTATTTGTTCTCGGTGGAATGATGGACCAAGATGAATTTGATAAACTTGATGATATAACTAACCTTTTACCAGCCCTAACCGGTCCAGAACGAGCAATGTTAGAGGATGAAATACATGACATGGATGAAATACCTGACATGGATGATGTATTTTAATAATTTTATAATAAATACTATATATAACTTATGACTGAAAAATTTTGGATTTATGACATATCGCAATTATTTAATTCAGAGAGAATTATGGAAATATGGCCTTATAGATATCTAACCATTGAAAGACAATACAACGCCATAACAAGAATTATACTTTATTTAACTATTTTAGGATATTTTATTACCAATTCTTTTAGTATGATTGTTTCATCTATAATTGTTATACTATTTTTTATAATACTTTATCATGTTCAATCTAAAAATAAAGAAGGTTTTGATGGTAAAGATAAAATGAATGCCGCTGATTTTAAAAATATTATGAAAGATAATTACACATTCCCTACGAAAAAAAACCCTTTAATGAATGTTATGATGGATGATTATAAATACAACAATAAAAGAAAACCAGCTGCACCTTCATACAATGAGTCTATTTTAAGAAATATAAATAGCACTGCACAAAAACCAGAATTATTAAATCAATTAACCGACCATGATAAACTATATAGGGATTTAGGAGATAATTTAACATTTGAACACACCATGAGAAATTTCCATACCATGCCCAACACCACAATACCCAATAATCAAAAAAAGTTTGCTGATTTCTGTTATGGGAACATGGCTTCATGTAAAGATGGCGATGATGTCCAATGTAGCAAAAATATGCGACGTTTAGGCAATGCCATGTTTTAAATATTTTTTTTAAAGTTTTGTAAAAACTTTAAAACATAAATTTAATTTTTAAATATTTTTTTTTAAGTTTTACAAAACTTAAAAAAAAATATTATAATACATATATACAAATGGCAAGTTTATACAATTTTACTTTTGATAATTTAACCAGAATTGGCGACGACGTTTGCGGTTTGTCCGAAAAAGATATCCAAAACAATAACTTCGGAACTTACTCCACTAAAAATTATTTTGAAAAATTTTGCGGTATGAAACAACCTATTAGTTTCGCAACAAAGCAGCCCAACGTTTTTTACAAAGGTGGTTATGGTGTCGTCGGTGCCGGTGGTTGCAATGTTGATAGTGACTCCAACTTGCGCATTGGCTCCATCCAAACCAACCCAAAATGCCGAATCAGTCTTCACGAAAGACCATTCAAAACGGTTCCTTACTTGGCTAAAGGTCGCCCGCAACCAGTCAAAGAATCTAAATTGCAACAGGGATTATACGTCGGTGACAAAAAAAGTTGCAAAAATATCACAGAAAAATCATTCAGAACAACAGATGTTGATTTAGTTCCTTCTTTAAGAGAATCCATTCAAAACCCTGATTATTTGATTGAAGATTCCGCCAATAAAGGATGGGTTCGTGGAGGTATTCCATCTAGAGAAATCACCAGGGACAATGATTACTTCAACCGAAAATACAAATAAACCTTTTTTATTAAACTTTATAAAGTTTTTATAAGTTTATTATAAAGTTCATTAAACTTTTTAATAAACTTTATTATAAAGTTCATTAAACTTTTTAATAAACTTTATAATAAAAACAAAAATTTATTATTATAAAATGATGCATTACAATTTCGAATATAAATTAAATTATAGAGAGAATTTTGATGCTGGAAAATCCCAAAACACTTCAGACACTATCTATAGAAAAGATATAATAAACGTTTTCAACTTAAAAGATGATTTCAAAAACGATGACGAAATATTTTTTAAGAAGTTATCAGACAAAGTCAATGAAATTTATAAAGAGTTAAAAAACCATAAACAAATAGATAATATTTTAAACAAAATTGAAGAAACATTGAAAATCCCTTTCAAAATGGAAAGGGATATGCTTTTTGTTTATTTATTTCGTTATGATTTGTTTTATTTATTTCATGAATGCTTAAAAGATTTCAATATTTATGCCGAAATAACATCTAAAAATTATAAATTAATTTTAGAAAGCATTCAATAATTCTCTCCATTTTTATTAAACCATGGAGAGAATTATTTTAAAAATATTTTAAAAATATTTTAACAAATTATTTTATAATATAAATATATCAATGGCATCTACAAGTTTAAAAAATTTACCCGGGTTGTATTGTAAAGAAACAACCGCCAATAGACTAAACAGTGATTATTTAGTATTTAAAAATCAAAAAATACCGAAAACTTCTGCATTACCAGGTTTAGGTATAAATGCTGGGAATATGGCAGGTGGTTATACGCATAATATATTATCTAATAATACTGCTGATTTAGAAAGTTATCTGTTTGGAATAGGAACTAGTAATTTAGTAAAAACATTCCGCAAGCCAAATCCAAAGTTGAATAATTTGGATAATTTGAAATTCTTTGAAAAACCCGGTTACAATATGCCAAATCCACTTGTTGTCGAAAACAGACAACGACCTATCGGCCCCTTCTCATAATTTTTATGTTTTTATCTTTTTTTTATAGTTAAAAAAAAAGATAAAAACATAAAAAATAATTAAAAATATATCAAAAATATATATTATATGGCAAACATTATTAATAAATTTGAAATAACCAATGATTTCACAATTACGGATAATATTCTTCAAGTTAAAACGAATGGTACTGGTAGTTTAGACATCAGTGGTAATATTATAATTGGGTCTTCAACATCTGATAATGCAAAACTTATAGTAAAAAATACAAATAATTCAATAATAGAATTAAAAGCTAATAATTCCGAGCAAATAGAAACAACAAAATCAATTACTAATAAATCAGGTGTTTTAGAATTTACTTCAAATGCTTCTTTAAACACATGTTTATATGAATTTAATGTCGGCGATAATGATTCTGTTGGTTTTATGAATTCAAACGGAAATAATAAACCGGGTATTGTTTTCGGTAGGTCGGGAACGGGTTCATTAAGTGTTAATAATTACCAAAATGCACATATATTTTATAGCAGCACTGTAGATACTATTAATAATGCTTTAAATTTAACCGGAGAGAAATTAATATTTAATACATCTTCTGGAAATTTTAACACACTTTTACCAGCTATGATTATTGATACCAATGGTAATGTTGGTATGGGAACCACAACACCTTCTGTTTCTTTAGATGTTGATGGCGTCGATGCGATTAGAATACCTTATGGGACAACTGCACAGAGACCACAAACAGATGCGAGCGGTTGTATCCGTTATAATACGGAGAACAGTTCTTATGAAGGATTTGGTGCTGGAAGTACATGGGGGTCTCTCGGTGGTGTAAAAGATGTAGACCAAGATACATATATTAGTGCAGAAACGAAAGCTGGAGACGATAATGACCAATTAAAATTTTATACAGGTGGTTCAGAAAGAATGATTATCGATAGTAACGGCAACGTGGGCATCGGTACGAGTTCGCCTTATAATAAATTAACTATTGATGGAGGCATTTACGCAAACACTCGCGAAACCGTTTTTAATTCATCAACTTATAGCAATTGCACTGTTATTACTGCTGGAAATCAACTTTTCAGAAACCACCCTACTAATATACCACAAACAATTCTTGTTCTGAAAAGACCCGGATATGGTGGTGGTAGTGGTGTGGCACCGGCAGCTGTTCAATTTAAAGTAGGACAAACTCACACGTATTATGGAGATGCAATGACGAAACTTGATATTGATTTATATGGAGGCGGTACCGTCATGACATTACAATATAACGGCTACGTGGGCATCGGCACGAGTTCTCCAGATACACCTTTGCATATAGAAAAAGCACACAGTAATCCAAATTCATCTGTAATTGACACTTTATTAACATTAAGAACGCCTCCGGGTTCAACCGATTGTAACAGCGACGATGCTTTTAAAATAGGAATAGATTTTGTTTCTAATGACAACATTATCGGCGGCGGCCCACCGACTTACCCGTATAATAATACCACATCAAGAATAGTTTCTATGATTAATCCAGTCGGGCTTAATACAACCGCGCATAGCACAAGTCAAGAAAGGTCTTCGGCTTTAGCTTTTTATACATCAAACGACGGAACGTGTGCTGAAAGAGTTAGAATAGATTATAACGGCAACGTGGGCATCGGCACGACTTCGCCCTCTTGTCCTTTAACTGTTCGTCAAGAGGATTGGAATAACGATGGAACTGCTGAAGATATTCCAGAAAGAACTCCTCAAATAGTTATAGAAACGGATGGTTATAAAGGAGCTCTTGAATTTAGAAGTAAATGGTCATCCTACAATTATGCGGGTGCAATGATTTATACTACTAAACATGGTGCTTGGGATACAAATTTACATTTAATGGCGGCACAAGACCAAGCTTATCCTTCAGTTCCGGGTATTACTATAGATAGTTATAATAAAGTGGGCATCGGCACGACAAATACAGCGGGTTATAAATTGTACGTAAATGGCACAATGAGAGTTACAGGCACAATAACGGGAAATGTTACTGGAAATGTTACTGGAAATGTTACTGGAAATGTTAGTGGTAGTTCTGGTTCTTGTACAAACAATGCTGGTACATCAACAAAAGTGTATGTCACCAACACCACCAACAGTGCCGAGTATTATGTTTATTTTGGTGCTGGTGGCAACGGCTATCAACATGTAAGGAGTGATTCTGGTTTATTATATAATCCAAGCAGTAATACATTGACTGCTGCAACAATCTCTTGCACCAATATATCTGGAACCCTTCAGGGAAATGCCAATACTGTAACAAATGGTGTTTATTACAATACAACTCAAGATATTACTGGGGCGAAAACATTTACTTCAGATGTTAATATTTCTTCCACTAAAAATTTAAAGATAGGCAATTTGACAATGAATTCTAACCAAATCTGGAATACATCTGGTACATTATATCTCCAACACGCTATTGCGAAAGGTGTGTCCATATGCGAAAACGGCGGCAACGTGGGCATCGGCACAGCTCCTGATTCGAGTTACAAAATTTCGGTTAAAGGTTATGGCGGGATAATATTCCGAGGTACGAATCAGAACACTCATATCCACCACAGCACCGCCGAACATACTTATATAAGGGGGGGGAAAAGTAATTCAAATGTTTACATAAACGATATTGGCACGGGTCGGGTGGTAATTGGGGGTAGTTCTACGTACGTAGGCATCGGCACGAGCAGCCCAAATTATCCTTTACAAGTGACACAGGGTAGAAGTTGGTATACATCCCAGGGGTATTATTTCAGTGCATCTACAAGCGGGTTGAGCTTCACATCCGGGTCAACTACAGTGAGTATTGGTATCGACTGCTCCAAATATTGCTGGGCGGGTGGGTTTGTTACATCAAGTGATGAAAGAATTAAAAAAAATATAAGGGATTTATCCGATAATGAATCGCTCATTAAATTACGAGATATAAGTTGTGTTCATTATGAATATAAAGATGAAATCTCCAGAGGGAAGAGACCAACCATTGGATTTATAGCACAACAAGTGGCAACTGTTTATCCTGAAGCGGTATCAAAATATCAGAGGGTTATTCCAAACGAATTTAGAAATTTGACAGATATATCTTGGGATGAAGTAACAACCACAGATAACACAGGAAATACAGAGACAATATATTATTTAACAAGCGAATCAATGGGCGACGTAAGTGGATGTAAATATAGATTTGAGTGTGGCGATATATCGGCAAATATTGAAGAAATAGAAATAGAGTTAAAAGGTGATGAGTATAATAGGTTTGAGTTTAAGTACAAATATCCAGAAATATTTTTATATGGTAAAGAAGTGGATGATTTCCATACTTTAGAAAAGCAAAAGCTATTTGCGCTGGCTTTTTCAGCAACACAAGAAATCGACAAGATACAGCAAGTGGAGAAAACCAAGCTTGAAGCAGCGGAAACAAAGCTCGCAGCAGCCGAAACCGAAATCAACTCTTTAAAAAATAGCAATGCCGTTTTATTAAATAAAATAGCCACCCTTGAATCTCAATATTACAATTTACAACAACAAGTTCAAACTTTAATCAATAACCAATAATTTTAATATTTTTTTAATTATTAAAATTATAAGACAACCTCATTTTTACCCAATAATTCTCTCGTAATAAATTTATTTTTTCTTCTTTTTAATCGACGCAACATTTTCCGGTCCTTTTTTTTAGTTAATTCCGGAAGTCTCATTAACCATGGGTCATAATTTCTTATCAACAATCCCTTGCAATTTCTCTTTCCATATTCAATATTAATGCCAATACCATTGTCGATTTGTGGATTTTCATATATCTTAATTTCCAACTCTATTTTACCATAATTTTCACTTTTCCAAGAAACCAAGTAACTTGTATGCAAACCACCTTTTAAACCATCTTTTTCTTCATAATTATTTAATTTTTTTAAAGTAAAATAATTTTCTTCATCCATTTTCATTTCACCTTTATCTAAATCGCAAAAAAAAGTATGACCGTCGCAATAAACCCAATGTTGCCGCATAAAAAAACCACCCGTTACAAAACCCATTTTTTTTGCTGACAATCCTGTTTTCCTGTAAAACCATTCTTCCATTTTATCTCTTTTATCATCCGATAAACGACCAACATATGTATTTATATATATGTCCATACCTTCTAATAACCTATAATTATTATCACAATCTGGCAACTTTGTTCTTTCGCCATATAACGGATATACATATGGGTCACCAAAAGCATATGGATTGGCACCAACCGATTCACCCTCACCGAGACCACCAAAAAATAAATCTAATTCATTAACGACACATATATCGCCATCTTCAAAATATTTTTTACTTTCATAACTATTTGAATTAAAATCTGAAATATGCAAAATATCATTACCCGAATGTTTTGTCAAAGTATATCTACCAATACCATTTACAGTTGCAAACCTTGTTATTAATATAGATAAATTGAAATCTTTTATAATAATTTTAACATATTCCCCATCTTCGATAGGTAAATAAAACCCATATTGATAATCAAAAGTTTTATCATTTTTTAAATCAACAGTTGAATTACTATTTAATACTTTAACAAATGGTTTTTTAAATGCTGTTGGCATTGCTAAATTATCTTTTTTAAATACTATAAATTTATCTTCACTAGTTATTTTGTATAAAAGCATTCTAACAAGGTCATGGCGCCTTCTCTTCTTCTTCATGTCATCTACACCAGCATCCAATAATTGATTATAAATTTCTGTTTGTAAAGAATCTTCAATAAGACCATTTGAAGTAGAAGAATTATTATTTATATTTTCAATAACGCTTGTCTGAACACCGTTCGATGTTGCCGAAGTCGCAGCAGACCCTTTAAAATCAAAAACTGACATATCTAAAACAATAGAACTTAAATCAGTATTATAAACATGTGTGCTTGGTAGTCTATTTGTCGTGAAATCTTCTAAAATCATATTTGCAGCAACACCTGTTAATCTTGCCATGGATAAATCAACATTAGACATTGTAGAATTTGAAATAATGCATCCGCTCAATTCTGTGTTTGTAAAATTAGCATTTGTTAAATTGCAATTTTCAAGAATGGCATTTGTAAAATTTGCACCTGATAAATCAGCATTTGATAAATCTGAACCATATAAATTGGTTTCACTCATATCAACCCCAGATAAATCTATATTTTTCAAATCCAAAGCTAATTTAGAGTTTAAATCAAATAAAAATTTGTCAAGATTTCTCGTATTGCTTACAATATCGCGCATTTTTATTGTTAAAGCATCTCCATAAATATCACCCAATCTATTTTCTAATACGAACTTTTTTATTTTTCCAAAAAGATATCTTTCGTCGACCATCGTTGGTAAGATGCCATTTTTTATATTTATCAAATTAGCAGAACTTGTAGTTCTTAAAATATTAAAAGCCAAATCTCTATATTCAACCATACCAAATGTCTTATTTTCTATATCATTTAATACATATAATTTATTTATTATTACCGTTTTTTTTGAAGAATTTTGAATTAGTTTATAAGCTAAATAAGTCGTTAAATGTTTAAAACCATTCAAATTAAACGCGGTTTCTAGTAACTGTTCTATAGCATTGTCCGTAGCACTACTAATATCTATCGCGTTATTTGTGAAATAATCGTCTACATCTTTCGAAATTGGATTGTTTATTTGAAATACAGCATTAGATATATCTAATATGTTCATTTAATAAATATTTAGGAATTAATTTTTTATAAAAAAATAATATAAATGCCTTCAGAAATTGAAAAATTGATAAAATTGGCAGCAAATAGTTCTTTTAATAATGATTCTTTAAATATAGTGCTTTCCAGGACAAATGATTTATCAGATAATATTTATGATATATGCAATAATTTCCAAACTAAATTAACTGTCAATGATTTAAGCGCAAACGATGTTAGTTTTAATAACTTATGGGTTGGTGGGGAAAAAATCACTGGACAAAATGGTGGGGGGTCTAGCACATTTACAGGATTGAACGATACACCTAACTCATATACCAATAAACAAAATAAATTATTAAGAGTAAATAACACGGGTGATGGATTGGAATTTACTGCAGATATAACAAGCGCGAACGCGTCAAATATATCGACAAATGCTGCAAATATATCGACAAACACCTCAAATATGAGTGACATTTCACAAAATGTTGTTGATTTATCAGGAGCAGTTGATACCAATACAATAAAGTTGAATAGTGTTGAAGAATCTGCAGATGTGACAGATACTGCTAATGTCATGGCAGCTGGTGCAGTTATGACAACTGGAAACCAAACAATTAATGGTGGGTTAACTGTAACTGGAAATATGATTTTATCTGGAGACATAAGTGCAAATGATACTAGTTTTAATACAATACAATTTTTTAATAAAATTATCAATAAAGATGGTCAGGAAATCGTTGGTCCACAAGGTATTCAGGGTGTTAAAGGTGATACAGGAAATGCTGGTGCAACAGGCCCACAAGGCATTCAGGGGATTCATGGTGATACAGGTGCAACAGGCCCACAAGGAATTCAGGGGATTCAAGGTGATACAGGCCCACAAGGAATTCAGGGGATTCAGGGTGATACAGGTGCAACAGGCCCACAAGGAATTCAGGGGATTCAGGGTGATACAGGTGCAGCTGGTGCAACAGGCCCACAAGGAATTCAGGGGATTCAGGGTGATACAGGTGCAGATGGTGCAGATGGTGCAGATGGTGCTGCTGGTCCTGCTGGTGCTGCTGGTGCACAGGGCATTCAGGGGATTCAGGGTGATACAGGCCCACAAGGTGCTGTTGGTGCACAGGGCATTCAGGGGATTCAAGGTGATACAGGTGCAGCTGGGGCAGATGGTACAGATGGTGCAGATGGTGCTGCTGGTCCTGCTGGTGCTGCTGGTGCACAGGGCATTCAGGGGATTCAGGGTGATACAGGTGCAGATGGTGCTGCTGGTGCAGATGGTGCAGATGGTGCTGCTGGTCCTGCTGGTGCTGCTGGTGCACAAGGCATTCAGGGGATTCAGGGTGATACAGGTGCAGATGGTGCTGCTGGTGCACAAGGCATTCAGGGTATTAAAGGTGATACAGGTGCAACAGGCCCACAAGGTGCTGTTGGTGCACAGGGCATTCAGGGGATTCAAGGTGATACAGGTGCTGCTGGGGCAGATGGTGCTGCTGGGGCAGATGGTGCAGATGGTGCTGCTGGTCCTGCTGGTGCTGCTGGTGCACAAGGCATTCAGGGGATTCAGGGTGATACAGGTGCAGATGGTGCTGCTGGTGCACAAGGCATTCAGGGGATTCAAGGTGATACAGGTGCAGCTGGGGCAAATGGTGCAGCTGGGGCAAATGGTGCTGCTGGTGCACAAGGCATTCAGGGGATTCAAGGTGATACAGGTCCACAAGGCATTCAGGGGATTCAAGGTGATACAGGTGCAACAGGCCCACAAGGTGCTGCTGGGACATCCGGGTCTTCTCTATGGAGTGAGGACGGAAGTGATATTTATCGTTTAAACGGTGACGTGGGCATCGGCACGAGTTCGCCCGGAGCTCCTTTACATGTGATTGATACTGTGGGTTATGGTGAACCAGTTGCTAAATTTGAGGCAACCGGTGATTCTTTTATATTTATTGAAAATAATCGAGCTGATTGGGACGAGGTTGGTGTTGTTATACGAGGACGCTCAAACGTTGGATATTGGTTAGCTGGTGTAGATGATAGTTCTACCTACGAAATAAAATATGATAGTGATTTTAATTTTGGTGATCAAGGAAAAATGTTTTCAGTTACAACTGGTGGTAACGTGGGCATCGGCACGACTACGCCAACAGCAGGATTGGATATAAATACTGGACATGTGCAGAGTCAATTTTCGGGAGATTCATACGGTTTTGGTGGGGAAAGGGGAACAGGAAGCGTTGGAACCGCTTCCAACTGGAATGCTTCTGGTAGTGCTGGTGGATGGCGTTTGCATGTTCGTGGACCATCAGCGTTTGCAGCAACTATACAAGTATATAGTGATAATCGAATAAAAACGAATATAGTTGATGTAGAAGATAACCAAGCATTGCAAATGGTAAGAAATATTCCGTGTCGCTATTATGAATACAAAGACAAATTGTCGAGAGGAACAGATAAAACTATTGGATTTATCGCACAGGAGGTGAAAGAAGTTTTACCAATGGCTATTAAATTTTTAACTGCTATAATCCCAAATGAAATGAGAAAGTTAGAAAATATATCGTGGCAAGAAGATAGCAGCAATTGTAAATTAACAAGTGATTTGCAAGACGTCAGTGGTGTGAAATACAGATTTTATGTAAGCAATGACCCAAGTGGAAATGATGAAACAATGAAAGAGGTGGTAGGTAATGAAGACAACACGTTTACATTTGACAAGTCTTGGAACAATGTATTTTGTTATGGTAAGGAGGTTGATGATTTCCACACATTGGACAAAAATAAGATATTTGCATTGGCTTTTAGCGCGACGCAGGAATTAGATAAAAATCAGATTATCCTTCAACAAAAGGTTGCTGCATTAGAAACACAGAATACTGACCTACTTTCAAGGTTAGAAACTTTAGAAAAGAAAATATCCGACGCAGGATTATAAAAATAAATAGAAAAAAAATATATTTATATAATTTAAATATGGCATTCACTAGATTTAATTATGATTCATGTAGAGTAAAAAAAAATCTCCAACAATCAACTGGTCCCGGTAGATATATTTTAAATGTTCCTGGTAATGCAGGAGACAAACCAAATGTATTCAATGACCCACAACTTCGAATGCAAAAATGGGGTGGTAATTTGATGGGTGTATATAACGGACATCCAATAGATATTGATAGTGATTTAAAGAATGTAGGAAGAAAGTTAAAAAAGTTTTGTAACGATGAGAAATTTCCAAAAAAATCAGTGAAAACATATAATGTCAATTATAAAAGTAATAATACTAGTTTTACGGATCAGACAAGAGCTACCCATCCATCTTGGTTATATAGAGATTTAGAACAAAATCATATGTATCCATTACTTTTAGACCCACAAGAAAATGTTTGTAAACGTTTCCAAAATAATCTTAATACAAGATTACTTGAAAGAGATAATTACACACCAGATTTCCCATGTTCCACACTTATTGACAATTAAATTTTTTTACTTTTTAAACTTTTTTTAAACTTTTTTAAACTTTTTTAAACTTTTTTAAACTTTTTTAAACTTTTTTAAACTTTTTAAATTTTTTTCAAAAAATTTAAAAAGTATATATATATAATAATAATGGCTCAAGTAGCAATTCCTTTAGCAGCATTAGGTATGATGTATATTTTATCAAATCAAAAAAAAGACAGTTCTTCATTAAAAGAAGCTTTTAACAAAATGCATAGACCAAGTAAATTACCAAATATGAATAAACAAGTAAAAAATTATCCTGTTTTGGACAGAAAAGAATTAGAAAAAAATGTAAATGATTATGCCGGAAAAAAAAATACAGCAGATAACTATTACAATCCAGGTAATTATGAAACATTACAGATGTCAAATAAAGAACAACAGCAAACATTTAATTCTTTAACAGGTGAAGAAATGAGATTGGGTGAAATAACACATAATAACCAAGTTCCTTATTTTGGGTCTAGTGTCACGCAATCAACTACAGGGAACAATGAAAGTATTTTAGATAAATATACCGGTTCCGGAACACAAGATATAGCAAAACAAGGACAAGCACCTCTTTTTAAACCAAAAAAAAATATGAATTGGTCACATGGTATGCCATCTACAAGTGATTTTATGCAGCAAAGAATGAGAGGCAATGTCTCACAAAAAATGAATAACACAAAACCATGGGAAGAAATACGAGTAGGACCAGGATTAAATAAAGGCTATTCTAATACCGGAGAAGGTGGTTTTAATTCCGGTATGGAAGCGAGAGACAGTTGGCGACCCAAAACAGTGGATGAATTACGCGCTTCAACAAATCCAAAAGTATCCTATTCCGGACAAACACTTGGTGCATATAAACCAAATAAGTCTGGTGTACACGGTAGAGTTGAAAAGAATAGACCTGATACATATTTTGTTAATAGTGAAGATAGGTGGCTTACTACAACTGGCGCAGAAAAAGCTCAAAAAGCCAGAGGAACTATTACACTTAAGCCTGAAAATAGAGCATATCAAACAAGAGAATACTATGGAAATGGAGTTCCCGATGGCAATGGGACATATATTAAACAAAATTATCAGCGGTCTGAAAAACCACAATTTAAACCACTTAATATGGGTGTGGCTACAGATAAAGGTGGTTGGGATGTTAAAGGAAAAGATATGAGAGAAGTTCAGCAAGAAGGTTATCGTCCTTTAGCAAATGCTAGAAATTTAACAAAACAACAAAAAGAGCTCGGTCCTGTTTCGAGGGGATTTAAAGCAATGGTTGCCCCAATTTTAGATGTTTTAAGACCATCGAGAAAACAAAATGTTGTTGGAAACATGCGACCAATGGGTAATGCACATAATAAAAATAGTGTTAGTCATAATGTTATCTGGAATCCAGCCGATAAACTTAAAACAACGATTAAAGAACAAACAATTAGAAATGACTACATTACACAGGGTGGTAAAAATTATAATAGCGCACACATTACAAATAAACACACTCCTATTGGACAGCATCGCGACACAACAACGGTACCATATACGGGCTCTTCATCAGCTAACCAACCAAACTCTAGAGTATACGATGCAGAATATAATGCAGAACTCAATCCAAATAAAGAGCAATTATCAAAGGTAGATAGATTTAATCAAGGTAATAGTTCTTTATTTTCAGCTACACAAAATGTTTGCAATCTTACAAATAAAGCTGGTATGCCAGCCCAACTTAATCCTAATTTTACAAAGAGAAATGCCAATGCAAATAATCTTGGAGCAATGTCTGGAAAAAATGTTAGAGAAAATTCTATATCTTGTGCAAGAAATCAACCCGATGTATTGAAAGCCTTTAATCAAAACCCATATTCAAAGCCATTAAATAGTATAGCTTAAATTTTTATTTTATTTCTAAAAAATAAAAAAATAAAATAAAAAAATAAAAGTTTAAAACGTGTTATACACACTAATTTAAATGAATATAAAAAATAAAAATATTCTGGATTGTAAAGTAAAAAAAATAGATATACATCAAAAATTAAAAAAAAAATTGGATTATTTTATTGAAAATCACAAAATACCACATATTATATTTTATGGCGATTGTGGAACTGGTAAAAGATATATATTAAACTACTTTATTAATAAAATTTATGATAATGATAATAATAAAATAAAGGAATATGTGATGTATGTAAATTGCGCACATTGCAAAGGAATTAGATTTATAAGAGATGATATAAAATTTTTTGCAAAAAGAAACATGCAAAATAATAATGGCAAAATTTTTAAAAGTATAATTTTATTTAACGCTGAAAAATTAACAACCGATGCACAATCAGCATTAAGGAGATGCATTGAAAATTTTAGCCATAACACCCGTTTTTTTATAGTTATTGAAAATATTGACAATTTATTAAATCCAATATTATCAAGGTTTTGTAATATATACATACCATATCCTGAAATAAATAATAAGAAAAAAAATTTATTTAAAATAAACAATAAAAACAATATTGAAATTAGTTTTAATAAAAAGAGAGAATTATTGTTAAAAAAACATTTGTCAAATAAAAAAACATTTAGCAATTTAATTAATTTAACTGAATTTATTACTGAAATATATAATAAAGGATTCAATGCTTTAGATATAATAAAATTTATAGAAAATTCTAATAATATTGATAAATACAAATTTTTACTTTATTTTGATAAAATTAGAAAAGAATTTAGAAATGAAAAGAATTTAATGTTTATTTATTGTTATATATTTTTTATGCGGAAAAACATTAATTTAGAAAATATATTAACAATGTAAAAAATGGATGACTATAATCTCAATGTTTTATCCGAAGCAAAAAATGAATATTCTTCACGTTTAATAAATATACTTTCCCCTTTAGTTATTCAAGGTATAAAATCTATTTTTAACGAAGCGCTGGATTTATGTGTTCAAAATGAAGAAAGTGATAAATATTTGATGACTTTTCAAAATTTTCTTTCCAGGGTTCCGCGTTGGAATACAAATATAATAACTGAAGAAAGAAACCGAATTATAAAAGAAAGTAAATGTAATTATTTAGAAGATTTATTAACATGTGTTCATATAACACAAGTTAAAATTTTAACCAGTATTCGTGTTTCCAATCATCAAAAAAAAATAGATATTGACATTCCAAGTTTAAATGATTTTATTCATAATGTCTATATCAGTTTTGCTAGAAAATTATATAGTAATATTTATTTATTTGAAAAAGACATTATGCCTTTAGACTATCAAAAAAACATGAGAGAATGCGACATCTTATGTAGGGAATCTATTTTAAACGTAATTAGAGAATCAATGCCCATTGAAAATATTTTAAGAGCATATATGGACGAGACCGTTCACGAAGAAATTATAGAAGAAACATTGGAAAAACAAGTAGATAACGAAGAGGCAGAAGATATGTTAGAAGAAGCAAAAAAGAATTTAGAAAAATCTAGCGAAACAACCATTAATAAAATAGATAATGAAATTAATATTGAATCACCAGAATTAAAGAAAAACGAAGAGGTAAAAGATGAAGAAGCAACTGACGCAGCAGCAACTGACACAGCAGCAACTGACGCAGCAGCAAAAGCAGCAACTGACGCAGAAAAAGAAGCAGAATTGACAAAACAGACAAAAATAGCAGAACAAACAATAAAAGAATTAGATGAAAGTGTTAAAAATGAAATAAAAGATGAAGCTGAAAAAAATATTGAAGGAGAAATAAAAGATAATGATAAATTATTTTCCAACAATGAAACCAACAATGAAACAACAAATGAAAAAACCAATGAAACAACAAATGAAAAAACCAATGAAACAACAAATGAAAAAACCAATGAAACAACAAATGAAAAAACCACATTTATTTCTTTTAACGACAATGATGATGTATTAGATATGGGAACAAATAAATCTTCTCTTGTTCATGCACCAAAAACTGAAAAAAGGTTGGAAGAAATCAGCAGAATTGCAAATGAAAGAAGAAAAGAAGAAGAAGAAGATGACGATTTCGATGACGATTTTGACGATGGACCATTAACAATATCAAGTGAAAATATTACTTTAGATATAGCAGATTTACAAGATATTAGTCCAACAAAAAAAATGAATAAAGAATCCCTTTTAGGTGATATTGAAGTTTTATCTTAATTCGTTATAAATAGTATGTTTTAAAATATTATTTATATAAAATGACATCATCCTTATTTTTTAATGGATTTATAATAAGTTTTCTTTTTTTAGTAATAAAATTTATTGAAATAAGATTTATAACAAAAAAAGATGTTTCACCAAAAATTTTATTAAGGGATTCTATTGTTGTGTATATTTCTGTTATATTGGGATATTACTTATTGTCACAATTTGGCAGCGATTCACCACTAAATAAAAAAATTGTTGAGGTATTTACTGATTCTCCTACCTTTTAAAAATTTTTAAAATTTTAAAAATTTAAATATTTTTAAAATTTTAAACATATGATGGCATTTTTTCAATATTAATAATTGGTGATTTTTTTCCAATTTTTCTTTTACTAGAAATAAATTTTTTAAACAATTCTCTGGTTAATTGAAATTCTGGTGTATTTTTTGTGCATTTCCTTGTTATCATTTTGTATAATTTAAAATCTGGATATCTTTCTTCCCCGTTTTTTTTATATAGAATGTTTTTATTGGTATCATCCGTAATCCAATCTGTTATTAAATTTACCAATGGTTTATTCACTTTTGTATCAACATCTTCAACATAATGGTCATATAAAGAACAACCCAATCTCACAAGGTCAAATGATTTATTTGGTTTTATTTCTTTTTTATTTTTATTTCTAAAAACTGAAAAATTATATTGCCCAGACGCTTCACCTTTATTATAAAAACAATCACTCGATATCTGTTTATCTTTAAATTTATAAATAGCTCTTCCAAAATCAATTACTTTATATATTTTCCCATATGTTGGAACTCTGTAGTATTTATCCGCATAATAATAATTTATATACTTTTTTTCTGTTTTTTGGAACATAATATTATTTGTATGTAAATCATTATGTGTAAAATCAAACATTTTTTGATAAACAATCAAAGTCATTATTACCTGAAATAAACAAGATATAACCTCTTTATCTCTAATGTCAGTGTCTTCCAATAAATAATCTAAAGTATTATCTAACTTTTCCAAGCATATAATTTGACATGGAAAATTAAAAACATTTGCGTAAATATTACTTATTTCATTTGTTATATCTGAAAACTCACTATCATCTTCGTCGCCATAGTCGTCGCCATCTTCACCATCTTCGTCGCCATCTTCGTCGCCATCTTCGTCGCCATCTTCACCGTCACCACCATCGTCTTCATTACTAGTATCTGATAAACGTGAAGAACATTCAGTATTGGTTTTATTATCTGACACATTCTCTATGTCATTTTCTCTTTTATAGTCAATATTTGTTATTTTAACATCATTTAAAAATAAATTATGTTTTTCAATGTTTTCCAATGTTAAATCTTCAAATATACCTTCGTAAATACCATCATCAATATTTTCTATAGTAATTTTCTCATTATCGCCTATTTCTATTTTTTTCCTATTTTTTCTCGTATCATCTTCCATTAATTCTTCGTTTATTTCATCGGTTCTAAACAAAATTTTTCTATTTTTATGAAAATAATCATAATCATATAAATATTCCAATTCATCTGTTATATCAAATTTAAAATTCTCTTTTATTCCTAAAAAAGAACCATAAAAATCTATCCCATGTATAAATTTGTAGGTATTTAATACTTGACTGGATAAATATGAAAAAAATGAGTCTGTATATGCAGAATTATCATAACAATTAAATTTTTTTAAAATATTTTTACTATTTAATTTAGGAAGATTGCAAATAATGTTTTTCGATATATCTTTATATTTTCCTGCCATATATTTACTCGGATCAATTAAAGGTGAATATTTAAAAAATGACTCTTTTGAATGATTTGTATTGTTATCGCTTTCCACCAATATCTTAAATTTATTTTCAGTTTCTTGATTTTTTATTTTTTTTATTGAATATTTATTATTCAAATTTATTTTATTATCATTTGAATCATTAAGAGAGAAAAATCTTGAATATATGGGAATATAATTTTGCATCTCCGTAATTCGATTTGCAGAATTATCTTTAAAAAAATTAAATAAATCTTTATTATTATTTTTTTTATAAAATATATCAAACATTATGTTTTATTTTATTAATATTTTTTCTTGTTTTTAACTTAAAAAAATATTAAATAAAATTTTTTAATATCATGCGTCTTTTATAATATATAATTTACTTTTTAAATAATATATGAATTTAGAATTAAAAAAATTTGATATGAGAAAAATTAGTTTTGACCCTAATTCAACACAAGGACCAGTAATTGTTTTAATTGGTAGACGTGATACAGGCAAAAGTTTTTTAGTAAGAGATTTGCTTTACTATCACCAAGATATACCAATAGGGACAGTTATTTCAGGAACAGAAGCTGGTAATGGTTTTTATGGTGAATTAGTACCTAAATTATTTATTCATGATGAATATAATAGTGCAATAATTGAAAATATATTAAAAAGACAAAGGATAGTATTAAAACAAATAAAAAAAGAAAAAATAGCTTATGGTAAATCAAATATAGATGCCAGAGCCTTCGTTATTTTAGATGATTGTTTATATGATAATAGTTGGAGTCGCGAAAAAGTCATGCGATTATTGTTTATGAATGGGAGGCATTGGAAAATCATGCTTGTTATTACCATGCAATATCCTTTAGGTGTTCCACCAAATCTACGAACAAACATTGACTATACATTTATTTTAAGAGAACCATATTTAACAAACAGAAAACGTATATATGAAAATTATGCTGGTATGTTTTCTACGTTTGAATCATTTTGTCAAGTTATGGACCAATGCACTGAAAATTATGAATGTCTCGTAATTTCAAATAATGCAAAATCAAACAAATTGGAAGACCAAATTTTTTGGTATAAAGCAACCTCGCATAATAAATTTCGTTTAGGTTCAAAAGAATTTTGGGAAATGTCCAAAGACCTTGATTCGGATGATGACGAGGAACAATATGACCCAAAAGCTATGAAAAAAGGACCACAAATTAACGTTAAAAAAAACAAATGGTAAATTTTAAAATAGCAATATAAATCAATGGATATTGTTTATACTTATTGTAACAGAAACATTCTTTTTTCAATAAATATTTTATTATTAGAAAAAAATATGCCTTGGGTTAGAAATATATTTTTAGTTACAAAATATCAAAGAATAAATGCTTTAAAAAGAGAATTAAAAAATTTAAAATATTCTTTCAGAAAAAAATGCAAAATCATACGACATACAGAAATAATACCAAAAAAGTATTTACCAACAAAAAAAGATAGCTCCGCACCAAAAATAATTGAATGTTATTTACATAATATTAAAGGATTAAGTGAAAATTATTGTTATTTTAATGACGACACCTTTGTTATAAAACCTATTAAGAAAAGTGATATTATGGGTAAGGCTTTTTGTATTCCTTATGATTTCAAAAAGGTCAATCATTATAATAGAAAAAAATGGGGGCTGCCATACTGGTGTGCAAATTTATTATCTTCAAAAATTTATAAAAAAATAACAGGAGAAAAAATGATTTATATGGATACACATCAAATATGTCCATTAAAAAAAAGTTCAAGTGAAAAAGTATTTGATTTAGCCAAAAAATCTATAGAAAAATCAATTGAAAAAAATATAAAAAGTGGTGACGATTGTAGATTAATCGCAGCGAGATTTACATTATTATCAATGAATTATGCAATATATGCCGGTAAATTAAAACCCAGTGATAATAAAAAAGAATATAGATATTTAAATGCAGGTTTGTATATGGAAAAAAATAATATAAAACCTTTTACTGATGTTTTAAAAAATAATAATATATATTTTATTTGTGTAAATAATTGTTGTGGAAAAAAATATAATAAAAAAATAATAAGTTTTTTTCAAAATTATTTTTAGTTTTAATATTTTTAATGTTTTATAAAACATTAAAAATATTAAAAAATTTAATTTCTAGTACCGTCTTCATTAAATTTACGAACACCTTTATCTCTTTTTGTATTAACAATATTCTCGCCTTCAAATAACTCTTTTTGAATATCTGCTGTTGTAATCTCTCCTTTCAACCCGAGTGATTCTTCAATTGTATTATTAATACCAATCAAATTACCATTTTCATCAATATTTTGCGTTAATTTATTTCCGGTTTCTTTTGCCAATTTAATATTTTCTTGTATAGCTTTTTCTTTTGTTTGTCGAACTCGTTTATCGAATTCTACTTTGGCATATTCCTCATTCTTTATTTTTTCACTCATTAATTGATTTAATTGTTCTTCAAGGTATTCTACTCTTCCTGTTTTATAAGCGTCAGGTTCCCATGGCATCCACATCCCAACCGGTCCCACGAAAACATTATGATTCGGGTCTACCTCGCGCAGTAATTTACAACGAAGTTCTGCCTCACCCTGTGTAGAATAAGAGCCTCTAACTTTAATACCACGGGTGTTTGTTTGAAAATTTTGTGCTTCTGAAAATTCATTTTCCAGTCGTTCTTCATGTGCATCAACGAAATTTTTATAAGAATCTCTTACGTAATTCGAGTCAAATGTTTCACTCTCACTCTTAAGATATTCATTTAAATCATCTGTTAATTTTTCAAATTTCAAATTATATTTATAACTTACAAAATTTAAAAATTGAGTAAATTTTTTTACAGATTTTGTCATATCAAAATCTTTTAGGAACTCTTCAAAATAAAAATGTTCTTTCTGTTTCAATATATTTTCTGGAGAAATAAAAGAAACACAAACAAATTTTTGCCCAGAAATAGGTTTATCCTCTTCCAGTAAATCAACATATTTGGGATTTTCAACACCACCCTCACTAGTTTTTCTTGTAAAATTCATATTTGTACTCATATATATTTATTACTATTTTTACTATTTAAGTTTTTTTTGTAACTATATTATTTTTTTTGTAACTATATTATTTTTTTTGTAACTATATTATTTTTTTTGTAACTATATTATTTTTTTTGTAACTATATTATTTTTTTTGTAACTATATTATTTTTTTCGTAACTATATTATTTTTTTTGTAACTATATTATTTTTTTCTAATTTATTATTATAAATATGTTGAATAATTTAATGGCTTCTTTAGATTTAGGAGAATTAATGCGAAGAGCAGTAAAATACATTGTGGAAGGTATAATGGTTGCTATTGCCGCCTATGCTATCCCCAAAAAATCACTCAATATGGAAGAAGTTCTTCTTATTGCATTAACTGCCGCCGCTACATTCTCCATCCTCGATACTTATGTTCCTTCTATGGCTGTGTCTGCAAGGTCTGGTGCCGGTTTTGGTATTGGTGCTAATCTTGTTGGTTTCCCAGGTGGATTATAAACTTTTAAGAAAAGTTTGACAAAATCTACTTTTTAGAAAAGTCTACTTTTTAGAAAAGTAGGACAAAAATCTACTTTTAATATTTTTTATATGTTTAAGAAAACATATAAAAATAAAAAATAATATTAATGATTAAAAAATTCATAAATAAAGATATTAGTGAAAATAGTAATGACAAAAAAAACGACATAAGTTATAAATATTTACCAGTTTCGGTTTTCGATGTAAAACCTTCCGGTATGAAAGGTATTCGGGGTAAACAACACCATGATAAGAAATCAAGTAGGTCAACATATAGTCCTTTTCCACAAGATATAGCAGAATGGTGCGCAGAGTATCATTTAAGAGATAACCAAATAATTTTCGACCCCTTTGCTGGTTGGGGTGAAAGACATAACGCTATAAAAAATGCAAACAAAACATATATTGGATATGACATTTCACAAAAAGCAATAGATAATGCAAAGGAAAAATTCGGAGTAGATAATGTTTTGGCAAACACCCTTGTAGAGGAAATACCAACACACGATGGTTTGCTAACATGTCCACCATATTGGAATTTAGAAAAATATGAAAAAGATGGAATAGATAGAGAAAAAACATGGGAGTCTTTTTTAGAAAAATATGAAAAAATATGGCAACGCGTTACAGAAAAAGCTTTGCCAGGTGCAAAATACTGTATTATGGTTGGTGATTGGCGCAAAAATCATAAATTCTATGACTTTACTTATCAAACCGAAAAAATATTGGAAAAATGCGGTATGAAACCGTTTGATAAAGTTGTGCTTTCTTATAAAAAAATATCGCCTATAAAACTTATGTTGCCACAAGCAAAAAGATTGGGTTATACTGTGAAAGTTCACCAAACGTTATTAGTCTATTCTTTTTAGAAAAATATATCTTTTTCAAAAGATATATTTTGCCATATCTTTTTTCAAAAGATATATTTTGCCATATCTTTTTTCAAAAGATATATATATGCCGAAAACGCGTAAACGTTCACGGAAAAAGCGAAACAACAAAACAAAAAAGAAATTAAGCAAAATAAAAAAAATTGTTAAAATTTTTAAACAATATCCAGAAATATTTCCTCGAGGATATTTTCGATTTTTAGAAGGTAATTTGAGAGAGAAATTTCAAAATAAAGAAATAATCTTTAAAAATGGCGTTGTTTTAACTTGGAAAAAATACAAAGTAAATCCAGGAAAATATTCAAAATATAATTTTAAAAAGGGCGACATTAAAATTAATCAACTGGTTAATAAAAAACAAGGTAATGGTAAAGCCAAAAATTTGTTTTTAAAATTTTTGAAAAAACATGAAAATGTTAATTTAATTTTAGATGTATTAAAAAACAATAAAAGAGCTATCAAATTTTATAATAAAAATGGGTTTAGGAAGGTAGGGACAACAAAATTTGGAGAATTACCAGGTATAGTCATGAAGCGCAGTAAAAACCAAAAGGGTGGCTGACAATCAAATAATACTAGAAACACGTCGGTTATGACAGGTGGGTGAGGTGAACAAACCGACAATGGTTATATGTTGCTTTCGGGTGGTGGGGAGAACTGAAGTGATATGAGTAATATATAAAATTTAAACAAAAATAAATGTTCAAAAAATAATTTTTGAGAGATGACGAAATATATTTTAAAACTGTAAAGGTTAATATATTTCCGAGAAGCATTTATTTTATTTAATTATAATATATGATTGATGATATTAGACAAGGATTATTTTTCGGTTTAAATTCTGGTGTTATTACAACAACAGGCTTAATTTCCGGTTTAGTCCAAACAAAAATATCATATAATTTGTTAATAATTAGTATTATATCTTTAGCTATTTCAGATAGTGCGTCTGAAGCATATGGGCTATATTTATCAAAAAAAGCCGAAGATATAAAAGACTTTTCTTCTGGACCATTATATTCATTAATTTCTTTATTTATTACAAAATTTGTGATTGTTATTAGTTTTCTTATACCACTATTATTTACAAAAAATTTGAAAGTTTTTAAAAATATGACATGGGTTTTGGGTTGGGGTATTTTTCTATTAATAATTTTAGATTTACAATTATGTAGTATGAGGAATGAATCATTTGCAGAATATATAGTTCCACATTTAATAGTTATTGGTTTAGTTGTAGTTTTAACAAGATATTTTGGTAATATGATTAATAAAATAAGATAAAATTTATAAAAATCAAATTTTTATAAATTTTGTCAAAAGTTACTGTTTTCTCAAAAGTTTAGGTTTTGTCAATTCTCAAAAGTTTAGGTTTTGTCAATTCTCAAAAGTTTAGGTTTTGTCAATTCTCAAAAGTTTAGGTTTTGTCAATTCTCAAAAGTTTAGGTTTTGTCAAACTTTTCTCAAAAGTTTAAACTGTTGGTATAAATTCCCATTCCAATTCGCCGCATATTTTTTTCCATATTTCATCTTGTTCGATTCTTTTTAAAGGGTCTTTTAACATGGGAAAATAAGGTAAAAATGTTTTTTCATCCAATAATTCGCACATTTTATAAAGAACATAATAATAATTTAAAAAATTAACTCTATCATTTGGACAATGCTTTGAATATGGTTTTTGAATTTCCAAAAATAAATTGCACAAAATATCTTCTAATTCTGGTTTCATAACAGGCGGTTTTATTCCCAATTTATCTTTAATAAATGGAATATGCTCATAAAATTTATTATAACCTAGTTTTTTTAAGATGTCTTTCGCTTTTTTATTATTCATATTTTTTATATTAATTCTTTCTTTTTTTATTTGGTTTTTAATATCTATCAATACCTGTTCTGGTATTTGTGTTGTTTCTTTAGCTTGAAATTGAGCCAATATTTCTCTAAAATGATTTATTCTCTTGTATGCATAAAAACAAACTTCCTTGGGTGGTTCTTTATAAGATGGTTTTTCATGTTCAATTAAGTATTTTACTTGTAAGCTACATAATTTGCATACAAGTATACCTTTATTATCAATAGGTATTAATTCCCCTGAACATTTTTTACACACATCATAATTTTGTTTATAATTATCAATATTAAAAAACGTGGAATCAACATTTTTTAGGTAAGAGTTCAAATTTTTATTCGCTTCTTCATTTTTCTCTTTAGCGTTATTATCATAATTTTTATTAAAAAAATTATGTAATATTTTTTTTTTATCGCACCCACCCTGTGATAATTTTTTTTTTGATTCGAAGTAATTAAAAATAAATTTTGAATTATTTAATAAATAATTTTGTTCTTCCTTTTCTTTTTTCTTCTTTTCTTTTTTTATTTCTTTTATTTCAGTTTTTATTTGTAGCTTTCTTTCAAAACTTTTGGTTGAAGAAAATTCATCTTTTAGTGATTCTATTTGTTTATTATAATTAGGTATAATTGTATTTTTTATATTTTCAAATTCAAACATTTTTTCTTTATGAGTGTTATCCAAAGTTACCTTTTTTTTATTAAATTTTATCTTTTTTGCTGTTTTTGGTTTGAAATTAGGCATATCTAATATATAAAATAGCAAATATTTTATATATATATTTTTTTTTAAATTATAATTTTATATTTTTTTTGTATACAAAAATTAATATGGACATTGATTTTAATGATATTATAAATTTTGATGAAATGGATATTATTAAAAAAACAAAAGTTGTTTTTATATTTAATGCTTTAGAAAAAGGTTGGACTATTAAAAAAAAGGGCAAAAGATTTTTATTTTCAAAAAACCACGAAGGAAAAAAAGAAGTTTTTTCCGATGAATATTTGAAACGATTTATCAAAACAAATTTATTTAACAATTAAAATTTATGCTGTAAAAATTTAAATTAATTAATGTTTATTTTTAAATTTTTTTTTCTTTAGGAATATTATAATAATATGGGAGGAGGTCTTATGCAACTAGTCGCTTACGGTGCCCAAGATGTTTATCTTACGGGTAACCCTCAAATCACTTTCTGGAAGGTAACTTACAGACGTCACACTAACTTTGCTATGGAATCTATTGAACAAACTTTTAACGGACAAGCCGATTTTGGCCGAAGAGTCCAATGCACTGTTTCTAGAAACGGTGATTTGGCTTACAGAACTTACCTTCAAGTTACGCTCCCTGAAATTAACCAGAGTGACGGAACCACTGCTAACAGTCTCTATGCCCGTTGGTTAGATAACCCCGGACACCAGCTCATCTCGCAAGTCGAAGTCGAGATTGGTGGTCAACGCATCGACAAACAGTATGGTGACTGGATGCACATCTGGAATCAATTAACCCTCACTTCTGAACAAGAGGCTGGTTTCCACAAAATGATTGGTAACACCACCCAACTTACTTACTTGACTGACCCGGTGTTTGCAAAGGTCGCCACTGCTTGCTCGGCTGGTGATGTCCCTAACGCCACTTGCGCCCCTCGCCAAGCTCTCCCAGAGACGACTCTTTACGTCCCTCTTGAGTTCTGGTTCTGTAGAAACCCAGGTCTTGCTCTTCCTTTGATTGCCCTTCAATACCACGAAGTCAAAATCAACATCGAGCTTCGTCCTATGGATGAATGCCTCTGGGCTGTCAGTGAAATCAGTGCTTCTGGTTCTGATAACAGAAAAGAAGCAAAGGCATACAGTAAATCTCTCGTTGCCGCTTCTTTATACGTCGACTACGTTTTCCTTGATACGGATGAACGCCGACGCATGGCACAAAACCCACACGAATACCTCATTGAACAACTTCAATTCACTGGCGATGAATCCATTGGTTCTTCCAGTAACAAAGTTAAGTTGAATTTCAATCACCCATGTAAGGAAATTATCTGGGTTGTCCAACCTGATGCCAACGTCAGTTACTGTGACTCTTTTGTCTCTTCTGAAGTATTGAACGCCGCTCTTGGTGCCCAGCCTTTCAATTACACTGATGCCATCGATGCCTTGCCCAACTCCATTCGCGCATTCTCTTCTGCAGCGCAGCTTGGTGCTGATAACAATGGCGTCATCGACGCTTCCGGTCTCTTCAATGACCCTACTGCAGGTGGCCAAGGAAATATCGCCAGTTCCGATTTGTCCGCAGCTGCTGTTGCTGGTGTCTCTGGTACATTCAAAGCTGGTGTCAACAACGGTGTCTCTGATGCCGGTGCTTTCGTCCTCGCCGAGACTGCCCTCCACATGCACTGTTGGGGTGAAAACCCTGTTGTTACCGCCAAGCTCCAGCTTAACGGTCAAGACAGATTCTCCGAGCGTGAAGGAACCTACTTCGACCTCGTCCAACCTTTCCAACACCACACCAGACACCCAGACACTGGTATCAACGTTTACTCGTTTGCCCTTCGCCCAGAAGAGCACCAACCATCGGGAACTTGCAATTTCTCCAGAATTGATAACGCTACTCTTCAATTGGTTGTCTCTGCTGCTGCCATCTCTGGTGCCTCTACTGCCAAAGTCCGCGTCTACGCCACCAACTACAATGTCCTTCGTGTCATGAGCGGTATGGGCGGTCTCGCATATTCAAATTAAGTTGTAGTATGTAGCATATACATAAAATTGATATAAAAACAATATTATAATTAATATAATATTGTTTATGATGATATCTAATCACAATAGTGAAAAAAAAGATGAAAAAAAAGATGAAAAAAAAGAAGAAAAAAAAGATGAACCGAAAGAAATATGTAAATGGAATAGAGCAGATAACACTCCTTGTATATTTAAGGCTATACTAAATAAAAATTATTGCAAACTACATAAAAAATTTGAAAATATCTATACACCTGAAGAACTTTCCAACTTACAACGATGTTCAAGATGTAAAAAACCAGTAAAAAATTTACCAAATAATCAAAAAAAATGTAATAATTGCTTATCAAAACAAAAAAAAGATAAAATAGTCTTGAGAAAAAAACGCGCAGAAAATAAAAAAAAATGTTTATGGATTAATCAAAAAGGTGTCCAGTGTCCATGGAATACCCATATTAATATTAAATATTGTAAAAGGCACTCAAAATATAATGGAGTCTTTGAACCATCCGATATTCCAAATTTAAAAAAATGTAGTGGTTGTAAAAATCTATTCAAACCTAAAAATGCAGAAAAAACATGTTTAAAATGTAAATCATACCGAAAAAATATAAAAAATATAAAAAATATAAAAAATATAAAACTATGTTCTGCAATTACAATATGTTCTGGTAAAACTTGTTCATATAAAGCACTGAAAAATGATAATTATTGTAAAAAACACCAACGATATAAAAAACATAAATTATTGATTGATTCTGGTAAAAGAATATGTTCTAACTGGATAAGAGGTTGTTTTAATGAATTGTTAATAGACGATATGTCAAAATGTAATATATGTAAAAAATCCACTAATAATTATAAATTAACTACATCCTTAACGATTTATGAATCAAAATATACAACATATAAATCAGAAGCGAATAGACGAAATATCTTTTGGGATTTAACAAAAGAACAAACTATTAAGTTATTCAAAGAAAAATGCGAATACTGCGCAATAAACGATGGATTAAACGGAATAGATAGAATTGATTCTTCCAAATCATATACTATTGATAATTCTATCACCTGTTGTGAAATTTGCAATAAAATGAAATTAACACATAGTAAAACACAATTTATACTTATTGTTAAATGGATATGCGAACATATATCATTATTTACAAAAAATTATTCACAACAACACGTAATTGGATTGTTTGAAAAAGCAAACACAAAAAAAACATACAAAATGTATACAAATAATTGTAGAAATAAAAAAAATATAAAAATGTCATTAACAGAACAACAATTCTATAATATATTGCGATTTCCATGTCATTATTGTGGAAATTTTAGTAAAGATGGTTCAAATGGTATTGATAGAATAAACCCACAATTATATTATAGTATTGAAAATGTTGTCCCGTGTTGTAAAACATGCAATTATATAAAAGGATCGCAAACTTTATTTTATTTCAAAGAAAAACTTACAAATATTTATAAATATAGTGTTTTAAACGAAATTCCAGATTATCGAAATAATCCAAAAACAAAAATGATTTCAATTTTATCCACAAATAATATTAAAATAACAAATTACCCTTCTATTAAACTTCATCATCCTATCGACTTCTATAATAATTCTGTATTTACAGGTAATTTAATTGATGTAAAAAATATGAAAATAAAACTTATTTTTACAAATAGTAAACATCCGCAATTTGATATATGGCAATACTATAGGCGAACTATTAGTAGTTTCAAACCTAAAAAAGGTTATTGTTTATTGGGTAAACGTACATACATTTTAGTTCAAGATGAAAACAGTGGAAAATATTTAGGTATAATTTCCATATCAAGTGATATCAAATTTCTTGGTCAACGAGACAAATATATTGGATGGGATAAACATCATCAATTTACATTAAAAAAATTAGATAAATTAGTAAATATAACTACATGTGTTTCTACACAACCATTTGGTTATAATTTTAATGGTGGAAAATTATTGACATCGTTAGCATTTTCAAAAGAAGTATTACAATTTTGGTATAATACTTATAATACATATATTCAGGGAATAACCACTATGTCATTATATGGAAAATCTATACAATACGATAGATTACAATGTATAAAATATTTAGGATTAACAAAAGGTATAAGCGTTAAAGATATTTCTCCCGAAGCAATCAAATTCGCAAAAGAATATTTATATAGTATTGGATTATACGATAAATCATATGAAAAAAATATTTTATGGTTATTTAAAAAATGTCTTCGGAAATTAAATATACCAATGGAAGATGTACTTAAATCGGTAAAAAAAGGTGTATATTTTGGATATACCTCTCCCCAATCAAAAACATATTTAAATAGCAAAACCACAAACAATGAACCAAATCCCATACCCTACGCAAAAACCACCAATGAAATTTATAATTGGTGGGTAAATAGATGGGCTGAACAAAGATATACACATCTAAAAAAAAAAAAGAAAATTAAATAATCATAGTGAAATAAGTTAAATAATTTATTAACGAAACATATTTAATAACTTAACGATAATTTATAAAATGACAGATTTGACAGAAATTGCGAGAATCAAGCAAATATTTAATCAGTTTGATAAAAACAAAAACAATACAATTGATAAAAAAGAACTTTCAACATTGGCTATCGCTCTTAACGACCCATTATCCCCCGCCGAATTACAAGATTTTTTTAAATGTTTGGACAAAGACAATTCATCAACTATCACGTGGGAAGAGTTCATCGAATATTGGAAAACAATTTATTAAAAATATTTAATAAATAATTCATAATTATCTTTAATATGAATATAACAACCATTTTTTTTATGGGATTTACAGTCCTTTTGTTTGCATTTTGCATTATAATAATTATATGTGGAATTTTAGAATGTTATATGTTAAGAATTAGAAGACGATCTGCATATATATTACCAGTGCAAACGGTAAATTCAGAAGTTATTAATCCACAGTTTTTGGTAATTCAATAAAGCTTTTACTATAATATTTATTAAATATATTTAGAGTTTTAAACAAAATTTTATAAGTAATGCAATATTACTGGGGAACGCCAGACACAAGTGTAAGTTTTTGTGAAAAAAAATATGATAATATTTTCTGGATTGCAGAATATAACAATACAATTAGCGCAATACCTTATATCTTAATTGGTTTAATATTTTTATTTACAAAAATAAGAAAAATCGGAATTTGTATGATTTTATTGGGATTTTCAACCATGTTAATGCATGGGACATTGCGAAATTACGCACAACTTTTAGACGAATCGTCTTTATTAATTTTATCATTTGAAACTTTAAAACTTTTAGATAAAAGAGTCCATTACATTTTCTTACCACCCATTCTTGGTATTTATATAATGTTAAATGAAAATTTTTTCATTTTTCTCTCGACTTTTTCTGGAATGCAATTAACAATTGTTTACAAAGTTTATTACAAAAATAAATCATTGCCTCAAAAAATTTTATCATCGTTGTATGTTTTTTTCTTTCTTTTCGCTTCAATATTTTGGTTTATAGACCAAACATTTTGTAAGTATATTGGCGACACGCCGTTTCACGCATTGTGGCACATAAATACATGCATAGCGATGTTTTATGGATATTCTAATTTTATTGTTGATTAAAATTTAAAATTTTTATAATATATAAATTTTAAATGTTAATAGATATAATTGGATATAGTGCTATTTTTATAGGTGCAATATCTTTAATACCACAAATAATTCAAATGATTAAAACAAAAAAGGTGAGAGATATAAATATATTTTTTTTAGTAGTTGCAATTATTAGCGATTTCTTTTATTTTCTTTATTCTATATTATCTAAAAATGATTTTATGTTTTATTCCATGTTTCCTCCTGTTTTATCTCACATAACTATGTTATTTTTATGGTTATTATACAATAAACAATTAACCATTACACACATTGATACACACATTGATACACACATTGATACACATAACGACATTGAAATAATAATAATTTAATTTCTAATAAAATATTAAATGCTTCAAAGACAAGAATTTAAAGAATTATTTGTAACGGCAGCTGTTTTATTAGTAATTGATGTAACATATTTATATTTAAGAAAGAATGATTTTAATATTTACTTTTTGAATGTTCAAAAATCACCCTTAAAATTTCGCCTACCCGGTGCTATTTTAGCATATTTTTTGTTAATTTTAGGAATGTATTATTTTATCATACGAGATAAAAAATCTCTCCAAGATGCATTTTTACTCGGTGTTTTTGTTTATGGTGTTTATGATTTCACAAATTATGCAACATTATCAAATTGGACATTGAAATTTTCATTAATGGATATGTTTTGGGGTGGAACAGTATTAACTTTAAGCACTTTTATCATTTATGAACTGTTAAAATATTTATAAATTTTAATATAATTTTTTTTAAAAAATTATATTAAAATTTAAAATATATAAAAAAATATATAGATGGTTAATGCTTCATATAAAACTATAACATATGATTCTACCGCAGCTGAATTAGATTTAAATACTTGGTATAGCAATGGTCCAACAAATGTCAACGCAAGTAAAATAATATTATCAGATAATTTAACTTGGGATACTAAATGGCAAATAGGTGTATTTGCAAAACAAGAGTTAGTATTTGATGGCAATGGTTATACAATCACATTGGCAAAAGATACTGGTGGGGCAGGAACAAGTCCAGTAGGATTTTCTGGATTATTTTGTATTGGGAATAATAGTTCATATAGTTCATCTATTGCTGATTCAGATGATTATTATGGCTTACACGTAAAAAATTTCATTTTAGATTCTGAAGCAAATTCTATACCTTTGAGATTAGAACACAATGCAACACATAGATATATCGGTTATGTATTTGGAAAATATTACAACAACTCATTGAATGGTTGGGGTCCACATGGTATGCCCACTAATGACCCACCAGGCATAGCAAGAGTAACCCCATCTACAAAAAATACTTTTATTTGCGAAAAGGTTGAAGTTAAAGGATATTTTACAAGCGACCTATCTATGCTAAAATGGTTTAGATATAAAAATCACTATGATAGTAACTCCTACGCACAAACAGCATCGTCTTGTGGTGCTTTCGTTGGTTCTGTATACGGAAGAGCAAAATTTTTAAATTGTATAGCAAATGGGAAATTTATTGGATACAATGGAACAGGTTATATTGAATTTGTTAATTGTTTAACGACAAATAATTCTTATTTGTGTGGTCGTGACATTAATCGTCACTATACATCAAGCACATATCATAAATGGATTTTTGAAAATTGTGTGGCATTTAAATTATTTGGAGAGTTATATAATGGAACTACACATCCCGATATTACAGCTAATGGTGGAAAAATATTAGAAATAAGCGGATGTAAAGTAGACCAGAGTGAATATTGGAGAACAGCCCCATGGTCAGGGTATCTTTTAGAACAAAATTCTACAAAAAATTTTGATTATTTAGATAACGGTGACCCGTTCCAATCTATGAGAACAAGTGAATTAGATAATGTATTAGCTGTAATTGGCGGAGAATTTATAAAAAGTAATAATAAAATTACTTTACAATTTTCACCATATGCAGGTGTGGATATAGGTGATGTATTAACTGTTCGCACTATAGATTTATCAGGTAGCGATACAGTCTCCACTTCGGCTATACCCACTACATGGTTTAATAATTTAGCAGGTTCTGGAGAAACTTTGGAAAGAAACAAAGAAGAAAGACGGAATATTTTAATTAATGAAATTTTTACAGCAAATTCTACAAAAACATTTTTCGATATTTCAAGCTCTGCCATAAATGCTTCAAATCATTCTGTAAAAGAAAGCACTCGTATTTTTAAAGTAGATACTAATACAAATAAAGCTACATTAAATTTAAATACAAACACCGATTTGGGCGATAAAAAGGGCTTTTATGTTCCATTAACCACCAACAATCAAAAAGTTGATATAACTAGTAAAGATGGAAATATAACGTTCCAGATTGAAAGAACCGGAACAGGAAGTGATGGTAAAGCAACTTACTCTATAACAAAAACAGCAGGTAATTCAAATTTGATTATTGACTCATAATTTTAAAAAAAATGTTGAAACATAATTTTAAAAAAAATGTTGAAACATTTTTTTTAAAATTTAAAAAGATTTTTATGGATTTTCAAGGGCTGTTATTCTTGATATTAAATCTGCGACTGTTGTTTCCAAACTTGTTATTTTTGCTTCCGCTGAGTCGAGCTTGGATGTCTGCTCTAAGAGCTTGGTTTTCTCTGCCTGCTGTATCCTGTCGATTTCCTGCGTCGCCGCAATGTGCATTGTAAAAATACTGTTGTAATCCATATGCAGTTTTCTCTCTTCGACTCTTTCTATTTCCTTTTCAATTATTTTTTTTCCATCCTCGTCTAAAATATCATTCCCACTGCTGTCTTTTTTAAAAATTGTTTCTTTAGAAATTTCACTCTCAACGCCTCTAACACAAAACTCTAATTCTGGAATTTCTCTTACCTTTTGTGCTATTAATCCAGTTTCATATATATATTCACTTTCAAATATCAGTTTTCTATTTTCTTCGTTAATGGGAACGCCGCTCGCATCCAAATCAAAATGATGATTTCTATCATACATTTTAAATGTTTTTATATAATTTAAAGGTTTTAATTGTTTGATTATGGACAACGCGTTTTTTATGGGTTTTTCATTATGTTTTACACGGTCATCACTCGTCGCCACACCAGAAGTACCGTAGTAAACACCACCACCCCACCGGTTTAAGTAAAGGTTGCCTTTGTATTGGTCGTAGCTGGGGCTTTCGTGTCCAACTTGTATGAGAGCGTTCCGCGTGTTGCCCAGCCTGTTAACACGAAATACCATGCAATTGTTGGAACTTGCCAACTTAAGTTGATATTGCCCGCCATGGTTCCAATAGCTACTGCTGCCAAGACCATCCGAACCCGTGTTCCCTTGTGGACTTGTATAGTTCAATGTTGGACCACCGACGAGTGTATTTGCGGTACTTGCAGTACTAGCATTGCCAACAAGATTTCCAGTAACATCTGAAGTAAATGTTTTCGCCCCACCAATGATTTGAGTTCCAGATGTATAAACACCATTTGTTACAGTACTAGCATTGCCAACAAGATTTCCAGTAACATCTGAAGTAAATGTTTTCGCCCCAGTAATAGTTTGAGTTCCAGATATATAAACACCATTTGTTACAGTATTGGCATTTCCCTGAAGGGTTCCAGATATATTGGTGCAAGAGATTGTTGTAGCATTCAATGTATTACTGCTTGGATTATAATAAAGGTGTGGGTCTACGTTTATACTTCGAGGGCCAGAAGACCCATCCACAAACGTTAAATATCTGATGGCTGGTGTACTATCTGATGTTACGATAACCTTTCCAGCAGTTAGCTCGCTGGCAGTTCCTGTACAATTTGTTAATACACCAGAAGCAGGAGTTCCTAATATTGGTGTGATTAATGTTTTATTATAAAGCGTTTGCGGAGTGCTTAATTGAACTATATTGGTATTGGTTATGGAATATATTTTTGTTGCTGTATCAGCATTACCAACAAGACTTCCAGTAACATTTCCAGTAATGGTGCCTGTGAATGTAGGATTTGCTATAGGTGCTTTTAAAGTTGTATTAGCAGTGATCGCAGTGGCTTGGGCATTCGAAATAGTAACAGTATTCCCTGCCAAAGCAGTACCCGATGTAGTACCCAAAGTCATAACAGTTTTAGCACTATTTGTCGTGATTGCGCTGGCTTGACCAGAAGTAATTCCTGTTTTTGCTGTATTTGCGGTAATTGCGCTGGCTTGACCAGAAGTAATTCCTGTTTTTGCTGTATTAGCACCTATCTCATCAAATAACCCAGGAGATAAAAGACCTGATACGGACGTTGTTGCATCTGGCAACGGAGTTGTTAAGTTGAGTGTATGAATATCTACAACGTTGAAACTTGCGTCGTTTCCACTTAAATCACCAACTATTAATGGAGCCGGTGTAATATTTAAATTTCCAATACTATCCCCATTTGCAGCGGTTGTTCCTAATATGAATTTATCCTCTGATTCATCCCAACCCATAAATGCATTATTAATTGGGTCTAAAGTTCCTCGATTAATAAGAATACCGCTATCATTGGGATTAGCAACATTAAGACCGGAATTCAACAATATGAGATTATCACTTATATCCAAGTTGGTTGAATTAATTTTAGTTGCTGAACCCGACATGGTTAATACACCTGTAACATTTAAATCTTTGAAAGATACATCACTATTTGTGCCAACATCTTGACCAATACTTATTTGTCCATCTGAATATGTAACACCAGTGCCACCAGAAAGAGCTTCCCTTGCTCTCAATTCTGTAAAATATAGATTAGAACCTTCCGATAAATCACCAGTATCGTGATTAGATAATGTACTAACTGTTCCTGTTACATTGCCCGTAACATTACCAGAAACGTCGCCAATTAATTTATTAGAACCGTCCATTTGAATAAAAGAATTGAAACGTACAGGACCTGAAGTAGATGTAATGATTTTACCACCTGTAATTTCTACATTTGTTTTTAGTTCTATTTGACCTTCAGTTGAATTAAGGGTTATATCACCAGAACCGGTTATTAATGATACATTCCCAGATACAGAACTAGTTAACGAAACATCACCCCCTACGCCAGTGCTAGTTAATGAAATATCGCCAGTAGATGTTGTATTAATTCCACCCGAACCAGATTCAATTTTTAATAATCCAGAACCACTTGTTTTTACAGTTAAATGTTGGTCAATATCAGTAGTTAATGTTATAGCACCACTTATATCATGTAGAATTTGTTTTCCATTGACGTATAATGATGCAGGTCCAAGATATAAATCTCTTATAGTTTTTTCAGCAGACCCTATATCATAAGTATCATCTGTATCTGGTATAATATTACCTCTTAAAAGCATACTATTTACATCTATATTATTGAAACTGGCGTCGTTGCCTGACAAATCACCCATTATAACTTTACCTGTGAAAGTTGGTCCTGCTAAATTTGCCTTTAAATCTAAAGCTGTTTGTTGTGCGGTTGATACAGGTTTTCCAGCATCTGTTGTATTGTCCACATTTCCTAATCCTACTTTAGATTTATTCAAATTAGTTGTTAAGTTGAGTGTATGAATATCTACAACGTTGAAACTTGCGTCGTTGCCTGACATATCACTCATGGTAACTTTACCTGTGAAAGTTGGTCCTTCTAAATCTGCCTTTAAATCTAAAGCTGTTTGTTGTGCGGTTGATACAGGTTTTCCAGCATCGGTTGTATTGTCCACATTTCCTAATCCAACACTGCTTGCGGATAATGCGGTTGTTAAGTTGAGCGTATGAATATCTACAACATTGAAAGAGGCGTCGTTGCCTGACATATCGCTCATGGTAGCTTTACCTGTGAATGTAGCCCCACCATCCTTCAACAAAACACCATCAATTGTAACGCCTGATGCATCTGTTTTTTCATTAATAGTATCAACACGCAAAGTTCCATCAAACCTTACATTACCATCTGTGCCATCCATTTGTATAGTTTGTACGTTATTATTGTCTTTTACTTCCAAATCTCTGAAATTACCCTGTCTTGTAGCTGAAATAAAGTTAGTAGAACCAACCGCATAATTTTGAGCTGTTACCGTATGAGCCGTAACATCATTGGCACTAATATCACCATCCTTCAACAAAACACCATCAATAGTGACGCCCGAGGCACCTGTTTTTTCATTAATAGTATTTACCTGTAGTGTTCCTGATACCTGAACTAGTCCTGTTTGTCCATCAGCATACAAACCAACATTTCCCTGATTTTTTACTTCAAAAGATGTAAAACTAGCACCTGCTCCTGCGTCAACAATAACTTTAGACCCACAAAATAAATTAGTATTAGCCAATTTAAAACCACCAGCATTTAAAATATCTGATTGTAAATTATTAAAACTAGCATCATTGGCACTAATATCACCATCCTTCAACAAAACACCATCAATAGTGACACCCGAAGCCCCGGTTTTTTCATTAATAGTATCAACCGTAAGAGTTCCTTCTAATGTTAAATTACCTGAATTATCTAAATTCATTTTTGAAGTAACTTCTATTTCAGTTAAATCTTTTGTTTTAAATTCTATTTGTTTTGCAGAGCTATTATAATATATGTTAAAATCATCCGAAACTGTTGTATTATCTAGTTGATATACTCTAGAATATCCTTCATTTACTGCGCCAGTACCAGAATCATACTGTAATCCAAAAACAATTACACTACTATCATTACTTATTGTAACAGATTGAATTCTTCCAGTTCCATTGTTGTTTTGTGTAAATGTAATAGCTTTTTCAATCGTCCATGTACCTCCTACCAATTTCAGTATGCTAACTTGGTGATTAGACCCACTCCAACGACCATGATATAATGCCAATTTATCACCAGCACCATTAAGACTGTGCATCCTCTGACCTCCAAAATCGAGGACAGCTCCATCAATAGGAAGTATTGTATTTCCTTTTTGTGACCAAGAAGAACCATCATATTCATAAACCCATATTTTATCAACATTTTCCGAACTATACGATAATATTGTTCCACTATTATTTAATTTAACCCATTGACCTATATAATCATTTGTATTAGCACCCAGTATTGGACTACCTCTTAAAACCCAAGTAGAACCGTCTGAATCCAAATCATAAATAAAAATAGCACCATTTCGTGTATTGTTTGGTGCGGACCTATTAGGATGACGAAATGCTGTAACTGCTAAAATGTCAAAATCGCTATTTATGTCAAATGAATTTCCAAACATATTATTCTCATTATCAGGATAGGTGGCTTGTATTGAACCCCTTTCACTCCATGTACTACCATTCCATGTATAAACATAAACTTTACCGTACGCTGATGAAGTCATTTCACTAAATGCCACTTTAGTTCCATCACCGTTTATTTTTACAAGTTGGCCTACTTGATCGTTATTTCCTGCTATTATATCAGAACCCCTCTGAACCCACGCACTACCATTCCATTTATAAACTTGAACCCTACCTGTATAATTTGAACCAACCTTTCCATATCTTTTTTCACCAACAGCAAAAACAGTTCCATCATTGTTTAATGAAATTGTTTCGCCAAAATAAGTGAAATCCGCAGAATTAGTTACTGATTTATCTATAGTAGAACCTAATTGAGACCAAGAACTACCATTCCATTTAAATACTTTAACAATTCCTCCTGAATTTGCAGTTGAGGAAGAGGCTCTTGAACCGAGAGCTAAAATAGTTCCATCTTTACTAAATGATGAACTATAACCAAGCCTTCCATAAGTAGAACCTCCTGATAAATCAGTATCAACCCCACGTTGTCCAAATACAGTATTTGTAGTAGTGGTGCTTAATAAAGACGCTGCTGACGTAGAAGTTGTTGCAGTTGTTGCAGTTGTTGCAGTTGTTGCAGTTGTTGCAGTTGTTGCAGTTGTTGCAGTTGTTGCAGTTGTTGCAGTTGTTGCAGTTGTTGCAGTTGTTGCTGTTGTGGCATTACCTACTAAATCACCGATAAAACTACCACCAGTTGTAAAGAAATTAACACCGCTGACATAATTAGCACTAATATCACCAGTCGCAATAAGGTTACCTTCAGATAATTTTACAGTCGAAGTGATCGTATTGTAAAAGGTCTCAAGACGCGAGTACATATGAATATTACCGCTGGAATTAACCAATGCACTATTGTCTGTGATTGCCACTGCCTGACCGTAATTGTCATTTGATTCTTCTAAAACTTTTGCTGCAGATGGGTCCCAGGTACCACCCGTGTTTTTAAAGATTAATGCTTTCCTGTATGTCGCGTTGAACCACGCCCCAACAATGGCCCAATTGTCCGTCATGGCGACGCTGATACCGAATCCATAGTCCAAAGTGTTTTGATTCAACACAAATGCGGCGGTGGTGCCCCACGTCCCAGCCGTGTTTTTAAAGATGAACGCTTTCTTGGCACCGTTCGCACCAACCATGGCCCAATTGTCAGTGATGGCGACACTGCCACCAAATCCAGTGTCCCCCGTGTTTTGATTCAACACAAATGCAGCGGTGGTGCCCCACGTCCCAGCCGTGTTTTTAAATATGAAGGCTTCATTCCCCCACTTCCTCCCGACAATAGCCCAATTGTCCGTCATGGCGACACTCCAACCAAACTGATAGTCTCCCGTGTTTTGGTCCAACGTAAAGGCTGCTGTTGTCCCCCATGTACCACTGTCGTTTTTAAATATATATGCTTTCGGGCTCGACCCGCTCGCAGTAACTATGGCCCAATTATCCGTTATGGCGACACTTGCTCCAAAACTACTGTTAGCAGTTCCCGGGTTTACCAACGTAAAAGCGGGGGTAGTGCCCCAAGTACCATTTGTGTTTTTAAAAATAAAGGCTTTGCTATTAACGTATGTGATGGCTGTGACAATAGCCCAATTGTCCGTCATGGCGACCCTTGCACCAAATTGCTGGTTTGGACCGTCAGGTGAGTCTAACGTAAAGGCGGCAGATGGTGACAATGTCCCGGATGTGTTTTTAAAGATGTATGCTTTGTTGCCCGCGTTGCCCTCACCAAAAATAACCCAATTGTCGGTCATAGCGACCACGGTTTGGCCATTGGAAACCGACACATTACTCGTGTTTTCAAATAATGGGTTTAACACAACGTTTGTTTCAATTTTAGTATGTTTTGTAATTAGTGTCCCGCTAACATCTACACTATTAAAACTAGCATCATTGGCACTTAAATCTCCACTAACTACTAAACCTGAAAGCGTTCCAACGCTAGTAATGTTTAATTGTGTAGCATTGGTTACAGTTCCTGCAGTTGTTGCCGTTGTTGCAGTTGTTGCAGTTGTGGCATTACCTACTAAATCACCGATAAAACTACCACCAGTTGTAAAGAAATTAACACCGCTGACATCATTAGCAGATAAATCATTAAAACTTACATCATTGCCTGCTTGATATTTTGTAGCTAAAGAATCGGTTACGGTTGTTGCAAAATTAGCATCATCCCCTAAAGCTGCAGCCAATTCATTTAGCGTATCTAATGCGCCGGGTGCACTATCAATTATAGCATTAACCCTTGTATCCAAATTATTTGATAAATCGGTTACGGCGGTTAAACAAGTTTGAACACTCGTATTATCAAACAAATTATTAGCGGCTATTTCAATTACTTTTTCTATTGCTGACGCCATTATAATTTATTATTTTATTTTATTTTTTAATATTTTATTTTTTAATATTTTATTTTTTAATATTTTATTTTTTAATATTTTTATTTTTTTTTTTATTATTTTATTTTTTAATATTTTTATTTTTTTATTTTTTTATTTTTTTATTTTTTTATTTTTTTATTTTTTTATTTTTTTATTTTTTTATTCTTTTATTTTTTTATTATTTTTACTAAATAAATGATTTTAGTAAAAATAAAATAAAATAAAAGAATATAAATGAATGTTTCTTTAACAGAAAATAAATTACAAATAGCTACAGCAAATGATGTTAACACAAATGGCTCTTTCGGTTACGCAGTTGACGTTGAAGGTAATTATGCAGTTGTAACCAAAAAGGGCCATCAACCAAATTACAACAGTGCATATGTTTTTAAAAAAACTGGAAATGTATGGGCGATGCACCAAGATATATCTGGGCAACCGATTGGTTATGACGGGTATGGTTTGGACGCTAAAGTTGTTAACGAATTAATTATGGTTAGTACTCGAACATATTATACTATTGACCCAAGACCGAGCAATGAAAAAGGCGGCATACACGTTTTTAAATTAAATAGCGGGACTGGGTATTTTGAACCATTTAACCCTGCGGGGTTATACCCCACCGACGTAGCTAAATACGGATACGACAATGGCGGCAACTATGATGGCAACTGGGGTCCTTATAATTTTCCAGCCGGACCAGAGGCGAGGGCAAACGTTATCATTCCCGGACCAAACTACGACGGTACGAACCCTGAAGATTTTTATTTTAACGCAATACCTGAAAATCCCAACTCTGAATTTTCTTATTTTTTTGATGCCTACTACGAGAACAATGTTTATACACTAGCCGTTGGTCATCCGGGAACATCTAACTCCTACATATTTAGACACGATACTACATATGCTAGCAAGGGTTGGTTAAGGTGGAGATATAACCCAAGTGGGGTTGGTAGCCAGAAAACTGGGTATGATGATATAGCAATTTACGGAGACTATGTATTTATAGGTTATACCTCGGAAAATTCAAATATGGGAAAAGTCGTTATTTATAAATACGACGACACACAATCTAATTTTTCTGATAAATGGCAGAGACAACCTGATTTGGTTCCAGTTACGAGAACGAATGAAGAAAGATTTGGAACTAGTTTGAGAGCGTTTGAAGATTATTTAATAGTGGGTACTGAAAATGATAGAGTGCTCATTTATAAAAAAGATGCAAATGGAGATTTTTTAAACACGAGTGAAAAAATACTTACACCAAAAACGAGTCAAGTAAATTCCAGATTTGGTATAGAAGTATCTATTGGAAAAGTGTCTGGTATTTTGACAGAATATTACGCTATAGTAGGTTCAACACAAAAAACAGTAAATGGTCAAACAAACGAGGGTGCTTTTTATTTTTATAAACTGGTTGATAATGAATGGATTCAAAGAGATGATGAAACTGATGGAGAATTTAAACATGCTAGCGGCGATAACGCAAGCTCCGTATTTTCAAATTCTTTAAGTATAAAAGGTAACCAAATCATTGTAGGTGCTGTTGGCCATAATGGAAATACTACAGCAGACAATTCTGCTACAACGTATACGGGTGCGGCTTATATATTTACAATAAATGATACAACCCCATCTTCGTTAAATGTAGGATTAAGTGATTTAAGTAATAATTTTTTAATTTATAATACATTAGTATCAAGTTCTAATGTTGATGATTTTCTAGAAGAATCAATTAATATTAAAACTTTTACACAAGAAGAAAGTAATACATTTTTCACGGATTTAAATGATAATTTAAACACTAAATCGATTATGATATACATTGGTTTCAAAATAATAAAAATAACACCGTCTTTGAGTGAATTAGTTACAAATTCTATATATTTGGTTTTAAATACAGAAAATCAAACTTTAACATTGGAAAATGTTTTAACCATAGCAGAAAAAGTAATTTTCAATGATTCTAAAATAGTTGATATTTCTGGAGGCAATACTACATCAACCGTTATAGATAAAGAAATCTTCAAAGGATTAAAAGAATTATCTTTTAGAAAATTAAGACAAGACCTTAAAGGAGAAAGTTTGGAAACAAAAATAAAGGATATTTCTGCAAATGATAATGATATAAATATCTCGTCATATCTTTCTAACATTAATAAAAATTTATCTTTAAATTTGACAGGTATGGACTTATCTGGACTCGACTTAACAAATACCGATTTATCTGGTGCTACACTTGTTAACACTGATTTTTCAGGAACAACTTTAACAGGTGCCAATTTACATGGAGCTGATTTATCTGGTGCAAATTTATCTAATGTTAATTTTAATTTGGCTGATTTTACTAATTTGCAAAATTTTACAAAAACAACTGGTGTATCAAAAAATCTCCCATCAACACATCAATATTATTTAAATCAACCCGTTTTATCAACCCAAAATCTTTCCAATGGTTCATATGTAGCATCTACGGATACAATTGGTCCTTTCAAAGATGGTGAATCTATAGCAATAAACGGTGTTCAAATTACATTTGGAAATAGTATTTCGGAAGCTGGGTTACTTGGAATAAATAATAATGCAGATGGTGGAGCTTTTACATTTATTAAAGATGACAATCGATTGGAAGGTTGGGGAAATCCTTATAAAGGTGGTGATTTGCCAAGTGATATTAGCAATGTTAAAGCAATATTCTCTACTAATAATGCAAAATCTGCAATTTGTAATGATGGAAAAGTATTTTCTTGGGGTGTATCTGGTGAAGGTGGTAATGCACCAAGTGATTTATCGGGTGTTATCGATATCCAATCAAACGAAAAAGCTTTTGTAGGTTTATACCACGATGGTGATATTGTTTGTTGGGGTGATTCTTCGACCGGTGGAACAAAACCGTCTGATGTTAGTAATGTGATTCAATTATATTCAAACAAAAATGCTTTCGCTGCCCTACAATCGGATGGTTCAATTAAAAGTTGGGGTTTAATAACTGGAACAGCTCCTACAACTAAAAATTTCATTGATATTTATAGCACAAATTCTGCTTTTGCTGCGTTAGATTCAAGTGGAAATGTATCTTGTTGGGGTAGTTCAGATTCAAGAGAAAACACACCACCTACAGATTTAAGTAATGTATCACTGATTTATGGCAATGATGATGCTTTCGCAGCATTAATAGCTGATGGAACTGTTATGTGTTGGGGCAATACTACCAATGGTGGAACAACGCCAACAGGTCTTAATAATGTCGATTATATAAGTAATACAAATACGGCATTTACAGCAGTCAAAAATGATGGCACAACCATTTGTTGGGGTAATTCCTCAAATGGTGGAACAAAAACAACATCGATTATGGGTTATGAAAGCACTATTGCGGTTACAGCTGATGCAAGTGGTAACTTTAAATTCAGTGGATATGATGATAGTTCTGGAAATGTCAGTTTCATAAACAATGAAACACAAAAAGATGCTGCATTTATTATAGATAATGATTATTATTTTAATAATATTACCTCATCTAGTGACAATATTGTATATATTTCTAATAAGGAATACAATAATACTACAACTCAAACATTTACATTTAAAACGTTAAAAAACATTGCTTCAATGAATAGGTCGAATGCAAATTCATATATTAAAATAGGTTTTATTTATACAGGAGGAGGTACAGATTATTCATCGTATAGATATAATAATATTTTTTCACAAGCAAATTGTCCGAGTTATTTTTTGGATAACCCAGCTTGGATGAAAACTGAATCCAAAACATTGACTTTAAAATTATTAAGTGATAAAATGACTTTGGAAGGACATGATGGTGCAACTGTTTACCAAAATACTACTGTATTCGGAAGTCCTTCAACATATAAATTAGCAATAGCTATACAAAATGGTATGATTTTATTACAAAATCCATTTACAACCAGTTATCCTTCTCTATATCATGATTTGGACTATAAATTTGACCAATCAGATAGTTCTAATACTGGAAATACTTTAAAATTCAGTTCTATGGGTGTAAGTGGTGAATTACTAGAATACACAACTACAGAAGTAGGAACACCAGGTAGTTCTGGAGCATTTACTATATTAAAAAATGCTGATAAAAATATTAAACAATTGTATCCATATAGCAAAGAAAAAGGATTAGATGCTGGAAGAAAACATAAAATTTTGAATTTTTCAATTAAAACAATTGTTGTAACAGTTGTTGCAAGTAAATTTGTTTTTGATGGGGATACAAGTTCATCACCTACTATAAATCACAATACTTTATATAAATTTGATGTAAGTCATTCAAGTAATTTGAATCATCCATTGTCATTTAGCAATGATAATACTACTACTGATTATAATGCTAATCGTTTTGGAACAGCTGGTTCGGCTGGAGCATTTGTTACATTTGAAAATAATGATGACAAAAATTACAATATGTATATACATTGTAAAACGCATGGAACAGGTATGGGAAGTCATTATAGTCCTATTGTTATTTCAAGAATAAAGAGTAAAGATATATCTGATATTAATAAAGTTTTTTCAACTAAAACCGCTTTTGCTGGATTGAAGAACGATGGTAGCATTGTAACATGGGGTAATAACGACGAAGGTGGAACATTTCCAAATAATAATACATTTGAAAATTTATCAAATAAGATTGATTATGATATACACGATTATATTAAAATGTCTCGATGGGCAGGGGGGTGGCCACCAGCACATCACGTTTGTATTATTACAAAATCGGGTGGTTTTTGGACAAGCGACAATAATTCATATAATCCTGCGCATTCAACACGCGGTTTAAAAACTGAAAAAATTTCTGATATAATGAGTGGTATAAAAAAGATGGTAACAAACCCTGGTGCTGTCGCAGTATTAAAAGAAGATGGTAGTGTTATAACTTGGGGAGAAGCCAGTGCTTATCCCCAAAATAACGATAGCGGAAAAGCTAATTATGGTGGAAATTCAATGAAATTTTTAAATGAACTAAAATCCAATGTTATTGATATTGTAAAAACAAGTAAAGCGTTTTGTGCTTTAAAAAATGATGGAACAATATTCACTTGGGGTGATAGTGGATTTGGTGGAAATTATTCAATTAAATATAGCGAAATAACAAATATTAAAAAAATTATTGGCTCTTATTCGGCGTTTGCTGCTATTAGCAATACAGGAAAATTATATGTTTGGGGTAAATATGGTTACATTGGTCACGGTGGTTGGGGTGAATCTTTTGAAGGGTTGTCGGATACCAGCAAAGTGGATGATATAAAACTTGAAAGCGGGGTAGTAGATATGTATTTTAATTTATATGCGGGGTTTGCTTTAAAAGATGATGGCTTGGGAACATCAACATATAAATTAGATTCGTATTGGAAAAGTGACAACGTATACGGTGACCCAAATTATTCATCAACCGGATTAAGAAATCATAGTGGAAACCTTGATATTTCTATATTAGATTCTGGCATTAAAAAAGTATTTGCAATATGTAACAGTTTTTTCTTTTTAAAAACTGATAATAAATTGTATGGTTATGGTGGTTTAATGAATACGAGTGTAATAAATACAGAAAAACTTTCGTCGCTTGTTAATATATCAACTGTGTGTTTTACTTCATATGCTGGTGGTGGTAGTGCCGCAGTGGCTGCTTTGAAAAGCGATGGTTCAGTTATAACATGGGGAACTACTTCCAATGGTGGTGATAAAACAGATAATACATATGGAGCAAGAGATAAATCGGGAGCACAAATAGATACTTTATTAGATTCAGGTGTTGTAAAATTATATTCCAACGCAAAGTCTTTTTGTGCATTAAAAAGTAACGGAGATATTGTATGTTGGGGTGATAGTGCTTGGGGTGGAAATCCTACACTTGGTCGCGGCACCGGCATCATTGATAGTGATTTTCAAAACTTTGTTAAAATAACATCTCTATATGACGAAAATAGAAGACATTCGGACTATTATTATGGTCGTGGATTTGCAGGATTAAAAAAAGATGGTTCAATTATCGTATGGGGTCTTGGTGCAGCTCATGCTGGTTATTCGACAGAAGACTTAAAAAATTCGAGGGATTTTGTTGATGTAATTTGTGGTAATTATCAAAATAATGTATTTGTTGGTGTTAAAAAAGATGGCAGTATAAGAATATTTGGAGAAAGTGCGAGTGGCAGCGCCGTTCAAAATTCAGTTCTATGGTCAACATCGCAAAGTTGGAATGCCTCATATAAAGAAGGTCACGTCCATCTTCCGGGAACAGTAAAAACACCTTTGACCCAATCAACATATTTAACAACAAAAAAAGAAACAATAACAATAAAAAATGAGGTATATAAAACTATTTCAGCGACAGATAAAGCTTTTGCTGGTATAACAGAATCCGGTGATGTTACTGTTTGGGGTGATAATGATTATGGAGGAATACAGACTGACCTATCAGATGAAACTAATTTTACACACCTATTTTCAAACCGTGGTTCTTTTGCTGGATTAAAAGATGACCAAACTATGTTTAATTGGGGAAACAAAAACTTTGGGTCTTTAGGTGGTCCTTCCACAGATATAACAATTTCGCCAAATTTACAAGAAATTAATCAATATACAGAATCATATAGAAAAAGTAATATATTTTCGGAATTTGGTATAAATGCTGATACAAAAAAAATAGTAGATAATAGTTATACTTCTAATGCTGAAGGCAATGCTCTAATTAATATAGACGGAACTGTAGATACTTGGGGTAATAACGCATTTGGTGGTTTAACTACTAATTTATCAAATAATTTAAAGAATGTTAAAGAAATTATTACCGGTGGTGGTGTTATGACTGCATTAAAAGCTGATGGTACAACTACAACTTGGAAAAATAATGCTGTATATGAAACAAATAAACCAGTTGGTTTAAATAATATAAAAAAATTAGTATCGGGTAGTGACGGTATGGTTGTGGCTTTAAAAGCTGATGGAACAGTAGCAGCATGGCACAATGCAAGTAATACTTGGGATTTATGTGGTAATGTTGCAAGCAATGATTTAACGAATTTAAGCGGTATTGTTGATATATATGCATCAAATAAATGTTTTGCTGCATTGAAATACGATAATTCTCTCTATGTTTGGGGAAGTAAAGAAAATTCCGAAAATAGAATTGTTCATAACATAACAACAGAAGCATCCAAGCTGACTTCAGGAGTTAAAGAAGTTTATGTAAATGGTAAAGTTTTAATTGCTTTGAAATATGATGGCACAGTAGTTACTATAGGAAATGTGAATAATGGTGGTGATATTAGTAATAATGACGTTCAATATAAATTATACGGAGGAACTGCTACTGATATAGCTGAAGTATTTTTAAATGACAAATTTGCAATCGGATTAAAGAAAGATAATTCGTGTGTTTATTGGGGTGATATAGCAAGAAATGCAACTTTATATAATAATGATATAACTACATTTACCAACATAAAAACCATTGTTTATTCAAAAGATGTAATGGTTGGTATTAAATTCGATGGTTCAATTGTTGGAATTGGAGAGAAAATTAAGGGTGCTGAAACTCCAATTATAGAAGCAGCTTTAAAAGTATATGCAACAACGAATAATGGTTTTAGTTTATTAAAAACAAATAGCGAAGTTATAACGTGGGGTGATGCAACATATGGTGGAGAAATCGCTTAAAAGTATTTAATATATAATATTTTATAATTATATATTAAATAATGTCAGGAACAAAAGTTTATTTTTCACAAGTAGCCGATTTTGGAGGTGGTAATTATAATGGTAGAACTGGCGCACCAACTGGTGATTGGATTCTCATATATAATGCTGAATCAACCAGTATTAATTTATCAAATTATAAGCTCAAAAGATCAAGATATACTAATGCTGCATTATCAGGTGAAACAACAACTGAAGAAACATTACCAAATATTACCATTAACAGTAAATCTTTTGCTACGGTTGCATCGGGTGATATTAATTACATGACTTTTAGAAAACAATTAGAGAAAGTTGAATTGATTTATAACAATGCTGTAATTGATACAGAACCAGTTAAAGTATATGGCGCTAATAGACCTAGTGGAAGTAATATTGGTGATGTTATAGGTAGTGGTGGTTATGTAATAACATATTTGGGGGGTAGTGACAATGGCTCAAACCCACTGAAGTCATTTCAAAGGCAAAATGATGGTACATGGCTTTACGGAACATCTGACCATACTACTATTTTTGGTAAAAGTTATTTTGATGGATTAGGAGGTGGAGAAGAAGTATCAACTGTTTCTTATTTATCATCAATTAAAGATGTTTTTTCAAATGACGGTGCTTTTTGCGCATTGAAATCCAATGGAACTATTAAATGTTGGGGTCATGCTGATTATGGTGGAACAACGCCAGTAGATATCAGCAACGTTAAGACTGTTTATACTTCTAATCAAACTTTTACAGCTCTAACTAAAGATAATTCTTATATTACTTGGGGTAAAGCAGAGCATGGTGGTGGGACAATAAAAACTTTGAAAAATATAAAAAAACAACCATTATTAAATAGAATGTATGGTGCATCTACATCAATTCATAATGTAAAAAGAAATAATTTAAGAATAAAAAAAAATTACAATTTTAATAATTCTTCATATAATAGACAGGTGCAGCAATTATTATCTTTAAATGATAAATTAATAATTGATGAATTTTCAAAAAAACAATTAGATAAAGTTAATACTATTAAAGAACTTACAAACGGTAAAATTAATGATTCTGAATTAATAGATATTAATATATCAAATCATCACAATCGTCACTTAATTTTAGATAAAATTTTTTCAAATATTACAGATGTCAGTTTTAATATGAGTGTTATAAAAGCAGATTTAAAAAATAAAATGACTAAAACAAATGTAAAGGTAATAAAATCATCCCAAATAATGAATGCGAAAACAGATATAACAAGTGATATATCTACAAATCAAGGTGTATATGGTAATTTATCAGAATTGAATGACCATATTATTGTTAATATGGATAATAATATTTCTTTTAAAGTAACCAGAACAACCGCAAAAGGCTCAATCGGTAAATATAACATACAAGTATTAGCAGGGAAAATGGAGGTGTATGGTCGACATTATGGAACAATTGAGTTTGGTACATCTTCTTTAGTATTGGGAGAATATGAGGATGATGATAATGTTATTATTAATTCACATGCTTTCTTTTTTGGAGGTTTTGGTTGTAATAATTTGACAACAATAACAAATCCCCAGAATAAGTATCAAAATATAGTTATTTCGAATGCAGGCGTTGCTTATTTGGATTCTAATGGTAAAGTTACGTGTTTTGGTAGAAATATTTATAATACATCTGGATTAAATTTAGATAGCGGTGTTATAAAATTGTGCTCTACGATGAATAATTTTATAGCATTAAAGGACGACGGAACAGTAGTAATATGGGGATTTAATAGTGTTATTAAATCTAAACAATTATCCGTTGAACATTTTATTAATGGCGAAACCAATAGACTTACCTATGATTTTTCTTCATATTTAACAGACATTGTTGATATATTTTCCTTTGGTCGTGATACGTCATTTATGATTGTAGCAAAAAAAAAAAACAATAGTGTAATAATTTTTGGAGATACTGTTGATGGTCAAAATGCATATTCCAAAACTATTAATAGAGATGGAACTCTTCCTATCCACGGAGATATACTTGAAAATATACACCAAATATATTTTAATCCATATGAATATTATGATTCATCTAAAATGACTGTAATAGCAATTAATAATAAAGGAAAAATTATTTCGTGGGGAAGTGAAGTAATTTATAATGTATCTAAAGATGAACACAGAACTGACCAATTGTATGGTAATAGTGGTGGTAAAATTATAAATGATAAATATTATGGTATTAGTGGAGAAATATTAATTACTGGTAACGTGCCGAATTATAATGGAAATTTTTATCAAAATTATACTGTTGATAATTTACCACCTGTTAGTAAAGTTTTTATAAATGGTTCTTTTGTAACAGTCATATTAAATAATGGAACAGCTGCATGGTGGGGTATCACATATGTATATGGTCCAAGAAGTGGAACATATGAAAAAGATAACACTAATATTGTAACAACGAGTATTTTTGACCAATTAAGAAGTAGAAATTTTGTAGATGGTGTTACAAGCACCTCATCCACAGCATTATTGGACTCGTCTGGTGGTGTAATATTATTTGGAATAAACCAAGGTTCATATTTTAAATCTGTGCACCCAACAGATATATTCGTTGATACAACTAATGAATTAAAAAATGATATTAGTGCTAATGTAATAAAAATGGTTGCAACAAAATTCGAAACTTTTGCATTTTTAAGAAACGACAATACTGCTATACTTGTTCCAAATGTTAATACGGATATAAGTTATAATTTATTTCCAAATTCTTATATTGCTTCTATCACAAAAAAAGGTCCGGCTATTAGTACAAAAAAGCAAACATATTTAATACCAAATATTAAAGATATTTATGTGGGAGGACACGCTGCTTTAGGGTTTATAACACAAACGAATGATGTTATTTTATGGTCATATAAAATTAACAATACTATTATTGATATAGGTGAAATTGTTGGTGGGAAATTAGAAAATGTAAAAGAATTATTTTCAAATGGAATTAGCTGGTGTGCACTAAAATATGATGATACATTGGTTTGTATTAAAGGTAGTAAAGAGAGCGCAAATAATAAAGTTGGTTATATTGAAACTATGTCTTTTATAGGCTGCGATTATAATGATGTATATTTTGGTATAAATGGAATTTATAGTAATGGTGGTAATGGAAAAGGTGGTTGTGTTTTAAATGGCGATGGAACAGAAAATGTATTAAAAAATGTAAAAAATGTTTTTCCATATGGAAAAGGTCTAAAACAATTGGATAAAGTTAACGGTATTGTGGCTATCGGTGGGTATATTGCTATTTTAGACGATGGTGTAAATGAAAAAATTGTATACTGGGGTAATACAGATTTATCTTATAAAAAATTACATGGTAATATAACATACGATACAATTATGTCTACAGATGGAATGTCTTTAAATGATGTATCTTTCGCAGGTAAAACGTCATCTAATCATATTTTTGGAATTCACGAAACATATACAAATAGTGGAAATATTACTACGGGTAATAGTAAATATAAATTTCCTAATGAATTTAATTACAGTGAGTGTATTATTATTAAAGTTACTGTTCAAAATATCGGAGGTAGTAATAAATTTGTTTTGAATGGTGATACCGGTAGTTATACTTTTAAACAAGGTTATTCATACCTATTTGATACAAGAGATTCTTCAAATACAAATTATAAGATAGCCGTATCAAATAGTCCCGATATATTAAAAAATGAAAATTGTGTGCAATATTTAGTTCCTGGTGAAACTAACTCTTTTATGCGATATTATAAATCAAATAAGTATACCTATATTTATTGTGAAACAAATGGTATTGCAATGGGAAGTTTATATAACCCAACAGGAACACCAGCAGAATTCACAGCATTGGATACCGCTTTCGGTGGTTCAACAGAAAGAAATATACTTTCGAAATATATAGATGTTCCTGTTAATAAAAAATTATTAGATGCCAGTTTAAATAGTATAACATTAAATACATCTGCAAAAAAAACAGCTGTTTTAGAATCTTTATTTACTACATTGCCTACAAATTCTTTAACTATTGATAAAGATATATTAGGTTTTACAAAAGCATCTTTAGGTGGTATTAATAATCCTTTAACTTATGGATTTAATATGAAAGTAATAAATACAACAAAAATAATTAGAGGTATTTCTATTTCTGGAGAAACTGTAAATTCCGGAGCAGTTGCATTGGATAATTATACTCTTAACGATTCATTATATGTTAATATGAACGATTTGAGTGATAATATTCTCTTAAATATAGGCGATAAAATTGGTGCGCCATATTCAAGTTCTCCGTCTTATGTGCCAAATTTTATACCCGGAATTGAATTCGTAATTAGAAGAATAACGGCGAGTTCAGCTGCTGCCAAGTATGATATTACTTCAAAATTTGGAACACTTGTTATAAAAACATCTGGTGTTAATTTCAATACTTCTAATAATACTGGTTATTTTGTAGAAAATGATAAAATGTTGATTGAAGATGTTGAATTTAATTTTAATAATGCTGGTTTTGTAACAAAGGGTTCTAAAAAAAGTTTTACAACAATAACAGTTACAGTTAACAGTGATACAAAATTTTTATTTAATGATAAAACTACACATCCGGTATTAGAATTTGATAAAAATTATAAATTCGATGTCTCTGATTCATCTAATACTGGATATAAATTAGGATTTAGTAGTTCTAATTCAACTAATTTGTATAATACTATCTATTATGGAACACCCGGAACATCAGGAGCTTTCGTTGAATTTACACCGGGTAATTTAACATCACAAACTGTTTATGTTTTTGATAGTTTAAATAATCAAATAAATATGGGAAGTTTATATAATCCTATGCCTATAAACATTGGAATAACAAAAACCATAATAGATAATTTAGAAACACAAGTTATTGATAATGGTATTACTATACCAACAGGGTTATATTCTAATTTAGTTGGTAGCACTGATGATGCTAAAGCTATACAAAAAAATCTTCGAAGACATTTAATGTTAAGAACTATTTTTGCAAATAATACAAAAAATTCATTAATAACTACTACAAAAGATAATTTAGGATTTGATTCAAGTTATATTAAAAGTAATTATAAAATATTTAATCCTTTAAATTCTACTAATACTATTAATATTAACACAAATACAGATACAGATATTACTAACACAAAAGGATTTTATTCACCTCTTGAAGATGGTCACGTTGCAAATATTACATTAAGTGATGGTGTAACTATTTTAAAAGTGGAAAGAACCGGGACAGATACAAATAATAAAGGTATATATTATGTTTCTACAGAAAGCACCGATTTATTTGTTACTGAAACAACAAGTTTTACTTATTTAATTAATTCTAATCCTGCAGGACCTTTTAAAGATGGTGATACTGCTACAATTAACTATATGCCACTTGTATTTGGTGGTATTGGCGATGGAAGAAATACTAATCCGAGTTTAAATCCGTCTCCTCCTGATAAAACACCTGTTTTTAGCATTGATGTTTCAAATATACCCATACTTTCAGCATGGTCATATGATTGGGGTTACTCTGGTGGTTTTGCTGGTGTAGCAACTGATGGTAAATTATACAAATGGGGTGTTAGTAATACTAAATATTTAGAACCCGGTAATGGAGATGGGAATGCAGCAAGTTCAAACAGAATAACGGATATTTCTTTTTGTAAAATGATTGGTTACGATATTTTATATTGTAAAACAAATGGTTTAATTGGAAATACATCTGCAGGGAGTGGGTTTGCTTTAAATCATACAAATAATATTTTGTATAAGAATGGATCACAAATTAATGATTTTTCAACAATTACTGACGCTGTAGATTTTTTCACTGTCGCCAGCGGCAATGAAACAAGCGCTATTGTTTTAAGAAGAGATGGTAGTATTGGTTTTTGGAGAGGTGCTTTTTCAGATCCGTATTCATCACAGAGTGCAATAAATAAAGATAGATTTTCATTATTAGGTAATTATGGTAAGCGATTGATGGATTCTACGGATAGCAATTTTTCAAAAATTATTAAAGTTATTGGAGGACCAAGCACAATTTTATTACTACGCGAAGATGGTAAAATTGCACATTTATCTTTTACTACGAACGACACCGACAGAAAAAAAGTTTTATTTTGGAATGGTCCCAGTGGCGTCGTTTCTCCCCCATATTTAACATTAGAAAATTGCTTGGAAGACGATGGTGAAGTTAAAAAATATTTTGGTAATGTTGTAGATATTGGTGTGTTTGGGCGATTCTCCAACGGAGGTGGATATTATATATTAAATGATAAGGGACAGTTTATGATACTAAAGACATCAGACTCTTTTATAGGAAAAGACAAATCGCCACATTATTCAATCAGTTATGATACAACCAGTCCTTATTTTAAAAAGACTATAAAAGTATTAACTTTTAGAGACCAATATTTACAAATAACTGAAGACTATTCAGCAATAATGTGCGGGTTCCTTTGGAGGGGTGGATATAACAAACCGATTTTAAATAAAAGTAACCCATGGGAAATAGTGAGTAGTGGTAGTAGTGCATATCCGGTAACTGTTAATATATTAGATGGAAAATTTAATTCAAACGTTGATGGTTTTATTATGTATAACGCTTCATCTAAAGATAAAAGAACTATTAGTAAATATTATGGCCAATTTATATTAATGAACGATGGTTATGTTTTTCCAGCTATTAGATTCCAAAAAGAACCTGAAGGTTACTATCCTTATAAATATTCCAACTGGAATTGTAATAAATATGGAATATATGGAACAGAAAATGGATACTCTTCTGGGACAACATCATATGGTGTTGATTTATCAAATGTAAAAATGGTTTCAGTGGGATACGACGCATATGCTGCTTTATTAAATGATGGGCGTGTTTTAACGTGGGGGAGGGGAGGTGCCAATGGTGCCTGTAGTAATTCATTTTCTGTTTCAAGTCAATTAACGGATGTAAAAAAAGTATTATTTAACGGTGGTGGTGCTGGAGCAGCTTTAAAAAATAATGGGAGTGTTGTAGTTTGGGGAACTACTGAAAAGGGTGGTTCTATAACTGGGGCAGCAATTACTCCCGGTATGAGCAATTCTACATTAAATTCGGGTGTATTAGATATATTTTGCAATTGGGATTCATTCACAGCTGTAAAAAGTGATGGTATTATTGTTTGGGGGAAACATAAAAACAGTGATTATTTTGCTGATTTACAAGGAAAAACTTGGGCAATTAATAATAATATAAATACCAAATTTGATTCAAATGATGCAATTATTGGTTTATGGTGGGATAATTCACAAGATCCAAACAAAGTTGGAAATATTCATCTATATGATAATTCAACTGCTATAACAAATAAAGTTAATGAATTATTAAGCGCTGGAGTTTCACAAGTAGATATAAATACTGTATTATATTATCCACCATATATGACTAATTTGAATAATGTATATATTCCACCAAGTTTCTTTTCGACGGGAACAAAAGATATCATTCGTAAATTATTGATTGAGTTATTATTTTTAATGAAACCCATTGTAAATAAAATAAATCATAAACCACTCAATTTTTCTTTAGATACTAAAATTAATAAGAGTAATTTAAATATTTTTAAATCTAATATGGGTGTAATTGATTTGTTTAAATACAATAATATTCACACTGGTTTTTACTGTAAATTGGAAGACGATGATATAATTAATTTTAAAAGCATATATGGAGACCTAATTTTTCAATTAAAAAGAAGTGGTGATTCGTATATTTTATCAAAAATAGATGGAACAGGTGACATTTCTGCGAATGATTTGGGTCCATTTACCAGCGGTTCATTGAAAATTAACAATTCAATTATAAAATTTCTAGATGGTTCATATGATGGGAGTGATGAGGTTGTTCAAAAATTTAATTGTATTGCAACCACAAATCGAGCCGCAGCGTATTTAACAAATAATGGTAAAGTAATTACATGGGGTTCTTCTAATTATGGTGGTTATTCACATGAAGAATATTACAGACAAGACTTGGTAGGCTATTATAGACCACTTTATGCTGGTTCAGCAAAAGCAAATGATTGGAATTATAGTATAAGTAAATATCAAACATCTGTTGATACTGATGTTATTTCTGAAGTTATCGATATTGTAAGTACATATAGAGCATTTGCTGCATTAAAAGCTAATGGAAGTGTTGCAACATGGGGACACAGCTCTTCAGGTGGATCACAAATTGTATCAAGTAGTAATGTAGAATCATTATTAACCAGTGATGTAAAAAAAATATATTCCAATAAAGAAGCATTTTGTGCTTTAAAAAAAGATGGAATGGTCGTTTGTTGGGGTAATCAATCTTATGGAGGAAATAGTGAAACTAACAAAAGTGGCGGCCAATTAAAAGATGTTGTAAAAGTTTTTTCTCATAGATATGGTTTTATGGCGTTGAAGAGTGATAAAAGTGTCATAACTTGGGGAAATGCTAATTCAAAAATAGACCACCCAACATACGGTGTAAATGGTAGTCAACATAATAATACAACTGCTTTAACAGCTCTAACCGATGTTTTAGAAATTTATGCAGGAGAAAAAGACGATTTGTATTGTGCTATAAAAACAGATGGTTCTTTAGTAAGATGGGGTGTTAATTCAAATGTTAGTACAGGTATGCCTACTGATTTATACGACCGTTTAAAAAAAATAAATAGTCATTCAAGTGCTCCTGCAATTGTAAATGCATATAGTATTGGTAATGGCATTTATCCAGTAGACGCATTGGGTGGTGTATATGTTTTTAGTGGAACATCTGCTAATTTTACAGCTTGGACTGCAATAAAAACAGATATTAGTGCTAATGTTACAAGGGTTGTAGGAAATGATTCTGTTATAGCTTGTTTAAGAAACGACAATAAATTAATAGTTTTTAGAAGTGGTAGTAATTACAAAAGTTATGGTGGTGATTTTAATAGTTCAGATACCAGTGTTACAAACAATGCTCATCTACCACCAAGTAGTTATATTGTAAATAATAATACTTTACAAAACATTAAAGATATTTTCCCTTCAAGAACCGGATTCGCAGCAATCGATATATCTGATAATGTTATCTGTTGGGGATGGAAAAATTCTAACTATGTTAATAATATTGATCATTCAAAAGTTTATGGTGGTGATTTATCAGGAAACGATATTAGTAAAAATCGTCCCGTTGCATTATTCAGTAATGGAAAATGTTGGTGTTGCTTAAAAGAAGATGATACTGCTATAACATGGGAAGGAACAAATACAAATTCAAGTGCTGCAAATGATGGTGCAAAACATATAGATTCTACATATGGTATAAATTCCGCATATTGGGGTGGTAATGAAAACGGTGGTTCTATTCGGAATGATTCGGGAAGCGTAACAACATTATCCAATGTTAAAAATATAATACCGTTTGGTGAAGATGGTGGTAGCAGTAGTGAATCAGGTTCCTCTTCTGGGTTTATTGCATTATTAGAAGATGGGTCTGGAAATAAATCAACGGTTGCGTGGGGTAGTGATTTTACTGAATCACGATGGACATCCGGCACACCATCCACAAGTGGTCGTGGTTTTAGACATATAGTTGATAATTTAACATCACATTCCAGATTACAAATAGGCATATTTAATAATAGAGGTGACTATGTTTCTTGGCGTAAAACTGCACGCGAAAATCTACACGAATTTGATTTTGGTAATCAAGCATTTACTGGAAATGAAACTGGATTTGGTTCTCCCGTTACACAAGAAGAAACATATGATGTAGAAGCTATAGATTCGGATGCCAGTGCAAATGGTATTCCAAGTGAAACTATAACTAAATTTAAAAATTCAAAGTTGAACGAAGATGTTGATGAAACAGAAGTTTTTCCAACTGAAACTAGTATTTTTCAAAATTCAATTGATGCAACCAAACCCATAAAAGAAGTTAGAAAACAACGTAAAAATATACTTAAACTTGCATTTGCAAATAACCCAAGAAGAACAAAAATCAAAACAACAGCCGCTTCTCTTGGTTATACAAATCTTAAAAAAAAAGATATAATGGTTGTTAAAATAAACTTTGGTAAAGCAATATTAAACTTAAAAGAAGAAAAAAATCTAGACGATAATACTGGATTTTTAATACCAATTGAAGATGGACAAGAAGCTACCATTACAAATAAAGATGGCACCTCTAAATTCAAAATAACTAGAGATGAAATTTCTTTCGGTGACGGAGATGGCAAATATTTCATTGAAACTGTTGAACAAGTTTCAATGATTACAAATTTCGAATCAAGCACTTACATTAGAGGTAGTTCACCACAAGGTCCATTCAAAGATGGTGATAGAGCGGTCATTTCAGGCGTTCCTATCTTATTTGGTGGTCTAACAGAAGACGATGGTAATTACAGTTTTGGTGACCCGTATATCAATCCTATTTTCGGAGGCATTACCAAATTACCAGACAAAACAGCAATGTATCGTTTATTCCAGGGTTTGGACGTTTATATCAATTGTTCTGTTGATAAAATATGTGAAAAGAAACAGAAATTTATGGAAGATTGGTTTTACAAAAAAACAGGATTCGATTCCAAATTATTTGGTTTCATTACAAGTGGTTACTTCTATAATAAAATTTACATTACAAGTGAAAATCGTGAACTATTTTGTGATTTTGATAAACAATCAATGACAATGGATGAAAAAGACCAAGAATACTTCAAAATTGCCAATACATATGGTCTTGAAAAAGACAATAAATTTATATTAAATGAAAAATGCTCCATATACACAATTTCTTGGCCACATAAAGAATACAACAACATTGAATTCACTGTTAAAATATATGAAAATCCACAGATTGACAATGCAGTTAGTATCCAAGTTGCTGGTAACCTTATAGATTGTAAAGGATTGTTGGTTAGAAATTATAAACCTTCATTAATGAGAATTTCTGATATTAAAATTAAGAAAGATAAGAAATTGAATAAAAGATTGAAAAAGGCGAAAAATAAATTTACTACAAAAGCTATTAAAGATGAGAATGAGGTGTGGGTTAAAATAAAGGGAACCTAGGTTCCCTTTTAAACCCTCCTATAATTTATAAGGGAATTCCCTTATGAACCCTTTTAAGGGAAATTCCCTTATGAACCCTTTTAAGGGAATTTCCCTTATGAACCCTTTTAAGGGAATTTCCCTTATGAACCCTTTTTTAATAAAATATTTTTTTATAAAATTATTTTATTACTATTTTAATAAAATTAACATTTAGAAATATATTAAGTCGTCACTATATAAATGATGAATTTTTTTGGAGAGAAAAAAAACGTTTTAAAAAACAAATCGATAAACAATATTAATATCGATGCCATTGAAGAATTGATTACGCCAAATGATTTGCATAAGAAACAACCCATCACTAAAAAAATTGTTGCATTTGTCGAAAATACCAGGAATTCAGTTAGGAAAATTCTCTCCGGCGAAGATAAACGAAAGCTAATGATAATTGGTCCCTGTTCTATTCATGATATTTCCATGGCAAAAGAATACGGTTTAAAATTAAAATCCATTGCCAAAAAATATGAAGAAAAAATATTAATTGTCATGCGTGTTTATTTTGAAAAACCTAGAACAACTGTTGGATGGAAAGGTCTCATTAATGACCCCGACCTTAATAATTCTTTCAACATCAATAAGGGATTAAAAATGTCGAGAGAATTATTACTCTTTTTAAATGAAAACGAAATACCATGTGGTTATGAAATTCTCGATACTTTTACACCACAATACATTTGTGATTTAATTAGTTGGGGTGCAATTGGTGCACGAACTACGGAAAGTCAAGTTCACAGACAACTTGTGTCTGGTCTTTCAATGCCTGTAGGGTTTAAAAATAATAGCAGTGGTGATATGGATATTGCAGCAAATGCAATAATATCCGCTGATTACCAACATTGTTTTTATGGTATTAATGGAAATGGTAAAGCAGCAATTGTAAGAACGAAAGGAAACAAAGATACGCATGTTATTTTGCGTGGTTCAAAATATGGTACTAATTATGATTCTCGCTCTATTAAAGATATGAAAAAAACATTGAAATCTAAAAATCTTCGAGAAAATGTTATGGTTGATTGTTCTCATGGAAATAGTAATAAAAACTATAAAAATCAAATGAATGTTATAGATTACATTGCCATTCTATTAAGTAAAAATAATGATGCCGTAATGGGATTTATGGTGGAATCAAATTTGGTGGAAGGAAAACAGAAATTGGTATTTGGTGAAGCAGACAAGTTGGAATGGGGCAAAAGCATTACTGATAGTTGCGTAAATATGGAAGAAACTGAAGAAATGATAAAAAAAATATATAACAAACTTTTTTAAAAAAAGTTTAACAAAAATCAAACTTTTTTTTAAAGTAGTGTAATACTTTTCCCAAAAGTAAAGTAATACT
>Ga0206131_10000203_pt1 | contig 85022 bp, 70 predicted proteins | sample Helgoland_Spring_FD_148636 | JGI IMG/M metagenome (GOLD analysis project Ga0206131, IMG submission 148636) | Pelagic subsurface seawater microbial communities from Kabeltonne, Helgoland, North Sea - Helgoland_Spring_Bloom_20160517_1 | ecosystem: Environmental > Aquatic > Marine > Epipelagic ... | reverse complement strand
ACACCACCTAAGGTAGTCATAGTAGCAGGTTTCAAATTTATAATTTCATCAGTATCTATAGAAAACTCATCATGATCAAAGTATTTAAAAATATTGCTACCATTATCAACTTCACCAATTCTTGTATTTAATTCTTCATCAATTCTTCTAACAAAGTTACTTGTATTTAAATCATTGGTTTCAGCGGTGTCACCCGACGAACTTTCAATATAAGTAATTCTTGCTTCTAATTTTTCATCAACACCACGTACAAGATTACTTGTATCATCCATAATATTTCTATCATTTTGAATAAAGTTACCAGATATCATAATATCTTTACTAACATGCATACTACCATCTTCCGAAACAGACATAACATTACTTGTAATATTGTCAAAACTACGTTTTACGCAAAATTCAGAATTTGAACTTGATAACTTCCATTTAACTTCTGAGCTGGATCCATTAGCACCTGGTCCTTGAACAAATTCAATATTTGCAGATCCTGCCCCATCATTTCTTTCATCTTGTAATATTAAAGTTACATTACTTTGTACTAAATGTAATAATTCTTGAGGATCATTTGTACCGTAACCTACATTCAAGATAGTCATTTTTATTCCTCTATCTATATAATTAATATTTATATTTAATAAAAAAAAGTCGCAATTTATATGTTAGCTTTTAATTCATTGATTTCTTTTTGTTGAATATTGATAATATTAGATAATTCTTGTATTGATTTTGTTAGTAATGGTATCATTGATATATAGTCAATACTATATAATTCATTTTTATCCCGAGGTGTATTAACAACATCTGGTATTATATTTTCTAATTCTTGGGCAATAAAACCATATTTAAACTGGTCAGTATCAGAAGTAGTATATGAAACTGGATTAATAACTTCAATTAAATTTAATGCACTTTCAAGTGCTTTAATATTATTTTTATAACGTTTGTCACTAGTCTGAAATAAAGAATTACACTTAAGATTGCCATTTACTTCCAATTTATAAGAACTATCAATAGCAGGAATCATATCAATACCAACATTGTTGCCACTTAAAGAAATTATAGATGATGAAACTGGTGGTATATATGGGACTCCATTATGCCATATTTCAGTTGCACTCCAACTCGAAGACGGTTTAGGATAATTATCATCATAAGTTTCAGCAGATTTATTTAAATATAATCTACCACTTGATCCATCAAGTCGTGATTTCCAATATATAGTATAATAAACATCATCTGTAGTTTGTGGTTCGTCTTCATAAGATCCTGTAACATTTGTAATTGAATGCGAATATATACTTGATTCAGCACCTAAGTTATGAGATATCCAACATGCGGAACCATTATTAGAACCCGTTCCATTAGCACCAACAACTTCTGTCCAATTACCAGTACCAATTTTTCTAAATAATTTCAATCCCCACCATCTCGAGTCTTGTAGATAATCCATACCAATATGACATACTAAATTTAGCAATACTTTTGATGTAGTATGTGTAGGCTTAACTCTAATAACAAAACCAGTCGTTAAATCATTATCTACCGGTACCCAATCTGTAGCTGTATCACTTTTAGTGCGAGTATCAGTATATGTTAGATGTTTAGTTTGCAATGTCATTCCTTTTGGAAATTCTAAACGGAATGGTACACCATCAATATTATATGAAGAAGCATTTACAACACCGTCAACATCTACTTTGTAAACTGGTGTTTCTTTTCCGACACCCACATTTCCAACATTATCAATTATCATGTGTAAATTACTTTCAGTATAAAATTTAAGCTCATTGTTATCATCACCTGGATTATCTTCAGCTGATATATAAGTATTACCATCTACATCTTTAACACCACCTAACGATCCCCATTCGCCAGTAATTCCATAACCTTCAAATTGTTTACTATCTGTATTGTATCTAATGACACCTGCAGCAGGAGCAGAAGGTCTATCATTTTCACTACCACTTGGTATTTTAATACCATCAGTTGTTCTTACATCAATGCTAAATTCTGGTGTATGGGTATTTATACCAATTTTATCAAATATATACAAATTGCTTGTTGTTTTAATATCCCCATTTACGTCAAGAACATATTCGGGTTCAGTGTTGCCGATGCCAACATAATCATTATTATACATTGTTATTATATTAGATCCATATGCCGGAACAAAAGGTGTTCCCAATTGCCATAATTCCTGAGCAACCCACGATGAAGATAATACAGGTGAATGACCAGAATTGTATATAGCAGGGCGATTCAAATATAAGTCACCATTGCATGGATCTGTAGTATCTCCTAATCTCGATTTCCATTTAACAGTATAATATACATCTTTGCGAGTATCTGGACTATCACAGAATATGCCAGAAACATTTGCTACAAAATTTTCATATGAAGATAATGAAGATCCCAAATTATGTGATACCCAGCATGCGGTAGATCCACCTACATCTGCACTATTTCCATTATCATTTGTAGTTTCATCATAATTACCATTTGCTGCTTTAACTTCAGTCCAATTTTGATTATCAATCTTTCTATATAATTTAAGACCCCACCATCGCGAATCTAAAGAGCTATCAAAACCAATGTGGCAAGATAAATTAAGTAATATTTTTGATGTTCTATGTGATGGTCTAATTTTTATTATAAAGCCATTATTTAAATCATTGTCAATAAATCTCCAACCATTATCTGCAGTAGTATTTTGCGCGTTATTTTCACTCATAACTTTTGTTTTTGTATATGTCTCACTTAGTGTTTGTATAGTCATATTTTGAGAAGCTACACCCATTGCATCGCTACCAATAATATTACCAACAGTAAATAATTCACCATCTCTATAAATATCACCTTCAATATTTAAACTACCTACAACATTTAACTTAAATTCATCTTGGTGTACTAAAGATTGATAGATGTGTGGTTCTGTACCAATTCCAATATTACCCGTAAGTCCATCAATTGTAAATCTATCATTAACAATATTATTGCTACCTGATGTAATGAGATACTGGTTATTACTATTTGATATTTTCCATCCACATTGTAATTCATTATTATCAAACTCATTATTTATACCATTAATTAATTCTATTGATGTACTTGCTATGTTAGTTGCTTGACTATCATGTATAGATAAAGTAGCATTGTATTTATTAAGTGTTAAATGCTTATTTGGTACTTCAGTTCCAATACCAATTAATCCGTCGTTTGTAATAATCATGCGGGCCTCATCACTTCCCGATGTATTTTTTGTGTAAAATTTAAGCTCATCGTTATCAGTTCCAGCAGTAGTTTCAGCGGATATATATGTATCCCCATCAACATCCTTAACCCCACCCAAAGACCCCCATTGATTTCCAGCACCAAATCCCTCAAATTGTCCTAATTCACCATTATATCTTATATTGCCAACGTACTTATAAAGATCAGTTGGATCAACACCATTTGTAGGACGAGAATTTACATCACCTAAAGGTAATTTAATACTATTTGAAGTATTAATATCAAGAGATACTAATGGTAATACATTATTAATACCAACATTACCATTATGTAATATTGTAAATACATTGCTTCCATTATTAAAAATATTAACTATATCTTGGATTCCTGTTTGAGTTACTTTTAATGCAACATCAGTATCATTATTTTCTACTTCTAATTGTTGCGTTGTATATATTTCGGTATTTAATCTTGTTTCATCACCTAAAACAATTAAATTACTATTTATAGTTAAATTACCATTTACTTCTAAATTATCATTATATCTATGATCAACTATAAATTTATTATGAGATTCAAGCTCTTCTGCTATATGATCTGTATTTAATGCAGTTATTCTATTTGATATTAAATTACTCGATTGAGTTACATAATTGCAAGTTTCTTGAATTATATCGCGATCATCTATAGTGAATATATGAGATCCTCCATCTGTTTTAATATTTACACCACCTATTACTTCAAGAACATATGCTGGACTCATAGTGCCAATACCAACATTACCTTGACTATCAACTATCATGCGAGCATTACTATCAGTATAAAATTTGAGTTCATCATTATCTGTTCCAGGATCATTTTCAGCTAATATATAAGTATCTCCATCAACATCTTTAACCCCTCCCAAGGATCCCCATTTATTACCTGGACCAAAACCTTCAAATTGCTCAAGTTCGGTATTATAACGTATATAACCTTTGTGATTATCTAATTCTGCATCACTTGTAATGTCTTTTGTAGGACGTTCATCAGTAACACCTCGTGGTATTTTAATACCATCAACAGTATTAACATCTAATCCAACATAAGGATTCTCATTATTTATACCAACTTTGCGAGTAACATATAAATTACTTGATACCCGCATGTAACCATCTAAATCAAATTCATAAGAAGGCGCATCATTATTTATACCCACTTTTCCATCATACAATATTGTAAAAACTTCAGTTGTATTATTGAATATATTAACTATATCTTCATTTCCGGTTTGAGTTACTTTTAATGCAACATCAGTATCATTATTTTCTACTTCTAATTGTTCTGTAGTATATATCTCAGTATTTAATCTTGTTTCATCACCTAAAACAATTAAATTACTGTTAATAGTTAAATTACCATTTATCTCTAAATTATCATTATATTTATGATCAACTATAAATTTATTATGAGAATCAAGCTCTTCGGCAATATGATCTGTATTTAATGCAGTTATTCTATTTGATATAAAATTACTTGATTGAGTTACATAATTGCAAGTTTCTTGAATTATATCGCGATCATCTATAGTGAATATATGAGCTCCTCCATCTGTTTTAATATTTACACCACCTATTACTTCAAAAACATATGCCGGATTCATAGTACCAATCCCAACTTTACCTTGACTATCAACTATCATACGAGCATTACTATCAGTATAAAATTTAAGCTCATCATTATCTGTTCCGGGATCATTTTCAGCTAATATATAAGTATCACCATCAACATCTTTGACCCCACCTAAAGATCCCCATTTATTACCTGGACCAAAACCTTCGAATTGCTCAAGTTCAGTATTATAACGTATATAACCTTTGTGATTATCTAATTCTGCATCACTTATAATATCTTTTGTCGGACGTTGAGAAGTATCACCTCTTGGTATTTTAATACCATCAACAGTATTAACATCTAACCCAACATAAGGATTCTCATTATTGATGCCAATTCTATCAGTAACATATAAATTGCTTGATACTCGCATATAGCCAATTAAGTCAAGGTTATAAGAGGGTGAAATATTATTGACACCAACAAATCCATTATCTTTAATTACCATTCTTTCAAACCCACTTGAGAAAAAATTAATCTCATCATTATCATCTCCAGCATTATCTTCAACTTTAATATAAGTATCTCTATCTTCATCAATTAATCCGCTTAAAGACATCCATTCATTGTTTTGCCCAAAACCTTCAAATCTTTCAAGATTAGTATTATAACGTATATTACCAGTATAATTAAATAATTCATCAACTGGCATATTATAAGTAGGCCTTTGAGTATCATCCCCAACGGGTATCTTAATACCATCTGTGGCATTTATTTCTAAAGCAACTAATGGATTCTCATTATTGATGCCAACTCTATCAGTGACATATAAATTGCTTGATACTCGCATATAGCCAATTAAGTCAAGGTTATAAGAGGGTGAAACATTATTGACACCAACAAATCCATCGGCTTTAATAATCATTCTATCACCACCACTTGATACAAATTTAATTTCATTATTATTATCACCAGCATTATCTTCAACTTTGATATAAGTGTCTCTATCTTCATCAATTAATCCACTTAAAGACATCCATTTATTGTTTTGCCCAAAACCTTCAAATCTTTCAAGATTAGTATTATAACGTATATTACCAGTATAATTCAATAATTCATCAACTGGCATATTATAAGTAGGTCTTTGAATATCATCCCCAACAGGTATTTTAATACCATCAGTGGCATTTATTTCTAAAGCAACTAATGGATTCTCATTATTTATACCAATTCTATCAGTGACATATAAATTGCTTGATATACGCATAAAGCCAATTAAGTCAAGGTTATAAGAGGGTGCAACATTATTGACACCAACAAATCCATTATCCTTAATTACCATTCTTTCGAATCCGCTTGAGAAAAAATTAATCTCATCATTATCATCACCAGCATTATCTTCAACTTTGATATAAGTATCTCTATCTTCATCAATTAATCCGCTTAAAGACATCCATTCATTGTTTTGCCCAAAACCTTCAAATCTTTCAAGATTAGTATTATAACGTATATTACCAGTATAATTTGATAATTCATCATCTGGTATATTATAAGTAGGCCTTTGACTATCGTCACCAACGGGTATTTTGATACCATCAGTGGCATTTATTTCTAAAGCAACTAATGGATTTTCATTATTGATACCAATTCTATCAGTAACATATAAATTGCTTGATACCCGCATATAACCAATTAAGTCAAGGTTATAAGATGGTGAAATATTATTAACACCAACAAATCCATTATCTTTAATTACCATTCTTTCAAACCCACTTGATACAAATTTAATTTCATCATTATTATCACCAGCATTATCTTCAACTTTAATAAAAGTATCTCTATTCTCATCAATTAATCCACTTAAAGACATCCATTTATTGTTTTGTCCAAAACCTTCAAATCTGTTAAGATCAGTATTATAACGTATATTACCAGTATAATCTGATAATTCAGCACCTGATTTACCATCCGTGGGCCTTTGACTATCATCACCAACAGGTATTTTAATACCATCAGTATCATTTATTTCTAAGGCAACTAATGGATTTTGAGCATTAATACCTACATTACCGTTGTATAATATTGTAAAAACTTCAGTAGTATTATTAAAAATATTAACTATATCATGGTTTCCTGTTTGAGTTACTTTTAATGCAACATCAGTATCATTATTTTCTATTTCTAATTGTTCAGTTGTATATATCTCTGTATTTAATCTTGTTTCATCACCTAAAACAATTAAATTACTATTTATAGTTAAATTACCATTTACTTCTAAATTATCATTATATTTATGATCAACTATAAATTTATTATGAGAATTAAGCTCTTCTGCTATATGATCTGTATTTAAATCAGTAATTCTATTTGATATTATATTACTTGATAATAATGTGTAGTTACAGGTGTCTCTTATTATATCACGTCCTTCAACGCGCAGTATACCATTGGAAGTATCAAGATCACCATATAAATCCAATTTAAATTGAGGTGTTTCAAGATGGCGCTTATGTAATACCATAACATCTTCAAAAGTTTCAAAATCAGAGTAATCTTTAATATATAGATACTTATAATCATCAAGGGTATGACTTGCACGACCATTGATTTCAACACCATTAGATCCGTATGAATTAAAATGTATATTACTGGAATTTATTTCATATTCTTTATAATAATTTTTATTTAAAATTTCAATTAGATCATTACCATTTGAATCATATATTTTGCCATCAAACCGCATATCACCTTCCATGAATATTCCTCCTCGAATTGTTGCATTACCATATGCATCAATTTTAAATGGAACCCATGTACTATTATTAACACTATTAACATGTCTAATTTCAAATATTCCATCATAACTATATATTTGATGTCCCTCGATAATATTAAGAGATTCAATATTATTCGCAAGTGTAATATGTGGTTTATAATTATTATAATTATAGTTTCTAACACGTATTAAATAATTTTCATCTTGGGCATCTTGAAGTTTATTAAAATATTCAGTAAGATATACTTGTGTAGTGATATCGTTGCCAAAAATAGTAAATGAATCTTCTAATAAAATATTTTCAGTGAGCTTAACTAATTCTACGTCACGTGGTGTACTATTAACATTATTATATATTGCATAATTTGATGTAGAAATATAGATATTTGAATTATTTTGCTCATCAATAACTGTATTATACATATATTCTATAGAATTTTCAGATGGAGTTGGATTTACAAATGCATTCGGTAATCTGCTGGTTGTTGTATAGTTGATGTAATTATCACGTTCGGCAATAAATTTTCCAGTAAAATCTAAATTTGAATTAATTCTCAAAATATTACTTGTTTCAGATTCTAAAAATACATTTTCATATATTCCATTATCAAATAAATCTCTTAAATATACATTTTTTTCTATAAATTCAAAATAATATTCATTTTGATCAAATGGTAAAATATCAGTATAAATTTTATTTTTGATATATATCATATTTCTATCTTCAGCAATGTTGGACGCAGTGTTATAATCATAAATATTAGTAATATTACAATTAATATAATCGGGAAATCTTGAAACTAATTTAAATTCATAATTGAATTTATAATTAGAAGCAATATCATCGATTAAATCTAAGTTACTTTCTATAACAAGATCAATTACATGCTCGCTTACAACCATATCATCTGGTATAAAATCGTGATTTACAAGAACTAAATTAGGTTCAATTAAATTATTATAAGTTGTTTGTTGATATTGCAGGGTTGTTTCTACTAAATCTCCAGAAGTAGATACTACATCAACTAATGGATCATTGAAAGCTTTATTATCATAATTTAAATTAGAAGAATTGTAAGATATTGTTAAATTTGAGTGAATTGTTTTATAAGTAAAATTACTGTCTAATTCAACATTTGTGGCAAATGTAAATTCTGGGTCTGATTTATTAGCTTCGGTAATTGGATTATTATCATCATCAACATTTGGAAAAGTAGTAATATTATAATTGAATGTGGCTGAATATGACTTGCTTTCATCACTCCAATTATAATCCATTTTTAGTAATTCCGTATTTTCTGGCAAAATTGTTACTAAACTATTGAATATATGATCTTGAGTATATCTGCTTGTAATAGACATAGCAGATGTATTATAATCAGTTTTAATTGCAAAAGATTCATTTAATGTTGTATCATTAAATCCAAATCGAGCCCCGTGTCTAAGTTTATTGCCATCAAATGCATCAATAATAAAAACCTCCTTAGAGTCTGGTTCATTATATTCACTGGTATTTGCTACGTCAATACTAAAGTTATAATTATTATCAAAACTACCTCCTCGAATTGTATGATAAATATTGCATGTCGCTCCAGTATGTAATAAATTTATAGCAGGGGATCTTTCATCATTTGTTATTTGTAAACCAAATTTATTAATATCGTCAATATGAAATGCAATATTACTATTATTATCTATATTTGTACCAATACCAACATGAGTTGTTGAACCTAATATATTATCAAAATCATCAAGTCTGTTTCTAAAAGTAAAAAATCTTTTATAATAATCATTATGATAAAAACTCATATCAAATTTAGTAGTTTTAGCATCATCGGTCGAAAGATTAAATCGAATCATATTATTTATGTTATCTGTTTTCTCATAGTTATCATCTGCTATTTTTTGATTACTGTCATATATAGCAAGTTCGATAAAAGATGAACATTCTAAAGATCCATCAGCATATGTTATAAATTTAGATGTTGCAAGATTAGAATTGTCTTGCTTGACTACAAATGGAATATTTGAATCAAATACTGGATCAACAACAACACTTTTATTTGGCATATAAAGTAAATTATGACCAGTATAGCTAATGTCATTATTTAATGTTTCATAACCCGGATCTTGACCATCGGGTATATTATCCCCATATGTTTCAACTGTTTTTATATATTGCGTAATTTCAGCAAGTGATGAAATATTTTGCAATTTAAAGTTATAGTTACAACCATTATAATCTAAAATTTTAATATCACCATGAACTTCTAAATCACCATATACAGACATAGCAGAGTCAATATCACTATGAGATATTTCTGGTTTGTTGACGTCAATATGATATTTCGAGTTTTCAGTATTATAGTAAAATGTCATACCATATGTTGATGGTTTAACATCTTTATCAATATAACCAATTTGTAATGGACCGACTCTTTGAATATTTCTTGCATCTACGTCTCCGTATGTGTGATTTTTGTAAATAAACCATCTCTCAGCATTTCTATCACTACCCAAATCTCTATCATATTCGCAAAAATCTATGCCACTATAATCAGCATTATTCTTGAGACCACCACCACGAATACCTCTATAAATTCTTATTATAGAATAATTATAGTCTTCCGTTGTTAAATTTCTAATTTGCAAAGGAACATTAATATCTTCACCTTGCCAGCCAATAGATATTTTTTTATTTGTGTAAAATTCATTTGGCGAATTAGCATTTTGAAGAGTTTCTACTATTTTATCATTGCGATAGTAATCATCGGCATTAATACCCTTTTTAACATTTAATCCCTTCATATTTGTAGCGAATGCTGTTAATGTATTATAATTAATGCAAAATTTGTCAGTGTAATAATCAGATAAATTAAAATAATTTTTTGTCTGATATACAAAAGAACTCAATCTATGCATTTCATTATCGATTGATAAATGATATTCCTTGGCAGCAACTTTACCATCAACATCAAATTCAAAACCTTCACGTGCACTGAGTTTATTTATAGATACACTACCATTATGTAATGAAAGAGTAGGTGGTGTATTACGAATATTTGGCAAAAAATAATTACTTGTTATTTCCGACATGTTAGTTTCGGGATAAAAGTAGATATTATTTTCTTTACCACTAACTCTGTTGGTGTTAATAATCAAACTATTATCTACATGATCTAATCTCGACAATCGACCAATATTAGCATAATAGTCTTCATCCATAATTGTACTTTTTAGTGTTATATCGAAATTATTACTTGTTGTTTCATCAGTTTTAATAACATTTAATATACCATCGAAACCATCATTTTCAGTAAGCCCAATGGCCATTTTTTTAGGAAAACTAATATTACAATTTGCATCTAATGTAGCAATATTACTATGAACATATACAAAGAAATAATTGCTACCATCTTCACTTCTACTATATGTTCCATAACCAGTTGCAGGATCATCAATATCAATAGGTATAATTTTTTTACTACCAATATAAATATCATCATCAATTTTCAATTTTTTTATTGATACTTCCTCAGCATTATTAAATTCCACCTTATAGTCAAATTGTACTAAACCAGAAAAATTTGCAACATTATTAACAATAAGAGTTTCAGTTTTTAATTCGTTTTTAATATTAACATTATTTTCAACAACAAAATCGTTTGCATTTAAAACACTATTAACAGTAATTCTGTTAAAATTGTAAAATTCTCCTAAGAAATCGCCAGCTGATATTTGCGTACTATTTATAACACTTATACCATTATTTCTAACATAAATATCATCCAGAATTTTATGGGAATTTGTTACATAGTCATAAACTAAAACATCATCGAAACATGATAAACCATTAACTTCAAGTTTTGCATTTTGTGTAACGACCGAACCAGTAACAATACCATTATTTAGAGTATTTTTAGTATAGCTTTTTGTGCTTGTTTTATTGATACCGATAGCGACATTATTGCGATCATCAATAGTCATCGCGGGATATTGTTCTTCGCGGGTATAAAATGGTATTGCATTAGATCCATATATTTCGTCAATCATCGACGATGATTTGCTGACATGAAATTCAAGGGGTATTCCTTTTGTCGTAGAAATAATAGCAGGTGATATATTTGATCCACCTATTATACCCATTGCAAATTTACATGCTTCTTCTTCATTATTTACATCATTGCGTATAGCAATATGCATGCTGTTAAATTTATTATTTGCCGTTGAGACAATATTTAACGGATGAGTGTTTTCATATGTATCGACATATCCACCTAAAGTTACAAAACTTGTTGTAAAAACGTTTTTAACTTGATAATTTACTTCATATACATCTTCATAATTTGTATGAGTACCTGTTTGAAATGGTTGATTAACCGATATATTATTAGCATTAATAATAAAATCTCTTATTAAGCTGCTTGTTAGCGGATCGCTATCTAAAACAATATTATTTAATTCTAATCCCGTTGCTTTAATAATACCCGTACAATAAATATTATCATCAACAAACAATGAAGTATCTGGTGTTAAAAAATTAGAACTTACATTTCTCGAAGTATTTATAGCAACTCCTTGCTGGTTAATTAAAAAACTCCATTTGGCATTTTTCATATCATAATCGGAACTTTGTTCGTAATTTTTTTCACCAACAACCAAATACTCGGTGCTATTTAAATCAAGTTTATCAACATTAATAGCATTACCAATTGAATCGAGTTGTAAACCTATTCCAACCGAGTCAAGTTGTATTGTCGGTGCTATACCTTCATTGTTAATATAACTCATTTATTATGTTATTCTATTTAAAAGAAATATACTATTAATATTTATATGTATATCTTTATGTATAAAGAAAAAATGATATATAGTTATTTCGAATATAAATTATTAAATAATGAAGCGTATTGACAATATTCATAATAAAACAAAAGAAATCGATAATGAAAACTTACCATATAATAGAAAAAATATTTTGCTACAAGATGCAGATTTAAGAGATTTATTTGATAATAATGGGCTTAATGATATAAATTATAAAAATATCAATCTATATCGTATAGCATTTGTTCATAAATCATATTGTACAATGAAAAATACAGATTTTGATAAAAGTAATATAAAGTGTCCGAATGATTGTTTGCCGCTTCAAGATATTTCTTACGAAAGATTGGAATTTTTAGGAGATTCTCTATTGGGAATGATAGTAGCGAGTTATCTTTACGACAGATTTCCTGATCAAAACGAGGGGTTCTTATCAAAAATAAGAACTAAAATAGTAAATGGGAAAATGTTAGGTTATTTATCAGATAAAATAGGATTTCCAAAATTTGCAATTATATCTAAGCAAGTAGAAGATGCAAATGGTAGAATTAACTATAAAATTATGGAAGATATATTTGAAGCATTTATTGGAGCGTTATATTTAGATTTTCAAACAAGCGAAGATGATGTAATAATGCCCGGTAATATTAAAATTACACCAATGTCAGGAGTAGGATATTATATTGTTGAAAGTTGGATAATTTATATTATTGAAAATTATATTGATTTTAGCGAACTTATTATAGTTAAAAATAACTATAAAGATATGCTTGTATCGCATATGCAACATTATTTACAAGATATGCCTCAATTTAAAGAACTAAATGTTGTAACGCGTGATAATTTTAAAATATTTACATATTGCATTAAAGATAGAAACGGGGCTATTATTTCAACATCAACGGGGAAAAATAAAAAAGAAGCTGAAAATAATGCAGCATTAGAGGCTTTAAAATATTATAATGTAAATGTTAATGAATATAAGTCAAATATATAAGTATACATAACATTATTATTTATAATGAGTGATTTTAAGATTACACATTTAGCGCTTTCTGGAGGAGGGATGAAAGGTGTTATGTTTATTGGCGCATTACGATATTTATATTTAGAAAATTTGCTTAAAGATTTAACACATATTGCAGGCACTTCTATTGGATCAATGGTTGGATTAGCAATTGCATTTAAATTAACAATCGAAGAAGTAGAAGAAATTATTAATATTGCCAAAAATGATGCTAAATTATGTAATATATCCTTTAAAAAGTGCATTAATATAATAACAGATTTTGGATTATCAGATATTAATATATTTACAAATCATTTAAAAGGCGTGATTAAAAGAAAATATCCTGATATTGATAATGAAATCACTTTTTCTTATTTATCTAAAAGATTCGGAATCAACTATTATGTATCTACAACAGATATATACACATGTAAAAATAAAATATTTAGTGTTGAAACAACACCTGATGTATGTGTATTTAAAGCATGTGCCGCTTCTATGACAATACCTTTATTATTCAAACCAGTAAAAATAGATAATGAATACTATTATGATGGTGGATTAACAAATAATTTTCCTATTAAACTATTTGAAAATGTTCCCAATAATAATATTTTAGGAATGGTATTACATAAATCTTATCATAATAAAAACAAAGATGAAGATATAGTTTATGATAAGCCAAAACTTAATTTTATGTTTATAATTAAACAAATAATAAAATTATATGAAAAATTGAGAACTAAAGTTGTTCTCGGAGAGCTAATTGAAGAAGACAAAATTGATTATTATTATATTCCAGATAATATTCCAGATTTGCCAATGATGAATATAGAACTTATTAATAAAAATTTAATAATGAAACTGCACGATGAAGTTTATTTTAATTTACTTTATGCGGGATATGAAAGCATGACAAAATATTTCGATAATAGAAAAAAATTAATCGCGAGAGAAAAAACTATTATGCAAAGTTTTATCGATGAAGAAAGGAGTCTTGTTTAATATTTTATCTTTTGGTTTAGTTTTAGTGAAAATATTTTTGGGAACCTCCAATAAACGCGGTAATATTATATCATTAACAAGTGTGCCCATAGATTTCATTTTTGTTAATTCGGCTCTTGTTAATTTATTTAATCTGTTATATAAAAATATAACAAAATCCGAAAATTCATTTGATGGATATCCAACATAATTTGTCCAAGCATTCTTGAATTTTTTCTTATTAGGGAATGCGTGAAATATTCTTAAATAATCCTCTATTACATCATCATTTATTGAATCCGCGTTTATTTTTTTAGCAAATCCAAAATCAAATATCATTATATTATATTTGCCACTTTTTAAATAATAATCGACATCATTTATTATATAATGATAATATCCTTCCTCCTTATTGCGATGATACAAAAAATTACCATAATGACAGTCGTTATGTGTATAACCCATATAATGAAAAGTCATTATAGATAATATTGTTTGAATAAAAACATTGTAAACAGTAGAATCATCAATTACATATGTTTTCATTTTGTTTAATTGTTTTAAATCACCATGTGCAAGTTCATTTAATAGTATGTAATATATTTCATTTTTAATAATATATGGAACATTTTCTGTCGCATTTGCACACATAAAAGATTTATATGTAAAAACAAAATGTTTAGATAGTTTATTTCTTAGTATATTTTGCGTTATAATATTATTTATTTCATTTTCAAATGAGTTTTTTTTATCAACTTTCATAACTTTAGCAGCAATTGGATACTTGCCTAATGTTTTCTTTATCGATGTTATATAAATAGATCCATATCGACTATCTGAACCTATTTGTTTTTCTAAATTTACGGTATTATCAATACTATAACCGTCATATAATTTTTTCCCTTTTGAATATTTATTTGGCAGCAAACATGACAATTCTTTGATGTTTTTAAGTTTTTTACATATATATTTATAATACTTAGAGCGATTATCGATAGAATATTTATTTTTTATATAATGTTTAACAAATTTTTTTATATATATGTTACTTTTTGATGTAGATATACTATCATCATCTACATCATTTAAATTATTAATAGTAATTTTATTTGAAAGTCTACTTTGAGACAATGTTAATGTATTTCTTGCAAATGCATTGCCTCTTTGAAAATAAAATTGTTTATGGTAATCGTTATCTATTTTTGAATATTTATTCATTAGATTTCCTACTATATAATAAATATATATATTTATAATAGTAGTTCAATTATGGAACCATTTGTATTTATTTTAGATTTAGATGGTACTATAATTGGTGATTGTAGCTATCAATGTGATTTATACAATATTCAAGACATATTTAGAAGAAATATTAAATTATCTCCAAAGTTTACCAAAAGCAAAACCGAATGTGATAAAATACTAAATAGTAGTTATAGTACTGAATCTTTGCTAATTAGACCATATTTTGTAAAGTTTTATGAAACAATTAAAAAACTTTACCCAAATAGCTTTATTTATGTATTTACTGCATCGGAAAAAACTTGGGCACATAAAGAAATAGCAATAATAGAAAAGCAAAATAATATTAAGTTTAACAGACCAATATTTACACGAAATAATTGCATTATTGATAAGAATGGTATGATAAAAAAATCTGTAACAAAAATCATGCCTATATTAATTAAGTCTATGAAAGTTAATAAATCATATGATATTAGTAAAAAACTTTTGATAATTGATAATAATCCAACATTTATAGACTATAAAGATAACTTTATATTATGTCCAAGCTATAATTATATTAAATTTAATAATTTATGGGATGGTATTAATAATGAATATTTTAAATGTAAAGAATTAAAAATTTTTATATTAAGGTTAACGATGACTAAAAAAATGCATAATATTAAGCAACTATCAAAACCAGAAAAGCAAGAGAAATTGCACAAATGGTTATATAAAAAACATAAAGATATTAACAATTATAATTGTAATTATATGAATGATACTTTTTGGAGAGATTTAACAGTTTTAATGAGACATCATAATATTAAAGAGTTTAATAAATCAATAGTAACTTCTATACAAAAAAGTATTAAGAATTAGTACATACTAATAATATAAATGATATATATAAGTTTTGATATAGGAGTTAAGAATCTTGCGCTATGTATTTTAAAAAAAACTGATAAAATAGAAATATTAGATTGGCGCATTATATCAATAGCAGATAGTAAAAAAGAATTAAAGGGAATTGATGACACGTCTGAAAGAGTTTATTATGAAATGGATAATATAGTTGGATTTATTAAAGAAAACGGGTATGAAAAAATAGACTATGTGTTGATTGAAAATCAACCATCAAATTTAAACGGAATTATGAAAACAATACAGCATATAATATATAATTATTTTAGTTTAATTAAACATTGGGATAATGAAGTCGAAAATGTAGTATTAGTTAATGCATCTCTTAAAACAAAAACGCATGATTATACTCCAGATATAAAATTGGCCGATGATATAAGCTGTGTTAAAAATTCCAGAAATTTCAAAAAAAATAAATACCAATATAATAAAAAACTTAGTATTGCAATTTGTGAAAATTATATTAAAAATAATAGTTATTTAATTGATTTATTTAAAAATAATAAAAAAAAAGACGATTTAAGTGATGCATGTTTACAAGCAGTATCATATATTAGAACAAATATTAAAGGAGAATCTTTAGATAATTATAATATATTATATTAAAATGAATATATTACTAATATCAATGTATAGCAAAAAATGGAACTGGAAATATCAACACAAGTTGTATAAAAATGCAATTGGAAATAATGCTAAATTAATTATTAAAAGATATCATGATGTATCTGGTATTAAAAAGGCTCTTAAAAATAAAATTGATGGTATAATAATTAGTGGTTCTGATTTTTTCATTCTTGATAAAAAATCACCACATGTACCAAATATTATATTCAAATATAATATACCTATATTGGCAATATGCTATGGTCTACAATATATAGCAATAAAATTTGGTAAACGTTCAAATATAAATAGTTTTAAAAAAGGTATGAAAAAATATACTAAAACAATTAAATTAAATTATCCTTTTAAGGTAAAAAAATTAAAATATACATATTATCATCAAGATTATTTAGTAGGAATAGGTAAAGAATATAAAATACTAAAAAAAATGAATAATAAAATTGTTATGGCTTATAATAAAAAAAAGAATATATTGGGTATTCAATTTCATGCAGAATATATACCTAAAACTGGTAAAATATTTTTTAAAAAATGGCTCGATTTTATTAAGAAATAAGCTAATATAAATTATGCGTATTTATGTAAATATATAAATTATTGTAAATATATAAACATTTAAATACCAAATAATATATAATATGTCATTAATATCAAATTTAAACAATAAAGGCGACGATTTAATAGAGTTGAGTAAAGATAGTTTTAATAATAATTCATTTAATTTTAATATACCAAATAATTCTAAGCCAGCAGGTAATAATTTTAGCTCAAAAAGTGCTTTTATAGATGAAGGATTATTCAATAAAAAGAAAATTAGCGACGATGTAATATCAATGTCATCGCGTTCTTCAAGAGCAAGCTCTGCAATGTCTAATAGTAAATATGATAAAGCTAAGTATATGAAAAACATGAAAAGCATATACAAAGATAAAAAAATAAATCGCGATCAAGATATGGATACAACATCTGAAAGTGGTGTTAGTGTAGCAAGTAGCGAAAACGAAAGTCGAGGAAGTAGAGGAAGTAGGGGAAGTCGCAGCAACAAAGACACAGAAAATTCATATACCGATGAAACGGGGTCATCACAAAGCGGAAGTCAAGAATCGGGATCCACCACGGGTAGTGATGAAAGTAGGGTTATTAAAAAAAAACACATGAGTCCAAAAGATATAATTAGAAATGAAATTAATGAAAAGCGAGAAATTCTTTATCAACTTGAGCGATTAGAATCTAAGGGTTTTAAATTACCATTCAAATTTAATATGAATTCTGATGTTGAAGAAATGAAATCTGAATATAATCGTATTGTTCGAGAAAAAGAGATGGATGGTAGTGTAAGATTCCAGCAAAAAATGCTCATGGCATTTGTATCTGGTGCAGAATATATGAATACACGATATGACCCATTTTCAGTTAAATTAGATGGTTGGTCTGAACAAGTAAATGAAAATATTAATGATTATGATGACATTTTTGAAGAATTACACTACAAGTATAAATCATCTGGAAAGAAAATGGCACCGGAATTAAGATTATTTATGTCACTTTCTGGAAGTGCTTTCATGTTCCATTTGACAAGTAGAATGTTCAAAGAACAACCAATGCCTGATGTAGAAAATGTGCTTAAATCAGACCCCGATTTAATGAAACAATTTCAAAATGCAGCGGCAAAACAATATATGATGGGAAGTGGGGGAGCTCCCAAATCGGCAAATATTGGTAATATGCCACAACAAAATACAAGTAGTTCAAGTATGGGTGGTGGTGACATGGGATTATTTGGCATGGTAAGTAATTTATTTGGATCACTAAATAGTGATCCTATGCAATCAGATATGTCTTCTCGATTCCAAGAAGCACCGCAATATAGTAAATCAGCAGATGATGTAGATAATATAATAAGAAATGTTCACAGTAATATATCAGTAGAAGACGACATTGATAATCATATTGAAACTTTATCAGTTAGTGATGAAGAAATAACATCTATAATTGAAGATACTGCTGATATACAAATTTTGAAAAAAAGCGGAAAAAACAAGGGTGAGACACGAACTTTAAATATTTAATATAAAAGTATTTATAAAAATAATAGTTTATTTATCTTTTTCTGCGAACATTAGTTATTTTTTTAGCGCTTTTCTTCACGAAGCTACCTATTTCTTTGGCAGATCTGGCGATTCTGTCAGGAGTAGTTTTGAAGGTACGCATGGGATTACGGATAGTTTGTTCAACTTCCGATTCGAAATCTTCAATTTTATCAAGAAGATTGCTTAAAGTTATTATTAAGATCGGGATGATTATTATAGTGAATAATAAAGTTAAGAATAAGAATAAAGATATCATAGTGCCAACGGCAATAACATCTCTAGACATATCTTCCGAGCATTTGCATTTTTCATTAGTTAAATATCTTACATAATCGAAAGCATAGTATATGTATACTACAAATAGTAAGAAGAATACAAAAGTTGCAATAGCTAATAATTGTACAACTACACCGCCCATATTTTTAGCTATGGATTTTAGCGAGATAAATGCGGTAATAAAGAAATATACTAAAGCAATTATAGTGAAATTCTTGATGAAATCTTTGTTGGGGTGTTCCGAACATTCACAACCGATATTTTCTAACTTGTGTAAATAAGCGTAAATTATTACTAATAAAATTACGAAAATCATTTGAATTATTAAACTACTGTAAAAAGATAGATTGTTATCTTCCCTCATAATTATTAACGTTTCTTACTCTATATTATAATATAGAAATTATTTATTTTGTAAATCTAATATATTATATAATAAAAATTTTGTTGAGTTATTAAATTTTAGAATATCAATCTGCTTAATTTTGTCAATAATATCATTGTTTTTAGTTATATTTAATATTTTATAAAGCTGCTCTAAAAATATATCCAATATGTGTTTATAGGATGTATTATCCTCCAATATCTTTGTAGTATGATTAAATAATTCATCTTGTAAAATGTTTAGCTCGTTAATTTTAAATTTTATCCATAAATTATTAAGATTATTAATTTGTTTTTTCCATTTTACATAATCGCAATATAAATCATATTCATCATTAAGAAGCAGAATATTATTATCGTAAATAGTGTTAGGTGGGTCCCATTCTTTATTCTTGATATACTTATTCCATTTATAATCAATTTTATCCTTCAAAAAATCATCATTAAAAAATGTTAAAACATTTGTATATAAATTATTATCGTTAGATTTAACATAATCCCAAACTAACTCAAATATATTATCTTTATCATTTGCATTAATTAATTCCTTGATATTATCATATATCGTGGATTTATTTTTAGTAGTTAATTTGTTCAATAAACCTGTTATTTTTCTCTTCAATATTGAATCATCCGTAAAATCAGGTATAATAATATGAAATCTATTTTTTTGTCCGTAATTTTTATCTTTTTTAATATTATTTTTTTTAACCCACATCATTTTAGGATCATAATAAGAATTTAAACAATTATAATTGCTTTTTAAATCAATGGCTTTATTGACAATATTTTCAGGTACATTAGTTAATTCTTTATATTTATACTCAAAATAAGATATCTCTATCTTAATAATACTATCATTCATTATATAATATAAAATATAAATAATCTTATATAATTAAATACATAAGGCGAAAATAAATATATATATAAAATGACAATCGCTATTAAAGGGATTGAAGCATTTCATGATTTTGTAAACTATCTTGAAGATATTTATAGAAATCAATTAATTTATCGTACTTTGATAATATATAATTCTAATTTAAATATGTATAAATATTTGCTCGAACAAAATGATAACAGTGTACATGTTGTAAATATGTGTGATAATATTGATTATGATAAAATAGATAGTAGAATTTTATTGGTTAATAAAAATATATATAATGATTTTATTGCAAAGCATGGTAATAGCTTTTATAATTTAGTTATTTTTACACCATGTAGTAAAAATATTATCTAATATTATTTTAGAGAATAATGGCTAAAAATAGTTTAAGAATAGAATATGCTATATTTGCTACTTTTATACTTGTGCTTGTTGTTTTGCTTTTAAATAGCAGTAATGTTTGCGAAAAATTTTTTAGCGCTGATAAGAGATATTCGTTAGAATATTTCTATATGAACGGGTGCGGACATTGTGATAGTTTTAACAGTAGTGGTGTATGGGAAAAATTAAAATCTAATCACCCTGATAAATGCTCCTTTAAAAAATATGAATTAAATCAATCAAAGGAAAGAGTAAAAAAATTTGATATTACTGGCTTTCCAACAATTCTACTTGTTGATAAAGATACAGATAAAAAAATTTCTGAATTTACCAATCAACGTACATATGAAAATTTAGAAAGATTTATAAATAAATTATAATATATAAGATATTATTAAGGTAATTAATATAATTAAAATGGGCGGCGGTTTAATGCAGTTAGTATTAAAAGGTCAAATTGACGAATATATAACAACTAATCCATGTATTGATTATTATAAATATGTTTACAAAAAACACACTAATTTTTCAATGGTAACAGAAGAAATACAACCTGATAATAATGCGAATTTGGGTTATAGAAAAGGTGTTAAAATGACTTTTAAAATAAAAAGGCATGCTGATTTATTATCAAAAATATATTTATCGTTTATAATACCTGATATATATTCAAATAATGATATGCGATTTAGATGGGTAGAAAATTTAGGTTTCAACTATATTGCGAGAGTTGAATTACTAATTGATGGCAAAACAATTGAACGATTATATGGTGATTGGATGAATATATGGAATGAACTTACAAATAAAGACGGTATTGAATATAATAAATTAATTGGTAATGTCAGTGAATATACTGCACCGTATAGTTTTCAACCTAAATTTACAGTAATTAACAATAAATTATATAATGTTAATTATCCTGTTAGTACTATTAATGACACAGTGCCAAGTATTAAATCGCGTGAAATACAAGTACCTCTAAATTTTTGGTTTACACGTAATCCTTCATTAGCTATACCATTATTAAAATTGGCTAATAATGAAATAACAGTTGATCTTTATACTAATGAAAGAGGTTTTGAAGGATTGTATAAAGTTTGGAGTGAAAAATTAGGTATGTATATTAGTAGTAGTTTTTATAATGAATTGTATAATGCAAATATTTCTATTGACAATTTTACAAAAACACCCGGTCACGATGTAAGAAATAAATTATTTCTCACATATGTATTTTTAGATACAGTTGAAAGAGCAAGATTGTTAATTGAAACTAATAGTATTGATTATGTAATAGATACTGTTAAATTAACGGAAGATAATATAGATACTTCGGCAGAAACATCATTATATACTAATATAACAAATGCAAATAACCACATTAAAGAAATTATATGGTTCATAAGACGTAATGATGTAATTGATAATTTTAATGATTATACTAATTATACAGCTTCTGCGCAATATATGGAGAATATGGGTATATTAAAAAGCGCAAAAATTTATTGGTCAAGAGACACTGAAAGAGCAAATTTCCCAGCAAATTATTATAATCATATACAACCATATTATCATCATACAAATATTCCAAGAACGGGTATTTATTGCTATTCTTTTGCACTATTTCCTGAAAAAAATAATACTTCAGGATCTTATAATAATTCTAAAATTACTACATCATTGTCGATTACTACTAATCCCTATTTTAACGATCCAGTTTTCAATAGTATACAAAATATTACCAAATCAATATTAGGCTCAAATTATAATTATAATGTAAAATATAATGTATCATATTTTGTAAGAGATATAAATGTATTATCTGTAATAAATGGTAGTGCACAACTAAAATTTGTTTAATTTTTTATATTCTTTAAAAATAAGTATAAAGAATGGATTTATTCTCTTTAATAATAATTATATTTGCAGGATTCATAATCAAATATTTAACAGATATCATTAGCTCTCTCACAAATGAAATAAAAGAAATTAAAACAAAATGTATTAAACCTTCGAGTACTGAAAATTTCACATATTCAACTAAAAATCCCACAGATAAAATGAGTTACGATTTGATAAATAATATTTCATATTTAAAAAAATTTTTTGGATGAAAACATATATAAATAATATAGCCTTATATACTTATAATGATATAATGCCCAGAAAATCCAAAAAACAAGATGATAATGCAATAGAATTAAAAAAAAAGAAAAATCTCATGAATACAATTGTCAAGGACGTTAGTGTGATAGAAAATCAAGATATTATTTTACAGTTACCTATAACAGATATTGAAAATGAATGCGTAACTACAGAAAAAATAGATTTACCTAAACCTTATGAACCCGATCATTGCTTTATAAATGAATCAAGAACTTATAATAATATTCAAAGTAACGATCTGCAAAATATAGATACAAATAATGAATACATGTTAGATTATAATAATACTAAAGCCATATTAAGTAATACTAATAATTGCTACTGGTGTTGCCACCCTATAGAAAATAGAACATATGGAATGCCATATAAATATAATGTTAAAACCGATAGCTATGTTTTATTTGGTGATTTCTGCTCTCTCGAATGTGCAAATGCATATAATTTTTCTTCACATTGTGGGAGCGATAAAGTATGGGAAATAAATAGTTTTATTCAAATGCTGAGTAAACATTATGGATGTACTAAACCAATAAGACCAGCCCCATCAAGATTCTTATTGAAATTATTCAATGGTCCATTATCAATTGACGAGTTTAGAAAAAGTCATACAACAAATGATAAAACACATATTATGAATTTACCACCAATGATTACGACGACATATAATTATGAAATAGTAAACACGTCTTATATTAAAAATATAACAGATAATATTGACAATCAAGGTAAGGAATTATCTAAAAAATCATGCGATATTGAAAATAAATTAAAAATAAATTAATATAAAAAATAATTACTATTAATAGGATATATGATATCTTAAAATAACAATGATTAAAATTAAAGGAAGCTATGTAACACTTTGTAAACTAATTTTTCGTAAATCCAGTAAAAATTTGCAAAATTTTAATTGGGTTTATAATCATAACAGTAAATTAAAATATAAATTATGTGATTGTAACAACATTAATTGTTGCAAATCACCTTATAAAAATAATAATTTAAATTATTAAAAATTGATATAAGGACTATTGTCTTTATATAATATGCATAATGTCAGACATTTACTTTTCATCGTATAGAATTTCAACTATCACTTGTAATGCTAATATCGGTATTAATCTAAATATTGATTTAAATTTGCTATTCAATAATATAGCAGTAAAAGAAGAATGTTTTGATTCCAAAGAAGGTATTGTTTGGATTCAATATATGAAAGATGGTGAAGATATATCAAGAGGAACATATCCAAAAAAACGTAGAAAAAGCAAAAAAGATAAAGCAAATAAAAACAGATTTGACAATCAAGTAACAGTTATATATATGTTTAATAATAATTATATTCCTAATGTAAAAATATTTAAAAATGGCAATATACAATTAACGGGTATTAAGGACGTTAAACATACTGAAATAATTGTTAACTATATTATTGCAAATATTAAAACTATTTATGAAAACGTTTCAAATAAAATAATATCCGATGATACTGATATCAATAGTTTAAAATACCAAAACTTTAAAATTAGAATGATTAATACTGATTTTAAGGTTTATACTGATAAAGAAATGACTAAGGGTTTTGAATTAAAAAGAAAGGATATTCATAAAATGTTTATTAGCGATGAATACAATAATAAATGCTCGTTTCAACCCGGAATATATCAAGGTGTAAAATTAGAATATTTCTGGAATAAACTTAGCAAAAATAAAAATGGTATATGTCAATGTCCTACTAATTGCTATGGCAAAGGCAATGGTGAATCTATTGGTAATTGTAAAAAAGTAACAGGGGCGCTATTTGAAAGTGGTAGTATTTTAATTACTGGTGGTATAGCATTTGAACAAGTTAATGAAACATATAAATATATTTGTGATTTTCTAAGAAAACATAAGGATATCATTAAAAAACCTCAGCCTAAAATATTGTTGACATAACAACTGAAGTTATAATTATCATCTGTTTTATCATATTTTTTATATAAATCTGTTACGATTATATTGTTACCAGGTCTATTATATGAAGGTATATGGTGACTTGCGTAAAACTGTGCACTATAAGAGATTGCATCTGGATTAACATATGGTGCTAAATACATATTTCCCCATGGTTTTTTATCAAATAATACGTCGCCAGTATATAATCCCGCATTTTTTGGAGGAGGCGGAACAGGTACATCGGGTGCATATTTTAATTCAGCATATTCTAATTCTTTTTTCATTATAGATCTCTATTATATTATAAAGGATTTTATTAAAATGAGTACATAATTTTATTTTTATTTAATTTTTATAAACTTTTTAAATTTCAAGAGATTTAGAGAATTATGTACTCATTTTAAAAACAAAATATATAAAGAGTATTATAGAAAGAGTTATATAAAATGGGAAAAAAGGATAAAAGACAAAAGACATCTGATAATCACGATTTTGTTAAAGACGGTATGGAAACTAATGAAATTAAAACAATAGTTCAAGATATTATGCTTTATATTGAAGAAAATAGAAATAAGATGGAATTTAAAGATATTATTAACAGTTTAAAAGATAATATAAATAGAGTTGAATTCTTTGAAGAAAGATATCCATTATTATATGAAATGGTAACGCGCGAACAAGGCTTCGAATATCGAAGTTTAGAGTATTTTCTAAGTATGCGTGAAAACATTATTCAAAATAAAATAACAAGTGAAGATGCATCTAAAGTTGTAGGACAAGTATGGTTTGATAAATATTGTAAAAAAGAGGTCGAAAAATAAAAATTGATATAAGACTTATAGCTCTTATTAAGATTAATTATGAATTCAAATCCTCAAGTTGCTAGTTTCCCCAAACACGTCAATGAAGTAATTTCAGAGACTTTTAATATTTACAATAGTATTAATGATGATAATAAAACATATGCTAACTGTCTTATTATGGTATTAAAAAAATATCATTTGTGGCCAAATATCAAAGTAAAGAAATTTAAGAATCTTTCTGATATTGTTCTTCTTCACAATAACTATAAAATGGGAGAAATTTATGAATATCGCGAATTATACGAGCAATGTCGTAGTATTGTTCTTGATTTTACACAATCATTCAATAATAATATTGTTGTAACTTATGCGAATTCTATTCCCATTAGATGTGATCAAACCAAATATGTATCAGAGCTTTATAATGATACCGATAAATGTTATGAAGCTTATGATGGTACAATGATTACTGTATACAATCATAATGGAGAATGGTACTTTGGTACTTCAAGTTGTCCCGATGCCAATAGTTCAAAATTCTCTCATCCTACTAAAACACACGGCAATATGTTTGACGAGATTTTGTATAAAATTTACAGTAATCAACTAATGCCGGATGAGAATAATTTGAATTATGCTGATATGTCCAAATTGCTAAGATCTAAATTTGTTGCATATCTCGATCCCAATTTAGCATACGAATTTATTATTGTACATCATGAGAATATTCATATTATCGATTATACAAATTTTCTTGGAGAAAATTATAAAGAATTGGTTCATGTTAATACTAAAAATAGAAATACTCTCGTTGAAGAAGACGTCTTTATGACTCGTGTAAAAGACTTTGAAGCGATAGGTATTAATTATCCAAAAGAATTTAGCAATATTAATGAAGCAACTGGATATATCAATTCAAATCCTTATAGTTATGGTCTTATTATTAAAAAGAAAACTGCAGATAATACTATTAAACTGTATAAAGTGTCCACAGATATTATCAATCATCGCGAAGAAACTGATCCATGCCATCCTAATACATGGATGAACATCTTGGGTGTATATATGAAAAATAAACATAATTATACAGTTAAAGATTATATTAGCACATATGTTCCGAATCTTATTCTGCCTTTAGATAATAACAATAGACATATTGACCCAACATATCTTGTTCATACTATTATCTCAACAATTAAAGATAGTTTGTATAGCTATTATCTATCAACCACAACATATTATCCCAAATATGGAAGATATAAAATGAATAAGGATCTCGATAAGCAATTTCCGCCAATTATTCAATATCATTTGGCTCAACTTAGAAATCTACAAGTATCAACCTATAAAGATAAAATGATTACATCCGCTAATATTTATTACTATTTGTGTCAATGTAACGATGCTAAAAATATTAAAACACTAATTCAGTTCTTCGCATCTAATCCAATTAATGAAATGAATCCCAGAACTTCCATGTGTTTTGCAATTATGAATAGCCTGATTTCTTAAAAAAACTTATTATATTTAATTAGATAGTATTTAATATAAAATGAGTTATTTTTCAACTCAAGGTTGGATATATATTATAATTAGCATAATAACAACTATTATTGCTCTAATTTTAAACATTTATTTAGAAGGCGCTGGATTATATATGTTTGGATATTTAATATACATATTAATAATACTACTTACAGCATATAATATAACATGCTTAACATCGGGTGAATGTTATTTGTGGAGTTGGATAGTTACTATATTGTCCACATTACCAATGATATTAATAATCGTTATGATTATTTATTATTTATCATCGAGATAATATTTTTTATCCTTTTTTATAATAGATTATGTATTCAAATAAATTTATTAAAGATTTTTATGATGATTTAAAGACAAATCAACAAGAGCTAATTAATAATAAATATGATCAATGTGGAGGATTCTTAATAACTGATAAGCAATTAAAGCAAGCTAACTTGCAAAATGAATTTAATATTATTAAAAACAATATTAAAGATTCAATAAATAATAAAGTTAATAATTTGCTTAGTACAATAGAACAAACAGGAGGAGGATCGAAGACTAATAAAAATGATAGTTATAAAAGCAAAATAAAGTCATTGATAAGCATGATAAATAAAAGTTGCAAAGAGGAAGCTAAAATGGTTAGGAATATTAAAAAGCAACAAGAATGTATCAAAAAGGGTAAGGCGCATCAACTTACAGAATATCAAAAACAATTTGATAAGAATATGAAAAATGTGAAAACTAATAATACAAAAATTATTAAAAAGGAAACGGAACTTAATAAAAGTCTACGAAAATTAGATGATAAAATAAAAAATAAAAAGCAAATGCAACTTGCTAAGGAAAAAAAGAAAATTAATAAACAAACTTATAACAGAATACAACTTATTTTAAAGAAAATTAGATAAATTATTTTTATTAAAAATTGATATATAAGATATAGATTTTATTAATATATAAGTAAGAATAGAATGTTCGAAAAATATACCTTTGATATTAAAGATCCTTCAAATAATCATAGTTTTGAAATACATGATGTTGATTTGGCAATTGTAAATGGGTTGAGACGCACAATTTTAACAGATATACCAATTCCCGGCATTATTGGTGAAAAACTTGATAAAGAAGAACCAACAGTTACTATTATTAATAATACTGGGGCATTACATAATGAATTTATAATTCACCGTATCGGCTTAATTCCTATTTGCTTAACAGAAGAAGAAATAGAAAGTTACGAAGATAATTCTTTAGTTATTGAATTAAATGTTAAAAATGAAACTCCAAAGATAATTAATGTAAAAACAAATGATATCAAAGCATATATGAATGATGATCCTGTGCCTGAAAAAAAATTGGTTGAATTATTTCCACCAAATAAAGTATCGAATGATCATATATTAATAACGCGTCTAAGACCAGGTGAACATTTGAATTTTAAAGCTCATGTTGTTAAACGTATAGCAAGAGATAATGCATCATTCAATCCAGTTTCTCTATCTAATTTAGTTTATATTCAAGATCCATCAGAAGCCGCGAAACATGATAGCATATTAGATAAGGAAAGATGTTACTATAAAAATAAATACGGGGATCCCATCAAATTTAGATTTGATATAGAATATATTAATATTAATGTGGGCCCCAAATATTTAATTGCTAAATCGCTTGATATTATAATTGAAAAAATTAATAATATTAGACAAGAATTAGTAAAATTAGAAACATCAAATAAAGTAAAATTACAACAATTTCAAGATATAGAAGGATGTTACGAATTTATAATTGAAAACGAAGATGATACTGTAGGTAATATTATTCAGTCGTTTATTCACAATAAATATATTCGTGAAAAAAGCAAATTCAATGATTATATTTGCGTATATGTTGGATATATTTGCCCACATCCACTAAAACAACTCATGATTGTAAGAGTAACATTAGAAGATGTTACAGATGAAAAAATAATTACAAATTTCTTTGAAGCAAATTGCAAAGATATTATTGACAATTTATCTAATATTAAAACAAAATGGAACAAATTTGCAATTGAAAATAATGTTTCGTAAAATATAAATATTTTATATATCTTTGTATTAAAAGAGAAAGGTATATCAGGATGTCTGTTGAAATTGAAAATAATATCTTTAATATTGAAGATGAAGAATTAGACGATATAGAATACTTGGAAATTTTAAGCTTAGATGAAATAATTAAAGACAATCCTCATTTTATTGCTTTATCACGAAATGATATATATGAGAATTTACATGAAATGTTTCAAGATAGAAAAAGATCAGAATCGGTAACGCAGTTATTCTATGATATATTAGATAATAAAAAGCGAGAAAATGGCAATTTTGATAATTACAATAACTATATATTTAGTGTTGATGCTGAAAAAAAAACAAATACACTTGATATAGAAGAAATCGAAGAAGACGCTCGCTATTTCAAAAATTTATCTAAACTAAATACTGCAAAGCACGAAGAAGCGAAAAATAGATATTTTTTTTCAATAACTTATGATCCTTCATCTAAAAATATGAAATTAAAACCATCCTGTCACATAAACGCTTTAATAGAACCCAAAAACGAAAAATATCCTGTTTATTATCCAGTTTATCCAATTGATGATGTAAATTTGCCATTATTAGCAGCATATTATAAGATACCAGTATGTACAGTTAATGATTATGTATATACCAAAATTGCGTCACACTTATCTAATTCTGTAAATATAAATTATAATGAGTCAAGTAAAAGCAAAACTGTAAGCGATTTAGTTAAGAAGATTAAACCTACAATTCATGATATAGTAGATTATTTAAAAGATTGTTTTGCTCTTGATTATAGTAATATTGATAATGTATTTAAACGATTTGACCATTCATTAGATTTTATTAATGAAGAAGAATTTAATGTATTATGTGACCATATGATTAAATTAACAAGCTATGAAAAAGAAAGAAAAAATGTTAATAGACCATATAGAATTAAAAAAAGCGACTTAATTAATAAGAAATTAACATTCTTTGAAAAAATATCATCATCGATAAAATTAATTAAATTAGATGACAAAACAATTAATTTTTTAAGCAGCCTTAGAGAATCTCTTGAACAATATAGAGTTAATAATATAATTACCGAAGAACTCGTCGACTTAAAAAAAATTAACATTTATAATATTATTAATTCAATACACTATAATGACGCAAATACTGAAGAATTACTAAAAGGTATTAAGGCAACAATCAAAAACATAAATATAAATGAAAGTATTGAATCGATTGATAATATAATATCAACCCATGAGAATTTGGAAAATATTATAGATGAACACGAATATATGAAAATATTATTAGAATATTCCAGTGATCATATTTTTGATTATGATAAAGATGGTAAGAAATATTTATTATCATACCGCGAAGCAAAAGAAATTAAAGAAGGAGAAGATAGAGAAAATTACGAGGGTGGTATAGATAATGAATTTATTGGTGAAAATATGGATTTAGAAGACATGGATAATGTGGCAAATGATTTAGATGAAAACATTTACGGTGTTAAAAAATTTAATAATTTCGATAAATATCTCAAAAATATTACTTATAAAAACGAAGATGGATTCTTAGAATATTTGCGCATTATACTAAGCATAATAAATGAAATAAGTAGTTTATCGCATCTCGAAATAGATTATGAATTATTATGTAATGAATTATTTAAATATTTTAAAAGTGTTCCTACAAAATATGACAGATTTAGAAAAGATTTTACAGATGCTGGTTTAGATATTGATCATAAATCTATTGATGATTTCATCAAAATAAAACCATCTATGATATTGGATGGTCTTGTTAAGGATCAAGATAGTAATGTAACAGATATAATATACAAAATAAATAAAAATTATTTATCTACACTTAATGATATGCTCGCGCACTCTTTAGCATTTTGGATTGTTAACTTGCAAGAAAAGATATTAGAAAATACAATATTAATTGATGATAATTACTTGAATAGCGCTTTTGTTGATAAATGGTATTTATATGGTTCGCCATTGAACGGATTAGAAAAAACAGCGAAAAATGGTGTATTACCTTATTTATTAGATGCTACTATAGATTATATAGCAAATAATAATGAATATATTATTGACGGTAATATTATATATGATAATGTGCGTTCTATAATAATAGATAAGTATGGCGAATTACTAAAAGAATTAAAAAAGAAATATGATTTAGATACTGAAAAAAAGAAAGTAGAACGGGGGATCAAAGAGCAAGCAAAATTAATTAAAAGTTATAAAGAGGGAAATAAAGAACAGCTTGAAAAGGATTTTATAAACGCACTTTTATATATGCCCGGTGTTAATTATAAAAAGATACATAAATATTTGCTTGGATGTTGCTTAAAAAAAATAGATGATTCTTTTGATACTGATGGTGATTTAGTTAAAGCAGGACGTAAAGATTTAATTGCTATTAAGAAATTTTATGGGAATAATAGAGTAACTAACAAATCACGTGACTTGCGCTATATACCTGAGTTATCAGGAATCAAAGATGAAATAATGAAGGATGATAATATTGATATTATTAAAATAAAAGATTATATTTATGATATAGCTAATAATGAAGAAATGGTAAATGATTGGCTTGACACAATGTATGATAAATCCCCTTTATTACCAAATAATATAATAGATGAATTTAAAAATAATTCTAAATTGATAGATAAATTAATTGAAGAAAATATTAATGTATTAGCTAAAACAGCAAGAATATCAAATAAAGAATTAATTAAAAAATTTGGAAATAAAAATATTAATGCAAAAAATATATTATTGAATATATCTAAAATTCTATTTTTATATAAAAAAGAATATGAAGATGATAACATTAATTTATTAGTCAATAATGCTATTAAATACATAAAAGATATATTAAAAGATGTATATAAATTAAATAAAGTAATAAATGACGATGTAGTTTATGAAATAAATAGAATCAATAAATATATTGTTAGCAGAGCAATATGTCTTCCTTTTAGCCCAGAAAGTGCTACTAATGGTGGAAAAATACGCGCAGAAGTAGAAATAGCTAACGGTTTTGTTGAATTAAATGCTAAAAATATTTTAAACTATTTATTAGATTATTTTAGCGTATCAACATTTCCTACCATGGAAGAAAATATAGAATTTTTAAATAAAAAACGTGAAGAAAATAAACAGAAAAAATTAAGTATATTAAACGATAAAACTGTCGAAGAAAACCAGCTAATAAGCAATCTTAAAAAAGCTGGAATTAAAAATGATTTGATGGATGATAATAATGATAATGAAGATAATAATAATATAAATCAAATGTATAATGACAATGATGTAGATAAAAATGAAAGTAAACTATCTGCAATTGATGAAGATTCAGATGATGAAAATATGATGTATGATGATATGGGATTTATATATAACTAAACATTTTGTCCTACTTCTAAATCTTTAATATTAGTTACATCTATATTATCAACTGTTACTAATGACGCTCCTTTAGATAATACTTTAGGTGGAGTATTTCTTCTAACAATATTGTTACCGGTAGTACCGTTTAATTGTATTGGTAAATATCTATTAGCGTCGCTAAATAATTTAGATACATTTGTTTTAGTTTTTTGAGGTATTTCTTCAAATGCACAGTCTTGTATTAAATTATCATATTTTAATGATATAATGTTTAATTTTTCTTTGAAGTCGGTATCTTCTTCGTCCAATGCTTCTAATTCTTGAGATAACAACATAAATTGTTGAGATAATTTTTTAAATATTTCAAATTTTTCACTTGCTTTAATACTGTTTGATAATGACATAATTAACACACTAATAGCATTAACCACAATATTAGGAATTTTAACAGTGTTTGCATCAGTACTGATACTGTTAATTATACACATTCCAGAACTTGTGAATACTAATGGAATATTAAATCCCATTTTGATGTAACTCCAGTAAGTGGCTGTACGCGTACATAGTAAAGTCATTGATTCACATTTATCCAATAATTTTTCTATATTGATCATTACTATATTATATGATATATTATTTTTTTACTAATATAAATTTAAATTAATATATTAGAAGACAATGGATATTGAAATAAAGCCCACAGAATGGGTTCTTCCAAATCGCGTTGGATATAATAAATATACTTACAACACATTTCATCCATCTAAGTATGATACAAAGATAAAAGATAAATCTTGCGATTGCAATGATGATGGTTGTGATATAGATATTAAAACTGTATCTTTATTTCCTCAGCAAAGAATAATAAAAGATTATATGCAGTTTGATAGTCCATATAGAGGGATCTTATTATATCACGAATTAGGTTCTGGTAAATCTGCTGCATCCATTGCAGCAGCTGAAGGATATATTAATAGAAAAAAAATAATAATTATGACACCTGCTTCGCTATCTCAAAATTATGAAAATGAATTAATGAAGATATCTACAACAGGTTTGAACTTAAAGAAATCATGGACACTGTTAAAGGTCAAAAAAACTAATAAAGAAATGTTAAAAGATTTGGGAAAATATGCAATTACTGATAAAATAGTTAAGAAAGACGGCTTAGTGTGGGTGCCATTATACAATAACGATATTTCTGGTGCAGAAATAGTTATAGAAAGCACTAAATATTCAAAAATACCAAGTAAATACAAAGATATGGTTGATGCAACAATTGGTAATATTATAAGAAATCGTTATACATTTATTAATTACAATGGTTTAACTGCTAAAATGATTAAAGAATTAGGAAAATCACCATTTGATGATTCATTTATTATTATTGATGAAATACATAATTTTATAAGCAGGATAGTAAACGGATCGAAATTAGCGCGATCTATTTATAATCATATGATGACAGCTAAAAATATTAAAATGGTTTTACTTTCAGGAACTCCTATAATAAATCAACCATACGAAATAGCAACATTAATAAATCTAATAAGAGGTCCAATGGATGTATATGAATTGTCATTATTAAAAGCGTCCAAACCACCTGTAAAAGCTAATATTATTAAAACACTAACAGATAATAATTTGATTAAATATGTTGACGAATTATATTTCGACGATAACAATATATATATAATGCTCTTAACAAATGGTTTTGTTAAAGACAATGAACTAAATATTAAAAAAGAGAATTGGTCTAATGACGAAAAAATTATTATAGGAAATATAACTAAAGCCTTGAATAAATCTGATCTCAAAATATCTATAAAAACTAAAACAACCAGTTATTATGCACTTCCAAATATCAAAGAAGAATTTGATAAATTATTTATAGACGATACAGATGTCGAAAATATTAAGGTAAAAAATGAAGATTTATTTAAGCGTCGTGTTCTTGGAACATTAAGTTACTACAAAACAACTGGTTCGGAATTCTTCCCGACAATGTTACCAACAAATATTAAATATTTAGATATGACTAATCACCAGTTAAGTAAATATGTTGATGTAAGACGAAAAGAAATGGAAATGGATGACAGAAAAAAACGCTTTGGTAATAAAGGCAATGCCGATGTCAATTCTGTATATCGAGCTTTTAGTAGAATGGTTTGCAATTTTGTATTCCCGGATAATATTAAAAGAGCATTTCCTCAAGATATTCGTATGGTCATGAAAAAAGAATTAGCGAAAAATGAAGATGATGATGATGAAGGGGGTGATAAAGATGATAAAATAGATATTAATAAAGCAGTAGCTGCACAATATGAAAAACAGCTCGATGATGCAATGTCTAAACTCGAAAAAAGTGAAGCAATTGATATTGATAATTTATACAAACACTACAGTCCTAAATTCGCAGAAATGTTAAAAGATATGAACAAATCTCCTGGAACAGTTTTAGTATATTCACAATTTCGTATGGTAGAAGGTTTAGGTGTTTTTAAAGAAATAATGAATAGAAACGGTTATGTAGAAATTAATATAGTTAAAAATGAAGATTTTGGGTATATTATTGAAGATATAGATGTATTTGATAAAAAATATGATGGGAAACGCTATGTTGTATTTAATGCTGATAGAACTAAAACAAATATTTTAATGAATCTATTTAATGGAGATTTTTCACAATTGTCAGATAATATCAAATTGCAAATTGAAGGTATTGGTGATATTGATCAAAGGTACGGTAAATTAGTTAAAACAATGATGATTACACAATCTGGAGCTGAAGGAATATCACTAAAAAATGTCAGAAGAGTACTAATTACAGAATATTTTTGGAATTCTGTCAGAATAAATCAAGTTATAGGTCGTGCTGTTAGAACATGTAGTCATGTAAGTCTCCCTAAACAAGATCAAAACGTAGAGGTCTTCATGTATATAATGAAATTAACTAAAGATCAATTAGCAAATAATCCCACACTTAGAAAAAAAGATAATGAATTAACTACTGATCAACACATATTACAATTGGCGCAGAAAAAAGAGAATCTTATTAATTCATTTTTAAATATGTTAAAAGCAGCATCGATGGATTGTGTAATACATTCAAAGAAAAATAAACCATTGGCTAATGGTTATAAATGTTATAATTGGCCAATTAATATAAATCCCACTAAATTGTCTTTTACTAATAATGTATTAAATGAAGGTAAAATACAGCAACATCAAAAATATCAAAAAAACAGAAAAAATAAAGGTACAGTTATAAGCAAAGATGGTATCAAATATGTAATGATGAATGATAAAGTATATGATTATTATAGTTATGTCAATGCAGGAATATTGTATCCAGCTAATATATAAATAAAAAATATATTATTTAAAGTAATAATTATATGGAGACTAATATGAAATGTCTATGTAGAAACAAACGTACATTTAAGCTTTGTAAAAAAAATGTAAAACAAAATAATAATTTTTGCAGATATCATAAAGATAACAATTATTTTATATATGTTATATTTAATAATGTATTTGGTAATAAATGCAATTTAGATATGAGCGATATATTTAATTTATATAAATATATTTCTGATAATGCTGAAAATAATAATTATATTGAAGATAAACCAGGGTATTTATTTATAGAGTTATTAAAAAACATACCATATAAATTACTTTTATTATTATCGAAGCGCTATTTAAATGAAAGTAAAAAATATGTTAAAAACGAATTATATAATTTTTTAAATGATTTAAATTCAAAATCATATAAGATATGTAAATACGAAAAAATAAATATATTGCAAAATAAATTCAAATACTATTTACTTAATAAAACAAGTGAAGAAGTTGATATAATAAATGCCGATGATTTATTTACGTGTGAACTAATAACGGATATACCAAAAAATAGATTATTTATATTAAAAGATATTAATGGATCTTATGGATTTGATGTAGTTGAATTAGATTATTTTATTAAAAAATGCATTGATGAAAAAAAAGAGCCATATAATCCTTATACAAGAGAAAAAATAAATGAGGATACAATATGGCGCATTAGTAAGTTTATGGAATATAATAAAATAGAGCCCAGAGAACTATGTTATAATTGGGACACAAATATTCAAGCATATACTGATTTATCAATTGAATTAGAAAGAAGAGGATTCTATAACAGTCCTGAATGGTTAAATAAAATGTCAACTGAAAGTATTCTTAAAACAGTTAAATATTTCAAAGATTTTTCTGTTGAAATCGAAGAAAGTAATAGATATTTTAATAACATTACTGCCAATAACGTTGTTTTTGATTTTTGCAAAGATGGGATTAAACTACTTAAGGAATGCAATGAAGATCTCTATATTTTATGTTGCAATTTATTTAAATCATTAGCATTATGTTCAAACGATTTTTATGAAAATATACCATCATGGATGTCGGGAATAAATACATCATCATTATTATCAGGTGTTTTTTCTATATTTGGAGATACAAGTGGGCCAATGCCAAATAATTTTTTACTATATTATTATGTAGAATATATGTAATAAATGAATACTGCATATAATAGTAACGAAATAAGATATACTCCTGATTTTGTTTATACACCAGCAACTTCACCTATGGCTATGGATAATCAAAAAGAACCAGATAGTTTAATTGATAAATATATATGTAGATTTAAAACAGCAATTTATGGTGGCATATTTTTTGCTATATTATCATTACCATTAGCATATAGAATATTAGAAATGTTGGCTAAACTAATATCAAATAATATTGAATTATTTGATGAAGATTATAACGAACCACTGCCATTAGGTAGATTTATAATGGCGATAATAATGTGTGTTATTTTATTTTTTATATAAATATTGATTACGTACTAATGCTAAAAGTAAGTATAAAAAAATAATAATATAATTTAATTTATTTAATTTATTTAATTTATTTTATTTTTTAACAGCCTTTTTTACAGCTGGTTTTTTAACCGGCTTAGGAGGTTCAGGCTCGGGTTCTGGTTCTTCTTCAACCTCCTCCTCTTCAACTTCCTCTTCCTCTTCTTCGACTTCCTCTTCTTGAGGTCCCTGATCTGCATCTTCAACAGATTCTTCTTTTTCCTTAATGGCATCGGAGTCAACTTCGATATCATCTTCGTCTTCTTCTTCATCCTCTTCAACTGCTTCATCATCACTATCTACTACAAATGTAGGTTTCATCGAGTTAGATTTTTGGAATCTGCCTGATACAATCTTCCAACTACATCCAAACATACCCGCGGAGAACCAAATTCCGTTAAGTTGAATAATAAATTGCGCTTTACCTCCCTTGAGATTTTCAACATAATCATAAAAGTTAATTTCATTATTATCCATATCATATGCATCAAATTCAAACTTATCATCGAGGGGATTATAAGGAATTTTAGCCTTGAATGTGGGTGGATATTTATTAGCAATTTCTCCTGTTTCTTTGTCCTTATCATGTTTAATAATGTTTGAAAACATATTAGATACAGTATCTTTATTTCCACCATAATTATTCTTAAACCAAGCAAGACGATTAGCAAATGCATCATCAATAATCTTGGCTTCAAGCTCTTTCATTTTATCGTGGAATAGTTTAATTTTAGGATTTTCATCCATACCTTTAAATGATACTGTGATATCATATTTGGGTGGCTCATCTTTGCGTTTAGGATCGTCTTTAATCCATTTTTGATTATCATTAACACCATATGGAATACTCAATACGGGAGTTTGAATGTTAATCTTGGAAACAGAGTAATTAACATATACAGATTTAGCACCCGATTTCATAACCTTAAGTTCGGAATACTTGATTTTGTTGAGGTCGAGATTCTTGGGAAGGAGCACGTTCATTGTTGTATTAGTTACTTGTATATTCTTTATATAAGTATAGACTATCAATTTTTATTTTTCATGAATTAAAAAAATATTATTTTGCATTTTGGTGTCATTTTTGTTTAATATAATTTTAAATATACATTAAACAATATATACTATATTTAAGTATAAATGTAAATGTAAATATATAAATGAATGCTAAGTTAACGTGTGTTACTGGTTATTGGAAGGTTAAAAATAAACATAGTAATAAATATCTTGATTGGTTTAAAACTACCTTAAAAATTAATGCACCATATATAGTATTTGGTAACAAGGAGGGTATAAATGAAATTAAAAAACATCGCGACGGTTTTGCAACTTATTATGTAGAATTAAATATAGAAGATTTCGAGTCATACAAATATAAAAATTTAATGGTAACAAATGCTGTACATTGCCCGTCAGTTGAATTAAACTTAATATGGAATGAAAAAATATTTATGATTGAAAAGGCTTTAATACTTAATCCTTTTAATACTGATTTTTTTTGCTGGATTGATGCTGGTATATGTTGCTTTAGAAATAAATTGCCACCATATAATTTATTTCCAGATACTGATAAATTAAATCTATTACCTAAAAATAAATTTATATTCTCCTCAAGTTGCGAATATGATGAATATAAAATTTTGAATAATATTAACCAACATTATATATCAGGAACATCTTATATATTGCATAAAGATATAGTTGCGATGTTCGCAAATCTCTATAAAGAATATATGGAAAAATTAATTAAAAAAAATAATATATGGACTGATCAAGTAATATTATCGCGTATATATATTGATAATAAAGAGCTATTTTATAAACTTTGTAATGGATATGGCGAAAATATTAATTATTTGTATTAATTAGAAATATATGAGTAAAAATGCGAAAATACTTACGCGTAATAAATTTAAAATATTAGATATGATGTTGCCAATATATAAAACCAATAATGGTATACAGATGATAAAAATAAATAATACTTTTTATAATATATATGATACAAATAATATAAATAAAATTAAAGATCAGTTGTTACTTGACAAAAAGTATGAATCGGAATATATATTTATATAGCTATTTCAAATGATTCCATAATAAGATTTTTAATAATAATCCTCGAAAAATTTTCAGTATTTATATCATTTAGTTTATATTTTAATGCGTATTTACTAACAGCATTATTGATACCATATGATAATAATATAACATTATATTCATATGTTGATATATTGATTAATTTATTATCAACAATATCATTAATATTATCAATCAATATACTTTCGCTAATATTTTTATTACAATTAAGTCTGCATAATTCTTCATAAATTTCTTCACATATATCGTAAATAAATTCATTTACTTCCATTTTCATTATACACTCATACATTGCCTAAATTATAAAAAATATATAATATATAAATATCAATTTTTATAATCCCTCTTGAATTTCGAGCATTCTATCTACATAATGCTCTATGTAGTCATCAAATGCTTCGATAATATATTGATATTGCATAATATGTTTTTTTTCGATAAAGATATTGATATCAGATAGTAGTTTTTTATAATTCGAAATCATAAGTATATCTTCTTTTTCTCCACCTGTTAAAGCACATTCTTTAAGAAATTCTAAATAATCGGATACTATTATATCAACAAACTTTTTTTTTGTAATATCAGATGATTTGTAATAATCATCTATTATCTCAGAATAGTTAACCTCATAATTGACTTCATCCCTCATATTATTCATTCTGTTTTTATAAACAGTTAGTTTTGCGATAATTATCATATCGCGCGTTATGTTATAAGCTGTATCACACATCGTAATACCTTTTTCAATTTCAATCGGTTCAATAATTTTTTTATTTTCGATTGCTGGCTTGTAGGTGCAAACAATAATCTTTGCTTTGTTTGCTTCGAGATTATTGAAGCTATTTTCGTTATTGAAAACGACTTCGAAAACGAGATCCATGTTAGTATTCATGTTAACATTTTTATAGATATAGGCATATCAAATTTTATATTATTTTGAACATATTTATACTAAACTAAAAATGAGTACATAATTAAATTATAACTTTAAAAAATTCAAAAGTTTAAAAAATTGATAACTATACCTACTAAAATAAAAGTATCGTCAAAAATGAGCGAAAATAAAGCTATTCAGCTTGGTCTATGTTGTCTTAATATTGAATTGAGAGAATGTTGTCCTACTGTATTTTCATCACGCAGTGTAATTTTGAGAACTCTTAATGAGAAAGGTGTTGAAAATCTCAAAAATAAAATAATAGAAAATTTACAAGATGCACTTATTATGATGGATTGGAATGAAGATAATGGTATTAAGGTATTTAGATTATCAAGTGAAATGTTTCCACATATATCAAATCCGCGCGCACCTACATATAATTTAGATTTTGCAAAAGATTTATTAGCAAAAATTGGAAAAAAATCAAAGGAATATAATCAACGCTTGACCTTTCATCCGGGACATTTTAATTGCTTAGGTAGTCCAAAGACAGAAGTTATAGTACAAACAATTAGAGACTTAGATTATCATGCAAGAGTATTAGATTTAATGGATTTAGATAATAATTCTGTAATGGTTATTCATGGTGGTGGAATATATGGAAATAAAGATAAAACTATTGAAAGATGGTGCGAAAACTATCTTAAGTTACCTGAAAATATAAGAAAAAGGCTCGTTTTAGAAAATTGCGAAAGAAACTTTTCAATCGAAGATTGTTTAAAAGTATCAGAAAAGGTAAATATACCAATAGTATTTGATACTCATCATTATGATTGCTATAATATTATGCATCCAACGGAATTATTAGATGTTCCTGAAAATTATATTCCTAAAATTTTAGACACATGGAAAAAAAGAAACATAAAGCCCAAATTTCATGTTAGCGAACAAGGTAAAGGTAAGTGCGGGCATCATAGCGATTACATTGAAAATATTCCAGAATATTTACTCGAAATACCACAAAAATATAATACTAATATTGATATTATGATTGAAGCTAAAATGAAGGAAATGGCAATATTCAAATTATATGAAAAATATCCATTTCTTTCTTGTAAAAAAAATATATGAATATATTAAATGATATCACATTTGATAGTAGCATCATCATTTGGTATAATTCCTATCTTATATAAAAGCCTATTATTAATAGATATTGATTCAATAACAATATTAATTATAACTAAGTTAATAATATCTGTTTTTTGCGTTTCATTGCTGATGTATGGTGATAATTATAAAACGGTTGTTAAAGATATTAAAGAAATTACTAAAACAAATGATAAATGTTTTTACGCATCAATACTATTTATACTTTCAGCATTTGTTTACTTTTATGGTCAATATAATTATATACTTTTATTTAAAAATACAGAAACAAATATAAGTACAATTGTAATTGCTTGTTATCCGATAGTAACAATTATTTTATCATATTTTTATTTTAATGAAACGATTAATATCTACCAGTTTATAGGTATAATATTAATATTTACAGGGTTAGCCCTGATAACAAGTAAAATAAAATAATATTATTAATAAGTATAAAATGTCTATAAAAATAGATAATAATATATTACTTGCTAAAAATACTATATTTGAATCTGTTAATCGCACAGTATTCACTGCAGTAGGTATTTCACTTACTTTATTAGCAAGTACGCAAACAAATTTATATACTGATGAATATGCAAAAAATGTTATCAAAATTATTTCATTATGTTTGTTGTCTATTATAATAATATATGGATTTTTCAATTTACAAGATTATCGCAATTTCTTAGATACATATAAAACCGAAGATGATAATGGTATTATAAGTATTTATACAGAAAATAACATAACAATATTATATGTATTTTTGCTACTTGTGTCATCCGTATTAGTATGTAATATAACTATGTTATTGTAAATCTATTAGATTTAATAAATACAGTATCATATTCATTCCATAATACATTTCTATATTTAAAATACATTATATCCCCATGTAATTCATAATCTTCTTTTGGCTTATTTTTAAAAGTGAAATCAATATCTTTATAACACTTTAACAAACATCCAATGTTCCAACCATTTTTTATTAATACTTTAGACATCATAATTTCATTATCCTGTGCTTTTTGTGCGGATTTCAAATAATTAGTAATTGTAAATACATTTTTATTGATTAGAAAATCAAGAGCTTCTCTATCAGTGCTAAACAAATAAGATTGCACATGTGAAAAATAAGAATTATTAATTGTGCATCCAAATAATTTAATGTCATCGTGTAACCCATCTATAAATATATCAGTCCATTTACCTTTAAAATCATCTCTTAAAAATGGACCTATTATTGTTGAATTAGCAAATATAAATTTATCATATTTTGTATATAAATTGTCTTTTAATAGTCCTTCGCTCCATCCGCCAAAATCTCTTCCTACATTTTGCCGCGATAAAGTCATAACATATTCCGGTAAATTAAGTTTATAATTTATATTATTACATATAACTAAAAAATCAATATTATCATCTTTAAAAATGCAATTTTTTAAAAAATGCTCAACACTTTTATTATACACATGAAAAACGTATAATACTAATATTTTAGCCATTAATTATATTAATTTGTTTATAAATTATTTTTATATATAAATATAATAATGTTTAATACCAATTGTGGAAATTATAAATATAATAAATAGAAATATTAACAGCAAAATATGCGCAATAATTGATATAATAAAATCCAATATATCAATTATTTTATCAAATAATATATCACTTTTAGTTTGATATTCATTAATTGCATTATTTTTTGCCATTATACATGGTGTATAAAATATGTTAGTTTTTTATCAATTTTTAATTATTCCAAAGCATAATAAGGATTTTGATTAAGTAACTCTTGCATTTCTTCTTCTTCTTTACGACTTTCATTGTATTTTTTTAAAGTAAATGCAAAACAATCATAAAATTTGCATAATAAATTACATATGTAAAAAAAACACATATTATTAATATATATCAATAATATTTTTATACCCCCTATGGGACTCGAACCCACAATCTTTCGATTAGAAGTCGAACGCGTTATCCAATTACGCCAAGAGGGTATACAAATATAAAAAAATGATTTATTATTTAATTATTTAAAATATATTATTATTAAAGAATTTAACGCAGTAATAATGACTGATACAGAATATATTACCCCATTCAAAGATAAAATTGTGGCTGGTGTTGACGAAGTTGCGAGGGGCACTTTTATTGGACCAGTTATATCCGCATGTGTTGTATTGCCGCAAGAATTTCCAGATGAAAAATATAAAGAAATCAAAGACTCAAAAAAATTGAGCGAAAAAAAGAGAGATATATTGGCTAATTATATCAAAAATGTCGCATTAACATACGGAATTGGGGAATCATCTTCTGAAGAAATAGACAATATAAATATTTTAAATGCTACAATGAAAGCAATGCATCGCGCCATAGATATAGCATATAAAAAATATCAATTTGAGTATTTATGTATTGATGGACCACATTTTAAGCCATATATTCCCCCAGGATGTGAAAGTGATATAATTGAGTATGAATGTGTTCCTAAAGGTGATTCTAAATATTTAGCAATAGCGGCTGCATCAATTTTAGCGAAGGATTATCATACAAAAATGATTAAAACTCTTGTCGATAATGATCAAACATTATTATTATATGATATTCATAAAAATAAAGGTTATGGTACAAAGTCGCATCATGAAGCCATATATAAACACGGATTAACTAAATATCATCGCAAAACATTTGGAATATGTAAACAATTTTAATATTAAATTTATACACCGATTACTTGTTTTGTTTTAGTATCCTTAAAACAATCTAATTCGCTCCAACTGATATTACATGCTTTTGCAAAATCACATTTTAAATTATCTGTAGTATCATCTTCTTCTAATTTATTTAATACCTTGGGAAAAACTTCACTACATATTAAGGGTTTGTTACCATATGTTTTAGCACTGTCTACATATAAAGCCCCTGGTTTTTTATTGGTCGGACCCGCGAGTGTCGTATCATTGTATGATCCCACAAATTGTGCGTATTTTCCAAGTGTTGAAGATAATTCAACACTTGGAAAATATTGACCTTCTGCATTTTGTTCAGTATATAAAAAGTCTAATGTAGATCTTAATAAATTTTCTTTATTGTCTCCTGGGGTGGAGCTTGCGCCTCCTAAATAAGTATGAATATTTCTTGATTGTTGATTGGTATCCAAATGTGAAAACTCTGAAGCCATAAATAACTTATTTTCTGTTTTGTCTAAATCGGTGCGCATTTTACGATATCTATCTAAACTACCAAAAACTTTAGGATCGGGAACGCATTTATAAGCTATGTCTGTAGAATTTTCATTAACATAACTTGTACCATCACTATTATCTTCTATTATTGTACCATTTACAAGTACATTATTATCAGCAATTGATTTTCTTCTCACCCCATCAACTGGCTCATGTATCCAATAGTCGGGGCATATTGGTAATTTATTAAATTCTCTTGTTATTTTGCGGGGTTTTAATGCAAATATGGCAAATAATAAGTATATTATTATAAATATTGCGCCAACTACATATGTTATTACTGCTGGTAAAAATCTATCATATACATATGTTTTACCCCACTCTGTAAAAAATATTAAAGTCATTAATAATAATGCTGATATACCATATACTAAACATATCATAAAAGTACCCTTATACATTGTTCTTTTATCTTGAATAAATAAATCAAGCTCCCTTTGCGTTGGTTCAAATTTTTCTCCGGTATCAGGATCTATTCCAATACTTTCATTGTCATACCCCCAAGCTGTATCTTTATATGTACTGTTGCTATTGCCCATATATTATATCTATACTTCTATAATATTATATTATTTAATTAAATTTAGTTACATCAAGCGTTTTAGTTCCTTTAGTAGATGGTAAAACAGATCTTTCTAACGGCACTGGCATAGTGCTAATATCACTAATATATTTTTGTGATTGTTTAATATTAGATATAATTTCAGGAACGCACCATTCTATAACTTTAGTATTTAATTCTAAAACTTGTTCAACAATATTATTTTCTGAATTTTTTCCATATTGAAAATAAATCGATCGCATAACAATTTTTAGTTCCTCGTCTTTTTGTCGACCAATATTATATTCACCATTTGTGTCATTTAAAATTTTATTTCTAATGCCCATTTGCAACAAATTAATATTATCCATTGAAAAAAATACACTGGATACGCTTGTGCAATTTAAATTGCGAGATATTAAATTAGTTTGATGTTCTGTTGATCTATCTATAGATTGCTTTAATTTATAATTATCTACTGTATCTACTGCATTTACTCTTCCGTTAATCATATTAGAAACGGGGTTATCACTGCTAAAATCTAAATAGTCCATTATTCTATTTATTATATATAATTATTTTCATTTTATATAGTAGTAAATACACATGTCTAATTGTCAGAAAATAAAATATTGCGCGGGAGAAATATTGAGTCACATTAAGAAGAAAAAAATAGTTAAAAAGCAAAATGAATATAAAATGGTAATGCTTTTATCTAAATATATAGAAAAGTTAGTATTTAATTTTGTTGCCATTGCATCTCTAATATCTTTAAAAGCTGGTGTAAATAAAATATTAGATGCCCATATTAAATATTTAATGAATTATATTGAAAAGTTATGCTTTGCTAAGAAAAAATCTATGAAAGGTGGAGCATTCAATACTCTTGCATTCTTTGGTGGAGAGGAGCCTATGTATAAAGAGGAAAATATGGGTTCGGATGTAATGAATGCTGATTTAGAAAATTTTATTGTTAGACCAGCGCTCAATGCTACTGAGTTTAATCAAGAAGGAGGTTCGAATCATACTGCCAAATTATCTCCATTAAAATTACAAAAATGCAAAAAAGTTAGCGAGATATTAAAAGTTAAATTAGTAAAAATATTTAAAGCATTTAAAGTTAAGATTAATACCGGAGCTTTAAATATGATTAAGCGTAAAATGGAGCTATATTTAAATAATATAATAATAAAATTAATTAAAACTAAAAGTAAAGAGTTGAAAATATCAGTACTTAAATCCACTTTAAGTAAGGAAATAATTACTAAAAAATGATATATAAAAAATTGAATTGTTTATTAACAAAATAAAAATGCCAATTATTACAATTGACGGAAATATTGGAAGCTGTAAAACAAGTATATTAAATTATTTTCATAAAAATTATAAAACTGCAATTGATATCGAGCCTGTAGATAGTTGGACCGAATATCTTAGAAATATGTATGATAATGAAGACAAAAGTACTTATAATTTTCAAATTAAAGTATGGATAGATAGATGCTGGATTCAAGAAAAATCTAATGTTATTGTTCTTATGGAAAGAAGTCCTTACTTTATTAAAAATGTTTTTGTAGAAAAAGCTCATGAAGATAATACAATTACTTTTGAAGAATATAATAATATAAACCAATTACATAAAACAACAGATAATTTATGGCAACCCTACGCATACATATATTTAAGATCAGATCCCGAATTGTGCTTTAATAGAATTAAAAAAAGAGGAAGAGAATCGGAGAAAAATATTAAATTAGAGCACATTAAAAGAATTCACGAATTACATGAAGATAAGTACAAAAAAGCACTTGAAATCAATAAAAATATCATTGTTATTGATGTGGAAAATAAAACAATATCTGACATTTGTAGTGAAATAGTTTCAAGTAATATATACACGGATGTTATATCTTATATTTGTGATATTTCTAAGGTCTAATAATCGGTTGTGAAGTTCCGACAAAACAACTATAATATAACCGCTCCTTATTTTTATATTCAATTGTTGGTGTTGATGTGTGAACTAACTTTCTGTTATTAAATATCAATAGATCATTTTTATCCCATTCAATATCAATAATATTATCACGTGTTAATACATATTTGGTCATAATTTCTCTATACAAATCAAAACTTTCATCACATGACAATTTATCAAATTTATTAAATCTAAATGGTGAAAGCATAATTGCCTTACGTCTTTTTTCAGGATTAGAATAAACAACAAGGGGCTCTCTTGTAATTAAAGTAGTGCCTTGTGTGGTAGTTTTATCATTTAAAACACGGTTGATACCAGTATAATCAAAGTAAGAATTCATCATATCATTTTGCGAATTTGAATAAATTACATTATATTTTTTTATTTTTTTTTTCATGAAAAATTCCATGCTATCATATGCATCTTCCATACTCGCAAATAGTGTATTGCCTCCACTACTTGGTGTTTTTTTCATATATATACAAGAGACTACAGGAGGTAAAGAAGTTCCATGTCCCACGATGTCTTGGTGCCATATTAAAGTATTTTTAAAAGGTTCACTATATTTCAATGTAATATCTTTTAAACCATGCATATCTTCAATATAAGCTTCACCCCTCAATGATATTTGTGGAACATCTTGAATTTGCGAATGTGTAAAGGGATGTATAATTTTATCATTAGCCTTGTCATCAAAAGATTTACAAAATTCATAGAGTGTTTTTGGCTTAACATTTTGATTTTTTAACATTATCATTGGAACAGATGTGAATAACAATTTTAGTTCATTTTTTTCATTTTCAGTCAATTTATTAATATTAATATTTTTTACAATTGCATAATTTTTTTTAAATGTGGGAAATGATACTTTATATGTATTAATTTTATAAATTAATTGCAATATTAATAGCAGTTTGATCTTAAACATATTTAATAAATATAAATATAGTTACTATCAATTTTTTATATATAGCAATATCCATTATATGTATTTAAACCTTTTCCGGCACCTAACTCCGGATAATCCTCGATATTATTATTACAAATTGCTAAAACATATTTTATAATAGAATTTGACAATAATTGTGATGCGTGCTCTGGCATACAGCTCGGAATATTAGGAACACAAGATATTTTAATTCCATTATAATTGATAATAGGGTTATCGACACTCATTGGTTTCGATTTATCAGTTATGCCACCTTGGTCAATAGCAATATCCATTATAATTGCACCAGGTTTCATATTATTTAGCATTTCATTTGTTATTAATTTAGAAGCTTCTTTACCATTATTATAAATGCTACCTATGATTATCTTCGACTCTTTAACAAGATTGTTTAAGTTATCATTTGTCATGTTATAGATTTTAAGTAATTTATTATTATTTTTCAAATTGATAAGTTTATCATAATTTTTATCTAATAAACAAATATTAGTAAAATTACATTCTAAAGCAATGTTCATAGCAGCTATACCTGCATTACCAACTCCAAGAATTAATATACGTGAATCATAATCAATTATGTCGTAATTGGATAAAAGTTTTATAGCATCTAACATGGATTTTTCTCCTGCTATTTTAGACATAGCTGATAATATCGGGTAATAGCTACGGTTATCTTCGAAGATTTCAATAGTTTCATATGCATAACAAGTAACTTTATCATATATCATTTTGTCTAATAAAACTCTATCACTTGCAAAGTGAAAAAATGTAAATATTGTATGTTTACTATTAATTAATTTATATTCCAGATTCTGTGGCTCTTTTACTTTAATTATGAAATTTGCTTTATCATAAATTTCTTCTATTGAATTACAAATAATTGCACCGGCATTTAAATAATCAGCATCCATATAAGATGCTTTTATACCAGCTTCAGACTGCACAAAAACTTTAATATTTTCTTTAGTTAGTTTTAAAACATCTTCCGGTATTAATGAAATTCGTGTTTCATTATTTTTCAACTCCTTGGGCACTCCTATAATAAACATGTAATCAAATACAACTAAATTATAAAAATAAATAATTATGGCATTAATTTCGCACTAATTATTACTGGAAAAAATCCTAAAAATGGTATTCTTTTACCATATCCTTCTATTTTATAAGTTTTGCCAATATCTATTTTATTAAATACTTCAGCACTTGTCCAATGGAATAATATTAGAGAATCATCCACCGTATATACAACATCGTTAGTATCACTTACTGTTTGTGCTCGTGTACTTCTATTTTTAGCATATGTATATTTATTTTCAATAGTAATTATTTTACTAAATTTAGTGGCAAAATAATATATGTAATTTATCAATATCAGTATAAATATTAAAACCAAAGAATAAATATAAACCATATAAGTATTAAAAAATTTACTATTTATCATTTATATAACATAATATTATTTATTTTTTAATTAAAGTATCGATTGAATCTGTAATAGTTTGCTTATTAGCTCCAGTAAATGATATTATTTCCTCACTATTTTTAAAGAATTTAAAGTGTGGTATAGATTGTATTCCATATTTTTCAGATATCTCTTGACCTTCTTCTACATCAACCTTAATAAATGCTATGTTAGTAAATATTTTTGCTTGATCTTCCATAAAAGGATATATATCTTTACATGGTTTACAGAAAGAAGCAGAAAAAATTACAATTACTTTATCATTTGTTTTTAGCTGTTTATCGAATTCATTGGTATTATCAATTAGCAATATGGACATATTATTCTATATAATTAATAATTAATTATTTATTTGAAATAGTCGCATAACTATATATAAAAAATTGATATATTAAAATATAGAATTACATAAACAAATACAAATGTCCAAACAAGCAGTAGTCAAAACTGTTGAAGAAAAGTACAAAAAGTATGAATTATTAGAACATATTCTTGCACTTCCCGATACCTATATTGGATCTATTGAACCTCAAAAGATTACAAGCTATATTTATGATGAATCAATACAAAAAATGAAGCAAGATGAGTTAACATATATTCCAGGTCTTCTTAAAATTTTTGATGAGGTTATTGTAAATGCTATCGACCATACAATGCGTCTTAAATCCGAGGAATCAAAAGGTAAAGAAGATATTCGACATGTTAAAAATATCAAAGTTACAATTGATAAATCGAGTGGTACTATAACTATCTATAATGATGGTAATGGAATTGATATTAAAAAGCATGCTGGATATAATAATCTCTGGGTACCAGAAATGATTTTTGGAGAGTTACTCACATCAACAAATTATGATAAAGGTGAAGAGAAAATCTGGGGAGGTAAAAATGGGTATGGTAGTAAACTTGCCAATATATTTTCTACTGAATTTATCATCGAAACAGTTGATCATTATAGCAAAAAGATTTACACTCAGAAATTCACAAATAATATGACATCGAAAGAAACACCAACAGTTAAATCATGTAATAAAGCTCCCTATACACAAATAACATTTACACCAGATTATAAGAAATTTGGTATTAAAAATATCACTGATGATATTTATAAGTTATTTCATCGTAGAGTTATTGATGCGTGCGCTACAACAGCTAAAGATGTTTCTGTAACTTTCAATGGTACAAAATTGACGATTAAAGACTTTGAAAAATACTGTGATTTATTTCTTGATAAAAAGGAACAGCCAAGTGTATTCGAAGCATGTGGTGAAAGATGGGAAGTTGTAGCATCAATTTCTAAATCTGGATCTTTTGAATATCTTTCATTTGTCAATGGTATCAATACTATTAAGGGGGGTAAACACATTGAGTATATTACAAATATGATAACAAAAAATCTCGTTGATATGACTCTTGCAAAGAAAAAGAAGGCTGTAAAATCACAACATATCAAAGATAACTTGTTTGTATTTGTAAAAGCACTTATTGTAAACCCCAGCTTTGATTCTCAAAGTAAGGAAACACTTACAACACCTGTAGCCAAATTTGGTTCTAAGTGCGATTTAAGTGACAAATTCTATGATAAACTTTACAAATCAGGTATTGTCGATAAAGCTCTGAGCATTACAGAGTTTTACGATAAAAAGAAGCTTGTTAAAACTGATGGTAAAAAAATATCACGAATTATTGTTCCAAAATTAGATGATGCTAATCTTGCTGGCACTAAGCAAAGTTCGGAATGCACATTAATTTTAACAGAAGGAGATTCTGCTAAAACAATGGCTATCTCTGGATTAAGCGTTATTGGTAGAGATAAGTATGGTGTTTTCCCTCTTCGTGGCAAAATTCTCAATGTTAAAGATGCCACCTTGCAGAAAATTTCAGATAATAATGAAATTACTGCAATTAAGAAAATTCTTGGACTTGAGCAAAATAAGAAATATACTGATGTCAGTCAATTACGCTATGGTTCTATTATGATTATGACAGACCAAGATCACGATGGTAGTCATATTAAGGGATTGATTTTCAACATATTCCAGAGCATGTGGCACGAATTGTATGAAATAACCGGATTTCTTACATCAATGCTAACACCTATCATTAAGGCGACTAATATTAAAAAAGATGTAATTGAATTTTACAATATGACTGACTATGAACGTTGGCTTGAAACAAGCGATGCGAAAATTGGCAATTGGAAGATTAAATATTACAAAGGATTAGGTACTTCAAATGATCAAGAGGCAAAAGAATATTTTAAACAAATGAACAAAGTAACTTATGTTTATGATGAAAATGCTGACGAAGTTATAGATTTGGCTTTCAATAAAAAACGCGCAGATGATAGAAAACTTTGGCTTCAGGAATATGATAAAGATCGTGTTCTCGATTATTCAAAAAAGAATGTTGATTATAAATCGTTTGTTGATAAAGATTTAATTCACTTTTCAAATAGAGATTTGCAGCGTTCTATTAATCATATTTGCGATGGTCTAAAAGAAAGTACGCGCAAAATTCTCTATGCTTGTTTTAAAAGAAAGCTTTATACTAATGAAATTAAAGTAGCTCAACTTTCGGGATATGTTAGCGAAGTATCTGCTTATCATCATGGAGAAAATTCTCTACAACAAGCTATCGTAGGAATGGCTCAAATATTCGTCGGTACAAATAATATCAATTTACTAAGCCCAAACGGTCAATTTGGTAGCCGTTGCCAAGGCGGCCAAGATGCTTCATCTCCCAGATACATATTTACAGTACTATCTAAACTTACAAGAATGATCTTTAAAGAAGAGGATAATGTAATTTTAAATTATTTAGATGATGATGGTCAGCAAATAGAACCAGAATATTATATTCCAATTATTCCGATGATTTTGGTTAATGGAGGTATTGGAATTGGCACTGGATATTCTACAAATGTTCCTCAATATAATCCAAGCGAAATAATTGATATTTGCAAACTAATTTGCAATGTTATTAAGAGTTCTAAAATCGTTGTTCAAAAAGAAGAGGATTTAGATATGATCTATGATACTTTGGGTGTATTAGAAATTGATAATATCGTACCTTACTATCTTGGTTTTAAGGGTACTATCGAAAAAGCAGAAAAGAATTCATATATAAGTAAAGGGATATATAAATGGATCGATGATCAAACAGTAGAGATTACTGAATTGCCTGTTGGAACATGGACAGAAGACTATAAGGATTACTTGGAAAATATGATTACAAATGGATTAAATAATTTAAAATATATTGAAAATCATTATACCTCTAAAAATGTTAGATTTGTACTTCATTTCAATAGTAGTGTTAAATCTAAATTGGAATCCAAATTTGAAACATTGTTTAAATTAGCTTCAAGTAAAAACTTGAGTATTAATAATATTCACTTGTTTAGTGAAGAAGGATCAATTCAACGTTACGAATCGAGTAGTGAAATTATTAAAGAATGGGCTGAAACCCGTATTCTCAAATATTATCAACGCAAAACATATCAAATTAAAATAATGGAGAAAGATGCTAATGTATTAAGTAATAAGATGAAGTTTATTCTGGATGTAATAGCTGGTAAAATCCAAATTATGAATAAAAAACTCGTTGATGTTGCTGCAAGACTTGTAGAACTTAAGTATACTCCAATTGACAGTGATATTGCCGAAGAAGATAAAGATGATGAGAATATTTCAGATAATAAAAAGATAAAACAATATAATTATCTTCTCAAAATGCCTATTTCTCAACTTACATATGATAGAAAAATAATTTTAGAAAAAGAATTTAATGATCTCGATGCTAAGCTTAAATCTCTTAAAAATACAAATATTGAAGATTTGTGGCTAAATGATCTTACTGAATTAGAAGAGGTGTGGAACTCTCATCGCGATAATATTATTACCGAATATGAAAATGATCTTAAGGGTATTGTTGAATCAAAAGCCATAAAGAAAAAGAAAAAATGAGTACATAATTTAATAATTTAAATAAATTTTATAAACCTTTCTATTTTTTATATTTTACATAAATTATGTACTCATTTTTAAATTGGAGGTAATTCAATATCATTTTCTACACATATATTATATATAGTTAAATAATCACAGTGATTATCATTTTCAATAAGATATGCAAGACATTTTTTAACATCTATATTAATATCTATTGTATTAATATATTCTATAAGCTCTTTTGATTCATTGCTTGCGAGTGATGTTGAATCCAGTGCATCTATTAGTTCATCCATTTTTATAAGAGACTTATTTATATTATATCATCATTTTTTATAAAAAGATATAAGGATAATTTGCTATATATAGATAACAAGGAACTATCACCTTGCATAGCTTATTTTTACACTAAATATAGCCTTAATGGCGTTATGTCATCGTGCCCGAGCGGTCTAAGGGGACAGACTTAAGATCTGTTGTGCATAAGCACGCGTGGGTTCGAACCCCACCGATGACATCAATGTTTTATATTGCTATATTTAAACAAAATCTAATAAATATGTAATGTAATCATGTATACCATATGTTTCTACGTTGGTTGATGATATATGATAATACCATTTAAAAGGTATTATTAATGTTTTATTATTTAATTTTATTGTTGAAATATCGTTTGAAGTATTTGGTATACCATTTGTTGTAGATATTTTAGGATTACATAATGTAACTTCTACAGAATCTTTTGAACTAACTAATAAATATTTATATCTATTTCTATCCCATTCATTATATACCATTAAATTATTTTTAATAATATTATATGAAAACCAATTATATAATACATTTTTGATATCTAAATTTAGATTATTTATTACGATTGGTTGTTTTGTATAAAGTAAATCAAAATTAAAATGATCTATATCAGTTTGATATATTGAAAATTCATTAGTAAATATAAAATATAATGATGTATATATCAATAGTATTATCAATATATATATGAATTCTTGCATATTTAACTAAATATAACAATTATTTTCATTCATTATAAATGTATTAAATAATATTATTTTTGATAATTAAAGAATATATTAAAAAATGGAAAGAATTGGATCTGTAGCTAAAGCTGCTAAAAAAAAGATTGACAAAATATTAAATCCCTTGTCAGTTATATTCGAAAAACCAGATGAGAATGTTGAATTTGCGGCATGGCATCGAGTAGCACATATTAAATGTGATAATACAAAAAATATTAGTTATGACAATTTTAAAAGTAACATAAATTATGATTTAATTGAAGGCGGAGTAATGGAAAAAGAAAAATTTTTTAAAGAATATAAATTCATAGATATTAACAGTGATGTCAATGCGTTATTTGGTAAAATAGTAGATGATTTAAAAAATGGAAATGTAATTAAAATAAAAAGTAATTTAGCACAAAATAAATTAGACAAACATAAATTTATAATTGATTATGATAAAATAGATTATGAGGCGATTAATAAAGGTGTTACAGAAATAGATGATAACATAATAGACGACTCAACAATAGAAAAAATTAGAGATAAAAAAAATACTATACAATTGTTTAGTTTTTCGAAAAGATACGAAAATGATTTTAATAGGTTTAGTGAAGATTATGGTTGTAATATAGATGAAAGTGCAACTGGTGAAAATCAAGGTGTGACTGAAGATCAAAATCAAAGTACAAGTAGTGGCGGATCAGGTAAGTATTTAGGAGGATATAATAAATACTTAAAAAATAAAAAAAAATCAAAGCGAAAAAAAAATAAAGTAACAAAAAGCGGTGGGGGCCCCAATCAGCATCTGCCTATTGGGCAGCCTCAGCATTTTGTACAGCCTCAGCATTTTGTACAGCATCTGCCTATTGGGCAGCCTCAGCATTTTGTACAGCCTCTGCCTTTTGCACAGCCTCTGTCTTTTGTGCCTTTTGGGCAGCCTCAGCATTTTGGGCAGCCTCAGCATTTTGGGCAGCCTATGGGGATGTCGGATCAAAATGTTCAATCACAAACTGAAGAATATAAAACAGGAATTGATAAACATACAGACGTAATATTAATTATTAAAAATGATAAAAAAAAAAGAATTGAATTTTACAAACCAATAAATATTACGAAAGTAAAAAGATTAACCTATATAGTAAAAAGCAAATCTGATAGAGATCGCAAGAAAGAAAAAGAAGAGTCAAAAGAAAGATTAGAAAATGATTATTCTAAATTAAGTCCAGGACAAAGGGGATATCTTGCACAATTTGGAGGTAATTTTGAATTAAAAGATATTAGCGACGCAATACAATATACACCAATTCCCATATTTTCTGTTAGAACAGTAATAGTTAGATATGGTTTATGGAATTTAGAAAGTGATCGGGGGGATCAACAATCATATACTGAAATTGATGACACAGATTATCAAGGTTTAGAATCTTTAATTAGGCATCTACAAAATATAATCAGTCAAGCAAAAAATGACCCAGAAAAATTAGCAAATCAATTGGATTTAACAAAATTTGAAGGAATGATACATTTAGAAGATTTAGCAAATAGCGGTACTATCGAAAAAAATATTAAATACAAATTTACTATTGGTGGAAAAAATTATTGTTATAAATCAAGTAATGTAAGGGTATATTTGGTAAAAACATCTTCAGAATTTATGCTTGAAGAAAATAAAACTGAATTAAACATTTTTAGAAATTTTCAAAATAACATTGACAAAAAAATTGAAGATTTAAAACAACGTGAAGAAAAAATTTTACAAGAAGCAAATACTAATGTAAGTAGTAATATAAATAGAAGTGATGAAATAGAAGAAAAAGATAATGAAAGAGTTGATAAAATATTAATGAATTTAGCAACATTTTTAGCATATGCGATGAAAGAGTTGGGAAAATATTTAATTCAAGCAATAACACTTATACTTATGTTAATAAGGGAGGTATTTATAACACTTAGAGATTATTTTGCGACATTCGTAGGGAGCTTTTTAGGACAATGGAGTAATGTAGCTGCAGGTGCTGTTATATTTGTAATATTTGCTATAATTGTTTTAGGAATAAGCCTTGGGATTTATTATAATAAGGGAAAAGTTAAACCTGTTCGTAATGAAAGAATAGACGAAAGTAATAATGTAAATGAAAAAACATTATATTCGATAATAACAGCTCTACCAGCTGATATATCAAATGCATATAATAGTTTTGTTAAATTTGCAGGAACAGTTAACACAATGTTATTTGATGCAAGAAAAACAATTAGTGAAATTACAACAGAAATGGGATATTTAGAAGATAGTGAATCATTAGAAAATAGGGATGTTCTTGAAAGCTCTGATAAGTTGAATAAACGCGTCGATTATATTATGCATTTTACAAAACATGATAATGCAACAAAAGTAATACATAATTATAATCCACACACCCCAATAACTTTATCTTTAGGTGATAATACTCAAGTTGGATCTGTTACTATTAGTAGTACTGATACTACAAATAAATATACACCAAAATGTACCACCGATGCTACAAATAGTGGATACATTAGAGCTGATTGTAAAAGAGAAGAAACAGAATGTCCAGATGTAAGTGATATACCACAAGAATCAGTGCAGCAAATACAAATAGAAGAAACTGATTTTAAAAATGATTATGACAGTATAATAGTAAGTACATGAAAATTAAAATAACTTAATTATCTATTATAAATTTAAATAAGAACTATTAAATAACATGGATTGTGAAAAAATAAAGGATAATAAAAATTATTTTACAAATGTTGAAGGCAAATATAAAATAAATAATGAGGTATTTGGAGAACATAAAAAATTATTAAAATTTGATGGAGATCAAATAAAATTGGCAGCTGGATATTTTAACGAAAAACCTATAGATGAACATTGTTATCAATTTGGATTAGAAAAATGGCACGATTGGTTTACTATACCATATTATTATTTGACAAATAAAATAGAAAGTCAAGAATTAAAAGATATTTTTGAATCTACATGGAGTCAAGGTGAGTGTTATGATAAATGTGATGGTTCTAAAGTTGTAGCTATAAGTGGTGATAAAACTAAGTGCATAAGTATTAATTATTTCAAAGGGGGGAAATATAAGGATTTATTACCATATGATCCCATAGCTTTAATAAGTTTATTAGCAAGCTTTAATGAATATAAAAAAGATAAAGATCTAATAAAAAAAACCACTCCATCTGATAATTCGTATTCATATACTGATATAATATACAAATATGAAAATGACACAACATTATATGATAAAAATAAAATTGATATAAAAAAATTAATAATAATTAATGATATTGATGTTAGTAATTTAAACTATTATAAAAATAATATTTTAATAGATGATATTGAAAATGCAATTATAATAGTTCTAAAATATATTCAAAATTTGATAGACAATAGTCTGAGTACAGGTATCATAGAAGATAGTACAGAGCAGACTAATATTATTAATGAAATAATTGAAAATGACTTAAATAAATTTTATTATTTATTTGATGAAAAAGATGAATATTATTTAGATTATTTAACTAAAAAAATTAATCATGAACCTACATTAATATTAGGTAAATATTGTGGTGCACAACATGCATACAAACATGCACAAAAAAATACTGAAATAAAAACTGTTATTCCAGATAACATTATTGATGGCGATAAATTTAAAACAATTGTAGGCGAAAAAAAAGATATATATATAAAATATTTAAGACATATATTTAAATACTCAAAAGAACTATGCTTTACAAATAATTATTTGTTTTTAAATAGACTTAAAATTTATGGTGTTATAATAATTGATAATAGTAAGGTAACTATTACTATTGATGAGAAATCAGATAAAAAATTTAACTCAAATAATAATATTAAAATAGAAAAAGAAATACATGGGTCGTTTAGTAATTATGAATATGTATTAAAATATTATAATTCGTTGCCAACTATTGCATATTTTTTGGTATTAATTTCGGCATTTATAATAGCTTTTTATTATTTATTATATGCTTGGGATGTTTTACATTATGCCGCTTTTGCAATTAATGGCGCAGTAATGTTATTAATATATTTACCAACATTATTTTTGTATGGTGTAATATTATTAATATTATTTATTGCAAATATTGTTGTATTTCTTCCCTTAAGTATTGTGATGAAATTATATGGTGCTTTAAGACCATATTTTACAGTTCTTTTAATACTCATAATATTTGCAATGTTTATAATGGCATTTACTATCAATGGGAGAAAAATAATTTTAGATATGATTAAGCTTGCATGGAAACTATTTATAGGTATAATAAACTTAATTATAGATATTATAATTTGGATTTTAAAGCAAGACATAATTACAAGTTTAATTATCATTTATTTATTATATTTAACATACTCAATAATATATAATGATTTAGAAATATTAATAGAAAGACATCTTGATTTTTTTATTAAAAGAAATTTGATTGAGCTAAGAATTTCACAATTTTTAGTTGGATATATCAAAAATGGTAATGATTCTTTTGACAATATGTTGTTTAAATATAATATTAATTAGATATGTAACTATTATAACAATCTATATAATTATTTTTAGCATCTTCTTTTGACATTCCATCGACACTTTTCCACGCATCCCATTTTGAGCATTCTTTGAAATTAATCGCCCATGGCCGCTCTTTATTACAATTGCCTTCTGTAGCCTGCTTATAATATTTATAGAATTCTAATTTAACGTTATCTGGTAAATTATAATCATCTAAATTTAGAGTTTTTAATTTTTCTAATACTTCTTCAAAAGTAATTTTATCCATTTTTTAATTGTTAATATTATTTAAATTCTTATATAAATATTATTTAAGCAATATATATATAAAAATATATGAATAGATAATGATCATTGATGAATATCTAGACTATACTAAAACTTACAAGGAAAAATACGGAGAAAGATGTATTGTACTTATGCAAGTTGGATCATTTTTTGAAATATATACTATAACTGATAATATTGTTGATAATGAAGTATTTGTGATTGCTGATTTATGTGGTATTCAGACTTCGAGAAAAAATAAATCAATAACCGAAGTTTCGCATTCAAATCCCATTATGGCAGGATTTCCATTACACTCTATATCTAAATTTACACAAATATTACTAAATAATAATTATACTATAGTATTAGTTGAGCAAATAACCGAACCACCTAATCCCAAGCGTGCTGTAACCGAAATTTTGTCTCCGGGAGCAAACATCAATATATCCAATAAACAAAGTAATTATATGATGGTCATATTTTATGAAATCATTAATGGATTTGTAATTGCGGGTATATCTGGAATTGATTTGTCTACTGGAAAAACTTTCGTTTATGAAGTTGGGTCAACTAAACAGGATCCCGAATTTGCATACGATGAAATATTTAGATTTATTAGTACCTATAATCCAATTGAATTAGTTATACTTAGTACACATCTCAAAGATGAAGAAAAGAAATTAATTTTAAAAAAGCTAAATATTAATAAAATATTAGTTCACTATAAATGGGAAAATTGCGAGTATATAAATTTTTTCAATAATATTATAAATCAGCGCGAGATTTTGGATAAAGCTTTCTTTGTTAAAAAAGGGCTAATATCTATTATTGAATTACTTAATTTGGAAAGATTTACTATTGCAAGAGTTGCATTTTGCTGCTTATTACAGTTTGCATACGAACATAATTCAGATATTATTAAAGAACTACAGGAACCAGAAATATTTGAAAATAGTAAAAATATGACTATTGAATATAATTCAGCTGTTCAACTTAATATTCTTAAGTTATATCAACATGATAAGCCACTAATTGATATATTGAATAAATGTATTACTGCATTTGGTTCACGGGCGTTTAAAGATAAGCTTTTATTACCAATGGTTAATATTAATAATATTAATAAGTCTTATGACGATATTGAGTTTTTATTAGATAATAAGAAATTTCAAGTAATACGTAAATATTTATCAAATATTGTTGATCTTGAAAGAATGAAAAGAAAAATGATTTTAAATAAAATGCCACCTCTCGAGTGGGTCGTTTTTAATGATTCGCTCGATTCGACAATTAAAATATATAATGAACTAAATATTAATGATTCGGGTGTAACTCTTGAAAGTATCAATAATATTATATTATCATTTAATGATTATATTGATTTGGATGTTGCATCAAAATATAATTTAGCTGATAAAAATGGTATGGGAAATTTTTTTAAAAAAGGTATTTACCCAGATATTGATGAATATGTAACTAAATCAAACGAATCTCATAAAATAATAGAAAATTATGTGAATCAAATAATTAATATTGGTAAAAACGATAGCACATTTTGCAAAATAGATAATAACGATCGCGAAGGCTACTTTATTATAATTACAAAAAAAAGATATGATACTGCTGTTAAACAAAATAAAAAATTAATGACAACATTTAATACAAAATCGATGGCAACATCGCAAAATTATAAAATTACAAATGACTCAATTACTAAAGAATCTAATAATATTTATATATATAATGAAAAAATATCACAATTGGTGTTAAGTAAATACACTGAATTCATTAACAATTTTATTGAAAAAAATAACGAAGCATTAGATAATCTAATAAAATATTTAGTTAGAATTGACATTGCTTCATGCTGTGCAAAAAACGCTTATGAATATTGCTATACGCGTCCTAAAATAGATATAAAAAAAACTAATAAACAGTCATCATTTATTAACGTTAAAAATATGAGACATCCTATTATTGAAAGAATTCAAGATGATATAGAATACGTGGGTAATGATGTTGAACTTAATGAAGATGGTATTTTATTATACGGTATTAACGCATCCGGTAAATCATCATTTATGAAGGCAATTGGATTAAATATTATTATGGCCCAAGCGGGAATGTTTGTCGCAGCAGAAAGTATGTCATACTACCCGTATAATAGTATTTTTACACGCATATCAGGAATGGATAATATTTATAAAGGTATGTCAAGCTTTACAGTTGAAATGACAGAATTGCGTAACATATTACAGCGTTGCAATAAATATAGTTTGGTAATTGGAGATGAAATCTGTTGTGGAACTGAATCTATTTCTGGAATATCTATAGTAGCCAGTGGTATAGATACATTAATTAAGAAAAAATCATGCTTTATATTTGCATCACATTTGCACGAATTAACTAAAATAAAATGCATATCAAAACATATAGAAAATGATATTTTGAAAGTTAAACATATTCGAATTACAATTGATGGTGAAAATAGAATTATATATGATCGCAAGATGCAAGATGGTCAAGGATCTAAAATATATGGTATTGAAGTTTGTAAATCTCTTGATATGCCATTGGATTTTATGAAAAATGCTGAAAAAATAAGAAAAGAAGTCGAAGGAATAAATAAAGATATTATTAAAAATAAAAAGTCTCGATATAATCAAAGTGTCATAGTTGACAAATGTAAGATATGTGATAATGTTGCTGAAGAAACGCATCATATAGTTTATCAAGAAAAAGCTAACGAAGATGGTTATCTAACATCATTTCATAAAAATAGTAAACATAATTTAGTTCCATTATGCAAGGAATGTCATAAAAAAGAACATTCGGGGGAATTAAAAATTAAGGGATATGTTAATACTTCATCAGGTGTAATTTTAGAATATAATTATGTATAATTCAATTTATTTTTATTAATTTATATAAACAAAATATATATATATATGTATAACAGATAAAATAATATGCGTGTCGTTAAAAGGAATGAAGAATATGAAGATGTAAGTTTCGATAAAGTTCTTACTCGTCTTAAAAAATTGTCTTTAGATCTAAATATCAATGTATCTGAAATTGCCCAAAAAGTATGTACGCGTATTTATGATGGTGTAAAAACATGTGAACTTGATGAACTCGCGGCTTATTTATGTAGTAGTATGTCTATTGATAATCCTGATTATAGTATATTAGCATCACGTATCATTATTTCAAATCATCATAAAAATACATCACCCTCATTCAGTGAAACAATACAAATATTATATGACAATAAGGATGTTCATGGAAATCATTCTCCTCTGATTTCAGAAGAATTATATGAAATTGTATGTAAAAATAAGGAAAAACTAAATAATTATATCGATTATCAAAGAGATTTTTTGTTTGATTATTTCGGGTTTAAAACATTAGAGCGAGCTTATCTTATTAAAATTAATAAAAAAATTATTGAAAGACCACAGCATCTCTGGATGCGCGTATCAATTGGCATACATGGTAACGATATTAAGGAAGTTTTGCAAACATACGATTTAATGAGTAATAAATATTTTACACATGCAACACCAACACTTTTTAATTCTGGAACTAAAAGACCACAATTAAGTAGTTGCTTTCTTTGTAGTATAAATGATGATAGTGTTTCCGGTATTTATGAATCCTTAAAGGAAATGGCTCTTATTTCCAAATATGCAGGTGGTATTGGTATTCACATTCATCAAATTAGATCCAAAGGAAGTCATATTAGAGGAACAAATGGTATTTCAAATGGCATTATTCCAATGCTTCGTGTATTTAATAATACTGCAAGATATATTGATCAAGCCGGTAAACGCTTAGGAAGTATTGCAGTATATCTTGAAACGTGGCATAGTGATATTGAAGCATTTTTAGAACTCAAGAAAAATCACGGAAGCGAAGAAGAAAGATGTCGCGATTTATTCTTAGCACTATGGGTATCTGATTTATTTATGGAAAGAGTAAAAGAAAATAAAAAATGGTCTTTAATGTGTCCTGATCAATGCATGGGTCTAAGTGAAGTATATGGTGATGAATTTAAGGCATTATATGAAACTTATGAAAATGAAGGCAAATATATTAAGCAGGTGAATGCGCAAGATTTATGGTTTAAAATTTTAGAAGCTCAAATCGAGCAAGGTGTACCATATATTTTATACAAAGATGCAGCAAATAGAAAAAGTAATCAAAAAAATTTAGGAACAATTAAGTCAAGTAATCTATGCGCTGAAGTATTAATTTACTCGTCACCAGAAGAAACCGGAGTATGTAATTTAGCCTCAATTTGTCTACCTACTTATGTAGAAAATGGTGTATTTAACTTTGAAAAATTGCATGAAGTGGTTAAAGTCGCCGCTAAAAATCTCAATAAAGTAATTGATATCAACTTTTATCCGGTGGAAAAAGCGCGAGTATCTAATCTCAAACATAGACCAATTGGTATTGGAGTTCAAGGTTTAGCAGATGTGTTTATGATACTTAAATATCCTTTTGAAAGTAAAGAGGCTGCTGAATTAAATAAGCTTATATTTGAAACAATATATCATGCTGCGGTTGAATCATCTATGGAACTATCAAAGAAGCGTTGTGGAATTATTAATGAGATTATCAATGGTGATAAAACAATTGATATTGAAAAATATGTAAATGAATTTGAATCAGATATCATTAAAACAAAATATGCTGGCGCCTATAGCTCGTTTGAAGGTAGCCCAATTTCACAAGGATTGTTTCAATTTGACCTATGGGGAGAAAATCCGAGTGATAGATATGATTGGAATAAATTAAGGGAAGATATTAAAGAATATGGAGTTAGAAATAGTCTGCTAATTTCTCCTATGCCTACTGCATCTACTTCACAAATCATGGGATTTAATGAAAGTTTCGAACCGTTTACCAATAATATTTTTCAGCGAAAAACATTAAGTGGTGAATTTATTGTTATTAATAAATATTTAATTAGAGCTCTAATTAAACAAGGGCTTTGGAATAAAGAAATGAAGGATACTATTATTTTGCATGAAGGAAGTATTCAAAATATTCCAGAAATAAGCAAGGAAATGAAAGATCTCTATAAAACATCTTGGGAAATCAAGCAACGTGTAATTATTGATATGTCGGCAGATAGAGGACGATACATTTGTCAAACACAAAGTCTTAATATTTTTATGGAAGATCCTGATTTTCAAAAATTATCATCAATGCATTTTTACGGGCATTCTAAAGGTCTTAAAACAGGCTCTTACTATTTGAGAACCAAACCCAAAGCCAAAACACAACAATTCACAATTGATCCTGAATTTGCAAGAAAAAAAATGAAATGTTCTCAAGATAATGAAGATAGTTGTGTATTATGTTCCGCGTAATTATCTAAAACTATATTAGAATCAGAATGAAAAAAGGTGGTAATATGTTTGGAACAAATAATAATAATCCTAATATGCAAAAAAATAATGGTGTTATTACAAGTACAATAAACGAGTTTAAAGATAATAAAGAAGTTTTAAATCCAATGTATACAGCAGCTGCAAATATTGGTATAGCTACAAATGTTGTAATGACTATTATTCTTACAGTAATATTTGGAATTGTTATATATATTGGTTTTTGGCTTAAAAATTCTGATAGCGAAAAAACAAGCGAAGTTTTAGGTAAATATAAAAATGTAGATTGTGAGAAAAGTACAACTAAAGACAGTAAAAATCAGACTGTAACTACTGTTACTTGTTATGCGGATATTATATATACCGTTGATGATAAAGAATATATTAAAAAATATATTGGAGGAACATTAATTAATGAAAATCAACCTGTAACAATATATTATGACCCATCGGATCCAGAAAATTATGTAGTTGGTAAAAATTATTATTATATTGGTCTTGCAATGATAATTGTAGGTTTTATAATTATTGGAGCTACATGGATATGGTTAATATTATCAATTGTATTTAAACCTATTGCAGCTGCTACTGGTGTAAATACAATAGGTGATGCCTTATTTTAAAATATACTTAAGAAAATAATTATCTTATTTTTATATAGGGATAAATAATGGTCAATTCTTGTTCGGGATGTATTAATATATTTGATTTTAACAAGGTTGTCAAAAAATTACGTGCTTTTTTTGATAGCAAAGGTTTTGTTGAAGTTCATACACAAAATAGATTGAGTATTTTAGCTGCATGCGAAGATCCGCAAACTATTGCAACATATGAATATAATAACAATATCTGGCCGCTACCACAAACTGGTCAAATGTGGCTTGAATACGAATTATTAACTAATCCTGATATTAAAGGGTGTTATTGTGTAAGCACAAGTTATAGAAATGAACCAAATCCTGTCCCCGGTCGTCACGATAAAATTTTCCCAATGTTTGAATTTGAATTAAAAGGTGATATGGAAGAAATGAAAAAAATGGAAATTGAATTATTAAATCATCTTGGTTTTAATAAATTTTATCCAGATGGAAATTATCCCGAAGGCGATTATGTTGATGTTGCTGAAAAATATTGTACTAAAGAATTAGAACATGAACACGAAGAAAAATTAAAAGAAGATCATGGTGAAGTTTTTTTCCTTAAAAATTTCCCTAATTATAGTTCCCCATTTTGGAATATGAAACAAGCTGAAAATAGTAACGTAGAAGGTGGTCATGCTAAAAAAATAGATATTATTATCAATGGCATAGAAACCATTGGTAGTGCCCAACGTTCTTCAGATCCAGAAGAAATGCGCAAATATTTCTATGAAATAAGTAATGGTGGTTATGCTAAAATATTATTTGATACATTTTCTAAAGAGCGCGTGGAAGAAGAATTAAATGAATTTTTATCCCATAAATTCTTTGATAGATCTGGTGGTGGTATAGGTGTAACAAGATTGATAAGAGTAATGAAAGAAAATAATTTACTTGATTAACTTTAATTTTTTTTGTAATATATATAAAAATAAATTTATATAATATAGTACAATGACATCTAATAAAAATAATGAAATGCTGCTAACTCCATCTGAACGTTTAACAATTTTTCCAATTGAGCACCATGACATGTGGGAAATGTATAAAAAAGCTATTAGTGCTTTTTGGACCCCCGAAGAAATTGATTTAAGTAAAGATGTTGATGATTTCCACAAACTAAGTGATAATGAAAAATATTTTATTAAACATATTTTAGCATTTTTTAGCTCAAGTGATACAATAGTTAATATTAATTTGGGTGAACGTTTTTTAAATGATGTTCAGGTATTGGAAGCTAAATTTTTTTATGCATTTCAAATGTCAATTGAAAATATTCATTCAGAAACTTATTCTCTGCTAATTGATACTTATTTTAAAGAATCTAAAGAAAAAGCAGAAGCACTTGATGCTGTTAACTATATGCCATGTATCAAAAAAAAAGCTGATTGGTGCTTTAAATGGATCGAAGATGTAAAAGCACCATTTTCGCAAAGATTACTTGCATTTGCTTTAGTTGAGGGTGTATTTTTTAGTGGAGCATTTTGTAGTATTTTCTGGCTTAAAGAACGTGGATTAATGCCTGGACTATGTTTTTCAAATGAATTGATTAGTCGCGATGAAGCTATGCATGTTGAATTTGCTGTTTTGTTATACTCAAAACTTGAAAAAAGACTTCCCGAACAAAGCGTGCACAAAATAGTAAGAGAAGCTGTAGAAGTAGAAAAGAATTTTATCAACGATAGCATCCCATGTTCTATGTTAGGTATGAATGCCGATTTAATGTGCCTTTACATTGAATTTGTAGCCGATAGATTATTGACACAACTAAATTATAATAAAATTTGGAATTCTGCAAATCCTTTTCCTTTTATGGAACGCATTTCAATTGAAACTAAATCTAATTTCTTTGAAAGTCGCGTATCACAATATAGTAAAGCAAATGTAGGAAGTACTCAAGAACATTCGGAATTACGCAAATTTAGTATAGAAGCGGATTTTTGATGTACTTAAAGATATTTAGAGATATGTTAACTATACAAATGAATAAATTTTTCAATATATTCAATGAAATAAAAAAACAGATTAGTTATATTATAAATGATAATGATATAATATATTCAAGCAAATATTTCAAATGCCTTAATGAAATATTAATTGTGTTAAAAAATACATTATATAAAATACAGGACATATATTATAAATATGTGCTTAATCCAAAGCTTACTAAAGTTTGCCATAATTTAAATGCGCGCGAAACACCATTCAACACTTCTGCTAATTCCACACCTTAATTATTTTTATGTTTATTTTGTTTATGATATATCTTGTTGTGATAAGCATAATTTAATTTCACCAAGAGATGCTATAGTATATCTTAGTATTATAGGATAATTATTTTTAAGATATATTTCAACATTATTTGATAGATTAGTGCATTTGGTAAATATAGCTAAATATTTAAGACTAAATATACCTTGAATTATCTCCTGTTCCTCACTATTATCAGTTTTTTTAATAGTTATTGCTTGAGATTTTTCAGATCCCAGTATTGTTTCTTGGTGACAAAAATCACCCTTGCAACTCAATACTAATTTATCTCCAATATTTCTAAATTCAATAAATTCTGCTAAATTATGCATATCTCTTATAATTTTTTGTAGATAATTAGATGGCATATTTATAATGGTGTGGAAATCAACGGGTGGTATTTGTATATTCAATACATCTATATCTAATACAGATAGTTTATAATTTGTTTTATAGTTTTTTTCATTATTATCTATTGTAATACCTAAATGATTTGGATCATCCTTAAGTATATACAATGATAATATATCATTATTTGTAATAGTTTTTATTAGAGCATGTAGTCTCAACATATTAATACCAACATAAGTTTTCTTAGCACACTCATATATTTCAAACTTATCAGCTTCAAGTTTTAAGTGAATTAATACAATATGTGTATTATCCATCGCAACTATTTTAATACCAGTTTCATCTATTTCTAAATTAACATCCATTAATATTTCTTTTAATGCATCTATAACTTGCTTAAAAGTAGATGCCTGTATTGTTTTTATATTTAAAATGTATTCGCTGTTACTTTCCATACTGTAATTATTTTATTATGGTATATCCTTAAATAATCTTTTTATAAAAATCAAGACTAAATAATATACTTACTACAAAATACCCCAATGGCAATATTATAGCAATAAATAATAGAATATATCTGTATATAGAACCATATTTAATATCATCAAAATAGTTATAAATAGATGTTAAATCTGTTCTCAAATACATATAAATCAATATTACAATTACAACTATTAATACTGTAAAAGTTACTATTTTACCTATTATATCATTTATAGTATTGTCATTATTACTATTTTTTGCGTAATTTAAAAAATCAATTAAATAAATTAATGTTGTTATGAAAATTATCAACATTATTGCAGATGTAATTACAGATGTTGATATATAATATCTTATAATTAAGTAAGGTAATATATATATCATAATTAATGCTATAAAATTTGATGGATATGGTAGTGCAAATAATAATATTATAAATGTAAAAAATGCAATAAATAAATATAAAGATGGAGCGCTTTTACCACCGTCAGTTAATGATAATGCAATTGATGCATATAAATTAATAATATAATCATGGCCTTTATTTATTTTTGTATTTAATAAATATTTATTAATATCATATGTTAAATCTTTATTATTAGTTTGTTTATAATATATTTGTAAAATAATATAAGCAACAATTATTGCAAAGCTTCCAAATACAATTCCATTTATTATAATATAATCCCGAAAATTTTTATAATTCCTATCTAATTTTTCATAATAATAATTTTTAACTTTATCTTGTAACTGACGATAATACTTACCATCTTTATGATTATCTATATAATTCTTATTAAATAAATTTTTTGTGAGCATTGAAATAAATAGAATATTATTATTATTATAATCATTGTTATCTGTAGTTGATAGATCATTTTTTTCAATTAATTTTCCTGTAAATATTTTTCCCATAAAACCTAAATTTTTTTCAAATGCAAATGGAATATCTTTATAAAATATACATTCAACAGTATCCATAATTGTTTTATCATCCTTATCATATTTTGCTTTGTATGATAATATATAGCATCTTTCTAATTTATTTGTTAATATTTCTTCTGATAATTTACTATCGAGGGAGGCATCTACAAATTCTGTAAATTTAATATTAGTAGTATCAAAAAATAAAATTTTTTTTATAGTATTATCTGGTGAATATAGATCATAAATTTTAGTAATAATTTCATCAGATTCTAATTTTTCTTCTGTATTTTGAGTTATTGAATATTTAAAATCATTATCTTTATACATTAAAGTAGTATTAGTATCAGTAATATTTTTAACTTTATTAATTAATTCATCAAATTTAGTAATATCAATACTTTTTTTATTATTATCAAAAAAGTCAAAAAGTTCTTTATAGTTTGTTCCAATTATAATTTGTACATCATAATTATCTTTTATTTCTTCAAATAGTGAATTTTTATTTGTATCATCTTCATAATTTAGTGATACATTTTTATCATCAATTTTATATCCTGTACTATTATTTTCATTATAAGCATTTTCACATAAGTAAAGAAAATCCCTCATGTTTTTAACAACATCAACATTGGTATATTTATTGATTTTAGATAATTTATTACACAATATAATATAGTCTTTACATATATTTCGTGCTCTTTGATTATATTTTTCAAAAGTATCTTTAGCAGATAATAATAATTCATTATCATTCACATAATTTTCAATATTATTTTTATTAACATTTTCAAAAAAATTTTTTAAATCATTAAAACACAAATTATAATTAATTATTAATTCTCTTATTTCTGCGTACAAGTAATTTTCAAAATCTTCAGGATCATCCTTAAATTCAAGATTATATTCTTTATGTAAATTATCTTGTGTAAATGCGTATAAATATATAAATGGAATAAATATTAATGCAAATGTTAGCCACTTGATACTTGTTTTATCTGGGTATATTTCAACAAATCGATCTGCAATATTAGGCAATTCTAATCTATATTTCATACAAAATATAATAAGTATGATAATTATGTATAAGAATATAAATGTAAAAAATGTCTTAAATATCAATCCATTTAAATATAAATTATAATTCGTTGTTAAAACAATATCATTATTATAATTAGCTTTTAAGCATTTATTTTCATTATTTTCTCTATAGCCAGATCTATATGAATTCAAATATAATTTATAATCATAAACCTCTTGCATTGGTATAATTATATCACCTGCTTCGTGATTTTTTATTTGACTATTTTTCCATAAAAATAATTTCATATATAATGTATTTAAAAATATTAAAATATATGAAACTGTAATTACCAACATAAATATATAAAATATTACTTTATTAAAATCATGTGTAAACTTCATACCATCATTATTAAACATACCAATAATATTATTAAAAATATTAGTAAGCATAATATAATGTGAAGATTATGAGCTTTCTTATATAATATAATATTTTAAATTACACCTAAAACTGCTGTTTGTATTTCATCTTTAATAATGTTTAATTTATCTATTAAATTTTCAATGCTTTCTCTTGTTTCTTCTAAGATTTTATCATCATATGCTAAATATATATAAAGTATCAACAATATTACTAAGAAAACTAAAGCCACTTCTAATATTAAATATAAATTTACAAAATATACAGGTATAAAAAAATTTAAACTATCATTAGCTAATTCAATATTTTTACAAAATGTGTCTATATTATTATTAATATGGTTTTTTAATTCATCTTTTTTCATTACATAATTAACACGTTCTTCTGTTATATCAGTTACCTTCGCCTGATTTACTATATTATTAGCAATATTAGTTAATTTGCTTTTAATATTTTCTACGTCTTCTTCATTATACATAATAGACCTTATAGTTAATGTATATTCCAAATTTTTATCAATATTTTCTTCTCCTATAACTACTTCATGACCAAGTATCAATTTATTTAGTTTAATTAAAATGTAAGGATCACTACTATTTATTCCTACTAAATAATCGTAAACCGTTAGTATAAATATTAATTTAACACCCATATCAATATTAGAATCAGGCTCAGAGAGATAAAATGAATTATTATTAATTATATCATTAATACTCTGAATATATTCTGTGATTTTAATATTTGCATTACTTGATGATATATTAAAATCTCTATTAACAGCTTTCATTTTTGTTTCATATTTTTTTAATTGTTCTTCATGTGGCTCTTGGCTTTTAAGATCAACAATTGTATCACGGTAACTTAAATAGTTTTGATGAGCAACTTGTTTTAGATTTTCAATAGTATTTGAATATACTCTATTAATATTATCAATAATTGTGGGATTAGCAGAATTATTAATTTTTAACACATTTAATCCAACTACAACATCATTTACTGCTGCTTGCAATTGTAAATCTATTTTATACAATTCACTATATTTATGATAAATATTATTATAAATATTATCAATAAACAATTTTTTATACAGCGTTTCATGAATAAACGCAAATACAAATATTGTAAATATTATTAAAATAATATGAAATTTTTTAGTATATAAATAACTAAATAAATTTTCATTTGTTTTACCACCAGTATATAATGCATAAGCTGTTATAATAATATAATATCCAACTAAAATAGCAAATATTATATATATTGCAAATAATATCATTTCATAAAATAAGTTAGCTTTATGAATATATAATCCCGATGTTTTTTCATCATTTGACTCAGAAAAAATATAATATAATTCCCAAATATATCTTGAAATATTCTGGAATAAATCATAATCTTCATCTATTTTATCATATCTTCGATATAAGCTATTATTCAATGGTGATTTTATATATATATATTTATCATCCTTTAAATAGTCTATTTGGTTTTTGATATATGAATAATCATTAAAATATACTACCAATTTAAAATATTTATTTATATATTCGAGATCATGATTAGTATTATCTATTTCAATATTAATATCTTCGTTAACAACATTTTCATAGCTTTCTAAATTTTTAAATTCATTTAATTTATCTTGATCATTTACATCACCATCTTTATAATGATCTACTTCTTCCATTTTTTTATAAAAAGTATCTGATCGTTTATATCTTTTAATTCTATTTTTATTAAGAAAGTGCACATAATTAATTAAATAATAATGATAAATCTGATTTAATTTGAAGAATGGTGCACTATTATATGTATTTTGTTTTACAATACCATCAATGCAAAATATTGTGTATAATAAATAATTTAACACTGTAAAAAATGCTAATATGGCTATTATAACAAATGCAATATATACAATAGCAATAATTAAAGAAGCTATATTCTCTATACTGAACATGATTATGATTATCCTTTATTTTATATCTATAAATTAATAATTATTGCACCTACAATTAAAATAAAAGTTGTTAGTATTATTATAATAGTGTATAAATTTGACATTATAAAGTCCTTGAAATTCACATATCCAGATAGAAATTTAAAAGTAGTAAATTCAAAAAGGAAAAATATAATAGTAAATAGAGTTGCTATGATTCCAGACATTGAAAATAATATAAGCCATATTTTATATTTAACTGTATAATCTTGATGGTATCTATTAACATCGCGAGAATATTCTTCTATTCTTTTTTTAAATTCATTATATTTAATTTTTAATTCACCATCTGTAATTTCTAAGGTTGAATCACTATTAGCCCAATTAATATCTTGACTATCAAATTCGGTTTTCATTACAGGATTAGTATATAAATATATATATGGGATATCTTCATACATAGGTAGTATAACATTTTTAATAGGATTACTTAAATATGCATAAATACAATTTTTATCAAAAATTATATTATCAAGAGCATCAATATCCTTAATTTTATATCTCAAATGAGTAAATGCATTATCTTTTGCCAATAACCAAGTTACAAGTAATTTAAGTCGTTCATTTACATCATTATTGCTATCTCCAAATAAATTTTTATAATTACTGTCTTTATCTTGTTTTACATATTTTTTGATCGATTCTTCGACATTATTCTCTAATAAAAAATTTAAATAATCATATTTATTATCAGAAGTACTATCGGTAACTATATTATTTTTAATTTCATTACTAAAATTATACATACTTCGGTATACCTCTTTATCCATATTATCATTTTCGTATATAAAATTATAAATAAATATATATCCAATTAAAAATAATATTATTATGATATAATATGATAAATAATTTAAAAAAACATAATCAAAACTATCAGTTATATCATAATTATAGTATTTACTGTATCCTAAAATTTTAATTTCATTAGACATATTATCAATTGATAACTTATTTAGTATGACATTTGTCCAAAAAAGTACAAATAATATAAAATAAATTATTAACCACTCTAAAAGTTTTCTATCAATTATTGTTCCTTCAAAATCTGCTAAATCACAATATTTCATATATAAACTGTCATTATAAGGTGTTTTAGTTGGTATTTCTTCCGTAACAATATTAAATCTACTTATTAAAAAATTTAAGATATCTCTAAAAAACATAATAAACAAGTATAAAAAATATACAATAATTATTATTAAAAATAATGTATCTGTATTATCTTTACCAATTTTTTTAATTACGTCGTTGATCATCTCTGAAATATTCATTGTTGAGTTCTTTAATATATGTATACTTATTAAATATTAGAAAAATAATTTATATTGCTTTAAATATCCATAATAATAAAAATATAGCAATTGGATAGCTTAATCTTAATAGTAATTCTTGGAAATCTGTTAAAACATTATCTTCAACATATCTGGATAAATAATATGTTAACATTCTATCAATAGATATACCTAAAACTATAACTAATGAAAATAATGCTAATTTGATTACTTCACCTCGTTTCATATTCATTCTATCCATAAAACCATAATCATTACGTCTTTGATAATTGACAGCCTCTTTTTTTTGCACTGATTGCTGAATTGGATTTGCCACCTGCATAGCTTGTACTTGTTGCTGTATTTGTTGCTTCATTTGTTGCTGCATTTGCTGTTGCTGCACTTGTTGCATTTGTTGCATTTGTTGATTTTTATCATCTTGTGCCATATCATTTTGTGATGCCATTTTATGTAACTGTTGTCCCGATATTTGGGATGAATATAATCCTCCATTTTCCTTTCTTTCCATTTGATCACCCATTAAGTTATCATCTGAACCATATAATAGATTTAAATCAGTCATAATATCCTACTTATATAAATATAAATTTATTATTTTATTGAAATAAATAATCTTTTAGTATAACAGATTATAATAATGAAAAAAATAGATTATGAAACATTATTTAATTATATATCACTGATACTTGCTATAACAATATTTGGTGTAATTGTATATATATGCTATTTTAAGAAAAATGTAGAAAAATTTGAAACAGAAGAAACTGGCGATACCGAAGACACTGGTGGTGATACTGAAGACACTGGCGATACCGAAGAAACAGGCGATACCGAAGAAACAGGCGATACCGAAGATACTGGTGATAATGAAGACACTGGCGATGATAAAGAAGAAGTCACTGCTGTAGGAAAAGCTATTGTAAGAAATAAAGAAATTAAAGATATAAGAATTGAAAATGCTGGTAAAGGATATGGTTCACCACCAATGATAATAATTACAGATTCAAAAGGTAAAAATGCACAAGCTGTAGCAAGAATAGCTTATGGTACCGTAACAGATGTTACAATTTTAAATGGGGGTGAAAAATATTCACGAACGCAACCACCAACAATAACATTTGAGAGCCCAAAGCAAGCAGAAGCAAATAAAAATTCAGTAGTTCCACTTGGTGATAAAAAAGATACTATACTTGAATTAATAGAAAATTGCAATAAATTAGAAAGAGAACAAAAAGATAAATTTAAATCAAGAATTGAAAATGATGCTCTCAGAAAATTAGAAGTTGAAGGATTATTATCTATATTAAATGATTAAATGATTAGTTATCAGAATACTCTGAACTATCGCTTTCAGATTTAATGTCACCATATTCTTGCATTTTATTAATTTTTTGCAATTGTAAACCTTGTTCACTATACATATTTTCTTTTTTCTTATAATCATTAATATTATCTCTTGAAAAATCTTCTTCATCATCATCACTATCACTTTCAATATGCTCTTGACTATATTTATATTCAATGTAATTCATTTTATATTCTGGATTTAATAACGATTTATATGGCATTGATTTTTGTGTAGGTTCATAATAATAAATCGCAAATACAATATTATGATTAACCCCCTTGAAATCATATAAATTTCCTGTATTTGTCTCAAATCTTAAAGTCATCTTTGAAAATTTACCTATTGGATGAAATTCTCTTACTGGTATTTTGGTAATAGTTAATCTCTCATTATTGATACCTACATTATCAACCCTAAACTTAGCTAATCCTAATGAAAATTTAGAATATGAAAGAGATCTATATAAGTGCTCTTCAATCTCTGGACACTTCATAACAATATATTTATTTCCAATAAAATATACAATTCCGGGTGATACTACTTTATATATATCTGCAAAACTATTACTAAAATTTTTTTCAGGATTATTATTTAATATGCTGTGAAATATTTTAATCATATTAGGATTACCACTATATATGTTTTTATAATTGTACTTATTTGATGAATTAATCGCATTTGCGCGCAAATCAAAACCTATAGTTTCAGATATAGTAGATCTTTTCATATCCAAAATAAATGGTTTTTTAGAATAAACATTAATTAAATTTGTTAATTCAGAAGGATCAGAATTATTTGCAAAGCCAATTTCAAAATTTTCATCTTCATCATAACTGGTAATAAATGTTTTAAGTGTATAATTTCCAGGCTCTATAATAGTTTTGTTAAAAATATCTATATAATTAAATAACCCAGGATAATTATTATTATACGTGTTTCCATGATTTTTTGTTAAATTACTAGCTTCTGTCATTTTATACCATATAACAGGTAAATATGATTTTTCATCATTAATATTATTCATACAATTTATTACTTCCTCTTGATTTAAAACCCTGTTATATATTTTGAAATTTTTCATATATAATGATCCTGTATTCCAATCGCCATTTTCATAACCATATCTTTTACCGATATATTTTTCAGTATAATATACATTTATTAAACTTTTTGATGAAGTATAAGTTTTTGATGAATCAGTAACTGAATTTAAATATATTGTCCATATATTATTCTCCGATATACACCATGTAATATGTGTAAAATTATTAAGATTTATATTATATAATATAAATTCATTAGTTTCTGTACCAATTTTAAATGATAAATTGAAAATTTGCTGTGTAATTCCAGTATTTAATCTGATTACTTTAACAACTATTGGTGAATCATCAACTGTTGTAGCATTTATTAAATGATCATATCTAAAATCAATAATAGTATAGGAATTATCAACTCCAGTACCTTCTTTAAAATCAACTTCTGTTTTAACAGTAAATGTAAAAGTTATACCTGTTTTTTCTCCACCAATGCCATTATTTTCACTATATATATTATATAGATTAACTTGATTTTTTACAAATGCATAATTCTGTGTTCTTATTCTTAGACTATCATCGACAATATCACTATTTGTAACTTCTAAATCAGCATTTATATTTTCTGTAATACCATTTTTTATCAATTCATCATTATCATCTTTGCCAATATAATAATACATTGTATTATTTTCCACGTCAATATTATACATAGTCCTTGGAATACTTGCATCAATAATTTCCATACCAATTACATTTTTAAATGGATCACTAAATTCTATTGTATAATTATTTGGATTCGGATAAACTTTTCTATCTCTTTCATTACTATCAATCAAAAAAGTATAACTTTGCTTAATACTGTTTGCTTTTAAATAATTAATATCTTCAATAGACATAATATACCTTCTATTATTAATATTCTATGTTTTAAATAATTAAAATACAGTTTGTTTTAAGCATTTACTTTTATCCTTACTAATTCGTTTAAAGATTTTGCTAATTTTATAAAAATGCTCAATTAAGAAATCAGTAATATCAGTATCATTGTTACATTTATATATTTTAAAAAAATCATCTATATATTTATATAATATTGTTTTGAGTACTACGTAACAATAACAGTTTGTAGTTTCATACCATTCCCTGCCATCTTGATAATTTAATACTCTTTTAGAAAGTTTAATACTGTGCGCAATATCCTTCTTAAGCAATTCCTTAAAATTCTTTTTAGTTTCTATAGAATAAAATATAACATTTAGCAAACATCCAAATAATTCAATGATTGCTTCATTTGGTATTAATAATTGATTTTTATTTATATTGCACGTTTTTTTCAATCTATTTATATTATAGTTTGACCAATATTCGTAATGCATCGACGTATTGTGATGCAATAATTCATGTAATATTACTTTTTCGTAATCCTGTTCTCTAATGATATAAATATTATTGCCATGGATATATGTAAAACCACCATTGATATTTTCAGCTTTAATTGAGCTATTTTTATTCGGTAATTTACGCTTACCAGAATACATTATAATATAAAATGTAAAATTTTTGTTAATTTTATATAATTTAGCTGTTAAATATATGCGATATATATTTTTGCAAAGCTTTATAATATTACTTTTACTTAACTTATTTTTACATAATATGTTGAACACTACATTTTCATATTGCAACATATAACATTTTTCACAAGAATCAAAGTAATTAATTACAAATTTCCAATCGAAAAAACTATCATTTATCAATTTATCTTTAACATCACTAAATATATTGCAATTATCATGTTCAGTTAATATACAATCTTTTATACTAAAATTATATTCATTTTTAAACACACTATATAATTCATTGGCATTTTTAGGACAATTAAGATTCATCTGTTATGAAGAATTGTTTACACTCCTTAATTATATTAGATATATATTTGTCATCCTTCATTTTATTACCAATAAATAATAATTTGGAAGACATTATATCAGTTTTACTATTAACTGTTTTAGTTTTATTTGCCCAGTAAATAGATCTTTGAATAAACTCTTTACAAACATCGTTTTTAATTGCATTTTTAAAATTTTTATTCTTAATATCTATATTCCATTTGTTACTAATATCATCGAAATATTCCCATGTGTTATTTTCTATATATTTATATTTGTCTTTTAGTATTTTATGAATCACGTTTGCTATATCATAATCTGTATTACTTGTAATACAGGTGTCTATTATATTTTCCATTAAATATATTATATATATATAAAATAAATAATATAATGCTTATTTATAAAAATGTTAAGGGGAAAAAATGTAAAAATGGTGGTTCCATGAAAAAATGTAATGATGCATTAGATCCTGTTAAATATGAAAAAAAAGATTTTTTACGCTTTCAAAGATGCGTGAACCTGACTTATCAAGAATATACCAATAAGGACTATATGAATAATAACATATATTGTGAAGAATTTATTACACAATTAAGTACAATTAAAAGTGAAATTAAAAATAAATTAAGTAATATTCCTGTTGTAAATGCTTATCAATCTAAAATACCATTGCCTATTTATGTAATGATTGCTAAGGTTATTGAATATGATCCAGATAATGAAGATGCAAGTATTGCTAAATATATGAGAGATGATCTTGATGATAGTTTGCAAAATAAAATGGACAGTATTGAAGATAAATTAAAAAAAACCTCAGTTATTAAATATACGTTTCAAGGTAACTATAAAATAGTTATATATATACCTAATTTAATGAAAATTATTCGAGGAGCAAATATAAATAAATATACATATTTTCCTTCTATTACATCAACATCACATCAAAATAGATGGATGAATTTATTAGTTAGTAGAAAATCCATGTTCTTAAAAGCAGTTAAAAATAATTTTGATTTTACAGGTGAATTAGTTGAAAAAATTGGCGACGAATATCTAAGTAAGCAAGGCAAAGATAAGGAAAAAATGGATCGCATAATAAGAGAAAAAAATAAAGACGCTTGGGAAAGGGATTTGCTTTATTATGAACTTGAAAAATCTTGTTTAAATATGGGATGTGTGTCAGAAGAGGGGGAAGATTTTGATGAAATTGTTCCAATGTATAACCCAGATGGAGCTATTATGGAATATTTTGCTAAGCAAAATTCACCTTATCATGCTGCTAAATGCTTGCAAACACAAAATTTTGGCGAATATATGTATGATGAAGATAGTAAAAGAGGAAAATTTGCTAAAGAAGCACGTGAATTAATAGAGGAAAAGTATGAAACAAACGAAGAAATAAATGAAGATTTACGCAATAATAAAGTACCTGAAGGAGAATACTTTAGTGGTTCTTTTGAATCTGTTGTTAAAATGGCTGTTGCAGAAGCAAGAAGTGAAATATATGACAAGCCCGGTAAAAAATCTCATCAATATTCTAAACATTTCAACTTAAATATGTTAAAAGATTTGGCAAGAAGATATCGAAGATATCCTGGTGTTCCTGAAATGACATTTCGCTTATATAGATTAAATGAATTAGATAGTGAATTTAAAAGTATGTTTCATTATATGCCATGGGGTAATAAATTATTAACTCCTGAATATGTTTTAAATGAAGGGGATATAATGAGAATTGATGATATTGTTGTTAATAGAAATGATTTATCTTTAACACAGCGCACATTACCTTTTAAATCTTTTGACAATACGCATGAATTGAAATTTAATGAAAATGGCATTTTTTCAGTATACAAAAATGGATCTTATGTGAGACCTGTTAGAGGCGCTGAAAGAATAAATATGAGAAATTATAAAAATAGAACGATAAAACTCGAATTAAATAATTTGCAATTTTTCGGCGATGATGTTCATGGACAAAATGATAATAGAGGAACTATTCCAATAGAGATAATTGATAAAAATGCAAAAATACCAAATAGCTTAATTGTAGATTCTCAAACAGGAAATTTATTATTATATGATTTGGGTTATAATGTTATTAATAGAATTATATAAAATTTATAGAAATATTTTATTAATAGATAATAATACAATATATTAGGAAAGTATGATTAGTAGTGAATGGGATATATTAGATTTATATTTCAAGGATCATAAATATCCTTTTACAGGACATCATTTGGATAGCTACAGAGATTTTATTAAATCCCAAATACCTTACATAATAAAATCATATAACCCAATTACTATGATAAAGTATGACGATTTTGATAATGTTACAATGAAAGTTGATGTATATGTTGGCGGCGAAGATGGTAATGAAATATTTGTCGACAGACCAACTAAATTTGAGGATGGTACGCCGAAACTTATAACACCAAATGATGCAAGAATGAAAAATCTCACATATGAATCACATTTATTCGCTAAAGTCTATATAAAAATAACTGTACCTGATTCGGGAAAAATCTTTACAAAAACATTTAATAATGTTGCAATTGGAAGTATTCCAATTATGTTACATAGTGATATATGTGTTCTTAAAAATCAAGGTTCAAATATTTTGCGCGAATTAGGAGAATGTCCATATGATACTGGTGGATATTTTATAATAGATGGCAAAGAAAAGGTTATAATCGCTCAAGAAAAAATAGTTACCAATAAATTATTTGTTACAAAATTGTCTGATAATGATGATGGATTTAGTTATAAAGGTGTAATAAGATGTGTTGCTGATAAAGGAGCTTTAGCACCCAGATCAGTTGAATTTTACTATGTTGATATTCCAGTAATTGACATAATGTCTAATGAAGTTAGCAATATTAAAAATTCAACAAAAAAAAAGAGTTCGAGTAATGATTATTTATATGGTTCAATACATGTATCATTGCCATCATTTAATGGAAAAATACCATTAGTTATATTATTTCGTGCTTTTGGTGTTGAAAGTGATAAGGATATTTATAACACAATATTTGGTAACAAGCTCAATGATAATGAAAGAAATTATTTTAATGAGTTTATAAGACCATCAATAATGAGTTCTACATTTATTGAGGATGAATATGAATATAAAATTTATACACAGGAAGATGCAATTAAATATTTAAAAAATAAGGTTAGATACGGGACATTTGAGCACGTTAAATCTACTCTAACAATGGATATTTTTCCAAATATTCAAAATTTTAATGATAAAGGCAAATATTTAGGTTATCTTGTTTTAGAATTCATAAAAACTGTTATTAATGTAGCACCAATTAGTGATCGCGATAGTTACATATTTAAAAGAGTAGATATTAGTGGTTTTATGCTTTCAGAATTATTCCAAGAAGCTTATCAAAAATTAAGGGATAATATACGTAATACTATGGATAGTATGTATTATTATGGATCATGGAAACAACAAGATAATTATGATAATTTTATAACTGAACATAATATTTATAAATTAGTTTCATCTATGATTGTAACAGATACTTTTAACAAATCTCTAAAAGGCAGATGGGGTCTCGCAAGTGATGATGATCCAGAAATGGGAAAAGTACAAGATTTATCTCGTATTAGTTATATTGGTTATTTATCACATTTGAGACGTGTAAATATACCAATTGATAGAAGTATTAAAATAACTGGTCCACATAGATTACATTCTCAACAATGGGGTATGATGTGTCCATTTGAGAGCCCCGATGGTGGATCTATTGGATATCTTAAAAATCTATCATTACTTGCTAAAATAACTGCAGGATTAGGTACAGACAATATATCGCAATGTTTAATTGATATTGGTATAATACCATTGAATAATTATAATTTATATACAAATAAAAATATTACAAATGTATTTTTAAATGGTACTTTGTTTGGTATTACAGGAGATCCTATTTTTGTTACCAGAATACTTAAAGCATATAGAAGAAATGGTTTAATAAATATTTTAATATCTATATCATGGCACATACCTACAAACGAAATATGTATATTTACAGAGGCGGGGAGACCATGTAGGCCTTTACTAATACTCAAAAAAAATAAAAAAATGGAAAATGAAATAACAGTTTATAAACAAAAATGCGAAAATTGGTTTGACATGTTAAATGGACATACAATTAAATTGAAAGATGAAGAAAAAACGGACGATTATTATTATAGAGATATTTATATAAATCCTTTAGATATCAGCATTGTAAAACAAAATTATTCTGGAAAAGGTGGGGCAAGCTATAGTACAGCACAATATGATACAAAGTATTATGACAATAAATTTTATGGAGGCGGTGAAGAAAATGAAAATCCGGGAATCATTAATAGAATAACAAATAGCTTATTTAATCATAAAAGCAGTGCATTAACTGGTGGAGCTGGAGATAATGATAGCGAAGATGAAGCTGATAGCGATAGCTACAATGGTGATGATGACCATGAAGGCGATGGAGAATATAATAAACATTATAGAAATAAATATAAAAAAATATTAACAGTTTTAGAAAATAATGCTGCGTGTATTGAATATTTAGATAATGAAGAAACAGATACTTCTTTAATAGCAATGAATAAAGATGAAATTACACCATATCATACACATTTAGAAATACATCCTTCAACAATACTTAGTGTTGTAAGTGGTAATATACCAATGTGTAATCATAATCAATCTGTTCGTAATGTATTCCACGCTGCACAATCGAAACAAGCTATCAGTATGTATGCAACCAATTTTAATAATAGATTTGATACAATGAGTTATGTGCTACATTATCCTCAACGTGCTATTATAAATACAAGAATCGCACAATATACATCAAGTGACATTATGGGCAATGGCTTTAATACAATTGTAGCAATTATGACATATACCGGTTATAATCAAGAAGATAGTATTATGATAAATCGTGCAACAATTAATAGAGGTTTGAATTCTTTATCTTATTATAAATCGATTACAGCAACATCTAAAATAGTATCACAATATGAAAGAACTATTTTTGGAAATCCTATTAAAATGAAAGAACAGGGTATCAAAATTCAAGGTATTAAAAAACGCGATTATTCATTTATTAATGATAAGGGGTTTATCAAAGAAGGAACATATATCCCACAGGGACAAGAAGTAATTATTGTTGGTATGTTAAATGTCAAAGAAGTATATAAAGAAGTTAAAAGAGGTGTTTTTATTGAACAAGTTAAAGAAACTATTTATACAGATATTTCTATCAGCACTGATAACTCATTATATGGTACTGTTGATAAGGTTTATGTATCTAACAAGTTATCTGGAGAGGATTCTATAGTATGTAAAGTTAGATTTTTAAAAATTAAAAAACCAGAATTTGGTGATAAGCACGCGTCAAGACATGGGCAGAAAGGCGTTCTTGGCATGATAATATCTGAAGAAAATATGCCTTTTACAAAAGATGGTGTTAGACCCGATATCATAATTAATCCACATGCTATCCCATCGAGAATGACAATCGGTCATTTGGTAGAGTGTATATTTGCTAAAATGTGCTGTTTAGATGGCATGTTAGGTGATGCCACTGTATTTATACCAATTGATAATAGTAAAATATATAAACGCCTTGAAAGCAATAGTTTTAATAAACATGGAAACGAAATACTTTATAATGGGTTTACTGGCAGACAAATAGAAACTGAAATTTTTATTGGCCCTACTTATTATTTTAGATTGAAACATATGGTGGCCGAAAAATTAAATGCACGCGGAATTGGTAAACTTG